>Ga0302247_1001438_pt1 | contig 18368 bp, 11 predicted proteins | sample AAG_UR_Ile_MG_FD_193529 | JGI IMG/M metagenome (GOLD analysis project Ga0302247, IMG submission 193529) | Enriched activated sludge microbial communities from anaerobic digester in WTTP, New Holstein, Wisconsin, United States - AAG_UR_Ile | ecosystem: Engineered > Bioreactor > Anaerobic >...
CATCATGGATTCCAACCTCCTCCGATTCCTCCTGCTCCTGTTCGTCATCAACCTGGGCTTCCAGCTGGTTCGGCGTTTCCGCGAGGGTTTCGCGGCCGACCTCCCGTACAACCTGCTGCTCGCCGGGGACGCCGGGCTGTGCGTCTACGCCCTGTCCTCGCCCGACCGGCTCGTCTCCCTGTGGTCCTGGCTGGCCATCGGCGTGTTCGTGGGGGCGGTCCTGATCCCGGCGATCCTCCAGTTGCTGGCGCAGGCGGCGATGAGCCGCGCGCGCTGGGAGCTCGCCCTGCGCCTGCTGGCCCTGCGGCACGTGTTCGCCCCCTCTGTGGAGGTGCGGCGCCAGCTCGAGCACGTGGCGCGCCTGCGCCGGGCCCACTCGGGAAACGTCGAGGAGATCGAGCGGGAGCTCACGACCGAGCTGGCCCGCGCCGAGGATCCCGAGGGCCGCCGGCTGCTGCAGGAGACCCACCTGGAGCTGCTCGCGTTCTCGGGGCAGTGGGAGCGCTGCCTGGCCCTGCACGAACGCATGGTGCAGGAGGGCATGACCCGGGTCGGCCGGCCCACCCTGGCGGTGGCGCTGATCCGCGCCAGCCTCGAGAGCCGGGACGCCGGCCGCGTCTGGGGGTTCTACCGCGAGCTGCAGCGGTTCGATCCGACCGATCCCACGGTCCTGTCCGCCCTGCTCTCCGCCGAGATCATGCTGCTGGCGGCCTACGGGTACGCCGACCAGCTCGAGAGGGTCCTGTATCCCGCCCACCGCGCCCACCCCGTGTTCCCCGTCTCCTCCAAGCGGTACTGGCTGGGGCTGGCCCACCTGCAGGACGGCGCCACGGCCCGCGCCGAGGCCTACCTCTCCTTCGGGCCGGCCCTCGCCCGGGAGAACCCGATCCTGGACCGCCTGTCCAGGGAGCTGGTCCGGCGCGGGACCGCGCGTTTCGAGGAGCCCGACGACCGCCAGCGCGCGGAGCTGGACCGCATGGCCCAGCAGCTGCCAGCCCGTTTCCTGCAGGTGCGCGGGCCGCGACCCCCGGTGGCCACCGGGCTCTTCCTCGCCGGCATGCTCGGCGCCTTCATCCTCCAGACCTGGCACGGGGCCGCCGACGATCTCTGGACCCTCTACCAGCTGGGCGCCAACTTCCGGTCCCTGAGCCTCTCCTCGGAGCCCTGGCGTCTGGTGACGGCCATGCTCCTGCACGCGGGGGTGCTCCACCTGCTGCTCAACGGCCTCATGATGTACATGTTCGGGCGCATCCTGGAGGTGCACTTCGGCTTTCTGCGCACCCTGGCGGTGTTCGTGTTCTCCGGGGTGGCCGGGAACGCGGCCTCGGCCCTGTTTTACCGGCACGGCCTGTCGGTGGGCGCCTCGAGCACGGTGTTCGGCATGATCGGCGCCGTGCTGATGATGTTCGTCATCGCCCGGGACCTGTGGCACCCGGTGTGGCGCAAGAAGCAGATCCACAACCTGGTCTTCCTGCTGCTGCTGAACCTGATCCTGGGCTTCTCCATGTCCATGATCGACAACGCGGCGCACATCGGCGGTTTTTTCGGAGGCGCGCTTTTCGGGTGGTTCTTCCTGGTGTTCGGCGCGGCAGGCTGGCGGCGGCACCTGGTGCGGGCGCTCGGGCTCGCCGCGCTTGTCGTGCTGGTCCTCAGCGTCGTGCAGGTGTTCCGGCACCTGGGCACCGCCCGGATGGAGACGGTCTCCTGGCGGCAGGGCGGGCACGAACTGACCCTGCGCGCGCCGGTGTTCTGGCAACAGTCCGTGGAGAGCCTGCAGAACCCCATGTGCCGGCTCATGCCCACCTTCTCGGTGACCCACGCCGAGCTCCCCTCCGTCGGCCTCCCCGAGGCCGAGGTGGTCGACGGGTTCATCGCGCAGTACCAGTCCCAGGGAAAGCGCGACGGTCTCAAGCTCGAGCGGCGCGCGGCCGCCACGGCCGCCGGCGTCGAGGTGGAGTTCTCATTCAAATTCGAGAAGACCCCGGGCCGCGAGCGCCTGTTCATCCGCCTCGACGGTCGCATGCTGTGGGTGCTGCGTTTCGTCTACGATCCCGGCTGCGCGGCCTCGGTGCACCCGTTCGTGGAGCCCGTCGCGCGATCGTTCGCCGCGCGCCGCCCCGGCGGCTGACCGGCGCTGTCCGTCACCAGTTGATCTGTTTTTCCAGGGGTTCGGCGCAGAGGGTCGCCAGCTGGCGGGCCAGGGCCACGGCGAGCCGCTCGCGATGGGCGGGATCGAGGATCCGCGGCCCCTCGGTCTCGTGGTCGAGAAAGCCGCCCTCCACGAGCAGGGCGCGGGTGCCGGTGGTCGTGATCACGTCGAAGGCGGCGGGGGCCACCTGCACCACCCGGTGACCGGCCGCGTCCAGCCGCCAGGCCAGGCGGCGGGCGAGGTTGCGCGAGCCCACGCCGTACGCCTCGCGCTGCAGCCGGGTCAGGTACCCGTCCACGAGGGGCGAGCCGTCCCCGCCGGGGACCGTGCCGTCATCCCCGGAGGGCGCTCCCGGGCGCGCGGTGGGATCCCGCGCGAGCTCCTCCTGGGGATAGTACACCTCCACGCCGCTGCGGTTCTTCAGCGGGCTCGCGTTGAAGTGCAGGGACACGAAGCACGCCGGCCGCAGCTCGCGCACCATTTGGGCGCGGCGCCACAGTGACACGAACTCGTCCTCCCGGCGGACCAACTCGACCCGCACCGGGTACCCTGCGAGCGCCCGCTCCAGGCGCAGGGCCCAATCCAGGGTGAGGGTCTTCTCCCAGGTGCCGTCCACCGCCCGCGCGCCATAATTGGTGCCGCCGTGGCCGGCGTCGATGAGGATGGTCACGGGAGCGAACAGATACCACAACGAAAAGAACAACGGGGTCACGGTGAGCATGCTTGCACCTACATGTAGGTAAACTAGCACCAATCACCCCTGACCGCAAACTTTACATCCCCCCATCCAGGTCGAAATCGAAATCGAAATCGCAGTCGGGATACGAGGGATTACAGGTCGTCGATGGCCATGCACAGGTAGCTCGAGTAGGCGTAGTCGCAGTTCTGGTCGTTCCAGGTGTCCACGTTGCCCGAGCCGTCGTAGTTGAACCGGAGCCAGCAGGTGGCGTCGTAGTCGCCGCTGGGTTCGTCGTCGCTGTCCTCCGAGGCCCAGAACGCTCCGTCGGTCGCCAGCGAGGTGAAGCCGCAGTCCGCCCGGCTGATGGTGTCGTTTCCGCCCCCGCCGACCATCCGCTTCTCGCAGCAGACCTTGTAGACCGAGCCGCACCAGTTGTCCGAGCCGATGGCGGTGACGCCGTCGTGGGGGTTGTAGATGCCCAGCGGTCCCAGGAAATCGCCCCCGGGGAGCGCGCCGAGGCCCAGGGCGACGTCCCGGCCCAGGGCATAGAGGGCGGCGGTCCGGGGGGTGAACAGGGACAGGCCGGAGGTCTTGCAGGAGTCGTCGTCGGTGGTGCGCCGCGTCGCGAGGCCGCCCTGGACGTACGCGAAGGTGTGGGCGGTCCCGTTTTCGATGTGGCAGTGGACGGGCACCTGGGCCCGCGCGGTGGTGATGGTGTAGCCGCCTGAGACGGCCCCGGGGACATGGGCGACGAGATCCTTGCAGGAGGTGACCGCCCCGCAGAAGCCGCCGTCGCAGAAGCCGGAGAGGCAGTCGGAGTGCTGGAGGCAGCCCAGCCCGTCGGCACAGGGGTCGCAGGTGAACCCGCCGCAGTCCACGTCCGTCTCGTACGCGTTGTGTGTGGAATCCGAGCAGGTGGGGATCTGGCAGACCAGCCCGGCGCAGACCCGGCTGGCGCAGTCCGATCGCACCAGGCAGTGCAGGCCATTGGCACAGGCGGGGCAGGTGCCGCCGCCGCAGTTGAGATCGGTCTCGGCGCCGTTTTGCCAGGTGTCGTCGCACGCGGGCGTGCCGCAGACCCCGTCGGGGCGGCAATAGGCGGACGCGCAGTCGGCGCTGGCCAGGCAGCTCAGGCCGTCTGCGCAGGGCGGGCAGGTGCCGCCGCCGCAGTTGAGATCGGTCTCGGCGCCGTTTTGCCAGGCATCGTCGCACACGGGCGCGCCGCAGATCCCGTCGGGGCGGCAGTAGGTGGACGCACAGTCGGCGCCGGCCAGGCAATGGCGGCCGTCTGCGCAGGGTGGGCAGGCGCCGCCGCCGCAGTCCTGGTCCGTCTCGTCCTGGTTGGGGACGCCGTCGTCGCAGGAGGGCTCAACCACATTGTTTGTGTTGTTGACGTTGTTGATGTTGTTGGCGTTGTTGGCGTTGTTGACGTTGTTGATGTTGTTGATGTTGTTGGCGTTGTTGGCGTTGTTGACGTTGTTGGCGTTGTTGAGGTTTCCTGCCGGCTCCGGGAGTCCGGCGGCGTCGAACGCGCATCCAAATGTGACGATGGCCGAACCGAGCAGGGTCAGGAAGATAAAAATTTTCATCAGGGAAGTATCCCAGCGCCCCGCCGGGTTGTCAATGCCGTGTTGGAACACGTTGACCCGCATTGCCTCCCGCGCGCGGATCTGTTATACGGCACGTGCCAGAAGGAGGCGCCATGACCCAGCACCGGCCCATCACCGTCATCGATCTCGGGGGACAGTACGCGCACCTGATCGCCGCCAAGTTCCGCGGCCTGGGCTACCACGCCGTGATCGCGGACCCGGAGGCGCCACTTTCGGAGATCGCGAAGTCCTGCGGGGTGGTGCTCTCGGGCAGTCCGTCGCTCTCGGCTTATGACGAGGACGGCTCGGCGGTGCGCCGGATCCTCGACCTGCCGCTGCCGATCCTGGGTTTCTGCTTCGGGCACCAGGAGATCGCCAAGCACTATGGCGGCGCGGTGATCCACGGGCAGCCCGAGTACGGCCCCTCCACCCTGACGATCACCCGGGAGTCCCCGATCTTCCGGGGCGTCCCGGAGAAGAGCATCGTGTTCATGAGTCACGGCGACACCGTCACCTCGGTGGGGCCCTGTTTCCACGAGCTCGGCACCAGCGCCGCGGGCGACGGACCCGTGCACCGGTTCGCCGCCATCGCCGACGAGGAGCGCCGTCGCTGGGGGTTCCAGTACCACCCCGAGGTGGACGACAGCGTCTTCGGCCACGTCATGCTCGGCAACTTCGCCGAACTGTGCGGCTGCGAGAAGACCTGGGACGCCGCCCACCTGCTGCCGGAGAAGCTCGAGGCGATCCGCCGGGACGCGGCGGGGCGGGACGTGTTCCTGCTGGTCTCCGGCGGCGTGGACTCCTCGGTGGTGGCCGAGCTGCTGCTCCAGGCGCTGCCCCCCGAGCGGGTGCACATGCTCCACGTGGACACCGGCTTCATGCGCGACGAGGAGAGCGCCGAGGTCCGCCGCCTGTTCGAGGACCGGGTCGGCGCGCGCTTCCACTTCGTGGACGCCTCCCCCCGCTTCTTCACGGCCCTCTCGGGCGTGGTGGCCCCCGAGGAGAAGCGCCGGATCATCGGCGAACTGTTCGTCACCGTCTGCGAGGAGGAGATGTCGCGTCTGAACCTGTCCGACGCGCTCCTGGCCCAGGGGACGATCTATCCGGACACCATCGAGAGCGGGGGCACGCGCCGCGCCCACGTCATCAAGACCCACCACAACCGGGTTCCGCTCATCGAGGAGATGATCCGCGCCGGGCGCGTGCTCGAACCCGTGGCCGACCTTTACAAGAAAGAGGTCCGCGATCTGGGCCGCGCCCTGGGTCTCCCCGCCGCGTGGATCGACCGCCACCCGTTTCCTGGGCCGGGGCTGGCCGTGCGCGTGCTGTGCTCCGACGGGACCGTGCCCGCCGAGCTCGCCGAGGTGCAGGCGGGGGTGGACGCCGCCTCCTGGCCGGCCGGGACCTGCGCCACCGTGCTGCCGCTGCGCTCGGTGGGCGTGAAGGCCGACCTGCGCTCCTACGAGCTGCCCCTGTGCCTGTCCGGTCCGCGCCCCGACGAGGGCCTGGTCGCCTCGCGGCTGAAGTCGCTTTCGGGGATCAACCGCCTCGTGTGGAACCTGGGCCCGGCGCTCGGGCAGAGCCGCGTCGTGCCCGGCACCTGCACCCCCGGGCGGGTGCGCACGCTCCAGCGCGCCGACGCCGTGGTGACCCGCGAGCTGCGGGCGCAGGGTCTCATGGAGGCCGTGTGGCAGTTCCCCGTGGTGCTACTGCCCCTCTCCTTCACCGACGACCCAGACGGTTGCGCGATCGTGCTGCGCCCGGTCTCCTCCGAGCGCGGCATGACCGCCCGGGTGCCCCGGCTGCCCCAGGCGTTCCACGACGCGGTGGTGCCCGGGATCCTGGCGATCCCGCACGTCACCGCCGTGCTGCTGGACCTCTCCACCAAGCCCCCGGGCACCATCGAGTGGGAGTAGCATGATCGAGCGCTGGATGACCTGGTGGACACGGCAGGCGATCGCCCGCCCGTTCCTGTGGCTGGGCGTGTTCGCCGTGCTCCTGGCGGCGGGGCTGTTCGGAACCACCCGGCTGGGGCTTTCCACCAACCTCAACCTGCTTTTGCCCCAGGACACCGAGAGTGTGCGCGTCGCCCGGGAGGCCAGCGCCCGCGTGGGCAGCACGGACTTCCTGATCGTGGGCATCGAGGGCCCGGATCCGGAGCGCAACCGGGAGGTGGCCGACGCCCTGGTGTTCGCCATGCGCCGCGACATGCCCGAGCTCTCCGAGGTGTCGGCCCGCGTGGAGCTGGACTTCTTCAAGCGCAACGCGCTCCTGTACTTCGATCTCGACCGCCTCGAGCGGCTGCTGGCCCAGTTGAAGACCGTGGTGGGCCGCTCGCGGCTCAAGTCCATGGGGCTGCTGGTGCTGCCCGAGGGAGAGGATCCCGAGGAGAAAAAACTCGAGGACCTGGTGCGCCATTCCGATGTGCGCACCCGCGTCCCGGGCGAGCTGCGGCAGAGCGCGGGACAGAAGGCCCCCCCCGGCCTTGAGGGCTATTTCGCCTCCCCCGATGGGTCCATCCTCGCGGTCATCGCGCGGCCCCAGATGCTCTCGGTGGACATGGCCACCGCCCGGCGGCTGGTCTACCAGACCGAGGCCCTGATCCACCTCGTGCTCCAGGACTTCCCCGAGCCGCGCCCCAAGGTGGAGGTGGGCGGCGGCTACCGCAACCGCGTGGCCGAGTACGACTCCATCCTCGACGGCGTCACCTCCTCGCTGCTGATCTCGTTCTCGCTGATCGCGCTGATGGTGATCGTCTTCTTTCGATCCTTCCGGCCGCTGCCGCTGATCTTCCTTCCGTTGATCCTGGGCATCCTGGTCACCCTGGGCCTCACCCGAGGGGTGGCGGTGGAGAAGCTCAACATCATCACCGCCTTCATCGGCGGCATCCTGCTGGGGATGGGCATCGACTTCGGTGTGCACCTGTCGGTGCGCTACTTCCACGAACGGGCCTCGGCCCCCCTCGAGGAGGCGCTCACGCTCACCATGACCGCCTCCGGACGGGCGCTTTTAACGGCGGCCTCCACCACGGCCGGGGCGCTGTTCCTGCTGTTCTTCTCCAACTTCCGGGGCTTCTGGGAGTTCGGGCTGATCGCGGGCACCGGTGTGCTGCTGACCATGCTTTCGTTCTTCTTCTTCTTCCCGGTGTTCGCCGCGCTCCTGGAGCGGCTGTTCACCCTGCGTCCGCAGAAGGCGTGGGACTGGCGCTTCACCGCCCTGGGGGATCCGCGCCGGGCGCCGCGCCGGAGTCTGCTGGTGCTGGGCCTCTTCGTGATCGTCTCGGCGTTGTTCATCCCCTGGGGCCTCTCCCGCCTCGAGTTCGAGGTGAACTTCCGCCGGCTCTCGGGGAACCCGTCCACCTCGGTGCAGTACGGCAAGGCGATGGGGGACCGGGCCTCCCCCACGGTGATGCTCTGCGACACCGCCGAGGACTGCGCGCGGCTCACCGCCCACTGGGACCGCCAGCTCCAGGGGGATCTGCACCACCCCGACCTGCGGGACATGAACTCGTTGCACCTGTTCATCCCGGCGGATCAGGAGAAGAAGCTTGCGGTTCTGGAGCAGATCCGGGAGCAGCTCACCCGCGTCGAGGACTGGGCCGACGAGGGCCTGCGCAAGAAGATCAACCACTACCTCCAGTACGTGCCCACCGCGCCCATCGGCCCCAGTGATCTGCCGGAGTGGATTCGGCTTCGCTTCACCGAGAGCGGCGGCGAGCTGGGCCGCTTCCTCTACATCTATCCCGCCCGGGAGACCTGGAACGCCGGGGAGGCGGCCCAGTTGAAGCGGGCCATCGGTCGCGTGGACCTGGAACCCCTGGGAGGCGCCCCCGGTGCCACCGCGCGTGCGGCCTCGAGCTCGTTCATCCTCGTGGACATCCTCGACGTGGTCCGCTCCGAGGGGGTGTTCATCCTGTTCGCCGCCCTCGGGATGGTCTTCCTGATGCTCCTGGCCGATTTCCGCAGGTTTTCCTCGGCCGTGATCGTCATCCTGCCGCTCATCGGGGCCCTGGCCTGGATCGCCGCGCTGCTGCCGCTCCTGGGCCAGCGCCTGGGCCTGTACAACATGGTCGTGCTCTCTACGATCATCGGCACCGGGATCGACTCCTCGGTGTACCTGTATCACGCCGGACGCGAGTACCCCGACGATCCGCGACCGGCGTTCTTCCGCACGGGACAGGCCGTGTGCATGGCCACCCTGACCACCCTCGTGGGGTTCGCCGGCATGATGTGGGTGCGGCACGGGGGTCTCTCCTCCATCGGGCGCTTGGCAACGCTGGGCCTTTCTGCTACCCTGCTCTGTGCCTTGATCCTGGTGCCGTCGGGCTTCTTCGTGGGCCGATGGATCCAGTCACACCGAACGAAGAAGGGCTGATCATGCAGGATTTCGTCCAGTGGTCCATCGACGTGCGCCGCTTCTGCCGCCAGTGGCATGGCCGGCTGGGCGGCTACATCGGTCGCGATGACTTCCTCGAGTTGTTCCTGACAGAGGACTGGAGCCGGTTCGAGACCGAGTTTCACCTCCACTTCACGGCGACCACCCCCCGGTGGCTGAGCACCGTCCTGGGCCCCGAGGCCCGCGCGGCCGTGCTCTCCCCCACCGTCGCCCTGTGGGACCTGATGCAGTCGCTGCGCACCTCCATCGACGGCTCGGCCTCGCTGGCGCCCGTGGAGTACTTCGTGGCCATCGTCGAGGAGTTGAAGAACCTCTCGGATCGCCTCGAGGAGGACCGCGTCCGGTACTACTCGGCGATGCAGGAGGAGGTGGTCTCCATCGACCCCGACATGGTCGAGGACGAAGCGTCATTGGAGCTCGACGACGAGGACGCTGATCCGGGAGATGACGGTTCCCCATCGGAGTTGCAGGCCACCGCCCGCACGAAGAACCCCCTGGCCACGCCGCTCGACCCCGCCGCCCTGGCGCCCCGGCTCCCCGGGCTCAGGAAGAAGCGGAAGAAGGTCGTCAACCCGGCGGCCTACGACGGCGCGCTGGCCGTTCTGGATCCGGATCAGGGTCCGATCCTGAGCCTGGCGGGAAAGAAGAAGACCGGCGTGCTGCCCACCACCCCCGAGGGTGCGGTGGCGCTGCCTTCGGTCGCCCTTGGGCTGTACGACACCATCCTGCGCGTGGCCCGCGGCCAGGAGCGCCCGGGCGAGGCCGAGCTCGTGGCCTACTGCGGCCGCCGCTTCGAGGAGCTCCGCCCCGCCGGCGGCGAGGGTCCTGCGATCGTGCTCGCCGCCCTCGACGCGCGCATCGGCGCCCTGTCCAACGCCGACATCCAGCAGGCGGCGAACGCCTCCAAGTCCACCGATCTGCTGGCCCGTGCCCTGTTCCGGGGCTGGCAGCAGCTGGTGGCCGACCGGCCCACCGCCCACCTGCGGCTCACCCTCACCGAGCCCGGGGTCCGGGACTCCCACCTGGGCGAGTGGCGCGAGTTCGCGCTCGAGTGCGTGCCCCGGCACCGGCTCCCGGGCTTCACCCGCGCCCGCCTGGACGTGCGGCTCCACTACATGCCGCCCCAGTTCACCCTGCGCGTGAAGTCCCAGGGCGCCGTCGCGCTCCCGGCGCCGTTCGTGCAGAACGAGGCCGCCTGCCGCCTCGAACTCTCGGCAGAGACCGAGGCCCTGGCCCTGGCCTGGCTCGCCCAGTGCACCGCGCTCTTCTTCCGTCACCTGGCGGTGGTGTCCTCGGAGGGCTGACGTGGGCGCCGCCACCGACCTGCTCGCCTCTCTCTACGCGCTCGCCTCCCCTGAGAAGGCGGCCGTCTTCATGCGCTTTTTCCGCACGGGACCGGGCCAGTACGGCGAGGGCGACCGCTTCCTGGGCGTGACCGTGCCCCAGGTGCGCGCGGTGGAGAAGCTGGTCCGCCGCGCGCTCACCCTCGACGACGTGCGCGAGCTGCTGTCCCACGAGGCCCACGAGGCGCGCACAGCCGCCCTGATCCACCTCGTCTGGCGATACCAGAAGGCCGACGCCGCAGGCCGCGAGGTGATCTTCCGTTTCTATCTCGATCACACCTCGCGCATCAACAACTGGGACCTCGTGGACGTCTCGGCGGCCGGCATCGTGGGCGCCCACCTCTTCGGGCGCGACGCCGCCCGGTTGTTCGACCTGGCCCGAAGCCCGGTCCTATGGGAGCGGCGCATCGCCGTCGTCGCCACCCATTTCTTCATCCGCCAGGGCCGCCTGGACGAGACCTTCGCGCTGTGCGAGCGGCTGCGCGGCGATCCCCACGATCTGATCCACAAGGCCTGCGGCTGGATGCTGCGCGAGGCCGGGAAAAGCGACGAGGCCCGCCTGCGCGTCTTCCTCGACGCCCACGCCCCCGCGCTTCCCCGGGTGACCCTGCGCTACGCCCTCGAACGGCTCCCGGCCGACGACCGCGCCCGTTACCTGCGTCTTCGTTGAATTGTGGAAGCCCCGATCCTGCGATGAACTCCCCGATGACAACAAGGCAAATGAGGAGTAATATGTGCACCTCTGACCAAATGGAAGGTCTCTTCCCGATACGGAGGCGCGCCGAATGGAAGTCACGGATGATCTGACCGGCCTAAACGCGGGCAATTATCGGATCGAGCGACACCTGGGAGAGGGCGCCTTTGCCGATGTCTATCTCGGCATTCACAGGGCGATCGATTCCCGGGTGGCCATCAAGGTGCTCAAGCCGGATCTGCAGGGCAAGATGACGGAGCGCTTCGTGAACGAGGCCCGGGTCGTCAATCACATCAATCATCCCAACATCGTGAAGATCTTCGACTTTGGGTCGCTGCCGGATGAACGCCTTTATTTAATTATGGAATATCTGGAGGGAAATGACCTGAATGAAATGTTGAGGAAGAACGGCAAGCTTCGTCTCGACGAAATGCTCTTCTTTTTGCGCCAGATCGCCTCGGCGCTGGACGCCACGCATGAATGCGAAGTGGTTCATCAGGATCTGAAACCGGCCAGCCTCTTTTATCCGCATCTGCCGGCCGTTTGCGAGCGATTCGACGGCAGCTCGCGGGTCATCGCCGAACTCGAGGGACAGTTGGATCTGATCTACTATTGATGTTGCCGGTTTCCGGCGGCCAACGAAAGGCGGCCCGAATCATGCTCGATTATCTACGCATCGACAGGAACCAGTTCGACATCGGCGAGGAATTGTCCAAACTGGAGAGCATCCGGCGGGTGAAGGCCTGGGAGGGTGTCGTCTTCTATTCCGCCCGGGTTTTCGAGAAGGTGTTCATCACCTTCATGGAGACCTGTTTCGGGGAGAAGGAGTCCAATCTCTTCGGCGCGCTGAACACGATGGAGACCTTCCGGATGTTCCCCCTGTCGTTTCTCTATTTTGCACATTCCCTGAGGCGCATGGGAAACCAGGTGCGGCATATCAAGAGCGCGAAGATCTCCGGTCACGAGGCGGACTCCTCGATCATCCTCCTGATCCTGCTCCTGCGCGCGATGGCGCGCCTGGAACGGAACCCGAGCCCGGAGAGCGACCTCGAAGCCGTGGAGAGGCTGTTTTCGGACCTGCGACAGGGGGAGGCCTTCTCGATCTATGAAGGACTCGCGGCACAGCCGATCGATCATGATCGTATGTGGGAGGCCTGGGAGCGTCGGGAGCTCAACGCTTTTTCCCGTTCACCGACGCTGGCCGCGCTGTATGCCGAGTTCCTGATGCACGAGCGTCGCCATCGTGATCGGGATCTCCTGGAACGGGCCGTTTCGGTTCTGGAGACCTCCCTGAAGATGTTCTCCTCGGAGGAGACCCTGCGGCTCCATCAGTTGCTCGCGTTGCTCTGCAAGAACCGGGGGGAGACGGAGCGGGCCATCCAGATTCTCACCCAGCGGTGCCAGGGCGAGGACGTGGAGACCATCGGCATGCTGGCCTCCTGCAGGAGAAAACAATGGATGGAGACGGGCCGGCGGGATTTTCTCGAAAAGGCGTATTCCCTGTATGATCGGCATTATCGGAAAAGCCGAAGCTCCTACATCGGCATCAATCTCGCTGCCACCGCGTTGTACAGCGGCCGGCCGGTCGTTTCCAGGGAGGTCGCCGGGGAGCTGGTCGATGCCCTGAACCGGAACCTGGCGAGGTTCTCCCTCAAGTGGCAGGATCTGGGTGACTGGGATCTCGCCTCCCTCGCCGAGGGCCTTCTCCTGGCAGGCAGTCTTCGTCGGTCCAGACTGGCCTACAGGTTGTACTTCGAACGGGTGGGACATCTTCCCGGGATGGTCGGAACCACCCGGGATCAACTGGAACTGAACCTTCGTCATCTGGGGATGGCATGCTCCTGCGGGGAGTTTCTCGAGGACCTCCGGGAGGGGCCGGAGGAGTTCCTGAAGATCGGCGTCTCCGGTCACCGGACGCTCCCCGAGGACGGACGACTCGCGGACCTGCTGCAACAGGCGCATCGGCGCATCCGGGACGGACATCCCGGCAGGCCCCTGGGATTCGTGACGCCCCTGGCCGAGGGAGCGGACCGCATCGTGCCCGCGGTGTTCGGGTCGTTCGAGGGGGCGCGGCTGCCCCTCCTGGTGGAGCTGCCCCTGGAGATCCATGATTACCTTCAAGATTTTGCAGCCGAGTCGTCGAAGCAGGAGTTTCTTTGCCTGCTTCGGGGGGCTGACGAGGTTCGGTACTCCCATCCCGCCCAGACCCGGGAGGGCGCCTATCTCGATGTCGGAAGACGGGTGGTGGATGCCAGCGACCTGATGATCTTCCTGTGGGACGGCCAGCCGGCGCGGGGCACGGGAGGGACGGCCGAGATCGTGCGCTATGCCGTGGACAAGAACCACGCATGCATCATCATCAACACGTCGGATTTCACCATGCAGGTTCGCGAGAAGGGGGGATCATGACGGAGAAGAAGACCTACCGGATATTCATCTCCTCCCCGAGCGACGTCAACCCCGAGCGGCTCATCGCCAGGCGGGTGGTCGAACGGCTGGATCGCGAATTTTCCTACCATTTTCGCCTGGAGACGCTGCTGTGGGAACGTGAACCGCTGGTGGCCACCGAGCACTTCCAGACTATGATCCTCCCCCCCTCCCGCACGGACATCGTGATCGTGCTGCTGTGGTCGAGGCTGGGTTCACCGCTGCCGCGGGATCAGTTCACCGGGGCCGTCAGCGGCCGGCAGCCGGTCACCGGCACGGAATGGGAGTTCGAGGATGCCCTGAAGGCCTACCGGGAGGGTGGAAGACCCGACATGCTCCTGTACCGGAAGAAGGCGAACATCTCCTCGGACCTGAACGACGAGACCGCGGTGATGCAGAAACTCCAGCAGAAAAAACTGGTGGAGGAGTTCATGCGTCGGTGGTTCGTCGACGAGAGCGACGGGTCCTTCAAGGCGGCCTCCCATGTGTTTGAATCCAGCGCCGAGTTCGAGGAGATGCTGGAGATCCATCTGCGGTCCCTGCTCGGTGATCGGCTGCAACTCCCGGATTCCGAGGATTCCCGTGTGGGCATACGATGGCACCAGGGGAGTCCCTTCCGGGGGCTGGAATCCTTCGAGCTCGAACACAGCGAGGTCTTCTTCGGGCGTCTGCTGGCGCGCAACGAGCTGCGCGAATTGCTCGTGCAGCGGACCCGGGACACTGCCTTTCTGCTGGTTCAGGGCGCCAGCGGCAGTGGAAAATCCTCCCTGGTCAAGGCCGGGTTGCTGCCCGATCTCCTGCTGCCGGGCATGGTCGAGCGGGTGGGTCTCTGCAGATACCTGATGATGCGGCCCGGCGACTTCGCCGAGGATTTGGTCGCGGGCTTCGCATCACGTCTGCTGTCCGGCACCGCCCTGCCGGAGATCACCACGGAGTCATGGGACGTCACGCTGCTCTCCGCGCAGCTGCGCCAAACCCCGGAACTGGCCGTGCTGCCCATCCGCAAGGGGCTGGAGCAGGCCGGCAGGTCGGCCTGTCTGACCGAGGCGGCGGAGGCGAGGTTGGTGGTGATCATCGACCAGTTCGAGGAACTGTTCACCCTGCCGGGGATCGGACAGGCATCTCGGCGGGAGTTCGTCCAACTGCTGGATGTCCTCTCGAGGAGCGGCTTCGTATGGGTCATCGCCACCATGCGCAGCGACTTCGTGCACCGGCTCGAGGAGCTGCCCCTTCTCAAGGAACTGACCCGGAGGGGCACCTACCAGCTTTTTCCACCCGAGGATCACGAGCTCGGTCACGTCATCGAGAAGCCGGCCCAGATGGCCGGCCTGCGGTTCGAGATGGACAAGAAGACCGGTCTTTCCCTGAGCGAGGAAATTCGTGCGACCGCGGCGAGGCAGCCGGGCTCCCTTCCGCTTCTGGAGTTTGTGCTGGAGCAGTTGTGGCAGCAGAGGACAGCCGAAGGACTTCTGACCTTCGAAGCCTATCATGCGATGGGCGGTCTGCAGGGGGCGCTGGGCCGCCGTGCCGAGGAGATCTTTTCCGGTCTGGAAGAGGAGCTTCGGAACGCGCTCCCGGAGGTCCTCCGTCTGCTGGTGACCTTCGGGCAGGACCAGAACACCCAGGCCACGGCGCGGGTGGTCCCCCTGGGGCATTTTCGAGAGGGGGGCGCGTCGAGAAGGCTGGTCGATGCCCTTCTGTCGCCGGGCGCCCGCCTGCTCGTGGCGGACGCGGGCGGGGTCCGCGTGGCCCATGAGGCGCTCTTCACCCACTGGGATCGAGCCCGTCGCCAGATCGACGCCGACCGCAGGGACCTCTTGGTGCGAAACCGCCTGGAGAAGGCCGCCAAGCTCTGGAGGGAGACGGGAGGGAAGAAAAAGGGGGACAGCCTGCTGCTTCCTCCCGGGATACCCCTGATGGAGGGTCGGGATCTTCTGCGACGCTGGAAGCAGGAGCTGGACCCGATGATCGTGGAGTACATTTCAAAATCCGTGAGAGCCAACCGTCGTCGGATCGCCCGGCGCACCCTGATGGTCCTCGGGTTCATGCTCCTGATCCCCCTTGTCGTCGGCGTCTATTACGGTACCAGAATCTGCCTGGGTGTGCGGGACATCGAGCCGGAGCTGGAATTCGTTGAAATTCCGAAAGGATGCTTCGTGATGGGCAGTCCGGCCGGCGAACCGGATCACAAGGACGACGAATCACCTCAGCACGAGGTTTGCGTCGGACCGCTCAAGATGATGAAGTACGAGGTCACCCAGCGACAGTGGGAGAAGGTCATGCTGGAGAATCCCTCCAGTTTCAAGGCAGGACCCCAATACCCGGTGGAGACGGTCAGTCACGACGATATCCGGAAATATCTGCGCTGGTTGAACCTCTTCGGTCGTCATCGATATCGGCTTCCCACGGAGGCCGAATGGGAGTATGCCGCCAGGGCGGGCTCGGTGACCAGCCGGTATTGGGGGGACGAGGAGAAGGACGCCTGTCTGTATGCCAACCCCATGGATCGCCAGGGTCAGGGGCACTACGGCAAGCAGATCGGTTCCCACTTCCCATGCGATGACGGCCATGTCTTCACCTCCCCCGTCGGGCGGTTCAAGCCCAACGCGTTCGGGTTGCACGACATGCTGGGAAACGTGAGTGAGTGGGTGACGGACTGGTACGACGCCGGATATTACGCGAAGTCCCCCCGGGACGCTCCGGGAGGACCCTCCAAGGGCACGCACAAGGTCGTCCGAGGGGGCAGCTGGTATTATGTCCCCGCCCGGGTCCGCAGCGCCAACCGGATCAATTATCACCCTAACTACCGGAACAACGGGGTCGGGTTCCGCCTGGTGAGGGAATGATGCCGCGGGACGGAGATCCGGCTCCGGGAAAAACGACCGAACTCGGTCGGCGCCCAGGGGCGTGGAGAGCACGCGGGGTCCTGTTGGACCTGGATGACACGCTGTACGGCTACCGGACGGCGGCCCGGCATGCCCTGTCGGAATTGGCCCGTATTCTTTCCCGTGATTTCCATCTGTCCCCGGAGCTGGTCGTGTCCCGCTATCAGGAGTGCCGGACCCTGGTTCGTGAGGACGCCTCTGAGGCGGGCCTGCCCCTGCGGCATGAACGCATGAGGCTCCTGCTCGAAGCGTTTCCCCATATTCCAGGTGCGGCCGCGACCTTCTGTGCGGAGTCCTACGGGACGGCGTTTCTCGAGGCCGTGCGGTGGTTCCCGGGGGCTCAGGAGGCATTTCGCGCCCTGACCTGCCTTGTGCCGGTGGTCGTGGTCACCGAAGGCCATGAGGACATCGCCGGCGGGATCCTGGACAGGCTGGGGCCGCCGGCGGACAGCGCGCCACGGCTCTGCAGTCGCAGCCTCCTGCTGCGCAAGGGCGATGGCTCGGCGTTTCTCAAGGCACTAGAATGGTTGCGCCTGGCACCCGAAGAGGTGGTGATGATCGGGGACAACTGGGAGAACGACGTCGTGGGGGCGTCCCTGGCGGACATCCGGTCGATCTGGATCGACCCCCAGGACTCGACGGTCTCCCTGCCACGCCCGCGCTGGTTTCTGGAAAAGGTCCCCGACCTGTATCAGGCGTGCCGTCGGTTGTTCCCGGAAGCCTTCCCGGGGGTGGGGACCCATGTTTGAGCTCCTGCTTCTGGCGACGATCTGCCTGAACATCGGGTGCGATGTCCTGGATCGCCGCGTGAGCTCCCGGTCGGATGTCCGGGCCATGACGCTGTGGACCAGCATCCTCCAGCTCCTCCTGGTGTCCCCACTGATCTTCCGCCTGTCTCTTCCTTCACCGGGACAACTTCTTGTCCTGCTGGTGCTGGGGATCGTCTCCTCCTACGCCAGGGAAAAGTGGTATCGGGCGCTCTCCCATTCCGACGAGGAGCTCTCACGGTTCGTCCCCTTCGTCCGCCTCTCCGGCGTCATGGTGCTGGTGCTGGCCGTCCTCGTCCTGGGAGAACGGCCATCGGCGGTCATGGCGGTCGGAGCGGTGCTCATGATCGGCGCCGGGATCCTCATCGGTTTCGAGCGGCCCGGAGCGGGCCTGGGGGCCTTCCTGCACAACAACCGTGCGCTCGCGCTGGTGCTGGTGTTCGCCACGTCCAACGCGCTGATCAGCGTCGGCTACAAGCATCTCCTGGGGCAGGGGCTGGGAATCATCAGCGTGTATTTCTACCTCAAGTTGTTCCAGTGCCTGCCCCTGGTCGCCCGGGCGTCCTTTGAACGCACCCTCCTCTCGGGCCACAGGGAGATTGTCAGACGCCGGCTCTTTCTTGCGGCCCGGGTGATGCAGACCTCGGCCGCGCTGCTGTTCCTGATCGTGCTCAGCAAGAGACGCCTGGTCTGGGTGGAACCCATGATGGCCGTGAGTCCCTTTCTGGTCCTGGCCTGGGAGTGGGTGGAAAGACGACTGTCTTTCTTCCATCCGGCGCCCCGCGCCATCCTGGCACCGGGAGGCCGTCGTCGCGCCCTTCTCCTGCGGATCTCGGCGACGCTGGCCACGGTCACCGGTTTCCTTCTCGTGCATCTCAAAGGTTGAAACATGCCACACCACGATCTGAACCATCCCGACCATCTCCGGACTCGCTGGAACGACCTGCTGGACGCGTGGCTCGCACCGGGACCGCCCGCGGCCCGAGCCGGAGCCATGCTGGGGCTTCTGTCCGAAGTGTTCGCGGACGAATTGATCTGGCCCCGGCCTGAAGATCTGCCCGTCCGTCGATCGGCGGACGGCCAGGATGCGCCGCTGCTCGTGGTCGCACGGGATCCACGCCAAGACAGACCCGTCCTCTGCGTGGTCCCCCCGTCCGCCACGACCCTGACAGGTTCGGACGTTCTGGAGATCCGGGAGCGTGCGGCCGAGCTGGATCCCGCCTGGATCCTCGCGCTTGGAAACCCTCCTTTTCATCGGGACGGGCCGGCCCGAGAGCTCTTGAGGGTGATCGAAGGTGCCCCATGGGTCTTCCTTTCATGGATCGATCTGACCTTGGCCATGGACCTCGCCTCCGTGGGCGCTTCCCCTTCGTGCATCCCGCTGCCGGATCGTGTGCCCGCAACCCCCCCGACCACCCGAGAGAAAACGGGGTTCTCCTG
>Ga0302247_1001439_pt1 | contig 18365 bp, 15 predicted proteins | sample AAG_UR_Ile_MG_FD_193529 | JGI IMG/M metagenome (GOLD analysis project Ga0302247, IMG submission 193529) | Enriched activated sludge microbial communities from anaerobic digester in WTTP, New Holstein, Wisconsin, United States - AAG_UR_Ile | ecosystem: Engineered > Bioreactor > Anaerobic >...
TCCCGAGTTGTGCCCGTTCGTATAATCTTTTCGCGCCACTCGGCGAAAGCATGATGAGAATAATTCTAATAAAATCATATAGGAGGAAGCCGTTTTTCAAGATAATTGATCATCGGCATTCTCCCCAATGACTTCCTCATCACAATCTGCGTGGAACCAAAGTGCTTTCTCCTTATCGTAAATCCCTATCTTTATTAGAACACTAGTTGCCATATTATTGGCCACTGCCCTATCTAGCAACTCTGAGGCTTTCCTAGCCACTTCCGCAGCCAATACGCCGTCATGATAAGCATCAAATGCCTTTTCTACAGCTTCAGAGACGGTCAATCTCCGAGGTCCTTCCCATTGTGAGAGATAAATGTATCCCCCCTTGCCTGACCTAATAAATTCGGAACGAATGGCAAGTGCAGTTATTAAGTATGGATTCACACTGTTTAATAGATCACGGTTACCTCTTAGCGACGGAATAATTTCCGAAGTGTGAAGACCCGATCCTTTTTCCTTCAGGACGGAAATAATCTCACCAACAATCTCATTGGCTTTATTTTCATCGAATGGAATATCCCGCCAAAGAATTCCCCAGTCGTTCTCTCCAACGCGAATAAGCGGATCAGATTGATGAATCTGAAAAGTCGAGCCAAGTCCTCTATCCTTAGAGATTATCTTCTGGATGTCGAAGATGTGCATTGGAGATCCATGTTTCTGGATCAAAGCGACAATTGCTTGAAAAATATTTAACCGATCAAACACCCCCAACGCTGCCTTTGTTTTGGCCACCCAAACCATACGCCCTAAATATACCAGTTTTGTGGACGAAGGAAGGATCACATTAAGATCATAATTAGATAGCCTGCCCTCAAAGTCCAAGTTACGTGCCTCAAGCTCGTCGCATATCTCTTGTGCATGCCATTGCCTTTCTGGTGCCTCTAATAGCATCTCCTCAACTTCCACAAGCACGCGCAACTGTTCATCTTCGGATAGATCAATGTGTTTGTGAAGACCATAGATGCCTCGTCCCAGTAGAAAGCTTACGTTTGCGGCTGCGCTTGCAGCCCTTCGGATGTCGATGGGTTGCCCTTTCGATGCGCAGCGTTTTGCAATCTCGGAAAAATGCAGGGGCGTATCGGACTCGGCCAACACAGTTTCAACCAAGCTTTCTGCGCCCATCCCGTAATTAATTAAAACTCTCTCTCCAACTGGTCCTTCGATAAAACGAGCCCAGCGTGTGACTATCTCCCAAAGCAAAGGTCTCAATTCTTCCCCATGCCCCACTAAATGACTATTAATTAAAATTCTTACATCCGATTCACCAATTGCCGTTTCCCTTTCGGCTAGAGATGAGAGCAATGTCCTAGAGACTCGCTCAGCCTCATTCCATTCGTCTTGACGCAACCTGGAGACATATAACTGTCCGGCGATGCGAATCACTTCGAATTCAGGCGGGTTAAAAAAATGTTCGAGCGCGAACTCGAAGGCTTCCAACAAAGAGTCTACTCCGTCAAACCACGGGTCGAGCACGGCAAGCCCACAAAAAGGAAGCGGGTTTTGCCTTCCCTCAAGCATATTTGACAGCCCATTTTTGAATCGCGTGTCCCACACAGACATTCTCGAAACGATTCGCTTGACCGCCATTACCTCGATCTGCCTGATGCGTTCTCGGGTGAGAGAGTAACTCTCGGCAATTTCTTCTAAGGTTTTCCGTCTTCCGCCGATTCCCATTCTTTGCTCAAGTATATTTGCTTCACGCTCAGTTAGTACAGTGAAGGCCGATTTGATAGCATTTGAGAAAGTATTAGCATCCGATTCGATCTTTGGCGGGCTAGCCTTGATAATAGATGCTTGTTCTTGCTTACCCAGCAGATCTAGATTCTCGGGCCTTGGGATATCTGGGAAGTCCACAGGTATTAGCGCAATTGAGTCACAATAGGCGCTTCCACGCTGAAAGGCTTCGAATATTGCTAATGAAATGGCTGAGAGAGTTTTTTGCCCTAAGTTTCTGGTGCTCTTTAAGCCTGCAAACCCGATTCTGGCAATGTCATCCACAACGGCAACATTGACTTGTCTAAAACAATTCTGGGCCCGTATTGGCAAAACAAGGGCGCTAATTGAAAGTCTAAGTAGCCATGGCGGGGTGTATATTAATTTATCTAACATGATGCCAGGCGAGGGCGGGCACCTGGTCAAAGCTTTAAATCGATAAACACCAAGACGATCTCTGATGTTGGCAGGCAACAGATTTTCTTTCTTCTTATAAAGCTCCTCGCTCAAGATGGAAAACTTTAAGCACTCGTTGAAGAGTTCCGGTAACTCTAACTCAAGATCACGAAGCCAATCGCATGGACGCTTCGGAATCTCAGAAAGCGCCGCTACTGTATATTTTTGGTTGTTAACAGAGCTATGGGCCGGCGCCATATAATCAACAGATGGCTCCTCGATCTCATAGCCCCAACCTGACAAGGCCAAATGGACTGGTAGATTTTCGACGACTGATAAGGGTTGCGCTGCAGACGAGAAAGCTTGAGGTAACGAAAGCTTTGCCGCCCCTGTTAGGAGTACTCTTCCTTCATGTTTCGAACAGACCAAGTCGAATGATGATGCATCAGGACGCCAGAACCCTACGTGGACCACCGCAGAGGATTTGGCATCGGAAGTGTACGCAGTCTTCCAATCTGATGTCAGCCCATCTAGATTCCGATGAGAGATGACGTTCCAAGTCCCATCCCCTCGTCGAATCATTAAATATGCGAACAAATGAATCATGGATGAGCTTGCTCCAACTCCTGGGTATTAGCCAGAATGGTTCCGATATCAAACTCGCCATTATCGCTCATTGCTGACATCTTGCGAACACCCCATTCCGCCAGCCTTTCTGCCCAGTGATAGACCGGTATGTCCCCGGTAATCAATAATGATCGGATCGTCGTGTATATCTGCCTTTCGGGGTCGAGCGTACCCACGTTGAAGATAGTACTCCTTTGTCCGATTATTTCCTCTGGCTTTATCCCACTGGCCAAGGCGAGGGCGATTCCGAAACGATAGGCGTCGATCATTTCGGCAAAATTTCCATTTTTCTTGTCCTCTGCCAAGCGTTTGAGCATTGCATGAGCTTGATCACTCAGCCCGATAGTTGTCGGTTCCTTTGGTGAAAATTCTTTCATGATTAAATCACCTCAATCTTAGATTGACGAGTGGACACCTCGCGAATGGTGTATTCCTTGCCAATTCTTGCTGCCACTGGTGCCAAGTCTGTTTCCTTGCGGACTTCCCCATCATGCACAAGCAGAATCAATTGGCTTGTCGTCTCCGGCAAATAGCGCAGAATGTTCCCACGATGCTTCAGGTCAAGGCGGCCAAACGGGGTGTCCATCACAACTGGTCCTGCGGCCCTTCCAGTTCTCGCCAACCCATCAATCAATGATAGGGCTACAATCTGCTCTGCACCTGCGCTTCGCACACCGACCATTTCGCCGTTTTCGTCGATAATCGACAGGCCATAGTTTTCGTTGATCTTCAGCCCTCGATATTTAGGTTGCGTTGTCAACTGCTTGAAAGCATTGGTCGCCCTCTCCTCAACCTTGGAACGAAGACTGTCTCGCAGCCTTTCGATGCTTTTTTTAAACACTTTCACGAGACCTTGGCAAAGCTCAACTTTCGCCGTGCTTCTATGATCTCTTGCCTGCGGCTGGCTGGATATTTGCTTAGACAGAATCTCAAGTTCATTCCGATAACCGTTGAGTTCGTCTTCTGTCTTCTCGATTTCCTTCTCAGCCCGATCCTCTAGCCGAAGAAGATTATCTCGATTCCGTCGTTTACCGGCAATCTCTTCTGTGTCGTACCCTCGGATCTTCTGCTCAATTACGTCAATCTCATTATCGATCTTAGTTAATTTTACCGACAGTGTCCTCTCCTCTGCTTTTAGTGCCTGAATCTGATCCCCAACTCCAGGACGCAAGAGCTCTTCAATTTTTTTCATTTCACTAGAGATGATGGCTAAATCATCGTTGACGTTCTTTAATCCTAGCATTTCCTCTTCGCATTGAGCTAATTCCTCTTGCTTTGCAGTGCGATTTTCGAGCAAAGGTAATTGTCCACAAGTTGGGCAAGTCTCGTTGTTAAGAAGTTTTTTTAAATTTTCTATCTGCGCTCCCACACTTCCCATTTTAGCTAGATTCCTTATTAAACGTTCTTGCTCATCACGCAGATGACCTTGCTTGACGCGAAGCTTTGGCTGAACCAGATCAATCCAAACTTCTCGCGCCAGATCGATGCGCTTCTTAGCTATTTCATCCAGCCGTTTGACAATTTCATCCTGACGGCGCTTGAGCGTCGTAGATTCTGTCTGGGCTCGAATTATCCCATCAAACTTTTCAATTTCATCGTCGAGCGCTTCGCGTTGATTGCGTATTTCCTTATGTTTTTCCTTTAAGTCTTGGGCTGCCCGCTCCTTGGCCCATTGTTTCTCCTGTAAGGAGAGCTGGTGCTCTGCCATGGCGGAGAGATTCTTGACATTGGCAATTTCCTTGGATTGCTGGCGCTGAGCTTCCCGTAATATCGTTTCGGCTTCATCGCGCCCTCGGATAAGTGTTGGAACACCCAGGACTTGCTCAATCGCCTCTTTGATGTGTTTGCCCTGCTCATTTCCCTCCATGAGCAAAGTCTCGTATTCCTGAAGAAGTTCTCCATCGAATAAGAAAAAGCGGGATACCTGCTCCGGGATATAACGATTTATTTCGGCCTCAACCCGATAACCATTTACGGCTACGTCATTCTTTCTAAGGCTGACTTGGACATTGAAATCTTCCGGGCGAGATGGGATGCCCACATGCTCCCTTCGGTTAGCCCGCCGATGTAACGAATACGAATGGCCGTCAGCTTCAAATCGAATACTCACCTCCATATTGAAATCACCAGCGTTTGCAGCATCCTTGTTAAGCAGATCGTTTAACTGGATATCACGCAGATGCCTACTATAGGCCCTTCCATAGAACCCCCAGCGTAAGGCGTTCAAAAAGCTGGTCTTGCCTCTCATGTTGTTTCCGAAGATGATCGTGACATTGCGGTTCTTGTCCGTCGGAAAATCTATATGGTTTTCGCCCTTATACGGCATGAAGTTCTTTATATCAACCGAAAGAATCCTCATTCCAACCCCCCCAACTGCTCGTTGATCAGTCGCTCCATAAGCTGGAGTGACTCATTGTGATCCTGAGAAAATTGATGATTCTTTTGTATTTCGTAGGCTTTCCGGAGAAAATCAATCGGTATTTCGGGAGCCACGTTTTTAGCCGTCTCCACAAAGGCTTCCCATACCATATCGTCAAATTCATGCGTGCTCACTCTTCATCCTCCTCAACACCGGTGTCATCAGGAACATCAGTATTAAATCCTAAATTGGCAGCAATATGAAGAAGCTCAACCGCTGCATCCGCATTGATGGCCGACTTGGCAAACTCGATTGCCCGAACAAACTCACTTTTTAACAGCGATGTCTGCTCGGGCTCGTCTGCTAAACTTACAGGGACGACGATGGCATCATGAATGACTGCCAGATTCTTCCATTTAGCTTTACGCAGCACTCGTCCACGCCGCTGGATAAATTGTCTTGGATTTTGTGACGATGCCAATATCAAGGCATGGTCAATCGATGGAATGTCAACACCCTCATCAAGGCACCTGATCGAAACTATGATTCCCCCAAAAGTCTTAAAGTGGGCAAGCGTAGCGTCCTTGTCCCCCTCCATGCTAGTATGATATCGTAGGGGTTCTAACCCCTTATTCTTTAAGATGCCGATGACTTCGGCAAGTTGATCCCCATCGTCGCAATAAACGAGCCAGCGCTGCCCATTTACGAAAGATGAATCGAGTATTTCTGCGGCCAGCGTAATTTTGTTTTCTGCCTTTTTTGCAATGCGTGACCTTTGGACCAATAGAATCTTAGCCGCATCGGATAACGCCGTTTTACCGTTGGAAAACTCCTTTTGGCGAGCTAACTCCCGGCGAATCTTAAGAGTTAGGGCGTTCCATTTCTTGACCTCCTCGGGAGTGAGATGTACAGCATGGGGAATATATTCATATTCGACGAGACGTTTCGCCTTGATCGCGTCCTGAAGCGTTACAGGCGGCGGGATAACTGGGCCGAAATAATCGAACATCTTTTGCGTCCCATCGGGATCGCCATAGCGGATTGGGGTGGCGCTGAGACCTAAACGGCAGCCAGACTTCAGCGAATAGAGCTTCGAGTTCTGTGGGCTTCCGGATTGATGAACTTCATCGGCAACCAGCAGAAGATGCTCACCTCCTCTGATCCTGCAAAGGAATTCATCGCTGATGGCTGTTTGCATCATCGCAATGACAACACGCTTTCCCAGGTCAGTAGAGGGATCTGTCATTCCGCTAAGCCGGCCATCCAGTTTCCATCGATCATGCCCCGCCCCTGCTAATAGGAATGTTGTTCCTGGAAGTTCATCTCTAGCCTCTAGGAACCATTGTTTCAAAAGGAGCCTACCTGGAACGACAATCAATGCCGGCAAGCCCTTGTCGACATGCTCTCTAATCGCCATCAAGGCAGTGAAAGTCTTTCCACTCCCGGTTGCATGTTCAAGTATCCCATGGCAGCCTGCAGATTTCCAGCACTCAATCGCCTTGGATTGATGCCCCAAAGGAGTCCTTCGCTTTGCAACTGGTTTCTCGATGGCCTTGATCTCTTCCATGTCCACCTCCCGCAGATCTTCCAAGGCCACAGCGGAGATTTTCTTTTTAGCCGCTTCTGGAAATTCAATGACTTCAATTCCTTTAACCTGGCCACTCCACAACTTTTCAAAGTAAGTTTTATGCTTTTGGCATCTCTCAGCATCGGATAGTCCAGACCAATTGCAAAAAACCTCAATAGACTCAAGATTTCCTCGCTCATGCCACCCCTTCCAGGTTTCATTAGCAGATCCAAGAAAGCTAACCTCGTTACCGAAGTTGTCAATAAATATTCCAATCTTCTCATGATAGATTCCTTGGTCATTTGGTCTGACTGCGATTCTGATATCCAAAGCTCCAACAGCAATTAGAGTGGCCAGTACCCTTGTTCGGTAATGGGTTGTCTCATCAGCTAGAAGCCGATCAATTTCTATGTCCAATGCGTCATCAGCCCTCAGACCCCTAAGAAAGTATCCTTTCTCGATGCTGGAGAGATCCTCACTTGTTATCGACGGCGAACAAACGAGACGAATCTTCCCACCTCGCTTTGCGAACTCAACGACATCCTCGCCAACGATTAGGAAAATTGAAGAGCGAAAATAGCCAACAGCCCTACGGTAGTCAGTTGCCATCTCAAGGCATGGCCGATAGAATCCGACAACGGGATCTACCTCACCCGTCCGGTACTCGGTCGCAAGGTGAATTGCACTTAAACCTGTGCTAGACGACATCGCATAATTACCCTTCCATTCACCCTTCTTTGTCAAACCTAATCAAAGATTGTTCTACATAGGTATCCTGGGCATCTATCCCGACCCAGTGACGGCCAACGGTTGCTGCCGAGTAACCAGTCGTATTGCTACCAGCAAAAGGGTCAAGAACTAAATCACCTTCGTTTGTCAAAAATTCTATGAAGAATGAGGCTAAGCCTAAAGGCATTCTTGCTGGGTGCGGGGTGATTCCGCGCTTCTTGCACTCACGATGGAAATAGTCGTTTGAAGTGCTGTTTGACATTGAGAAAGCATTAGGTAGCCTTACTTTTCGTCCGGGGTCCAATGCATCTATCTCAAAAAAATTGTGCGCTATTGCCCCCCCTTTATCATTGAGAAAACTTTTTTCTCTAATGATGTGTTCAGAGGGACGTTTTCCAGCGTTGTAGCAGCCCTTCGTCAAGAGACTCTTCATTGATTTACTATACGGTCGCAGCACTTTGGAGTTATCTGCTTTTGGATAATCAGTTTTGGCGAGCCACCAAACATGTGTAAAACTATCCACTGTACGGATGCGATTTACAGTAACCCATTGTGCGGGGGATGGTAACCTGGATGGGTTGTAGCACACAAATTGCTGGATGAGCCTCAATCCAGCGTCCTTGTGGCGCACAAAGCCAAGCAGCGACTCCAAGTGCAATAGAGACTGGACAGGCCTGCCGGACTCCCATGCATTGCCGATTTCAAGCACAATAGAGCCATCCTCAGCAAGGAGGTCGGAAAAAACTGGGGCAAGCGAGGTAAACCACTCCAGGTATTTTACCCCTGTTAGGTTTCCGTAACTTTTTTTATTGTTTAATGGGTAGGGCGGAGAGGTCAGGATCAAGTTGACCGCGCCTTTCAAGGCTGCGAAATCGTTGCTTTTCAGTAACTGAGCAGAGTCTCCCCAAAAATAGATGCCCCCATTGCGCTCATAAGCAGCGCGGCTTTTGGGTAGCATAGACAATACATCCATTATTCGATTTTCCATCATCTCCCCTGATTTATTGTCAACAATCTGATGTGGCATGGAAAAGTTAGACACATTTTGTTATGCTGCCTCCGCCGCGGTCTGATCGCAACAGAAATTTTTAAGGTATGCAGGTTGAGCCCTTTCAAGGTCGAAAGCCTTATGTCTTTGTTGTATAAACCCTTAATGCATTCAAAGAAAAATGAACGAAGTTGTTCGGTGTTCAGCCAGAACTCCTGTTTCAGTTGATCTCGATTGATCATCGAGAAGAACCAGTAGCTCACAAACAGGAAAGATTTCTCGCCGGAATGGGCCTTGAACGGAATCGGCATTGTCAATAGTACAACCCCTCCATCTCCTTCTCCAACGCCTCGATTGCCTCCGGGGAGCCGTCGAAGGTGGCGCAGGTGTCGAGCATGGTCTGGTAGAAGATGGCCGCCGGGAGGTGGCAGGCGAGCAGGTCGTCGGGGGCGCGGCGGATGGACTCCACGCCCGAGCCGTCGAAGTCGCACCAGGCCAGGTCGCGCTCCAGGGCGCAGATCAGGAAGGGCCATCGCTCCAGGCTCTCTTCGGCGTTGGCCGTCTGCGCGGGCGTGTTGAAGCGCCGGCCCAGGCGTTGGGCCTCGGGCAGGTGGCCGGCCTTGCGACAGGCGCGGATGAGCTGGCGCAGGGTGCTGATGAACGGGAACCTGGTGACCATCGCGTCCGAGCTGAAGAAGTCGCGCAGGCCTTCGTTGAAGCCGGCGACGGGGGCCTCGCCGCCCTCGAGGAAGGCGCAGACGGCCCCGTGCAGGCCGAAGCGCAGGGCGCCGGCGACCAGGGCGTGGTGGTTGTAGCTCCACTGGTGCGCGTCGCCGGGCGAGGTGGCGGCCTGGAGCTCCTGGGCGACGCGCAGGAAGTCGTCACGGCGGCCGGCGCGGGCGAGCTCCCAGGTCAGGTGGCACAGGGTCACCGGGGTGCGCCGGCGCAGGTCGGCGCGCTGTCGCTGGAGCTCGAGGGCGGCGAGGCGGTGTTCGATGGCGCGGTCGTGCTCGCCGTTGACGCTCTCGAAGCGCGCGAGCAGCCCCAGGCAGCGCACGCGGTTGGGAAGGTCGAGGGGACCGGCCAGGGTCTGCTGCAGCGACTCGGTGAACCACTTGCCGGGGAAACGGTTCAGTTCGTTGCCCAGGCGCTGGAGCTCCATCTCCTGGATGGTGGAGCCGTCGATCAGGTGGCGGACCTCGTTCATCATGTCGCCCAGGCGCTGGTAGCAGCGGGCGGCCTCCTCGGTCTCGCCGGCGTGGCGGTGCTGGATCATGAGCTCGTGGACGAGCAGGGCGCGGTCGGTCGTGGTCAGGTCCGGTCGGTCCAGGGCCCGCAGCTGCGCGATGTTCTGATGATTGTCGAAGCTCTGGCGGATCTTCTTGAGGGCCATGGAGAAGTCGAGCAGGTGCGGGGCCAGCCGCAGGTCGGACGCGCCCCAGACGAGGAGGAGGGCGTCGGACAGGCTGCGCACCCGCCGGACCCGCGGATCCGGCGGCAGGTCGCCCGGGCCGTCGGGGACCAGCACCAGGCCATCGCGCGTCCCCAGCTCCTCGAGGGCCGCCCGGACCTTGAGCTCGAGGCCGCCCACCGTGTGCACCATGCCGTTGTCGGTGAGCTCGCCGGTGACCAGCACCGGGAGATCGAACTCCTGGTCGCAGGCGACCGCGGTGAAGGCCAGCGCGGCGGCCAGGCCCAGGGAGGGCCCGTCGATGGTGCAGAGCTCGCCCACGTCGATGGGGAACTTGCAGGAGAGGGCCGGGAAATCGTGGCGGTCGCCGTGGCGGGCGACGTGATGGGAGACCGCGGCGTGGGCCTGCTTCAGCGCGGCGCGGGCGTCCTCGCCCAGGAAGCTCGCGGGATCCCCGATCCTGGCCAGGGCCGTGAGCGGCAGCGCGAAGCCAAGGCCTTCGGCCGTGGTGGCCAGGAAGTACAGCCCGGGGTTCGGCGCCGGGTCGGTGGCGCGATCGACCAGGTGATCGCGCTCCGCGATGAGCCGCTCGTCCAGCTCGCGCACGCGGTCGAAGGCGCGCCGGGCGCCGCGGTACAGGCGGAAATATTCGAGGCGCCTGGCCAGCTCGATCCAGTGGCGGTCCTTGGAGGCGCAGTTGGTGGACACGGGCGCGCCGGTCATGGGCGCGGCCCCGCGAGCTCATGGAGCCGCAGCTTCAACTGCCGGTCGGCGCACTGCACGTGGAGCAGGGCGGCGGGGGCGTCGAAGGCCGGGTCGTCCAGGTCGAAGACGGCGGTGCGGCCCGACTCTGCCTTGACGGGGCGCAGCCGCATGGGCGCGCCGGGCACCTCGATGTACGCCGTCGGCAGGTGGGCGAACGGGTTGGGGTCGCCCTCGAGGACGGGCTTCTTCAGGTTCACCCGCAGGAAGTGATCGAAGGACTGGACGAGCACATAGTCGTCTTTGTACAGGGTGTGCCACAACATGACGACGCTGCTGCCCGCGGCCGCCATATGGATGGGGGACAGGTCGGCGTCGGAGCGCTTCTCGGGGGCGGGGGCGGCCTGCTTCGGCGGCGGGCGCAGGCGCTCGCGCAGCGAAATCTCGGCTGCGGCGGCCCCGGCGGCGGCCCGGCGCGCGATCCAGGCGTCGAGCCCGGAGGCGGTGGCGCGCAGCTCGTCGAAGAACTTCCCCGCCTCGGGGAACTCGCGGATCACCTCGACGGCGGTGAACAGCGAGCCCAGGGCGTCCTCGGGGAGGGCGCAGCCCCGGGCCCACCACCAGAACGGCGCCTGCAGGTCGGGGCGGATCCACATCAGGCGGTCCCGACGGCGGGCGTTCATGCCCACGGTCAAAAAGAGGTTGGCGCGGGCCGTCTCGTCGAAGACCTCGACGAGCTCCCGGGCCTCGGACGCCAGCTTCGGCTCGCGGTCCAGCCACCAGCGGGCGCCGGCGCGCACCAGCTCCACGCGGTCCCGGGGGCGCAGCGCCTCGACGACCTGGGCGAAGAGGGCCCCGTCGCGGTCGCCCTCGAGCTCGTCGGGGTCCCGCGCGTCGGCGGGTGCGGCGGCGCGCTCGAGGGGCTCGCGCAGTTCGACGAGCCCGTCGGCGGCAGCGTCGAGCTCTTCGGGGATCCAGCGGTCCAGCGCCGCCTGGATCGCGTCGGCGCCGAAGGCCGCCAGGCGCAGGCGCCAGGGCTTCGCGAGGGCGGCCTCGCCCAAAAAGTGCAGCGTGCCGACGACCTCCAGAAAGAGCAGCAGGTCGTCGCGGGCGTCGTCGTCGTCGCGGGCGGCGGCGGGGCCGGCGGCGGCCAGCTGCGCGGCCAGCTCCTCGCCCAGCGCGAGGGTGTGCTCCAATAAATCGTTGTCGGGTGACCAGTTCACTCCCCACCTCCCACGGCCAGCTCCAGCGCGGTGCCGTTGCGACGGCTGCCGGCCTTCTGCCGGGTCAGATCGAGCCACATATGCTCGTAGCGCTTCTTCCTGCGGTCCTGGCCCACATAGTCCAGATCGCGGTAGCAGGTGATCACTGCGGGGTCACCGCCGGCCTGCGGCAGCTGGGCGACGAGCCGCACGCCACGGGGGTCCACGGTCTCCAGGCACCAGCCCCGCTCGGAGCGCGTGGCCATGGCCCGGGGCTCCCCGGCGTGGGTGGGGTTGGCGAACGCGAAGTCCAGGGCCGCCTGGGCGGCCGCGACGTAGGCCTCAAGCTGGGGCGCGAAGGCCAGGTCGATCTCCCAGCGGGCGTCGCCGTCGCGGCAGTCGGCGCAGCGGGCGTCGCGCCCGTGGCCCAGGCGGCAGCCCGCGGCGGCGGCGAGCCGGCGCCCGGCCTCGTCGGTGCGGCGCCTGGGATCGGCGGTCAGCGGGGGCTCGTCGATGAGCTCCTCCCACCGCTCCTGTCGGTAGTGTTGAAAGTAACTCCCCAAAGGGATCACGTGCTTGAACAGGTGTTCGTGGGCGTTGGCCGCCGAGGTGAAGCCGCGCAGCCGCGTGCTCAGGGAGACAGACTGGACCGAAAACCGCATGGGAGCACCCTCGTCACCGCCCCGGACGTGACCGGGGGACGGGCCTGACAAAGTTTTTGAATTGATAAAAAGTCCAGGCGCCGCGTGGTTTATTCATAGTATTCCTTCGCCTTGGCCCACCAAGCCCAGAGCTTGAGCAGATACCGTCTGCGCGCCTGCTGGACGTTGTTCGGCAAGAGACCCAGTTCGAGACCCAGGAGGTCGTCGGTGGCCGGGGGGTCCCGCCGGACGTTCTCGAAGTCCTTCAGCATCACCTCCCGGGGCCGACCCTTGACGAGGTCCGGGGGCAGCAGGGGGACCAGACAATCGAGATCCAGCGGGGGGTGGTCCGGGGTCAGGACGCGCTCGGGCTCGCAGTCCTGGTCGGCGGGCGCGGCGGCGATGTGGTCGTGCTCGCCGCAGGTCTGCTCTTTCTGGCTCGCGGCGGCGCGCTTCAGGTCCGTCAGGATGTTGCAGGTGACCGTGTTGACCCAGGAGCGCAGGCGGGCGATGGCGGATCCCTCGAGGTTCTGGTCGCCGGGGGGCTTCTCGTGCAGGCGGCACAGCACCTCGCTCATCACGTCCTCGGCCGCGACCCGGCCCTGGGCGCAGCGGGGGACGCCGCCTTTCCTGCCGATCTTGGCGAGGATCCACTCGCGCAGGGTGGGCACCAGGGGGGCCAGGGCGCGCCCCAGGGCGACCGCGTCGCGGGGCTGCCGGCCCGCCTCCCGGAGAAAGGAAAGACACCGCGCTTCCAGCTCGGTCTCGGTGTCGGGAGTCATGTCGGACATCGGACTCACCTCGGGTTGTTTGCGGGTGCGCTGCGCGCCGCGTCCATCCAATCGTTTGAAATGTAGAGAAAATGCGCGCGCGTGTCCAGACCCGACAAAAATTATTCTCGCGCTGTCAGGACTGCGCCGACACGCCGTCCGGGAGTCGTGGGAGGCGCTTATCGGACCGGCGCCGCCCGGAAGGAGCCCGCCCCATGTTCGCCGAGACCCTCGCCCGGATCGTGCTGCGACACCCGGACGTCCTGAAGGACGAGCGGACCTGCCGCGCGCTCCTCGAGGACCTGCTGCAGGCGGACCCCGTGCGGCGCGGGGCGCTGTGGACGGCCCACGTGAACGGCGCCGTGGCGAAGCTGCGCCAGCTGGGCGCCGGGCTGCGGGACGCGGCCGTGCTGCGGCGGCTGGGGCTCGAGCTCGAGGCCATCTCGGGGCTGAAGCAGGAGCACGCGCTGTGGGCGGTCCTGACGTGGGCGCGGGCGCTGGAGCTCGCCCGGCACGGCGGCGCCGGCGGCCCGGGCGCGCGCCGCCCAAAGAACTGGGTCGTCGCGCCGTTCGCCGCGAGGTCGACCTTGCAGCCCCGGGGGGCCGACGGGGCGTCCGAAGCGCCGCCGCCGGTGGACCTGGGCGCCGGCCCCTTCGGGAACCCGTTCGTCGAGCCGGCCGCCGAGGCGGCGGACCACGCGGCGCAGCACCTGGGGTTTTTGCGGCGCGCGATAGAGGAGTGTCTCTGGGGCACGGGGGGCATCAACCCGTACCGGCTCGAGCGCCTCGTCGACCTGCAGCGCAGGCTCGAGGTGACCCGGGAAGAGGCGGCCGAGGTCTTCGCGGCCGTCGCCGACAGTCCGAAGCCGCGCCGGGGCCGGCGGGGCGCGGACCTGGTCGTGAGCCGCACGGGCCGCGGCGACTACTCCACCATCGGCGAGGCCCTCGCGAACGCGCCGGACGGCGCCCGGATCTGGGTGCGCCCGGGCCTGTACGAGGAGTCGCTGTACCTGGACCGCCAGGTGGAGTTGATCGCCGAGGGCGCCCGCGGCGACGTGCGGGTGCTGGCCAACGGGGAGCCGTGCCTGCGCATGGAGACCGGGCTCGCGCGGGTGTGCGGCTTCACCCTCGAGAACATGGGGCCCGAGTCCTATGCGGCGGTCTGGGCGCCCGCGGGGCAGCTGGTCCTCGACGACTGCGCGGTGACCTCGGCCTGCGGGCACGGGCTGGCGGTGGTGGGCCCCGAGTCCCGGGTGGACGCGCTCCACTGCGTGTTCACGGGGTCGCTGTACGCCGGCGCCCACGTCTCGAACCACGCGCGCCCCACGTTCACGGACTGCGTGTTCCAGCTCAACGGCGGCGACGGCGTCCGCGTCGAGCGCCAGGCACAGCCGCGGCTGGTGGGCTGCCTGCTGCTCCAGAACCGTGACGCCGGCGCCCTCGTGGGCAACGGCGGGCGCGGCGAGTTTCTGCGGTGCCGGTTCCTGCAGCACGAGTACGACGGCCTGCGGCTCGAAGCCGGGGGTGACGCGACCCTGACCGGCTGCGTGTTCCAGACGAACCGGCGCTGCGGCGCCTACGCCAAGGCCGGCGCCCAGGGTGCCCTGGTGGGCTGCCGCTTCATCCGCAACGGCGCCACGCAGGCCGCCGACACCATCGTCATGAAAGACGCGACGCTCTCAATCTTTCCTTCCGGAGGCCAATCATGAACCAGAAGAACGTGCTCGCCATCGCCACCAGCGCCACCACCCCGGGACGCGAATACACGCTCGTGCGGCGGCTCGCCGGCGGCGGGCAGGGCGAGGTGTTCCTCGCCCGCGACGGTACCCGCGAGGTGGCGCTGAAGCTCTACCACGCGCACATGGGGACCGTCGACCAGGAGGCCATGGTCCGCGCGCAGGTGAGCCGGTCCATGACCGACACTCCCGAGGAGCGGCGCTTCGTGTGGCCGCAGGATCTGGTGCGGGTCGACGCGTGGAACCGCTGGGGCTACGTGATGCCGCTGGTCGACCGCGCGCGCTTCCTGGACCTCGGCGAGCTCCAGGCGGCCCGGGGCCGGGTGACCATGAGCCCGCGGCGCATGGCCGAGGCGGGGTACCAGTTGTCCTCGAGCCTGCGGGCGCTGCACAGCGCCGGGCACTGCTACCGCGACATCTCGCGCAACAACGTCCTCTTCGAGCCGGCCACCGGCGAGCTGCGCATCATCGACAACGACAACGTCGGGGTCGCGGGCGAATCCCAGTCCGGCGTCATCGGGACCCCCGAGTACATGGCGCCCGAGATCATCTCGGGGCAGGCGAGCCCGTCGACGCTGACGGACCTGCACGCCCTGGCGGTGCTGCTGTTCGAACTGTGGACCTGGCACCACCCGCTCCACGGCGACCTCGAGTGCCGCGTGCACTGCTGGGATCTGCCGGCCAAGCAGCGCATCTACGGCGCGGGGGCCGTGTTCATCTTCGACCCGCGGGACGCGTCCAACCGCCCCAACGAACCCGACTACCGCGGAGTGCGCCGCGCCTGGGAGATCATGCCCGAGACGCTGCGGCAGTTGTTCACCGTGGCGTTCACCGACGGCCTGCGCGACCCCGCGCGCCGGGTGACCGAGGGCCAGTGGCAGCAGGCGTTCCTGCAGTTGTTCGACGGCGCGCTGCGCTGCGCGTGCGGGGCCGAGACCCTGTGGGATCCGAAGGCCGCGGGCGGCCTCGCGTGCTGGCACTGCCGGGCGGCCCTGAACGTGCCGCCGCGCCTGCGCATCGACACCGGCGCCGCGCCGTACCACCTGCCGCTGACGCCGGGCGCCCAGTTGTTCGGACATCACCTGCGCCCGTCGGCCGGCCGCAAGGAGCCCGCCGAGCTGGTCGGCGAGGTGGTGCGGCACCCGAACGACCCCAACGTGTGGGGACTGAAAAACCTGTCAGAGAACCCCTGGACGTTCGTCCGACCGGAGGGCGCGACCGCGCTCGTGCCCCCACAGAAGAGCGCGCCGCTGGCCCTCGGCGGGCGCGTGACGATCCAGAACCGGACCTGCACGATCGAGTCGTGACGCGGTCCACGGAGGCATGATCATGAACTCCCATCCCTCGATGCCCTTCGAAGTCGCCCGGCGCCAGCTGCACTTCTTCTGGTTGATGGACCACTCCGGCTCCATGGGCGGCGCCAAGATCCAGGCGCTGAACCAGGCGGTGCGCGAGGCGATCCCCGAGATCCGCGCGGCCGTGGGCAACCACCCCGAGGTTGAGGTGCTCGTACGCGCGATCCGCTTCGCGGAGGTGGCCCAGTGGCACGTGGGGCCCGACCCGGTGCCGCTGGAGACGTTCACCTGGCCGGAGTTGACGACGACCGGCACGACCAACACGGCGATGGCGCTGGAGCTGGTGACCGGCGAGCTCGACGTGGCGAAGATGCCGCGCCGGGGCTTCCCGCCGGTGCTGCTGCTGGTCTCGGACGGCCACGCCAGCGATGCCGGGCGCTACCGGGCCGCCCTGCAGAACCTGCTGACCCTGCCCTGGGGGCGGCGTTCCGTGCGCATCGCCATCGGCATCGGCCAGGGCCACGAGATTGACGAGGTGGAGCTCCGGGCGTTCAACAGCGACGTGGAGCGGCCCCTGCTGCGGGCTCACAACGTGGCCGAGCTGGTCGAGCAGATCAAGTGGGCGTCCACCGCCGCGACGGTCGCTTCCTCGGCGGGCAAGAGCGCCGCCGGCCCCGCCGCGCAGAACGTTCTGCTGCCCCAGGCGCCGGCCCACGTCCTGCTGATCCCGAACGGCGGCGAAGTCTTCTAGCGTCGCGCAGCGCTTGCGTCGCGCAGCGACGACTCAGGGACGCCCGCAAAAGGGCGTCCCGTTTGAGGCGACGAAGTCTCTGGCGTCGCGCAGCGACGACCCAGGGACGCTCGCTAAAGAGCGTCCCGTTTGAGGCGACGAAGTCGCCGGATTACTCAGGAGGCGACATGTTCTCCCTCTACGATCCGAACACCCTCGTGCAGGCCTTCGCGCTCTCGCGTCAGGGCTCCTCCCACCGGCGCGCGACGCCGGAGAAGCCGTGTCAGGACGCGTGCGGCGTCTTCTCGGGCGCCTTCCGAGGCGAGGGCGCGCTGGCGGTGGTGGCCGCCGACGGGCACGGCAGCGCGCCCCACGACCGCAGCGACCTCGGCGCCCAGTTCGCGGCGCAGACGGCCGGGGCGGTCTTCCTGGACTTCGCCTTGAGATTGGTCGAGGCCCCTCCGGCCCGTCTGGCGGCCGAGTTCCGCGAGCACTTCCCGAGGCAGGTGGTGGCCAGGTGGCGGGAGAAGGTCGAGGCCCACGCCCGCGAGCGGGGCGATGGCACCGGCGCCTCGGGACCGACGGAGGGTGAGGACCTGTGGCGGCGTTACGGGACCACGCTGCTGTTCGCCGGCTTCTTCCGGCGGTACGTGTTCCTCGCCCAGCTCGGGGACGGCGTCCTCGTGGTGCAGCGCGCCGACGGGACGCTCGACTGTCCCATGCCCGTGGATTCGTCCCACTTCGGCGGGCGCACGTATTCGCTGTCGGCGGCCGACGCCCGGACGCGCTTCCAGGTGGAGCTCTTCGCCCAGGAGGAGCTCGCGGGGGTGTTGCTGTGCACCGACGGGATCACCGACGCCTTCGACGAGCGGGAGAAGATGCTGCGGATGCTCCTCTCGATCCTCGAGAACCGGCGCACCCACGGGCTGGGCCCGTCCACCGATCTTCTGCCGGGATTCCTGGACCGCGCGTCCACCTACGGCAGCGGCGACGACGTCACGATCGCAGGCCTGGTGCTCCACGCGGTCGCGGTGCAGGCCCGGTCGGAGCCGGAGGTGGCGGTGGAGGTGAAGGTTGCGCCGCAAGAGACGGCGGCGGCGTCGGAGGTAACGGTGCCGGAGATCGTTGATTCGGCGGCAGACGGGTTGTCGTGCACCGAACCCTTGGGTCCGGTGGACCAGGAAACATGGACTGACGATGACAAGGACGCAGTCTATTGGTGCTCGTACCTGGAGTGACTAGCCCCTGGGTCCCCCCGTAGCCTGCGGGGCCGCTACGCGTCCCGGCAGTCTACAGGGGGCTAACTTGTTTGGATGAATGCTATTTACCCCGATACCATGATGGGTGGGTGAGGTTTCAAAGTGGGTGGCCTCGCAGTATTCTAAGGGATGCACGAGGTCATAGAATGCCTCATCAGAGTCATCCAAAAAGGAGGCCACCCATGGCGATTTATA
>Ga0302247_1001440_pt1 | contig 18297 bp, 19 predicted proteins | sample AAG_UR_Ile_MG_FD_193529 | JGI IMG/M metagenome (GOLD analysis project Ga0302247, IMG submission 193529) | Enriched activated sludge microbial communities from anaerobic digester in WTTP, New Holstein, Wisconsin, United States - AAG_UR_Ile | ecosystem: Engineered > Bioreactor > Anaerobic >...
TGTCACCGCCGTGGCCGCCATGGTGAAATCCCTTTTTCCGGCGATCAGTCCGGCGGGAATGCGAAATGTCCTGCTGAACTCCGCGACCATCGAGGACGGGTCCGGGTTCGAGTATATTGCAAGCGGCGGAAGCATCAATGCATACCAGGCTCTCCTGGCGGAAACCGAGAATGACGCCTCTTCAAAAGCTGCGGCCTCTGGTCCGGATATGGACGGCCAGGCCGTAGCGAGTGGTGAGGGAGGAGGCGGCGGGGGCTGCCTGATAGAATCCGGCCGGAATCCCGGCAGCGCCCTCGCCTTGGCGACGCTCTTTTCTTTGATGGTTCTTTCCCGGGTGTCTTTACTGAGGCATCAGGGATAACCTATACCCCCCGCCCCCCCTTGCGAAAGGGGGGGCAACCCCTACCATCTCCTCACATCGCTTCGATCGCCATGGCCATGCCCATGCCGCCGCCGATGCACAGGCTCGCCATGCCGAGCTCGATCTTTCTCCTCCTCATCTCGTGAATGAGGGCGACGATGATCCTGGTTCCTGTTGCTCCAATGGCATGTCCGATGGAAATGCCGGAGCCGTTGACGTTCACAATGCTTTCATCAAGGCCGAGCTCCCTGATACAGGCAATAGCCTGGGAGGCAAAGGCCTCGTTCAGCTCGAAGAGCCCGTAATCCTTGATGGACGTTCCCGTGATCCTGAGAAGTTTCCTCACAGCCGGTATGGGGCCGAGGCCCATGTAAGCCGGGTCTATGCCGCCCGATGCATATCCCCTGATCCTGGCCAGGGGTTTCAGGCCGAGCTCGTGGGCCTTTTCCTCGCTCATGAGGAGGCATGCGGCCGCACCGTCGTTGATGCCGGATGCGTTGCCGGCGGTGACGGTTCCGTCTTTCTTGAAGACGGTGGGGAGCTTGGCCATCTTTTCCAGGGTGGTGTCCATGGGACGCTCGTCGGTATCGAAGACGAGGGGGTCGCCTTTTTTCCGGGGCACGACCACCGGGACGGTCTCTTCCTTCAAGATCCCCTTGCTGATGGCGGCGCGGGCGCGGACATGGGACTCATAGCCCAGCCGGTCCTGATCCTGACGGCTGATCCCATAGAGAGAGGCGATGTTCTCGGCGGTGATTCCCATATGGTATCCGTAGAATATTTCATAGAGCCCGTCGAAAACCATAAGGTCGGTGGTCTTGCCGTAGGGCATGTCCATGCGGTATCCCCACCTGGCTCCGGGAATGGCAATGGGCGCTTCGGTCATGTTCTCCATGCCTCCGGCGACCACGACCTGATTGTCACCGGCATTGATTGTCGCTGCTGCAAGGGCCAGTGCCTTGAGCCCCGATGCGCACACCTTGTTCACGGTGATCGCCGGGGTTTCCTTGGGCAGGCCCGCACGGATCATGGCCTGCCTGCCGGGGTTCTGGCCCTGACCAGCCTGGAGCACATTGCCCATGATGACCTCGTCGATCCAGATGCCTTTGTTCCCATCGGGCCACTTCCAGTATTCCTTTTCCACCGGAGCGAGCTCTTCCTTTTTGAGAAGATCGGGGCGCTCCTTTTTGATGATGTCGGATACTTCGGGCTTGAGCCCGACGGACAGGAGAACCTCCCGAATGACGAGGGCTCCCAGATCCTTTGCAGCCACACCCTTGAGGGACCCGCCGAATGCTCCCACGGCTGTCCGCTTTGCACTGACTATGACGACATTACCCATAACTCCTCCTTCTGTATGGTGATTTCCTTCTTGATTTTCCGGTCCAGCACACTATTCCACAATAGGGTCCGGATGGCAACAAAGAACAAATCCCGGGGCAGTTTCCTGCGGTGGCGACTTGACTTGATCCGATCATGTCTTCGGTGTAATCTAATTTTATGGAAATCGACCTCGATTCCTCCCTGAATCAGTACAAAATGTTTCTCCTGGCACAGAAAGGTCTTTCGCCGGAAACGTACCGTGCATATGTCGGCGACATAGAAGATCTGATCGCCTTTCTCGATGACCGAAAGGCCCGAGTCCCCGACCGCCTCATGGTCAGGTCCTACATGCTCAGGCTCCACAGCCGGTACAGCCGCTCGACGATCAACCGAAAGCTGAGCTCCATCAGGGGTTTTTTCGATTTTGTCATGGAGAGGCAAGGGCTCGATGCAAATCCCTTTTCCCACGTGCGTTCGCTGAAGAAGCGGGAGGAGCTCCCGAAATTCCTGAGCCCGGAAGAGATGGCGGACATGATCGAGGGCGTTGGGCCGTTGCGGGACAGGGCCATCCTGGAATTGTTCTACTCGACGGGGATCAGGGTTTCCGAGATGGAATCCATGAACTGCATGGATGTCGATAGGGGCTCGGGTTTCATCCTGGTTACCGGAAAGGGCTCGAAGCAGCGCAGGGTTCCGGTGGGAAAGAAGGCGCTCTCCGTCATCTGCGGCTATCTGGAGGGCAGGGGGATACCCGACCCGCTCTACTGTGCGGAACCCCTTTTCCTCAACAGCAGGGGGAAGAGGCTCAGATCGCGAAGCATCCGTCTCATCGTCGACCAGTGGTCGAAGCGTATGGGATTAAGCAGGCATGTGAGTCCCCATGTCATCCGCCACACCTTCGCTACCCACATGCTCGACGCGGGCGCGGACCTGCGCGCCATCCAGGAGATGCTCGGGCATGCGAGCCTCTCAACCACCCAGCGATACACCCATTTAACCCTGGACAAACTCATGGATGTGTATGATAAGGCTCATCCTAAGGCAAAGGAGGATGAATGGAAATAAAAGGCACGACAGTGCTCTGCGTGCGCAGAGGTGCGAACGTGGTGCTGGCCGGCGACGGCCAGGTGACCATGAACAACGTGGTCCTGAAGGCTAATGCCCGCAAGGTGAGAAAGATCTACGAGGACAAGGTGCTGGCGGGTTTCGCGGGATCCACCTCGGACGCCTTCACGCTGTTCGAGCGTTTCGAGGCCAAGCTCAGGGAGTACCGGGGCAACCTGACCAGGGCAGCGGTCGAGATGGGGAAGGACTGGAGGACCGACCGGGTCTTGAGGAGGCTGGAGGCCCTGATGATCGTTGCCGACTCCGGGAAGACCTTTCTGCTCTCCGGCAGCGGCGACGTAGTGGAGCCGGATGACGATATCTGCGGTATCGGCTCGGGCGGCCAGTATGCCGTGGCGGCGGCCAAGGCCCTGCTCCGCTACACAGAGTTCTCCGCCATGGAAATCGCTGAGAAGGCTATGGAGATCGCATCCGACATCTGCATCTACACGAACAAGAAGATGGTCTTCGAGGAGCTCTCATGAACGATCTCACGCCCAAACAAATCGTAGCTGAGCTGGACAAGTACATCGTCGGCCAGGACAAGGCGAAAAAGGCCGTGGCCATATCCCTGAGAAACCGCTGGCGCCGCCAGCGCGTGTCGGAGGACATGCGGGAGGACATCTACCCCAAGAACATCATCCTGATCGGCCCCACCGGCGTGGGGAAGACCGAAATCGCCAGGAGGCTTGCCAAGCTCGCCGACGCTCCCTTCATCAAGGTCGAAGCTTCCAAGTTCACCGAGGTTGGATACGTGGGCAGGGACGTGGAATCGATTATCCGCGATCTCATGCGCATAGCCGTGCAGATGGTGCAGCGCGAGGAGAGCGAGAAAGTCAAGTCCAAGGCCCGGGAGATCGCCCAGGAACGCGTGCTCGATTATCTGCTGCCGGTCCAGAAAGATGCCCAGGTCCATGCGGAGAGCAGAGAGAAGCTCAGAAAAATGCTCAAGGACGGCCTGCTCGACGACCGCATTATCGAGGTAGAGGCCCGGGAATCGGCCATGCCCACCATTGAGGTCTTCTCCGGGCAGGGCCTCGAGGAGATGGGGATCGACTTCAAGGAGATGTTTTCCAACATCCTGCCCAAGAAGACGAGACGGAGAAAGATGAGCGTCAAGGACGCCCAGGAGTTTCTCGCCTCCAAGGAGGTCTCCCGTCTGATCGATATGGACAAGGTCACCGAAGAAGCCAGGCACCGGGTGGAGAATTCGGGCATCGTCTTTGTCGACGAGCTGGACAAGGTGGCCGGACGGGAATCCACCCACGGCCCGGACGTCTCACGCGAAGGGGTGCAGCGAGACCTCCTGCCCATCGTCGAAGGGACGACCGTCAACACCAAGTTCGGCCCGGTCAGGACCGATCACATCCTCTTCATCGGCTCGGGGGCCTTCCATGTGAGCAAACCCTCAGACCTCATTCCGGAGCTACAGGGGAGGTTCCCCATCAGGGAAGAGCTCAATCCGCTCAATCGCGAGGATTTCGTGCGCATCCTGGTGGAGCCGAAAAACGCCCTGATCAAGCAGTACCAGGCCCTGCTTGCCACCGAAGGGATCGACTTGACGATCGAAGACGACGCCATCCAGGAAATCGCCCGCATCGCGCAGTATATCAACGATCATACGGAGAATATCGGGGCAAGGAGGCTTCATACGGTTCTGGAAAAACTCCTCGAGGACGTGTCCTATGAAGGAGCCGACCTCTCCGGAAGAGTGGTGGTGAATGCGCAGTACGTGAATGAGCGGCTGGGGCCTATCATGGAAAAAGAGGACTTGAGCCGGTACATCCTCTAAATCCCCGCCTGCCCCCGGTCGTCCGCGATCGATCGGCTGCACGTTTTTCCGCTGCACGCCTGCCTTCAGGGATGGAAATGCTTTTCCTCCTGCAGTTATCCTTAAAGCTGTGATAAAATGAATGTTCAGGGGAGGGCATATGATATCGAAGGGCAAGTTTGTCTCGGAGTGCCGCGACGGAGATCCCATACGGGCGGTTTTTCTGCTTTCGCAGCGCAAGATCATGACCGCGCGCAACGGCAAGCCGTATGCGAAGGTCCTGCTCACGGACAGGAGCGGCGACATCCTGGGCATGGTGTGGGAGGATGCGCGCCAGCAGGTTTCATCCATCAGCCCGGGCGATGTGGTGGGAATCAGGGGAGGGGTGGAGTCATACGACGGCAGGCTCCAGATCAGGATCGAAAAGATCGTGAAGCTCAAGGAGGACGATGTGGAGATGGCTTCCCTCATCGCAACCACCAGCAGGGACATTCCCTCGATGATGGCCGAGATCGAGACGCACATCGCCGGCATCAAGGATGCTCACCTCAAGGCGCTCATCGAGGCCCTCTTTTCCTCTGACAGCGTCAGAAACGCATTCCAGAAGGCTCCCGCCGCAAAAGGCGTCCATCACAATTATATCGGAGGCCTGCTGGAACACACCCTGTCCATCATCAGATCGATTCACAGCGTCCTGCCTCTCTACGAGCACCTGGGCATGAATCGGGACCTTCTCGTGGCCGGGGCGCTGCTGCATGACATCGGAAAGATCTATGAGTATTCCTTCAGCCGGGTCATCGACATGACCGCCATGGGCAGGCTCATCGGACACGTCTATCTCTCCGCCTATATGACCGACCAGGCGATCGCCGGAATTCCGGCATTCCCCGACGAGCTCAGGCTCCAGCTGCTCCATATGATCCTCGGCCATCACGGCCAGCTGGAGTTCGGCTCGCCCAAGCTTCCCATGACGAAAGAGGCGATCTTGCTCCACATACTCGACGATCTCGACGCCAAGCTCATCGGTTTTTCCTCCATCATCGAGGCCACCCCGGAAGACGAGGATTTCAGCTCCTTTTCGAGCATCTACAACCGGTATCTGTACACCCGCATCTACGAGGGGGAGGAGTAGCCCGAAAGCTTCGACAGGCCGATATTCCCATCAGTGGGAGGTGATGCCATGATAAAGAAGATCAGCGAGGAACAGGGAAAGGCGCTGGTGAGGATCGCCAGAAAGACGATCGCCGATTACCTGGGCGTTACGCAGGAAGAGCGGGAGGACGAACCGGAGTCTCTGAGTGAGGATGTCACAGGCCAGAAGCGCGGGGTGTTCGTCACCCTTCACAAGCACGGGCAGCTCAGGGGATGCATCGGGTTTCTCGAAGCACGCGAATCCGTCGTCGATGCCGTGCGGCACAATGCCGTCAATGCCGCGTTCCACGATCCGAGGTTCCACCCTTTGCGGTCCTCGGAGCTCGATGATATCGATATCGAGGTGAGCGTGCTCACCGAGCCGAAAACGCTTGAGTATTCGGACTCCGATGATCTCCTTTCAAGGCTGAGGCCTGGAGTCGACGGGGTGATCATCCGATACGGCCTGCATTCGGCGACCTTCCTTCCCCAGGTGTGGGAGCAGCTGCCGGACGGCGAGGACTTTCTCGGCCAGCTCTGCCTCAAGGCCGGGCTTCCCGCGGATGCATGGAAGAACAGGAGGATCGAGGTTCTTACCTACCAGGTCCAGTACTTCGGAGAAGGCGCATAAGCCCCGACGGGCTTTCCATTCCCTTCCAGGGGCCTTTCCGGAAGCTCTGCCTCACGGCGCCTGCAGGTATGCAAAGGGGCCCCCTTCTCACGTAATGGTCAGCCACCGGTATTCCCGGATATGGTCGAGCAGCTCGAAGATGATCTCATGAGTGTCCGTGTCGCAGGCGCGCGTCAGAAATATCGTCTCCAGGCGCCTCGAGGGTTTCAGACCGACGAGATCGATGAGCGACCCGGAGCTCACCCTCCTGCCGTGGGCGCGGGCGACCCGTTCGAGGTGTGAGAACCGGATGGTGTATTCGCTGTGCCGGTACAGCCGTATCTCCCGCGGGTATGCATCCAGCTCGAGCCCTTTAGCGAGAAACGGCATGCTCTCCGGGATGATGGGGTCGCATGAGTGCTCGCTCAAAAATGCGGGGACCCCGCTTCGGCAGAGTGTCTCCACCAGCTTCACCGCCCCGATGTTGAAATTGAACGGTCTGTCCGGAATGTCAAGGTCATAAGCGTCGACGAGCTCGCGCACCTCTCGGGGAATGCTTGCGGGATCCACTGCGGTCAGTGTGTTCAGATCTCCCAGGACCTCGTTGATGATGAAGAGGTCAACCCCGGAGAAGGCGCCCATGATCTCGTGGATATCCGCCTGGATGGAAGTGATGCGTTCCCGCCATGCGGAGAGGAGCAAGCGCTGTTTCTGGAGGAGGCTTCGGGAGAGATCGATCATGTATATCCGGGCGATGGAATCCCCCCGGCTGCTCAGCAGCCCGTGCATGAGGCTTCCGTACCCCCCTCCGGCCTCGCATATGATCGCGTTCTCTCTCAGCAGGCCGTTTCGGGCAAGGAAGTCACCCACCATTGCGCCGTAGCTGGACGGACTTTCGAGGGCGACCGCATATGGAGAATCAGGCCCTGCAAACGACTCGCAGATGGTGAGCTCTCTCATGAGATCGACAGGGACGTGCCGGTGATAATCCCGCGTCGTGCTCAGCCCCGGTCCGCCCCCGGTCTTTTCCGAAAATCCACTGGGATCTTCCCCGCCGCCGATACAGCGATCAGGCCGCTCTTTTCCGGAAGATCCGGATGTGTGCGCCCCGGAACACTTCTCGGGATCCATGCCGTGTCGAGAAGCCATGAGGACGAATCTATACAGCATTTTCTCCGGCGTGTACAGGATCAACTTGAGTAAGGCTGTGAATTTGTTATAAGGTAATAACATGAGGAGGAAAAGTGAGGTGATATCCCTATGCACAGGAAGATGAGAAATATATCGGCGGCCCTCTTCATCCTGCTTATTCCTTTTGCTGCTCAGGCGCAGATCCCGAAGCCTTCCGAGAGAAACTGGATCGAAGACGTGGTGGAGAAGGTTCTTCCGTCGGTGGTGAATATCTCCTCGGTAAAGAAGGTGTCGACGAACCAGTCTCCCCTTTTCTCCGATCCGTTTTTCCGGGACTTTTTCGGTAACCGGGTGCCCAGGGAGCGGGTACAGCAGGCCCTGGGATCGGGAGTAATCGTATCCGGAGACGGATATATCGTCACCAGCAGCCATGTGGTCAGCGGGGCCGACGAGGTGGAGGTACGCCTTTCTGATGAACGGACGTTCACGGCAAAAATCATCGGAACGGATCCGAAGAGCGATGTGGCTGTCATAAAGATCGATGCCAAAGATCTTCCCGTCATCAAGATGGGGAGCTCCTCAGACCTTCGCATCGGCAGCTATGTGCTCGCCGTCGGCAATCCGTATGGTCTTGAAGGCACGGTGACCCACGGGATCATCAGCGCCTTGGGACGGACGGGTCTCGGCATTACCGAGTACGAGAATTTCATCCAGACCGATGCGCCTATCAACCCGGGCAATTCCGGCGGCGCGCTGGTGAATATGGAGGGTGAGCTCATCGGGATCAATACCGCGATCCTCTCGCAGTCGGGTGGCAATATCGGGATCGGCTTCGCCATTCCCGTGAATCTCGTGATGAATGTGGTCGACAGTCTCCGGCAATACGGCAGGGTCGTCAGGGGATGGCTCGGGGTGACGGTGCAGGAGGTAACCCCGGACATAGCCGAGGCCATGGGGCTCGAGTCGACAAAGGGAGTGCTGATCGCTGATGTCGTCAAGGGCTCTCCCGCCGCAAAGGCCGGAATCCGGCAGGGTGATGTGGTTGTTTCCATCCAGGGCAGGGCGGTGAATGATCCCTCGTCTCTTCAGTTCCTCGTCTCGGAAATCGCTCCCGGCACGAGTGTGCCGGTCACCGTGGTCCGAAACGGCGGCCGGAAGACCGTCAATGTGACGATCGGGGATCTCGCGAAAGCCCAGACTCCCGAAGAAACCTTCGTGGTTCAGGACAGCAGGTTCCTGCAGGGAGCGAGCGTTACGGACCTGACTCCTCCCCTGCGTGATTCTCTGGAGGTGCCGAACACCATCGACGGGGTCGTCGTCGCAGGCGTCGAGAGCAACTCCGCCGCCGCGAGCACCGGCCTGAGGCCGGGTGACGTCATCGTCGCCATCAACAATACCAAGATAGCGGGGCTTGGGGAGTTCAAGAAGGTCATACAGGGAATCAACGGCAGGAGGATGGAGCTCAGCATCTTCCGACAGGGTATGATACTGAACATGACCCTCATACGTTGAGGCCGCGATGCCGCCGATATCGTTTCCCGGTTCTGCCGGGAAGAGTGTGCTGTTTTCTGATTATGAAAGGAGCATCCGATGCGGGCTGTGGTCCAGAGAGTGAAAACAGCGTCCGTCAGGGTTGACGGAAGAGAGATTTCGCGGATCGATGCAGGGCTGTGCTGCCTCATCGGGATCGAGGCGGGCGACAGCTGGAGCGATATCGACCACATCGCCCGCAGGATCTGCGGGTTGAGGATCTTCGACGACGAGCATGGGGTTATGAATCTCGACGTGGGGCAAGCCCAAGGAGAGATCCTCCTGATATCCCAGTTCACCCTCCTGGGAGACGCCCGCAGGGGGAAGCGGCCCTCCTATTCGGCTGCGGAGCAGCCCGGGAAGGCATCAGAGCTGTTCAGCCAGATGGTCGAGCGCGTCGCCTCCCTGCATGACGGCAAGGTCGCTACCGGGCAGTTTCAGGCCGAGATGGACGTCCACATCGTCAACCACGGCCCGGTCACGATCCTTCTGGACAGCAGAAAGCTTTTCTGACAGGAGCCGGCTTTCTTTACTTGAAGGTCCTGATGCGCTCGAGGAGCTTGTCCTCGGGCATCGCTCCTACGATGTCTCCAACCTTTGTGCCATCCTTGAACACGAGCAGATTCGGGATGGAGCGGATGCCGTATTCCGCGGCGGTCTGGGAATTCTTTTCCACATCGAGCTTGGCAAAGACGATCTCGCCCTGGTGTTTTTTCGCCAGACTTTCGATGACCGGCCCCAGCATTCTGCACGGCCCGCACCACTCGGCCCAGCAGTCCACAACGATGAACGGATATTTCTTTACGGCCTCGCTTATCGTGTCATCGCTCAATTCGATGGGATAATCGGGGTTTTCCACGAATTTCTCCTCACCCATGCTCATCTCCTTCCTTGTATCGGTATCAGGACACGCTCCAGGTGCCGTAGGGGTTGCCTTTGAGGTCCTGAATATACTGCTCGGCTGCGAACGCAGCGGTGGCTCCGTCACCGCAGGCCGTTATCACCTGGCGCAGGAGTTTCTTCGTGCAGTCGCCGCAGGCATAGACGCCCTTTGCCGATGTTCTCATCTGATCGTCCACGATTACATACCCGCTCTCATCGCATGCGACCACATCCCTCGCAAAGGCGGTGTTCGGGATATACCCGGCGAAGACGAAAACGCCCTGTACTTCGAGGGTCTTCTTTTTTGCCGGGTCTTTCACATCACGGATCCTGATTTCCTCGACCGTGTCGCCGCCGGTAACCTCCTCCACGATAGAGTTCCATTCGAAGCTGATCTTCTCATGAGAAACCGCTCTGTCCTGCAGCACTTGCGCGGCCCTCAGACGATCACGGCGGTGAATGATGGTCACACGGGATGCAAAACGGGTGAGGAACAGGGCTTCCTGGACCGCGGTGTTCCCTCCACCTACAACCGCCACGTGTGCGTCGCGGTAAAACGGTCCGTCACAGGTCGCGCAGTACGATACGCCCTTGCCGGTGTACTTCTCTTCACCGGGCACGTTCAGGTGCGCGTACTGGGAGCCTGTGGCGAGTATGAGCGAAAATCCTTCAAAGGACCTGGAGGATGTGTTCACCTTCCAGATATCCATGGAATCGCGGGAGTCGCGCTCGAGGGATACGACATCGTCTTCGGCGATCTCGAGGCCGAAGAGCTTGGCCTGCTGGGTGAAGCGCTCGATCAGCTCAAAGCCTGTGATCCCTCCAGGGAATCCGGGGAAATTCTCCACAATATCCGTTGTCGTGATGAGGCTTGGATTGATCTGGCTGGTGAGCAGGAGCGTCTTCATCCTGGACCGTGATGCATAGATTCCGGCGGTCAGGCCTGCAGGTCCGGCCCCCACGATGATGATATCGTACATGTGCGCGTCCTTTCTATTGATAGTGTTCGAGGATATTGAGCAGCTGCTGAATTTTTTTCGGCTCCTTGAGATAATAGCACTTCAGGTTTCCCTTCCGGATGCAGTCGACGATACCGTTTATCTTCAGAATGGAAAGGTGCTGCGATGCATTCGCCTGGCGGATGTGCAGTGAATTTTCAACCTCCCCGACACACTTCTGGCCGTTGATGAGCTCTCGGGCGATCATGAGTCTTACCGGATGCCCTAAGGCCTTTAAGTAAGAAGCTGTCATCTCATTCTGCGACATGCTATATTCCTTTACAAGAGTATTTGTATATTCTTATATAAGTGTTTTCTGAAACACTGTCAACCTTGATTTTTCCAGTCTTCAAGTAGTATGATTAAAATACATGATAGAAACAATTTCCCGGGGGTCAAGACATGAAGAGACGTTTGGGAGCGCTGGCTGTCCTCATGATGCTGATTCCCGCCGTGTGCGCGGCGGAAGGATACGTTCAGGTGAATTACGGGATCGGCGGGAAAATAGACGATCCCAGTCTCGGAGTGGAGCTGGGGGGTATCTTTCTTTCCAACCTGCATCCTGAAGGAGGAGCCTTCAGCTTTGGCCTGGGGGTGAGCGTGGCCGACACCGATGAGAGCATACCCTCCGCAGTCCTGCCCCCGACGCCAGCGCCGGCGTATGAGTCTCTGAGGGAATTCAATGACGGCAACGAGCAGGAGGTGTATGTCAGCTTCGGCGCCGAAATAATCCCGGCGCTCTTTGCCGTGACAGGGATGGGATACGCCAGCCAGGATACGGTTACGATCGGGCGATTCGGCGGGCAGAACTTCGAGGTGGATTCCGAGTCCGACAACAACATTTCCTGGATGCTCGGCTTGCGGTATGTGATCCAGGGCTTGAACGCCGGTGTCGGGTTTCATTCCCGCCGCGGCGTCATGGTGGGGCTCGGTGTAGCGTTTTAACCTTTTTCTCAGACCGTCTTATCCAAGGAGGATAGCATGAGGAGACTCATCTGTCTCGTTCTGCCTGTTGTCTTCGCGGCTGTTGGGGCTGCGGCCTCCGAACCGGTTTCGATCGCGGTGCCCAGGTTCACGCTCTGGACCATCGAGCAGCCGGTGAAGGTCATCGAACAGGAGTACGACACTCTCGCTCCGGGTGCTCATACCCGATACCGGATGCGGGAGGTGGAAATACCCGAGGAGATCCTCCGGGAGATCGAGCTGCCCGTTCTCACGGATATCTTCATCCGCAAGCTCGCGGACTCATCTAAATTCAGCGTAATTGAGCGCGCCAAGGCGGATGTGCTCGCTGAAGAGATCGAAAAGGGAGGAGACGGAAGCGCGCTGGCGAAAAAAGGCAGGTCGCTCGGCGTACAGCTCATCGCCGTCGGGACCCTGACCTATGCGGCCCGTGACGTCGAGCTCAAGCCCGTAGCCTACACAGCGAGAACCGACCGGGTCGAACGCGGCGAGATCAGGGTCGACCTGAGGATTCTGGATGTGGATACGGGCAGGATCGTTGCCACAGTGCCCGGACAGGGCAGGATCGAGCGCAGGATCCGTGAAGACACCGCGGAGCCCCGGCCCATGCCCGGAAGTCTGATCGTGGATCTGCGCGAAGAGCTCGCCCACGATCTCATGGCCGGAACCGTCGATGCCCTCTATCCCTTCAAGGTGGTCACTGTCAAGGGCAAGACCGCCTTTGCGGACAGGGGCGGAAATTTCCGGATACGAAAAGGCGAGATGTTCGATGTCATCCGCAGGGGCTCGCCCATTGTGGACCCGGACACCGGGAGCGTGATAGCGTTTGACGAGGAAGTCCTCGATCGTGTAGTAGTGACGGACGTGCTTCCCAAGGCGTGCAGGGTTGAATCTGTCAGCGGCTCTTCCCGGATCAGTCCGGGGGATATCCTGAAACCGGCGGACGTGACGTCACCGTAATGGCATACAAGCTTTCCTGTCTGATCTCTGGGATTTTCATGCTCTTCCTCGCTGCAGGCTGCTCTTCGCTTTCCAGCTATACATACACGACGCAGCAGGCGAGGCTCTCCATTTCCCAGGGCAGGTTCGGCGACGCCCTCTCGGTATTTCCGGAAAAAGCGGCCAGGGGCAAAAACGAGGTACTCATTCGTCTGGAGCGCGCCACCCTCCTGCAGGCATTGGGAGAGTATGAAGAGAGCTCCCGTGAGTTCCAGCTCGCCGCCGACAGGATCAGGCAGTACGAAGACAGGGCGGTCGTCTCCGCGGGCAGGACCGCTTCCCAGGCGGGCTCTCTGCTTCTCAACGAGCAGGTTCAACCCTACGAGGGGGAGGATTTCGAAAAGATCCTGATCCATGCCATGAACGCCGTGAATTATCTCATGAGGGGCGACCTGGAGGGAGCGCGGGTGGAGATCAGGAATGCATACCGGAGACAGAACGAGCTCGCCGATAAGCATGCAAAGGCTCTTCAAAAGGCGGAGAGCACGGCCGGCGGCTGGGAGCGGTCGTTCGAGAAGGCTGACAGGGACGGGTATCAGGGGCTCAAGGAAAAGGCCGGCAACGTCCACAGCGTGTATCAGAATGCGTTCGCCTATTATATCTCGTCTCTCGTCTACGAGCTCGGCGGGGAGGCGGACGAAGCGTATATCGACCTGAAGAAGGGGATACTGGCGGCGCCAGGTTCGAGGAGCATACAGAAGGACCTGATCCGGCTCAGCAGGGAGCTTGGGTTCCCTGAGGACGAGCAGATGTGGCAGGCCCGATACGGCGAGCTCGAGAGCGCGTACGGCCGGGGGATCGATATCTTCGTGATTTTCCAGCACGGCTCCGCCCCGGTCAAGGTGCCGCTGAGTCTCCCCATCCCCCTGTCGGAAGGGGGATTTGCCTTCGCATCGCTGCCGGTGTACCGTTTCGTTCCGTCGGGCACACGGGCGGGAGCCGTCCTCTGGGAGGGCCAGAGCGTCGAGACATCCGTGGTATCGGATATGGACGCCATCGCTTCCAGAACCCTGCTCGACGAGTTTCCGGTCCTGTTCGCCAAACAGGCGGCCCGCTCGTATTTCAAGGCCCGGATGACCAATAGGATGTCCAGGGAATACGGCGCGCTCGGCGCCATAACCGGCACCCTGGCGTCGGCCGTGACCGAGCAGGCGGACTTGAGAGCGTGGGCGACGCTCCCCAAGGAGATCCAGGCAGCCAGGGTCTTCGTGCCTGAACATACCCGCCGGATCACCGTGAAGAGTATCCCGGGTGGTCATGAGGCGGAGGTCGAAATTCCGGAAGGGACCCGGCATCTCATCGTCCTGTGCAGGGATACGGATGCCGGACTGAATCTGCAGACAAAAGCTTATTAGACAGGAGGGCTCGATATGGCAAGGAGATGGATAATGCTGATGCTGACGGCCGTGTTTCTGGCGGCGTGCGCCGGGACTGCGCCCAATGTCCTGCATGTGCAGGCCGGCCCGGGGGGCTTGAGCTCAAAGAAAGAGGAGATCAACGACAGAGGCCTGGCGCGCAGGATCGCATTCGGCGAGGTGAGCATCCGGCCGCTCGACCTCGGTTCGTCCATGGAGGCCCAGGTCGTGCTGCAAAATACCAGCTCGAGGGACGTGGTGTTCGAATACCGGTTCATCTGGTACGACGCAGCGGGGTTCGAGCTCTCGACCGTCACTTCGTGGATACCGGCGGGACTTTCAGGAAAAGAGGCGCGCGGCTTCAAGTCGACCGCTCCCGGCCCCAATGCGGTGAGCTTCAGATGTATGGTGAGAAACTTGCGGCCCCTCACGGATACGGGTTCATAACTACGCGAAGCCAGGAGGAGAAAAAATGAAACGGATCACGATTCTCGTTTTCCTCGTATGTGCGGTATTTTTAGTCTCGGGTTGCGCTTCGTCCCCCACGGTCACCTACGGCAGCGCCGAGCAGGTGGAAACGGTGACCACGGAGTTCGGATCGACCGATCTTCAGATGATCGCGGAGAAGATGGTGAATTCTCTGCTCGCCGCCCCCGTTCTCACGTCGGGCGAGCGGCCGGTCCTTTACGTACACCAGGTGAAGAACAAGACCGACGAGCATCTCGATACCAAGGCGGTGACCGACAAGATGAGGGTCACACTCCTGAAGTCGGGCCGGGTGCGGTTCACCGCCGTCAACGAGGTGAACGACGAGATGATCAAGCAGCTGGAGTACCAGACGAGCTCGGGATATGTGGATCCAAGGACATCAAGCATCATCGGGCGCCAGGTAGGGGCGGACTACTTCCTCTTCGGTGAGATCACCTCTATCAAAAAGGCGGCCGGAAGGGTCCAGGACGTGTATTACAAGTTCACCCTGAACCTGGTGAATATCGAGAGCGGCCTCATCGAATGGGCTGAAGAAAAAGAGATCAGGAAGCAGGCGAAGAAGCCCCTCATCGGCGGGTGAACGCGTCCCGGCAGAGCAGCGCTGAAAAACGGGCGAGGGGGCGGAGAGGAAGAAGGGTCCCTTCCGCTGCCGGAACAGCCCTGTGGGGAAACATTCGGGCGAATCCCGCAGGACAGCCGCGTTCGCTTGCTCCGCCGGGGCTCTTAAGTCGACACCCGAGATGTTTCCGCTTCATCTGGCCACAAGGTTCTCTTCAGAGCGCCCATTCAGTCCCCTTTTCCGGAGACACGCGCCGCGCTGCACGTAACATGTTTGGCTTGACTGGATACCGAGAAACGGATACAAAGCAGGGCAACGTTTTATTGGAGGAATGAGAATGACTTGGGAGGATAGACTAGAAAAGATCACCAGCAAGACCGTTCCCCTGTATGCAATGATCGTCATCCTGGTGATATTCGCCAATCCCAGCCTGACGTCTTCTTTCTTCGGGTTCATCCTCATTGCGGCGGGAGAGGCCTTGAGATTCTGGGCCACCGGACACTTGAGGAAAAACGAAGAGCTCACCACATCCGGGCCCTATGCGCACATCCAGTCACCGCTGTATCTCGGAAGCTTCATCATAGCAACGGGCCTGTGCATAATGGCGAGAAACCCGGTCATCTGGATCATCATGGCCCTGATCTTCTTCAAGTCGTATATTCCGCGGAAGCAGGAGCGCGAGTGGGGCAGGCTCGAGAGAATGTTCGGCGAGGAATTTCTCCAGTACAAGAAAGAGGTGCCCTATTTCTTTCCTCCCAGGCTTGAGCCCTACCCGCATGGAACCAAGCATCTCTGGTCGTTTGCCATGACCATCGAGAACACCGAGCACCAGACCGCTATCGCGGTAGCCCTCATCGCATTTCTGATCTTTGTCCAGGCATTCTGAGCCCTGATATATACCAAAGAAAAGGGCCCGCATTTTCTGCGGGCCCTGTCGATGCACAAAATACTTATTGCCTGAGACTAGCCGGCCTGGCCGGCGGAGACCTTCTTCTGGGCAGGGGCGTCGAGGTAATCCAGCCAGTCGGCGTGTTTTTTGTCTCTGCCCTTCACCACGTCGAAGAAGGCCTTCTGGAGCGATCTGGTGACCTCACCGGGCCTGCCTTCGCCGATGGTCCTGTCGTCTATCTCGCGCACCGGCGTCACCTCTGCGGCCGTGCCGGTGAAGAACACCTCGTCCGCCATGTAGAGCGCGTCGCGGGAGAAGTGCTCCTCCCTGACTTCATAGCCCAGCTCTCTGGCAAGGGTGATGATGGTGTCCCGGGTTATTCCGGGCAGTACGCTGGTGAGCGGCGGGGTTGATAACGTTTTACCCCGCACGCAGAAGATGTTTTCCCCGCTTCCTTCTGCCGCGTTGCCCTGGGGGTCGAGCATGAGGGCCTCGTCGTAGCCCGCCTTGAGGACTTCCATCTTGGAGAGAACCGAGTTGACATAGTTGCCGCTCACCTTCGCCTGGGTGAGCATGATGTTCTGATGATGGCGCATAAAGGAGGACGTCTTCACCCGGATGCCCTTGTCGAGCCCTTCGTCTCCGAGGTATGCGCCCCACTTCCAGCAGATGATCGAAACCCGGACCGGATTCGTTCCCGGGTTGACCCCCATGACGCCGTCGCCGATGAATGCGATCGGACGGATGTACGCTTCTTTCAGGCCGTTGGCAAGAATGACCTGCTTGGTTGCATCCATGATCTCGTCCTGCGTAAAAGGAATCTTCATCAGGTAGGCCTTCGCGGAGTTGAACAGGCGCCTGGTATGCTCTCTGTGCCTGAAAATAGCGGATCGCCCGTCATGGCACGCATAGCACCTGACTCCTTCAAAGGCCGCGACGCCGTAATGGAGGCTGTGGGTCAGCACATGGACCCGCGCCTCATCCCAATCAATGAGTTTCCCATCGAGCCAGATTTTCTTGAGCTTGTCTACCATTGCTCCTGTACCTCGCGTTTTCGTGACTTTTCCTTGAACACGGGGAATTATCATTCATTTTGATCACCAGGTCAATTGTAAAGTTTTCTTTGGAGAAAGCCCCGGCTTGACACAAAAAAAATTACTGTGTAACTTTGCCTTTGAGAGGACTTCATGTGTGCTGATGGTATGTGCTGCACCGCCTGTGGTGCGGCGTTCGGTGAGGGGGACAGATATTGCAGGGTCTGCGGGCTTCCCGTGCAGGGCGGTGTACGGGTAAACGAGCACCGCTACGTCACCGCTCTGTTTTCCGATCTCTCGGGGTATACCCGGCTCTCGTCTCTCCTCGATACCGAGGAACTGAAATCTCTCATGGAATCCATATTCGCAGAAGCCCTGCGCGCCATATCCTCATACGGCGGAGTGGTGGAAAAGTTCCTGGGGGATGCGGTCGTGGCGCTCTTCGGCATCCACCGCATCCATGAGGACGACATCATCCGGGCGGTCAGCTGCGCGAAGACCATCCACGGCTTTGTCGAGAACAGATACAGCAGCCCAAAGGGCGCCGGGCACGGGAAGCTTTCCATGCACACCGGCATCCATGCCGGGATCGTGCTCGTCGACGACGCCGAGAAGGTGCCCCTGTATCAGGGTGTCATCGGCATGCCCATCATCGTCGCACAGCGGCTTTCGAGCCTGGCGGCCCCGGGAGAGATCCTCATCGGAGGATCCTCGCGATACGAGGCCGAGCGTTTCTTTGAGATAGAATCTCTCGGGAAAAGGCATCTGAAAGGCATTCCCGAGCCCATGGAGATCTATCGCATCGGCTCCCGCAGGCGTGTGCCGCTGGGGATACGCCGCCCCGGAGTCATGAGCGGGCCCATGGTCGGCAGGGAAAGAGAGCTTTCGTTTCTGCGGCGGGCGTTCGAGGACCTCATTCATGGTGCCGGGGGATCAGTGCTCATAACCGGGGAAGCGGGCGTTGGAAAAAGCCGACTCGTGCACGAATTCTGCGAGCTCGTCGAAGGCCGAGCCCTCGTGGCGGCCGTCCAGTGCCTCGATCACATGAGCGACACTCCATATCACCCGGTCATATCGCTGGTCAGGCGGCTCGTCGATGCCATGTCCTCTCAGGGCTGCACACTCGAAGACGGGCTGCTCAGTCCTAGGCACTCCTTTCATGTCCGGT
>Ga0302247_1001445_pt1 | contig 18250 bp, 10 predicted proteins | sample AAG_UR_Ile_MG_FD_193529 | JGI IMG/M metagenome (GOLD analysis project Ga0302247, IMG submission 193529) | Enriched activated sludge microbial communities from anaerobic digester in WTTP, New Holstein, Wisconsin, United States - AAG_UR_Ile | ecosystem: Engineered > Bioreactor > Anaerobic >...
GGATCACTAAGACCAACTTTCGTTCCTGCTCGACTTGTAGGTCTCACAGTCAAGCCGGCTTATGCCTTTGCACTCATCGGCTGGTTTCCAATCAGCCTGAGCCGACCTTCGTGCGCCTCCGTTACATTTTTGGAGGCGACCGCCCCAGTCAAACTACCCACCAGACAATGTCCTCGATCCCGATTAAGGGACCTGAGTTAGAACCTCAAAACAACAAGGGTGGTATTTCAAGGTTGGCTCTGCGCCAGCTTGCGCCAACGCTTCATAGCCTCCCACCTATCCTACACATGATATTCCGAAGTTCACTGTCAAGCTATAGTAAAGGTTCACGGGGTCTTTCCGTCTTGCCGCGGGGTGAGGGTATCTTCACCCCCATTATAATTTCGCTGAGTCCCTGGTTGAGACAGCGGAGCAATCGTTACGCCATTCATGCAGGTCGGAACTTACCCGACAAGGAATTTCGCTACCTTAGGACCGTTATAGTTACGGCCGCCGTTTACTGGGGCTTCGGTTCAATGCTTCTCCTCGTTTCCTTGAATAACATCTCCCCTTAACCTTCCAGCACCGGGCAGGCGTCAGACCCTATACATCCTCTTACGAGTTTGCAGAGTCCTATGTTTTTAGTAAACAGTCGTCACTCCCTCTTCACTGCGATTCCAGAACGCTTCAGAAGCAAGTTCTTACACGCACCAGAATACACCTTCTCCCTAAGTTACGGTGTAATTTTGCAAAGTTCCTTAACCAGAGTTATCTCAAGCGCCTTAGGATTCTCTCCTTGCCCACCTGTGTCGGTTTGCGGTACGGTCACCAAATAGATTCGCTACGAGGCTTTTCTTGGAAGCATGGGATTAGCCAGTTTGTGTCCGCAAGCGGACTCCTCATCACTTCTCGAGGTTATGGTTCCATGGATTTGCCTGTGGAACCCCTCTACGGGCTTGAACCTGCTATTCCGTCAGCAGGATGGCCTACCCTTCTCCGTCCCCCCTTCGCGTCTTTATCACCTACCTGGTGGTACAGGAATATTAACCTGTTTCCCATCAACTACGCCTTTCGGCCTCGCCTTAGGGACCGACTAACCCTGAGAGGATTACCCTTGCTCAGGAAACCTTGGGCTTACGGCGTGCCGGTTTTTCACCGGCATTATCGCTACTCATGTCAGCATACTCTCTTCTGCGTCCTCCAGCATCCCTCACGAGACACCTTCACAGGTAAGCAGAATGCTCCCCTACCACCATTCCGATATACGGAATGATCCATAGCTTCGGTAATGTGCTTAGCCCCGTTACATTTTCGGCGCAGGCCTGCTAGACCAGTGAGCTGTTACGCTTTCTTTAAAGGGTGGCTGCTTCTAAGCCAACCTCCTGGCTGTTTTAGTGGACCCACATCCTTTTCCACTTAGCACATTTTAGGGACCTTAGCTGATGGTCTGGGCTGTTTCCCTCTCGACTACGGATCTTATCACCCGCAGTCTGTCTCCTCCATTTTGGGTTATGGCATTCGGAGTTTGGTTGGGTTTGGTACTCTTGTAGGAGCCCTAGCCCATTCAGTGCTCTACCTCCATAACCGATCACGGAAGGCTATACCTAAATATATTTCGGGGAGAACCAGCTATTTCCAGGTTTGTTTAGCCTTTCACTCCGATCCACAGCTCATCCCCTCAGTTTTCAACCTGAGTGGGTTCGGACCTCTTTCCGATATTACTCGGGATTCATCCTGGCCATGGATAGATCACCTGGTTTCGGGTCTACTCCATGCAACTAATCGCCCTTTTCGGACTCGCTTTCGCTCCGGCTACACCTAACGGCTTAACCTCGCAACATAGAGTAACTCACTGACCCATTATGCAAAAGGTACGCGGTTATTCCGTATTGCTACGGAACTACCACTACATGTAAGCATGCGGTTTCAGGTACTATTTCACTCCCCTCAACGGGGTTCTTTTCACCTTTCCCTCACGGTACTTGTACACTATCGGTCGCCAAGTAGTATTTAGCCTTTGGGGATGGTCCCCCTATCTTCCCACAAGATTCCACGTGTCCCGTGGTACTCAGGATAATATCCAGGAAGGTTATTCTATTTCGCATAAAGGACTATCACCCGCTATGGTTAACCTTTCCATGTTATTTTGCTATAGAACAGCTTTGTAACTTCCCGAGGTTTCCGTAAAAACCTCCAATATTATCCTACAACCCCAAATATACAACGCTCACGGACTATAAGTATATTTGGTTTAGGCTTTTCCCATTTCGCTCGCCACTACTTTGGGAATCGAATTTCTTTCTTTTCCTGAGAGTACTTAGATGTTTCAGTTCCCCTCGTTCGCCTTCCACTGGCTATGTATTCACCTGCGGAATATTCCGACATTACTCGGAATGGGTTGCCCCATTCGGAAATCTCCGGATCAAAGCCTGCTTAGCGGCTCCCCGAAGCTTTTCGCAGCTAACCACGTCCTTCATCGCCTCTTGGCACCAAGGCATCTACCACATGCTCTTAGTAGCTTGATCATAAATCAAAATTTACAACATATATAATTGTCAAAGAACATTCAAAACATCTTTGCTGGCTGACTGGTGGAGGTGAACGGGATTGAACCGATGACCTCCTGCGTGCAAGGCAGGCGCTCTCCCAGCTGAGCTACACCCCCAGTTAAACAAAAGTTTATAGATATTAGCGAACAGTCTTTTATCTATTCACTATTTTACTATTCACTATTCACTTACGTTAATGGGCCTAGATAGAATTGAACTATCCACCTCACGCTTATCAGGCGTGCGCTCTAACCAACTGAGCTATAGGCCCCAATGATGTTCTAAAATATTTTAAATAGTAGGTCCCCATTCGTTTTCTCTTAGAAAGGAGGTGATCCAGCCGCAGGTTCCCCTACGGCTACCTTGTTACGACTTCACCCCAATCACCTGCCATACCTTCGGCACCTCCATCCCTATCGAAACAGGGTTAGGCCAGCGACTTCTGGTACAACAAGCTTTCGTGGTGTGACGGGCGGTGTGTACAAGGCCCGGGAACGTATTCACCGCGGCGTGCTGATCCGCGATTACTAGCGATTCCAACTTCATGGAGTCGAGTTTCAGACTCCAATCCGAACTAAGAACGGATTTGTGGGATTAGCTCCCCCTCACGGGTTCGCGACCCTTTGTTCCGCCCATTGTAGCACGTGTGTAGCCCTGGACATAAGGGCCATGAGGACTTGACGTCATCCCCACCTTCCTCCGCATTAACTGCGGCAGTTCCCTTAGGGTGCCCAACTTAATGATGGCAACTAAGGGTGAGGGTTGCGCTCGTTGCAGGACTTAACCTAACACCTCACGGCACGAGCTGACGACAGCCATGCAGCACCTGTGTCCGGGTTCCCCGAAGGGCACTCCTAACTTTCATCAGGATTCCCGGCATGTCAAACCCAGGTAAGGTTTTTCGCGTTGCGTCGAATTAAACCACATGCTCCACCGCTTGTGCGGGCCCCCGTCAATTCCTTTGAGTTTCAACCTTGCGGCCGTACTTCCCAGGCGGAACACTTAACGCGTTAGCTACGGCACAGAAGGTATTACACCTCCCACACCTAGTGTTCACAGTTTACAGCGTGGACTACCAGGGTATCTAATCCTGTTTGCTCCCCACGCTTTCGCGCCTCAGCGTCAGTATCAGGCCAGAAAATCGCCTTCGCCACTGGTGTTCCTCCCGATATCTACGAATTTCACCTCTACACCGGGAATTCCATTTCCCTCTCCTGTACTCTAGCTGTGTAGTTTCAAACGCAGTTCCCCGGTTAAGCCGGAGTATTTCACATCTGACTTACACAACCGCCTACGCGCCCTTTACGCCCAATAATTCCGAACAACGCTCGCACCCTCCGTATTACCGCGGCTGCTGGCACGGAGTTAGCCGGTGCTTCTTCCTGCGGTACCGTCAAATTCCGCGGGTATTAACCGCGGAACAGTTCTTTCCGCACGAAAGGGCTTTACAACCCGAAGGCTTTCATCACCCACGCGGTGTCGCTGGGTCAGGCTTTCGCCCATTGCCCAATATTCCCCACTGCTGCCTCCCGTAGGAGTCTGGGCCGTGTCTCAGTCCCAGTGTGGCTGGTCGTCCTCTCAGACCAGCTACCCGTCATAGCCTTGGTAAGCTCTTACCTCACCAACAAGCTGATAGGCCATGGACTCATCCTCAAGTGATAGCTAGAATAAATTCAAGCCACCTTTTACCGCACAACTTGTGTTATGTGGTCTTATCAGGTATTAGCCCCGCTTTCGCGGGGTTATCCCAAGCTCGGGGGTAGATTACCCATGTATTACTCACCCGTCCGCCGCTCTACTCGCCCCCGAAGGGACTTTCGCGCTCGACTTGCATGTGTTAGGCGCACCGCCAGCGTTCGTTCTGAGCCAGGATCAAACTCTCAAAACAAACCAAAAAATTGTTCAAAATTGAACGAGGACCTACTATTTTCTTTTCAATGAACTTGCCAACCTTAAAGCAGTCTCTATTATACTCATTTTTCTGTAATTGTCAAGAAATAGTCTTAAATATTTTTAATAAAAATTTACTAACTGATTTATTGTACTTTTTTAATGTATTTTCTTGGTATTTTTGGTTTTAGAGACCCCTGGATGGATCATTGCCCTTGGATCAAGTATCTTTTCAAGCTCAACCTTACTTAAAAGGCCTTTATCGATTATCAACTCTCTTATTGTACGATCAGAGACAAGCGCTTCTTTTGCAAGACTTGCTGCCGTTTCATAACCTATAATTGGTACCAACGCAGTAACCAATCCAACTGAGCGTTCCATAAATTCATTACATCGCTCTACATTTGCCTTAATCCCTACGACACAGCGTTTGCTTAAAACGTCAAAGGCATTCATAAGCAACTCCATAGATTGAAGGATGTTAAAACCAATAATAGGTTCGAACGCATTAAGCTCCAGTTGACCAGCCTCTGCCGCCATGGTAATAGTCATATCGTTACCGATAACCTGAAAACATACCTGGTTCACTACCTCCGGGATAACAGGGTTTATTTTACCTGGCATAATTGTCGAGCCGGGCTGCATCGCTGGTAGTTGAATCTCAGCCAACCCTGCGCGCGGTCCTGACGAAAGAAGCCTTATATCATTGCAAATCTTCGAGATTTTCACAGCTATACGTTTCAGGACACCCGAGAGTTGTACAAACGCGCCAGCGTCGGACGTTGCTTCAACAAGGTTTGGTGATGTCACCAACGCCAAGCCTGTAATCTTTATAAGATTATCTCTCACTAAATCCACATAACCTTCAACCGTGTTTACGCCTGTACCAATAGCCGTGGCACCCATATTGATCTCATGTATAAGTCTGGTCGCCTCTTTCAAACGTTCGATATCTTCAGCTACAGTAACCGAATAAGCGGTAAATTCCTGGCCAAGCGTCATCGGCACAGCATCTTGAAGTTGTGTTCTGCCAATTTTAAGAACATTTTTAAACTCTTCTCCCTTTATGGCAAAGCTATCCTGCAATTTACCCATAGATGCAAGCAGACCCTCTATAGAATATATCGCGGCTATTTTAAGTGTAGTAGGGTAAACATCATTAGTTGATTGTGAAAGATTAACGTGATCATTTGGATGACAATATCTATATTCCCCTTTCTTGCGCCCTAAATATTCCAAAGCACGGTTTGCAATTACCTCGTTCGCGTTTACATTTGTCGATGTGCCTGCACCCCCTTGAATTACATCAACAGCAAAATACTGATTTAATAAACCTGATTTTACATCTCTGCTTGCCTTTACAATTGCATCACATATCTTCGCATCGAGAAGGCCAAGCTCTTTGTTTGTAATGGCAGCCGCCTCTTTGATGGATGCAATAGCTTTTATTAAAACCGGAAATTCTGATATGGGTATGCCGGTAATAGGGAAATTTTCAATAGCCCGCATAGTTTGGATACCATAATACACCTCCGCAGGCACCTCTTTTTCTCCAAGACTATCGTACTCTATCCTGTACTGCATGTTCCCTCCCTCATATTAAAAGTTTTGCATTGAACAAATTCGGATAAGACAAAAAATATAAACAACAAACTAACAGATTATTTCAACAAAACCCCTTCAAGTCAAGACATTCCTCAGCCTAAACCCTCTGAACATTCGAAGACAATAAAATCTCATATAGGTTATAAGGATATTGACCACACCCTGCATGCCTTTTATCGCCTGATAAAAATATCTGTCGAGCGGGCACACCGACTGCTCTTGTGATAATTGTTTTGTATTTCTGTTTAATCTGCTAACGGGTTTTCAAAAAAATGGTCGGACAAACAAAACTGCATCAAGGTTACTCTTTTCTATCTCACCAAAATTTCAAAGCATAATCGCGGATTCTCCCCAGCGAAACAATTATTTACGTTTTCATTGTTAAACGTCCTTGTGGAATACAACACCCCGATTGTCCTGTGATGGCAAACACCAGTTACAATCAACTTTCTCCCACCGGAACAGTCTGCCATGCAATAAGGCTCGATATCTCATCACAGTACGCAGCTACAACCTCCAAGATGTTTTCCAATCAGTGCGCCATGAAAACATCTTTTCGTATATGTATTGATATGCTTATTATAAACCTGTAACCACCTCAATACTTTCATAAGTAACATCAATAAGTTTTTTCAGAGTAGCCTCATCGATTGCAAGCGGCGGCATAAGAACAACAACATCACCGAGTGGTCTTATTACAACTCCCCTTTTCCTTGCCTCTATTATAACCTTATGGCCTATCCTTTCCTTGGGGGGATAGGCCTTTTTCGTCTTTTTGTTTTTAACAAGCTCTATTCCCACCATAAAGCCCTCGTGTCTTATTTCGCCAACATGAGACAACAGATAGAACCTCTGCAGTTCTTTTTTCAATAGGGCAATCTTATCCTTCATTCTATCTATTAAATTTTCTTCATTGTACAACTCGAGATTCCTCAAGGCAACGCTACATGCGAGAGGATTGCCCGTATAGGTATGCCCATGAAAGAATGTCTTGAAATCCTCAAACTTACCAAGGAAACCTCTGAAAACCTCATCTGTAGTCAGAGTGGCCGCAAGGGGCAGATATCCACCAGTGATGCTCTTTGCAACACATAGAAAGTCTGGTCTTATGCCTTCCTTTTCACAGGCAAACATTGTTCCTGTCCTTCCAAAACCCGTAGCCACTTCGTCTGCTATAAACAAAAGACCATTTTTCTTTGCAATTTTCCATATCGTAGAAAGAAAACCTGTTGGCTGTGTTATCATTCCTGCCGCACCCTGAACAACTGGCTCTATAATAACAGCACATACTTCATCTTTATATTTTTGTACTATTTTTTCAAATTCATGCACACATGCAAAACTACATGTTTCTTTCTCGAGTTTCAGCGGGCATCTATAACAGTAAGGTGCTGGCGACAGATATTTCCTGAAAAGCAACGGCCTGTAAACCTTATGAAAAAGATCAATGCCTCCAACACTTACTGAACCGATGGTATCGCCATGATAACCGTTAGTAAAAGATATAAACCGTTTTTTTCTCTTTTCGCCTTTTTGTTGCCAATACTGATATGCCATTTTAAGCGCAATCTCGACCGATGTTGAACCGCTGTCCGAGTAAAATACCTTAGAAAGACCTTCTGGAGTAATTTCAACAAGTCTTTTTGCCAACATCACAGAGGGAACATTTGCAAGCCCCAACAGTGTAGAATGACAAAGTTTTCCTGATTGCTGCTCTATCGCCTCTATAAGTTCCTTTTTGCCGTGACCATGGACAAGCACCCATAGAGAAGAAACACCGTCAATATATCTCTTGCCATCCGAGTCAACGAGGTAAAAACCATCGCCCCTTTCAACAACAAGCGGCTCTGATTCCATATATTCTTCCATCTGCGTAAAAGGATGCCAGACATAACGTTTGTCCCAATCTGCGAGTTGTTTCTTGCTGTACATACAACCTCCATTCATAAAAATATTCCGTTCAAGATGCGAAGCTAAAAAAGGCATTAAACAAATTTATATCAGCCCCATCGTTTTTCCAACTTGTATTAGGGTTTGAACTGCATAATCCATTTCGTCTCTTGTGAATCCTCTTACCACAGTTAATCTAAGCCTGGATGTCCCCTCTGGTACAGTAGGGGGTCTTATGGCTTGGAGAAACAATCCTTTACCCAAAAGCATTTCCTGCATCTTAACCGTCCTTGAATCCTCGCCAACGACAATAGGGATTATCGGGCCATCGCTTTCTTTGAGATCAAAACCAGCATTTTTTAGATTTTCTCTCATATAGGCTATATTTGCCCAAAGTTCATTTTTAAATGATGTGTCATTTCTTACAAGTTTAAGAGCTGCCAGTGATGTTGCCAACAGAGACGCCGGCAAAGCAGTTGTATACATAAAGGTTTTTGCCCTATTGATAAGATAATCGAGCACCACCCTATCGGCAAGTACAAACGCACCAAAAGAACCAAGCGCCTTCCCAAAGGTTGCCATATGTACATCCATGCTGCCTGTAAGGCCGAAATTTTCCTCGACACCTGTACCCTTAGCTCCAAACACACCCGTTCCGTGTGCATCATCAAGCACAACATTGACATCATATATTTTTTTCAGTTTGTATATATCGTTTAAAGGTGCAATATCTCCGTCCATACTGAAAATAGATTCAGTAACTATAAATTTCTTTCCCTTTCCCTTATCGCTTTTTATCCTTTTTTCAAGGTCATCTACATCTCGATGTCTGTAAATTACCTTTTTTGCCCGCGATAACCTCATACTGTGGATCAGGCTTGAATGGTTCAGTTCATCGCTGAATATTGTATCACCCCTATCAGTGAGTGTTGATATTATCCCAATGTTTGCCATATATCCGTTTGAAAATATAAGGGCGTCCTTATAACCCTTATAAGATGCAATCTCTCTTTCGAGTTCTCCATAAAGGTCAATACTTCCCGATACGCTTCTCGAGGAACATGTGCCTGTACCGTACACATCCAAAGCCTTTCGCGCTGCGTCGACAAGATAAGGGTGCACATGAAGGGAAAGATAGCTATTAGAGCAGAGGTTTAGATGTTCCTTAAAATTGTACAATATTTTTGTAGCAGTCAGTGGTTTAATAAACCTTACAGACCTGTAGTTACCTTTTTGCTTAATTTCCTGAAGGTCTTTTGAGAGCCGTTCTTTCATCGTTGCTTCCTTGAATAATTGAAGGTATCAACTAAAATACAACAATTGGATTACATCGGTCAACATTATTAAATTAGCGGTTAACTGGCAGATGAAAAAATAGGGCGGAAAAGGATTTCCGCCCTTTATATTACTTATGTAAATTCTTAGCCTTTTATAACCCTTGGGAGAATCATCTGGTGCTGCGGACAGATCGATGCAGGATTCTGGTAACAGCAGTTTGCAAAGGCAACAAAATACTTCCTCAAATCCTTCATAGGTACAACCTCATCAACAAGACCCATCTTAGCACAATATGCTGGTCTTGATTTTTCATAATATTTTTTGACCAGCTTGTTCATCTGCTCAATAACAGGTGCAAGTGGTTTGCCTGCATCCTTTTCTTTTACAAGTCTTCTTGCAAAGCTTGCAACTGCTGCTGTTTCTCCGTGCATAACGTATATTTCTGTGGTTGCCGTTCCAAGAGTAAAACAGTTGTTGTTATTCGCCTGCGGGCCCGCCATAATATAGTGGGCTGCTGCCGTACCCTTTCTGAGAACCACTGTCATCATAGGCAAATCGCTCTGTTCGATAGAATAGATCAACGACTGTCCAAGCCCGAGAAGTTCAGCCTTCTCTGCTAAATCTCCAACATCAATACCTGAAGTATCCTGTATCCAGAGCATCGGTATCCTGTCCCTGCCACAAAGCGAAACAAATTCATTAACCTTTATAAGCCCCTGACGGTAGAATTTGCCACCTATACCTGGATAAGGTGCATATTCAGGATAACCCCTCGGCATCATACCCTGTCTGTTTGCAACAATACCCATCAAAAAACCATCCACTTTTATAAGACCCGTGTAAAGCTCAGGACCGTAATCCGGACGGAATTCCATGTGTTCACTACTATCAGAGAGTCTTGCAATAACCTCTTCTATGCTGTAGGTCATCCTCTGGTTAAACGAAACAATACTGTAAAGGTCTTCTATCGGGAATTTTGGTTCTGCCGGTTCAGCTACCCTGAAAAATTTGTAGTGGTTGTAAGCGGGAAGATATGTAACCCACTCTTTTACCGCATCAAGTATCGCTTCTTCTGTCTGAAATACCTGTTTGAAAAAGCCGGTGTGATCATAATGTATTTCAACCCTTCCAGGAGGAACGGATTTGAATTTTCTCGTTGCATCAATGATCTGTTCTGCCATCTGTTCGTCAAAATAGCCCTTAGGAGCCATACCACTCACAATACCAGCACCACCAACAGCAATGTTGCAATCCTTATGTGCAAGAAGCAGTGTCGGGCTGATACCCTGATATCCACCGCCCGCAGGGTTAGTTCCGTAAATCGCAGCAAGAACTGGAATACCAAGTTTATTTAATTCGGCATGCCTAAAGAAGGTCGTCCCACTGCCCCTTCTGTCCGCATACATCCTTTCTTGTTCTGGGAGTTTCACACCGCTGCAGTTTACAAGCCAGACCAATGGGCAATGGAGTCTTTTTGCAATATCCGTTACACGGAGGATGTTATGTGGCTGACCTGCTATCCATGCCCCAGCCATAACCTTATTATCGAAACCTATAACAACGCACCATCTGCCGTTTATTCTTCCAAGACCATTAACTACGCCTGTCGTTCCTGATTCTTCATCCATAGGGTCATATAAAGTATGGAGCGGGGTCCATGTACCTGGGTCAATGATATACTCGAGTCTCTGGTGTACTGTCCATTCACCCCTTTTATTTAGCGTCTCCTTCGAAATACCTGCATTTTTAACCTTCTCGACTAATCCTGCAATCTCCAGTTCAATCTTTTTGATTTCTTCGGCATTAGCCTTATTCTCCTTTGCCGGTTTACCCCAATCCTGCATCTTCTCAAAATAAGGTCTCATTTATTACCTCCATTGGCGTTTATGTATTTGTAATAATTTTCACAATTATATTTTTACTACAGCATTTTGTCAACATAAATTGTAAAATATTAAAGCCTTTCCATCTTTTTTTACAGACAGAAACAAACTGTCGGGTCGCAGGCTATCTATAACAACATCTTTCAATTATCACTTATTAATGGGCGCAAGGTTTTAATTCATCAATGTTTAAATAGTCTCTGTCCGGCAAAAACCATCGTTACATCGGATTCGTTGCAGGCTTCAATCACCTCAAAGTCGCGCTCGGAACCACCTGGCTGGATAACACCCGTTACACCTTGTTTAATCGCCGCATCAACTCCATCTCTGAACGGGAAAAAGCCATCAGAAACAACGACCGATCCTGCTAAACCCGCCTTTTGTTCTTTGGTGTACCTTTCGATCCCAATCAAATCATCCATCTTCCTCAAACCCTTCTCAGCCTCGAGTTTAAAAACTGCATACGGTACACCAAACTTTTTAAACACCTCTTTATCCAAATGCTTTGTATAGGCCTTGAAAATAGCTATCTCCACTACACCAACCCTGTCCTGTTCACCCGTGCCTATCGCAACAGTAGCCTCGTCCTTTACAAAAAGGGCAGAATTTGAACTTACACCAGACTCAACATACCAACCAAAAAGCATATCCGTATATTCCTTGTCTGTGGGCATTCTCTTGATCTTGTAGGGCTCGCCCTTATAAACCGTTTCAGCAGGCCTTAAATCCTCTTTTCCTTTAATCTTAAAAGGTTGAGATTCTTGAATGATAATGCCTCCGTCCATCAGAGATTTTATATCAATAAAACGCTTAAATTTATACTCGTGGAGTCTTTCGATGGCATTGATCTGAAGGATTCTGAGGTTTTTCCACTTTTTCAATATATCAATTGCAGCTCCATCAAAATCCGGTGCACATACCACCTCAAAGTAGTAAGGCACCATAGCCTTTGCCGTCTCCACGTCAATCTTCCTTGAAAATACAACAGCACCACCGAAAGCAGCAATCCTATCACACCAGAAAGCCTTTTCAAATGCCTCTTCAGGAGTTGAACCACAGGCTGCTCCGCATGGGTTATTGTGCTTGAGTATTGCACAAGCCGGCTTCTTATCAAGAAACTTCAATATATTCAGCGCATTGTCTACATCCGTCAGGTTAATCTTTCCTGGATGTTTTCCTACCTGAAGCATGTCCTTTTCAGTAACCCTGCTTGTCAGGCCATCGCTGGCGTCAAAAAAACTCACATCACCGAGAACAATATTTCCATTGACAAGCTCATACATTGCGGCTGCTTGATCAGGGTTTTCACCGTATCTCAATCCACGTTCAACATCGCATTTTTCATCAGCATCATAGATATTCCAGACCTTTTTCTTGTAGAGCAGCACCTGACCACCCATATCGATCTTGATTGTGTCTGGAAACTTGTCCTTGACGATCTTTTTGTACATACCTTTGATATCTTCCATAAAACCCCCTTTTAATTTGAGCCAGCAGAGCGCATGGAGCTTTTTAGAACCCTATACCCTCGGCCTTATGTTTTTTATATGTTAAAGTTTTTCCACCATCTTTAACAATGCACCCACCATTGATTCTACATCAAGTCCTTCGATGCGATATACATCATCCGTATCACCGGAAGCACCATAATCCTTCGTCCCGAACGACTCAAGCTTCCCCTGATACCGTTTTTTGAGTAAATAAGAAGTGATAACCGGCGCTATGCCTGTATAAACGTTATGATCTTCATATGTGACAATATAGGACAATCCCAATATTTTAGTCATTACATCTTCGTCAATAACATTCACGCATGGCATATTGACAACCGCCATAAACACACCCTTTGCCTTCAGATTTTCAGAAATCTCTATCGCCCTGCTCACGGTGCCACCATATGTAATTATGGCCCCATCTGTGCCGTCTCTCAACACATCCATTTTCCCATAATCAAACAGATATCCCTCTCCATAATGCGGTTTTCCATCTTTTCCAGAGATTACCGGCCAGCGATTCCTCCCTGTAGCTACGAGAAAATTGCCATTTAATGATGCTATATATCTCACAACTCTGTCCATCTGGTTAGGATCGCAAGGCACTATCGCCTTAAAATTATAGAGACTTCGCGAAAGCCCTATATAATCAACGCACTGGTGCGTTTTACCGTCCGGGCCAACATCGAGCCCAACATGGGTAATAATCAATTTGAGGTTTGTTTTGTTTATGTCGTTCAGTCGTTGCTGGTTATATGTTTCATCGATACCGAAAACACCAAAATCCGCAAAGAATGTAAGGATACCAGTTGTTGACAGTGCGCCCGCCACTGTTGCTGTGTTGTGCTCCTGTATTCCACCTTGAAAAAAATAATCAGGATACGCCTTTTCAAAATCACCTGTCTTAACTGAACCGGCAAGATCACAGTCAAAGGCACAAACAAACTGCTTCTTTTCAATATTCAGATCACCCAAATCCTTCAGCGTCTTTCCAAAGGCAGTCCTGTTGTCAATCTTATCCTCGTTTATATAATTAAATGGCCTTCCTGGGTTTACAGACATCTCCTCCCTGCACAAAGACGGCTGCCATCCACAAACCCCTTTTCTTTTTTCTTTGTAATATTCAAGCTTGTCCTCGATATCTAATTCCTTTAATGCCTCTGTATATTCTTTTTCATTCAGTGGACTTCCATGATACTTTCCCTTATTCTCCATGAAGGATATGCCGTTTCCCATAACCGTGTTAGCGATGACACATACAGGGTTGTCGCTCATCCTTGTCTTTCTGATAGCAGAATAGATATCATTGAAATCGTGTCCATTAATTTCAAGCACATCCCAACCGTCAGCAAGATAATTTTCGATGATGTTTTGTGGCATCACACTGTCTATGGTCCCACTTATCTGCAACCTGTTAAAATCTATAAAAACAGTGATATTATTCAAGCGATATTTCTTTGCAAATCTCCGTGCCTCTCCAATCTGCCCTTTTTGTTGTTCACCATCACCCATCAGTACATAAACATGGTTATCCTCTCTTTGAACCTTTGACGCAATAGCAAAACCACAGCCAGCAGAAAGACCCTGGCCAAGGTTTCCCGTAGACCAATCTAAAAATGGAATGCCCTGAACCACATGACCTTCAAATGGACTTCCAGCCTTCCTGAAAAATGCAACAACCTCTTCTATTGGAAGGTATTCGAGTCGGGAAAGTGCAGCGTATGCACCTGGGGAGGTATGGCCATGGCTCACCACAATCCTGTCCCTCGGGACCTCATTTAGTTTTGCGTACGAAAAGAGTGTAAGGTATATGTCGAGCGAAGATATTGAGCCACCTGGGTGACCAGTACCTGAAAGCCTTGTCATTGTCAGTATATCGCCTTTTGCAAGCCTTGATAACTCTCTAAGTCTTGCAATTTCATTCTCTTCCAACCGTTCTGCTTCAAACATGTTTTCTTCCTCCAATCCAATAATCGCAATCGTTCTGCAAAAGACATCTCTCACATTCAGGTTTTTTAGCCTTGCACAAATATCTACCGTGAAGAGTTATAAGCATGGAAAACGCCGTCCACATATCCTTCGGCACTATCTTTTTTATATCCTGCTCTATCCTGTCAGGGTTTTTATTTTCAGAAAAACCTATCCTGCCCGATAGCCTTATCACATGTGTATCTACGATCACCGCAGGTTTATCATAGGCAAGTCCCACTATCAGATTTGCCGATTTTCTGCCAATTCCTTTTACTGTTGCAAAGACGTCTATATCCTGTGGCACCACACCATCAAATCTGTCACGTATCTCTTTCGCAGCATTTTTTATAACTTTTGCCTTGTTCCTATAAAAACCGGTAGGCCTGATGTCCTCTTCAAGCTCTTCTTGAGCAACATTCAAATAATCGTCAACATTCACATACTTTTTAAAAAGTTCCTTAGTTACCCTGTTTACCCGCTCATCCGTACACTGCGCAGCCAGTACTGTAGCAACCACAAGTTCAAGCGGATTAGTAAAATTCAGTTCGCATCTCGGTTCGCCATGCATCGTTTTGAGCTTATTTATAATCGACAGAATATCTTTAGTCATGGTTTATGTTTTTGAATCTATCCTTTTATAACACTTCCACTCCTTCGATTCAACGAGAAATGAAACGTTCAAACCTTAAACTTTTTTCCATATTTCTTTCCTTTTTTGACAATGGCGCCTGCATCAACCACCTGTGGTATGGGTTTCACAACTTCCTTGAAATGTTGCATTTTATATTTAGAGTCTTTTGTTTTTGAATATATCCTTAATTTCCAAAACGGTTCGCGTATTGAGTATGTCTTTTTTTTCCTGCCAGCCCTTTCTCGCAATGCCTATGCCATAGAGCACCTCAATAAGGCCACCTGCTGAATGGGCATCCGGATTTATTGAAATCAATACCCCTTTTTCCTTCGCATATCGCAGATGGCGCCAGTCTATATCAAGTCGGTATGGGCTCGCATTAAGTTCAATAATTACATTGTATTCCGCTGCTGCATCTATGATTGTGCGCATATCAACATCATATCCATCCCTTGAAAGCAAAAGCCTGCCTGTCGGATGCCCAAGCATATTGGTATACGGATTCTCAATCGCCTTCAATATCCTTTTCATCTGATCATCTTTTTTGAGATTAAAATTTGAATGGATCGATGCAATGACAAAATCAAAACCTTCGAGTATCTTCTCATCATAATCGAGGCTGCCGTCTGGCAGGATGTCGCTTTCAATACCCTTAAAAATATGGAAGTCTTTGTTTGATTCGTTTAATTCGTCGATAATCTCCCATTGCCTGTAGATATCATCAACCTTGAGCCCTCCAGCATAATAGGCGCTTTTGCTGTGGTCTGAAACACCGATATACGAAAAACCCATTTCTCTTGCAGCATAAGCCATCTTTTCAACAGAATCCATGCCATCACTGAACTCAGTATGAATATGAAATACACCCTTAATGTCATCAAGCATTACCAAATCGGGAAGCATACCCTCTTCTGCTGCCTCTATCTCACCCATGTCTTCCCTCAATTCTGGCGGTATATAAGAAAGGTTCAAGGCTCTGTATATTTCTTCCTCGCTATGCAGATAAATTGGATTATCTCCATCAAAAAGTCCATATTCGTTCAGATTCCAGCCCTTTTTCTTTGAGATATCCCTTAATCTTATGTTATGTTCCTTGCTTCCTGTAAAATACAGCAATGCAAAAGGAAATTCAGCTTCGCTAACCATCCTTAAATCAGCCTCTATGCCTGTTATAAGGCGACATGAAATCTTGGTATCGCCTTTTAGCGTTACCTCTTCTATCTCCGGCATCGACACAAAAAATGACGATAGACGTTCACGGTCTTCACCACACACCAGAATATCAACGTTCTTTACAACCTCTCTTTTGCGCCTGATGCTGCCACATATCTCAACAAATTCCGGTTTTACAATGGTCTTAAATCTATCTCTGATGACCTCAGAAATACCAAAAACATCACCGTAGAGAAATTCACCTTTATGCATCTTTATAAATTCTATGCCCTTTAATATCTTTTTTTGGGTCTTTTCTCCAAAACCAGAAAGAGTGACAAGCCTGTTTTCCTTGCACGCATATTCAAGTTCGCCCGCATTTGTTATCCCAAGTTCATCATAAAGTATCTTTATCTTCTTTGGACCGAGATTCGGTATGGCAGTAAGCTCAATAAGTGACGGGGGGATTTCCTTTTTTAATTCCTCGTAATACGCTATCCTTCCAGTTTCACTGTACTCTTCAATCTTTTGTGAAAGGGCTTCCCCGATTCCTTTGATCTGTTTTAGTCTTTTAGTTTTTATTATGTCATCAAGATTTTCTGTAACAGAAAGCGTTTTCGCAGCATTAAAGTAAGCGTTTGTTTTAAAAGGGTTTTCACCTTTTATTTCAAGTAGAGTGCCTATTTCTTTAAGTATTTCTATGATCGATTTGGACATAGATGTTCATTTGGAACTACGACTCACCTTGAAACCAGCATTTTCAACGGCAGCCTCAATGTCTTCTTTTTTCACCTTTGATTCATCATACCTTACTACAGCGCTTCCAATCATTACATCCGCATTTTCAATGCCCTTCAAACCTCCGATGGCCTTTTTCACAGCCATCACACAGTGCTGACAACTCATGCCTTCGATTTTAATGTTTGCCTCCGTCATATCAAGCCCTCCTTTCTCTATATGAACTAAATATCTTTCCTTAAAAATTATTACATTTTCTTTGCGGTAAATGGCAATATATTTTTTACGATTCGCTCTCTGTGCCGATATAAGTGAGACACTTTTTAACCGATAGTTTTGACTATAAGACAAGGAGAAAGCCATGAAAGATCAATCTGTTAATATCTGCCCCATATGTAGCGGGAAGAAAAAAGATGGAACTGCAACATTTACTGTGGATTTAAAAGACACTGTTGTGGTGGTTAGAGACGTTCCTGCTTCGGTCTGTTCCTTATGTGGGAATGAATGGATCAACGATGACGTGGCTGAAGATCTAGAGGCCATTGTTGATGATGCAAAAAAGAGGAAGCACATCATAGAGGTAACAAGATTCCGGAAAACTACCTGATTCTGGCAGACAAATCAGACAGGAGAGAATGAGTTGTGCCAAAGATCGATAAAATATTTGTATTGTTTGTTTCAAAGAGTTAGGATTTTATCTATTGAGGGGGTTGTACTATACGTTATACGATCAAAATTCAAGGCTTGAGAAAGAGACTGGTCATGGGCAAGGGGCGAAAGGCTATGGGGGGAAGGATAAAAATTGCGGATTGCGGATTTTATAAGTCTTAACCCTGCTTAAGACGGGACGTTTAGAGTATAACATCTGTAATCACTTTTAATGATTGCATTTTTTGTTTTGAGCTAATCCCATATTTGTCATTACATCCCAATTTCTAATGGCCGCCATTAGAACAATAGCATGGAATATGGTATAACAACACGCAGTTAGCATATTATGTTCCTATGCAGTCAGAACAATTCAAGTATATGGTGAGCAACAGGGTGCAAAGAAAGGATACAATCCAAAAAAGCCTGGGAGGGTAAGCCACCACCCCCTGGTTGCCTTCATACCAGAACTACGCATGGCGGCAAACTTCTGGTTGAGAAGCGGTGATACCCATACGACAAACAATATCTATGGGTTCATAG
>Ga0302247_1001453_pt1 | contig 18163 bp, 20 predicted proteins | sample AAG_UR_Ile_MG_FD_193529 | JGI IMG/M metagenome (GOLD analysis project Ga0302247, IMG submission 193529) | Enriched activated sludge microbial communities from anaerobic digester in WTTP, New Holstein, Wisconsin, United States - AAG_UR_Ile | ecosystem: Engineered > Bioreactor > Anaerobic >...
TCAGGATCCTCTCCACGGCGGGGAGGTCGAGCCCGTGGACGATCCCCTGAAGGGCCAGTTCCTCCTCCACATCCTCCATCTGAAGAGGGGCTCCCCCTTTTTTGGGCGGCTCCACCTTTACCCAGGCGGCCATCCCATCCTCCGAAACCCGGACCGTCACCGACGATGAGAGAGCTTCCCCTTCGGGCCACTCCACCAGAGGGGCCGCCTCTCCCGTGGCCGCCTCCGCCGCCTCCCGGAGGACCCGGGCGCTCACCTTGGGCACCCGCAGGAGCCGCATGCGGTTTTCGATCTCCTCGGGGTAAACCCTTCGCCCGGTTCCCGAGGGGGGGAACACCCGCAGGCAGGCCCAGCCCTTCCGGTAGAATAGTTCGAATTTTCCGTCCTGGACAGGTCCTCCTGTCCGGACAGGTCCCCCGGTCCGGGCCGGCCCCCCGGTCCGGGCCGGTTCGTCGGCTCGGGCCGATCCGGCTCGAGACGACTCATCCCTGGGCGGCGCGCCGTCGTCCCGGAATGGGGATTCCCCGTCCGGGGGCTCGGAGTTTCCGGTCATGCCTTCAGTTTATTCAGGGACGGCCGTTTGGGCAAGAAGAAAGTCCCATCCCCCGGATCCTCTCCCCGGGGCTTCAGGCGACAAGGCCGAACAGAAACCCCAGAAAGGTGGAGAGGCCTATGACCAGCGCCACATAGGCGGCGGTTTTCCTGAATCCCAGCTCTGTATGGATAACCACCATGCTGGGGAGGGACAGACTTGGCCCCGCCAGGAGGAGGGCCAGGGCCGGCCCCGTCCCCATCCCGCTCCCCATGAGGCCCTGCACGATGGGGACCTCGGTGAGGGTGGCGAAGTACATGAAGGCTCCGGCGGCGGAAGCGAAAAAATTGGCCCGCAGCGAATCGCCCCCCAGGAGCCCCGCCACCCACGGGGCGGGGATCAGGGCCTCGTGCCCCGGCCTGCCCAGGAGGAATCCCGCCGCCATAACCCCGCCGAAGAGATAAGGCAGCATCTGCAGACTCATGTCCCGGGTGGCCCCGACCCAGTCCCGCAGTTCGTCCCGGGAGTACCGGAACATCAGGCAGAAGGCCAGAAGCGCCCCGAAAGCGGCGGTTATCAGAAATTTGTTCGTATAAATGACGTCCCAGGCCCGGACGGCGCCCCGGGACGGAGCCCAGTTGAGAAAAACGAGGATTCCCGTCAGCGACAGGAGGAGAAGCGCCATCCGACCCAGATCCTCCTTTCCTTCACCCCCGTCATACCGGAACATTCTCCCGTCCGCCAGGCGCTCATCGTCCTCCCGACGGAACAAAGCCTGCATGACCAGACCGATGAGGAAGGCGAAAACCACCGCCCCCGCCATCCGGGCAAGGCCCAGCTTCCATCCGAAAACCCTGAAGGACAGCACGATGGCCAGAACATTGATGGCCGGCCCGGAATACAGGAAAGACACCGCCGGACCGAGGCCGGCGCCCTTCTTGTAGATGCCCTTGAACAGGGGCAGCACGGTGCAGGAGCAGACTGCCAGGATGGAACCGGAGACCGAAGCCATTGAATAGGCCAGGAGCTTCGGCGCCGCCGGTCCCAGATATCGGACAACCGCCTGGCGGTTCAGAAAAACCGTGATGGCCCCGGAGATGAACATGGCCGGAACCAGACAGAAAAGAACATGCTCCCGGGCATACTCGGAGAGCAGGAAGACGGCTTCCCGGATCGCGGCCTCCACTCGGGGAGCGTCCATGGGCAGAAGGTAAACAGCGAGAAAAGCCCCCGCCATCACGGCCAGGGAGCGGTTGGGGGAAGCGTCTTTACCGTTCATGCATACCGGGCGCCCCGTTCCGCAGATAACCGATGATCTCCTCCACCGAGGGGACCGTTCCGGCCTTTTTCACCGCCCCGTCCACAGCCAGGGCGGGAGTGACCAGGACGCCCATGTCAACGATCTCATCGGGGTCGGTGATCTTGAGGATTTCCGCATTCACCCCCGCAAGGGCCGCCGCTTCCCGGGCCCGGCGTTCCAGGAGCCCGCATTTGGCGCATCCGGCCCCGAGGATCTGGATTTTCATGGCCAACCTCCTGTTTGGCAATATAGCCAAACAGGAAATATGTGTCAAGGAGGCCCGGCTCGGGTTCCCCGCTCCGGTCCTGGCCCGGGCCTGGCCCGGGCCCGGACCCGGGCGCGCTCACTTCCCCGCCAGTTCCCCCGCCCGGTGCAGGAGGTCCTCCCGGTGCGCCGGGGAGAGGGACCGGTTCAGGATCCAGGCGATGATGATGATCCCCGGGATGTTCAGAAGAAGCCGGGTCAGGGCGAAACGGGGGCCCAGGTACTCCATTTCAAAGAGGAGCATGGGGATCTTCGTGGTGGACCAGGCGCCGATGAGGATGAATATGTTGCGGATGGAGACTCCTTTTTTCAGCAGAACCGCCGCCACGGGGAAGGCTCCGTAGAGGGGGCCCGCTGCGGCGGCTCCGCAGGTGAAGGCCAGCACAATACCCTTGGCGCCGGACTTCTCCCCCATGAAGCGGACCATGATCTCCCGAGGCACCCACACGTCCAGAAGGCCCAGAAGGATGAAGATGGGGGGAACAACCAGCAGCATCTCCCGGAGGCTGAAGGCGGTGACCGACACGGCCTGCCGGGCCAGAGCCACATCCACAAGAAAAAGCCCCCCCAGGACAAGCAGGGTCAGGGCGGCAAACCGGTATCGGCGCAGCAGAGTTTTCATCGCCGGTTTCATATCGTATGCACCCAGGCGATCACCGCCGCCACCAGGAAGGAGAAGACAAAGGCGATGCCGTTCCGCCGCAGAGCCGTGGCGGTCCCGAAATAGGACCTCTCCACGGGAAAGGTCACGACCCCCACCATCATCAGGGTGGACACGAAAGCGGCGATCTGCATGTAGCCCGCGCCGTTCTGCAGCAAGAGGGCCGCGATGGGGAAGGCGATAAAGCCGGGAACCAGGGTGATGGCTCCCACCAGAGCGGCGCCCAGAGTGCCCAGCCATCCCGATTCCCCGCCGATGATCCGGGAGATGGTCGCCGGATCCAAAGCGGCTATGACGATTCCGGCGAGGACCAGGACACCGAGAAACTGGGGCAGGATGTTTTCGAAGGCCTTCCAGGCCTTCTTCAGGGCGATCCGGGTTTTACTCCGATCCTTCACGAACGAAACCGCCAGCAGAAGAATGGCGGCGGCGTAGATGGCGATGGTCATGCAACCTTCCTTCATCACGAATTTTGCCCCATTTAACCGTCAGGCCTGCGGGTTGTCAAGAAGCGGAAAGGGAATTTGGCAGTATTGCCAAATTCCCGCCGGTGCGTTAATCTCGTTCCATGACTGGAAAAACCACCGCCTCCGGGGCGGAGGAGGCGGACCTGCTCCGCCTCACGGAAGTCGCCGGGGTGCTGAAAGCCCTGGCCCACCCCTCCCGCCTTCTGATCCTGGAGGCCCTGGCCCGGGAGCCCCACTGCGTCTGCGAACTCACCCGGATGATCGGGGCGGACACCTCCACGGTATCCAAACACCTGTCGGTGATGAAGAACGCCGGGGTCCTGCTGGACGAAAAACGGGGGAACATGGTCTATTACTCCCTGGCCTGCCCCTGCGTCACCGAAGCGGTGGCCCATATCACTCCGCTCCTGGAGCGCCGGTTCCGGCACTACGGCGACATTCTGAAAAGGAAAGGCCCGCCGCGCCGCCGCGTCCCGGGAACCGAAACCCCGTCTCCGGGGGCGGACTGACCCAAAAAAAAGGCGGCCCCATGAGGGCCGCCCGGTCTTGAGTCGCCCGCCCCTGTCGGGGGGCGCTCCGGGAATCATTCCCAGACGTACCTGGCGTAGACGATCTTCGGGTCCTTGGTTATCTCCTCCGACGAGCCGTCGTAGTTCTTCACGTCCTTGTAGCCCAGCATCTCGTGGAGGATGAACCACCAGCCGCTGGCCACGACGCCGGTGTCGCAGTAGACGATGATCTCCCCGTTCCTGTTCTTGAACTGGGCTCCGGCCATGGCCTCCAGCTCCGCCTTGCTTCGGGCCAGGCCTTCGGCCCCGACGATCCAGGCGCTGGGAAGGTTCTTCGCGCCGGGGATGTGGCCGAACTGGCTCACGAAAGGCACCTTGGTGATGCCGAAATAGGCGTCGGGGCCGCGGGAATCCAGAATCGCGCCCTTCCCGATCCGGGACACGACCAGGTCCTTTCCGGCAATGATGGCCTTGTCCGCTTTCACCTTGAAGCTGCCCGGCTTGGCCTTGACCGTGTCGGTGGAGACCGGTTTCCCGTCCTTTTCCCATTTGCTGTAGCCGCCGTCCAGGATGGCCACATTCTCCACCCCCGCGTACTTCAGGGTCCAGGCGACCCGGGTTATCCAGACGAAGGACCCGAAATCGGGCCCCACCAGCACCACCCAGGAGTCGGCCTTGATCCCTGCGTCGGAGATCAGGTCCCCCAGATCGTCCGCTTCCGGGACCTCGTTGCGGAGGCCCGTGGATGAGGAAACCACCCAGGCGGACTGGATGACGTTGACCGCTCCGGCGATATGGCCCGCCTTGTAATCCTCCACCTTGCGGATGTCCACCACCACGGTCCTGGGGTTGGACAGGTTCTTCTCCAGCCAGTCCGTCGAAACGATGGGGTCGATGTCCCGGGCGAAGACCAGCCCGGAGACGCCCACAAGAAAAACCAGCAGCGCCGCCATTCCTTTTCTGCTCATAAAACGATCTCCTTTTTTTTCTCTCGGTCCCGGCCCGGGCCGCTCCGGCCCGGGCTCGGTCCTGTATTTACTGTGTCCATGCCGGGTCCGGCGAAGCCGGCGAAGCCGGCAGAGCCGGCAAAGCCGGTCAAAGTCGCCCCGGGTCCGGCGAAGCCGGCAGAACCGGCAGAGCCGGTCAAAGTCGCCCCGGGCCCGGCAAAGCCGGCGAAGCCGGCAAAGCCGGGCAAAACCGGCAGAGCCGGCCCGGATCGGTCAGGAACCCGGGCCTGCCTGCTCCCGGGCCCGGGCTGCAGCCGGGGTTCGGGCGGTCAGAGCGGGCATCCGGTCCGCCCGGGTCGGCCGGACTTGGCCCGGACCGACCGAAGCGGTCCCGGCCCGGGCCGCTTCGGCCGGGGTGGGTCAGCGCATCTGGAAGATGAGCTTTTTGTTCGCCTGGGAGCCGCCGGGTATCAATTTTTCCTCGGTGAGAAAATTCTCCTTTTCCACATGACAGACATCGCAGTCCCGGGTCCTGTCAGTGCGCTTCCGGGTGTTGTGGGGCACCGTGTCCCAGTAATTCGGCAGAGCGTCGAAATCGGCCTGCCGGATCCCCGCGGACTTGAAGGTGTCCCGCACCGTGGGGATGAGGCGCAGGGTGGTGACCTGCTCGGGATTCCGGGGGTTGATCCCCAGGTGCATCGCCGGGGTCGCCATGGCCCCCCCGCCCAGATGGCAGCCCGAGCAGTTCCGGTAGGCCGCCGACGAGTGGCAGGCGGAGCAGCTGACGAAGTCTCCGTCGCCGTGTTCGGCGTGGGTGCCCACGGCCTGATCGGAACCCTCCGTGGGGTCGTGGCAGTCGATGCAGCTGGGCTTGTTGGCCACCTCCCGCCGGCTCGCATAGGCCTTTCCGTCGCCATGCATCTGCTCCGCCTTGTGGCAGTCGGTGCAGAGCATGCCCTTCTGATAATGCACGTCCGCCCGGCCGCCGTACTCGCCGGTGAACTCCGGATACACCCGTCCCCCATGGCAGAGGGCGCAGGTCTTCCCCTCATCCTTGCGGACGAACCGGTGACCGTCCAGGAGACCCAGGTTCACCCCGGAAATGATGGGGCTCTTGACGTGACAGTCCCCGCAGGATGCGTGACAGCTCCGGCAGGACTGTTCGAAGACCTTGGCGTCGTAGGTCTTCTTCTCCTCCGGGGAGAAGCGGGCGGAGACAATGTTCCGGAAGCCCGCGGTGGTGTAGTGCAGGGAAAGCTTGTAGGTCCCGGAGATCTCTCCGTGACAGGAGGCGCAGGTATCGGGGTTGTCCGACGGCCGCCGGTTCATCCCCCTGTGGGCCGCCGCCTTGTCCGCCCCTGCGGGGTTGCCCTTGTGGCAGCTGACGCAGCCCCCCTGCAGATGGGGGTCCGACTTCAGGAGGTCCTTGTTCACCAGAAAACCTTTGTACAGTTCATCCGCCCGAACCGGGGGAGGAGCGCCCGCTCACCCCTCCCCTTCTTCGCCGCCGGCGGCCGCCGGCGGGGTGAAGAGGGACTTTATCGCCGACTCGTCGGTGTGGCAGTCGATGCAGGCTTCCCGGGCCGGAAGCCATCCGCCCAGAGCGAAAAGACAAAGAAAAAACCAGCCCATGCGTCCTGCGTTTTTCATTGCCGTCTCCTTAGGATTCAACTTTTTTCATAATAATCCGGGGAACGGCTCTTGTAAAGTAGCGTTTTCGTTATATAGCCGGACATGGGGCAAACCCGGTATTGACAGCCCGAATTCACACCCGTAAGATCCTCCGATAATGAAGCTCATGCAGCGCCTGAAATCGGTCCGCCTTACGGTGGGACTCCTGGTCTATCTGGCCATCCTGGGGGGGCTGGCCACCCTGATCCCCCAGGGCAGGGACACCCCCTTCTACGAGGGGCATTACCCCCGGCTTCTGGCGACCCTGATCCTGCAGACCGGTTTCGACCGGTTCTTCTCGTCCATCCTGTTTCTTCTGCCTGCCCTGCTGTTTTTCGTCAACCTTCTCCTCTGCACCCTGGACCGTTTCCGGCGGGAGCTGCGCAAGAGGCGGGGACCCCGGAACTTCGGGCCCGACATCCTGCACCTGGGTCTCCTGATTCTGACCGTGGGGGCGGTGATCTCCTTCTCCGGCAGAAAGGAGGGCTATGTGGAGATGGCGGTGGGGGACAAGGTGGAGCTTCCCGGCGGCTACCTGATGACCCTGACCGACTTCACCTATATCGCCTATCCCGACGGCCGCCCCCGGGACTGGGTCTCCCGGGTCGATGTGTCCCGGGAGGGAAAAACGGTCCGCTCCGGCCGGGAGATCCGGGTCAACCGCCCCCTCCCGGTGGGGGACCTGAAGATCTACCAGGTGTCCCACAGCGCCCGTCTGCAGGCGGTCCTGACCGACCGGGAGGGCGGAAGCCACCCCCTCTCCCAGGGTCAGAGGCTCAAACTGGGGGGCGTCACCTACTTCTTCATGACCTCCGAGGGGGAAGGCCCCGGGGCGACGGCGGTGTTTCATCTGAGCTCCCCCGAAGGCCCCAGGGTCACCCGGGCGGAGGCGGGAAGCCGGGTCGGGGACCTGGAGGTCCGGGAGATCGTAACCGTGGACCTCACCGGGCTGGAGGCGGTCTCCGACCCAGGGAGTCTCCCGGTATTCGCCTCCTTCATTCCAATCCTGCTCGGTCTGGTCATGACCTTTTACCGGAAAATCCGGGACGGGGTATGACCCCATAGGAGAATTCGATGACCACCATCGCCCTGATCCTTCTGGCCGCCGCGGCGGCCTTCCAGGGGGTTTTTCTCTTCCGCCCCTCCCGGCGGGAAGCCCCCCTTTCCCACTTCCTCGCCCTGGGGGCGGCGCTGCTTCTCCTGGGCGTCATCACCCAGCGAAGCCTGGAGATCCGTTTCGTGGCCCTGACCAACACCTTCGAATCCCTGGTTTTCTACTCCGGCTTCATCGCCCTCCTGTGCTTCCTGTACCGACGGCAGACGGCGATCCCCTTCAACGGCTTCGTCCAGTTCGGCGCCCTGATGATCGCCCTGGCGCTGCTGGCCCTGGCTTTCTCGCCCCTGGCTCCCCCGGCGGTCCTGCCGCCCATCCCGGCCCTGCGGTCCTACTGGCTGGTCATCCATGTGGCGCTGTCCTTCATCGGCGAGGCCTTCTTCGTCCTGGCCTTCGCCGCCTCCCTGGCCTTCCTGCTGACCCGGGAAGAGAAGAAGCGGCTCCTCTACGACCGGATCACCTACACCTCAGTCGCCGTGGGCTACCCGGTCTTCACCGCCGGAGCCCTGATCTTCGGGGCCGTCTGGGCGGAGCAGGCCTGGGGCCGCTACTGGAGCTGGGACCCCAAGGAAACCTGGGCCCTGGTGACCTGGTTCGTCTATACCATCTACCTGCATGTCCGGATCATCCGCAAACGGAAAGACACTCTGCCGTCCATCCTGTCGGTGGCGGGTTTTGCCTGTACCCTGTTCACCTTTTTCGGTGTAAACTACCTTCTCAAAGGTCTGCATAGCTACGGTTAAAGGAGGCGGAACATGAATCGGGATCCCCGGTCCCTCTACGACGAGATCCTGCGGGAGCTGGAGGCCATGCCCGCGCACGACGCCGCCGCCGTGGAAGCGGCGGCCCGGCACCTGGAGATGCTCCACTATCAGGTCCTCGTCGACTTCACCTCCCGGGATTTTCTCCGGCTCTCCAACCGGGAGTTCATCGCCGAACTGGACGCGGTCATGAAAATGGATGGGGACAGTCTCCGCGCTTCCGCCACCGTCGTCGAGGAATGGACGGGGGATGCCAAAAAATCCCCGGAGGAAAACCGGGCGAAGAGGCTGGAGTTCATGTTCAAGGAGTACCGGAAGCTCTGCCGCCTGCGGGGAAACGAACCGGAGGCCTGGGACGAGATCAACGAACTGTACTACGACGACTGACCGCGCCCCGTCACCCCCCGGGGGGCCGACTGCCGGCGGCCCCCCGGGGACGGGCTCCCGGGGTCCCCGAAGGGGCGCTTCCCGCCCCCGGCAGGGGGATGGGCCTCCGTGACGCCGCGGGCCCGCCCGGGGGGAGGCTCCGCCTGACGGGTCCGCCCCGGAACCCTCATTTGAACCAGTAACGGACCCCCAATCCCGCCCCGGCGTCGAAGGCGGTGCCGGGAACCAGGATCAGCGCCGGGGAGATCTCCAGAAAGATATCCAGCGGGGCCCTCCGGAACATGTAGGCCAGCCCCAGAGGGAAACGCACCCCCATATAGAAGTCGTCGCTGAAGGCGACCTTCCCGCCGATCCCCGCGTAGGGAACCAGCCTGCCCTCCCTTCCCCCATCGATGAGGCCGAAAAAATGGCGCAGGTAGCTTCCATGGAGATACAGGGCCCCCCGGTCGTCATTGTCTTTGCCGGCCCTGCGGTAGAAGGACCAGGCCGCCGCGAAATCCACGGCGTCGTTCCCGGACAGCCAGTATTTGGCGCTCAGGCCCGTGGGCTCCCCCAGGACGACCCCCGCCCCAAACCCCGCGTCCTGGGCCGCCGCTCCTCCCGCGGCAAGCACGAGAAGACCCGCGCAGAGCAGAAGGGCGGCGCGTCTGCGTCCGAAAAAGCGAATTCCGAAAAAGCGAATCATGTGTTTCATGGAGGGAAATCTATCGAATTATCACGACTTGGGCCAGCGTCGGAACCCGGCGCCGCCCCGTCCGCGGGCCTTCGGGGAGGCACAGGCCGCCGTCGCAGCGTCCGCCGGCGGCGGCTCCCGCTTCGCGGCGCCGGGGACTCCTTTCAGACACCGGCGACGGACCGATGACCGCCTTCAGACCTCCGCGTCCTCCTGGACGGCCTGCGCCCGGGAACCGGGGAACTCCGCCCGGAACTCCTCCTCCAGCCGCCGCATCAGGGTGTCCCGGATGACCCCGGTGATGAGGCCGGACATGACACAGGCGGGGCGGGGGGAGGAGACGGCCAGATGAATGAGGAATTTATTGTATGCGGCGCTGTAGGTCACCTTTTCCACCAGCCCCAGGTCCGCGACGGAAAGGAGGCTCTCCGGCTCCCGGACCCGGGAAAGGATGCGGTCGATCCGGCGGATCATTTCGGGGTCCATGGAGAAAAGGTGATAAATTCCCGGCGGAAAGTCAACGCCGCCCCGCCGCTTGCGCGGGACCCCGTGGGGGAGTTAGACTTGGATTCGAGGGATGGAGGAACGAAGGTGGAAAAAATCGTACTGTATTCCGATAAGGACGAAACGGGCCTCATCGCGTCGGCTTTTCCGCGTTACACCGTCACGCGAGTCTCTGCGGTCACGGAACTGGTGGAGGCTCTGACCCGGGAGCCCCTCACCGCGGCGGTCTTCGTGTGGAAGACCCGGGAGGACGCCGCGCTGCCCGCGCTTCTCGCCTCCCTCCACCGGGCCTTTCCCAAACTTCCCATGATCGTGCTTTCCCCCCAGCCCGACCCGAAACACCGGGTGGAGGGCCTCCACTACCACCCCGCCCCGCCGACGAAGGAGGCGGTCCATCAGATCGGCCTGCAGCTGGCGGCCTCCTCCGGCTCTGAGCAGCGGAGGCACAACCGCTTCGGCTGGCCCCTGAAGGCGGCGCTGAAAAGCGAAAGCGGCGAATGGGAACTGCACCGTCTGCATTCCCTGAGCGCCGGCGGGGCTTTTTTCGCCCACCCCCGGCAGATCCCCAGGGCGGGTTCCATGCGGGACGCCATCATCCAGTTTCAGAACTGCCGCCTCCGGGTGAAGGCGGAGGTCCTGGACACCCGCCGCAATTCCAGCAACCTGCCCTTCGGCTTCGGGGTCAGGTTCGCCGATCTGGACGAGGCGTCCTCCGCCCTCATCGACGGGATCGTCAACGACGCCCTGGTCAGGCAGCTCCTGAATCCGGAGAAGGAGCAGGAGATTCCCTCCATCGCCGAGGAGGCGCTGACTCCCCGCTTCGAGCTGACATAGGGGCCCCGCGCCTCCGGTTTTTCGGTATATTCTTCGCATAGGTTTTTCTTGGGAGGTATTCGATGAAAACTCAATTTTCCGCCCTGGCGATCATAGCCCTGGCGGCCGCCGCCGTTCCCGCCCAGCCCATCCGGGGCGAGGGCGCCTCCTCTCCGCCCTCCCTTCCCCGGGACGGAGGAGTCTCGGCGGAAGCTCTGCCGGTCAAAAACATCGTGCTGTTCACCGGAGGCGTGGGGCACTTCCTCCGGGAGGGCCGGGTGGACGGCTCGGGCAAGCTGGAACTCCAGTTCGGCCTCAAGGATGTGAGCGATCTGCTGAAGAGCCTGGTCATCCGGGACTTCGACGGGGGAAAGATCCGGGGCGTCACCTACGCGTCCCGGGACCCTCTGGAAAGAACGCTGAAATCCTTCTCCCTGGACCTGTCGGGATCCCCCGGCCTCCCGGACATTCTGGGACAGGCCCGGGGCGAGACCGTGGAGGTGGAGGCGGAGAGGCGCCACACCGGAAAGATCCTGGCGGTGGAAAGCCGTCCCTCCGGGGAGGGTGAGGGGGAGAAACTGTTCCTGACGATTCTGAGCGCCACCCCCGGAGACGAGGGCATCCGAAGCATTCCCTTCGACGGGATCCGGAGCCTCCGCTTCACCCGGGGGAAGCTGAACGACGAGCTGGAGGCCGCCCTGGGGATCATCGCGGACATGCGGAATACCGACAGGAAAAGCGTCTGGATCGACTACCAGGGGACGGGGTCCCGGCGGCTCCAGGCGGGCTATGTCCTGGAAACCCCGGTCTGGAAGACCAGCTACCGGCTGGTCATCGACCCCTCGGGCCGCCACCTGCTGCAGGGCTGGGCGGTGGTGGAGAACGCCACCGACGAAGACTGGAACGGCGTCCGGCTGGACCTGGTCTCCGGGGCTCCGGTCTCCTTCGCCATGGACCTCTACCAGCCCCTGTACAACCCCCGGCCCTTCGTTCCCTACGCGGTCCGGGGCAACCTGCAATCCCGGACCCACGACGAGGGCCTGGCGGGGATTGCGGCCCCGGCGGAGGCGGCGCCGGCCCCCGCGCCGTCGGCCCGGTTCCTGAACAGGGAGGCGGCGGCCCTTTCCAAGGCCATGGCCGCCCGGGAAGAAGATCAGGCCTTCTACGCCGACAGCGCCCCCGCGGCGGCGGAAGCGGAGGCGGTGGGGGAGTTCTTCCGCTACACCATAGGCGAGCCCGTCAGCCTTCCCAGAAGGAGGTCCGGGATGATCCCCATCCTGAACGAAACCATCCCCGGGGAGCGGGTCTCCATCTACAACCCGGAGGTCCACGGCCGGCACCCCATGAACGGCCTGCGGCTGACCAACTCCTCCTCCTTAAGCCTGATGGCCGGGCCCGTGACGGTCTTCGAAGAGGGGATCTACGCCGGGGACGCCCGGATCGACGACCTTCGGCCCGGGGCGAAGCGGCTGGTGAGCTTTTCGCTGGACCTGGACACCGAGGTCATGCGGCTGGATCGGAGCCTGCCGGAACTGATAACCCGGCTCTCCCTCCGCAAAGGGGTCCTGCAGATCACGAAGACCCTGCGCCGGGAGACGGCCTACACGCTGATAAACCGGGGCGACAAATCCCGCGCCATCCTGGTGGAGCACCCCGCATCCCCGGACTGGAAGCTCGCCGAACCGGCCTCCTTTCAGGAGAGAACCGAGGACCTGTACCGTTTCGCCGTCGCCACCCCGGCGGGGCGGGATAAAACCACCGAGCTCCGGGTGGCGGAGGAGCGGGTGGTGGAATCCGCCGCGGCCCTGTCCAGCATGGGCGCCGACACGGTCCTCTTCTACGCGAGCCAGAAGGGCATCAGCGGGAAGGTGCGGGAGGCGCTGAACGGCCTGGCGAAAAAGCAGGCTGAACTGGCGGAGATCGTTCGGCAGAAGAAGCAGGCGGAGACCAGGATCGCCGCCATCCACCGGGAGCAGGAGAGGATCCGGGGCAACATGGCCGGCCTGGACCGGGCCTCGGCCCTGTACCAGCGCTACGTCTCCACCCTGGGGGAACAGGAAACCGCCCTGACGGCCCTGACGGGCGAACTGGACGGCCTGCAGGTCCGGGAGATGGAGAAGAAAAAGGAGATCGACGATTTCCTGGGAGGGCTGGAAGCCTTCTAGAGCGCAGGCCCCGGCGGAGGTCGTTGTCCGCCCCGGTCAGAGATCGGAGCCGTCCCGGTCCCGGTTCGGGGCCGTCCCATTCCTGGTTCGAGGCCGCCCCGGTCCAGGGCTGGGGCGGCGCGGCGGTCGAAGCCGCAAAACGTGACCGCCCCGGCGGCCTGGGCCTCACGGCGGGGGCGGTTTTTACCTACTGAATCCTAGATTATCCCTTCGTAGACCAGCCTCTCCTCCCCGTTCAGGGTCACCACCAGATTGTCCGCCAGAAGTTCCAGGGCCCGGGGGGCGGAGGTGATCCCCACGATGCGGGGGTTGGCCTCCCGGATCCGGTCCCGGTGGACCGTGGAATAGCCTTCCAGGATGTAGCCGGCGATATCCGTCAGAAAGGGAAGAAAGGTCTCGTCCAGGGTGGGGGCCACCAGGATCTCGTCCCCGGTGAGCATGAGCTTGGCCGAGGCCTCCGCGGCGTCCCGGGCCCGGACCACCCGCCCCGTCACCTCCCCGCCGAAGCCCCGCTCCCCCCGGCAGAGGATGGAGCCCAGGAAGTAGACCCGCACCATGTTGGTCACCAGGGGCGTTCCCACCGGGACTCCCGCCACCACCACCACCCGGTCCAGCTTCTTCACATAGCCCGCCTCCATGGCGGCCTTGAGGCCGTTCCTGATCATCTCATCGGCGTCCTGGGTCTCCGCCGCCACCAGGGGATAGACCCCCCAGCTGAGGAGGAGCTTGTTCCGCACCGCCTCCTCCGGAGTGGCGGCGACGATGATCTGCTCCGGCCGGTACTTGGAGAGGATCCGGGCGGTGTTGCCCCGCCGGGTGAGCCCCAGGATGGCCCCGGCCCCGATCTCCTCGGCCATCACATGAGCCGCCTTGGCGGTGGCATGGGGGATGTCCGAGGAGCTTTCCCGGAACCGGAAGTACTTTCGGGCCCTGTCCCGGTACTCCGGGGAGGATTCCACCGCCCGGACGATCCCCGCCATGACCCGCACCGCCTCCACCGGGTAGCGCCCCCCGGCGGTCTCCCCGGAGAGCATCACCGCGTCGGTGCCGTCGAAGACGGCGTTGGCCACATCGGTGAGCTCCGCCCGAGTGGGCTTGGGGTTCACCGTCATGGACTCCAGCATCTGGGTGGCGGTGATGGCCGGCTTGTTGGCGGCGTTGCACTTCTCGATGATCCTCTTCTGGATCAGGGGTATCTCCTCCCCCGGGAGCTGGACCCCCAGGTCTCCCCGGGCGATCATGATCCCGTCGGCGAAGCGGAGGATCTCGTCGATGTTCTCCACCCCTTCCCGGTCCTCGATCTTGGCGATCACCAGGGGCGGGACCCTCCGGTCCTCCACCAGCTTCCGGACTTCGATGATGTCCCCGGCCTTGCGGATGAAGGAGGCGGCGACGAAATCCACCTCCATCGCAAGGCCGAAGGCGATGTCGTCCCGGTCCCCCTCCCCCAGGGCGGGGAGGGAGGTGCGGATCCCCGGGACATTGACGTTCTTCCGGCTGCCGATTTCCCCGCCGCTCAGCACCAGGGCCTGGATCTCGCCCCCGGCCACCCCCTGGACCTCCAGGTCCATAAGGCCGTCGGCGATGAAGATATGGTCCCCCGGACGGACCTCCCGGGGCAGGGGTTTGTAGGATACGCTGATCCTCCCGGGCCGGCATTCCGCCCCGTCCACCGTCAGGGTCACCCTCTCCCCCGGAGTCAGCGGGATCTTCCCGCCCCCGGGAACGATGCCGGTGCGGATCTCCGGCCCCCGGGTGTCCAGCAGGACCGCCACGGGGATGCCCGTCTCCCGGCTGACCCGACGCAGGGTTTCCATCCTCCGGCGGTGCTCCTCATGGGTCCCGTGGGAAAAGTTGAACCGGGCGGTGTTCATCCCCGCCTCCAGAAGGAGACGGATGGTCTCGGGGCTCTCCGACGAGGGGCCCAGGGTGCAGACGATCTTGGTTTTTCTGAATATTTTTGCATCGGTCATGGCCTGAAGTGTAGCCCTGCCGCGACGGGGGGTCAAGAAAGGACGCCGGATCGGTTTGACAGGAGGGGGGGCCTTTTCTATGATTGAAGGTAGAAATATGCTCGGAGGTTTTCATGAAATATCTGATTGTTATCGTCCTTCTCCTCTCCGCCCTCGTCCCCCTCGTGGCGGACAGTCCCTCCACCCGCTTCGGCATTCAGATGTCCAGCGACGAAGTCCTGGGCCTCCTTCTGTATTTTCCCCGGGTTGAGGCCGCCGTGAAAATACAGGTCAATATAGTTGATTACACTGACCCAGTCACGGGCGTAAAAAGCGGGTCGGGTGTGGCCTATCTGGGAGCCCACCTGGGCTATCTCTTCCGCCTGGCCGACGGTAGGACCGACCTGGGCCTGGGCTTCGATTTTCGCTGGGGCTTCTCCACCGGGGACCAGGAATACGATTTCAACATCAACACCGGGCCGCGCCTTGCTGCCGGCTACCGGCTGGGAGATCACGTCATGGTCTCGGGCATCCTCTACCCCTTCTGGGTCAGTGCTTTTGACTACTCCGGTGGAGGGAGTCATATGCATGCCTCCTTACCCAGAACGGCGGTGGCGGCCACCTACTTCTTTTAGCAGAGACGAGCGCCGGGCCGCCCGCTCACAGGCCCGTACAGGAGAATCCGCCTCCAGGAGGCTCTGCTGAAAAAGGCCGCCCGCCGGCAGGCCCGCCGGCAGGCCCGCTGACAGGCCCGGGCGGGAAACCCGGCCTCCAGGGGGCTCAGCCGGAAAAGTCCGCCCCTCCCGTTGACAGGCCCGGGGCGGGCCGGGACAATGGACGCATGAAACATCGAGCTGATACCCTTTCGGCGGCGCCGGAAATCGCCGCCCCCTCCCGGGGCGGGCCGGGACAATGGGCGGCATGAAGGCCCCTGCAGACTCAGCATCGCCCATCCCGGAAATCGCCCTCCTCTCCCGGGCGGCGGCCCCGGGCCGGCTGATCCGGCGGGAGAAGTACTCCAACTATGTGGTCTTCGCCCCCTTCATCCGGGCGGGGGGTGAAAGCCATCTTGTTTTCGAAAAGCGGGCCTCCCGGATCCGCCAGGGGGGGGAGATCTGCCTTCCCGGCGGAGCGGTGGAGGCGGACCTCCGGGAATCCGCCGGCGAGGCGGCGGTGCGGGAAACCATGGAGGAGCTGGGCCTTCCCCGGGAGAAGGTCCGGCTGGAGGGAAGCCTGGGGGTCTTGGTCACCGCCTGGGGGAGCGCGGTGGACCTGTTCTACGGCGTCCTGGACATAGCCGACGTCGGAGACTGCCGCCCCCACCCGGGAGAGGTGGATCGGGTCTTTTCGGCGCCCCTGCGCTTTTTCCGGGAAACCGAGCCGGAGGTCCACTATCTGCGCCACCAGGTCCGGCCCGAATACCTGGACCCGGACGGCCGCCGGGTGCGGCTCCCCTGGCGGGAGCTGGGTCTGCCGGAGCGCTACTCCCGGCCCTGGGACCTGCGGTCCTACCCCACCAGCTTCTACCGGTGGGACGGGGAGATCATCTGGGGAATGACCGCCGACCTGGTGCAGGAAATCATCGATCTTTCCGGCGGGGTTTCCCGAGGTTTTTGATTTCCGCCGGAAAAAGTGATATCCTATTGGAACAGGAGGATTCCAATGAAAAAACTCGTTGCCGCGATTATCGTTTTAACCCTTTTCTCCCTGCCGGCCTTTTCCCAGACCAACACGGACCTGGACAGTTTCAAGGCGGGCCTCCAGGGCTTCGCCGACGACATGGCTTCGGTCCTGCCCATGAACTCCGCGGTGGGGCTCAACTGGTCGGACCCCTACATCGGCCAGTTTCTGGCCCTGCCGCCCCATTTCGGCGTGGGCGTAACCACCGGAGTCACCACCATCCCCTACAAGACCGTCGAAAGCGTGCTGGAAAAGGCCTTTAACGAAGCCAACGCCGATATTCCCGATGTGGTCAAAAAATTCGGCCTCCCCCTCCCCGCGGTGGCCCTGGACGCCCGGATCGGCGGCTTCATCTGGCCCTTCGATGTGGGCGTGAAGGCGGGCTTCATCCCCAAGTTCGCCGAAAAAGCCATCGGCGACGATGTGAAGCTGGACTACCTCCTTCTGGGCGGGGACATCCGCTACCAGCTGATGAAGCAGCGCCTCATCCTGCCGGAGATCTCCCTGGGGGTGGGCTACAACTACCTGAAGGGATCGGTGGCCTTCGGGGGGATCCTCGATAATACGGCGATCGACCTCTCAGGGACACCGCTTGCTCCTGGGGAACTTTTTCTGACTTCACCGGACTTCTACATCGAATGGGAGTCCCATGTGGTGGACCTGAAGGCCCAGGCGGGCTGGAAGCTGCTGATCCTGCAGCCCAGCGTCGGCATCGGGGCCAGCCGGGGCAGCTCCAGCGTCTCCGGCGGCGCGCAGTCTACGCTGTTATATGACCCCGATGGACCGGGAGGGACTCCTCCAGGGGCGTTGACACCTCTCCAGAAGCAGCAACTCAAGACCCTGGGCTACGACGTGGACGACTTCGGCATCGGCGTCACCTCCGAAGTGAGCGGCTGGTCCTACCGGGTCTTCGCGGGCCTGGGGATCAACATCCTGCTCCTCAAGGTGGATGTGGGGCTCCAGTACAACCTGAACGGCAGGAACTACGGGGCCACCGTGGGCGCCCGGCTCCAGCTATAGTCCGCCGCTGCCGGGGATCCCGGCGCCAGGGGACGACACCGAAAAAGACGGCCCTCTCTTGCGGGGGGGGTCGTTTTTTTTTATCATGGGGGAATGAAAAAGCGCGCCTTGTTCACCGATGCGGCCCCTAAGGCCATCGGTCCCTACTCCCAGGCCGTCAAAGTGGGCGGCCTGGTTTTCGTATCCGGTCAGATCGGGCTGGACCCGGCCACGGGGAACATGGTTCCCGGCGGCGTGGAAGCTGAGACCCGTCAGGTCCTCGGGAACATCCGGGCCATCCTGGAGGGCTGCGGCCTGGGGATGGAGAGGATCGTCAAGACCACGGTCTTCCTGGCGGATATGAACGATTTCGCCGTGATGAACGGGGTCTACGGCAGCCTGATCCCCGAACCCTATCCGGCCCGGTCCGCCGTGCAGGTCTCCGCCCTCCCCAAGGGGGCCCGGGTGGAAATCGAGGTGGCGGCCGAGGCCTGACAACCGCCGGATCCCGCGGGCGACCACGAACCCGCGTGCCGGCGACGCCTCAATCGGTGACCACGAAGGCCGGGATGTCCTCGTCCGTGTCCGCCAGAAATTTCCGCAGCCGGTCCTCGGGAAGCCCGCAGAGCTCCCCCAGGGTGGTGGTGATGTAGGAGTTTATGTCCAGGGGGGAACTCACGTAGGTGGTCTGGTAGAAGGCGATCTTCTTGTCCGCCTTCAGCCCCAGCTCCGCCAGCTTGCAGGCCCCCCGGCGTACCAGGGCG
>Ga0302247_1001460_pt1 | contig 18071 bp, 14 predicted proteins | sample AAG_UR_Ile_MG_FD_193529 | JGI IMG/M metagenome (GOLD analysis project Ga0302247, IMG submission 193529) | Enriched activated sludge microbial communities from anaerobic digester in WTTP, New Holstein, Wisconsin, United States - AAG_UR_Ile | ecosystem: Engineered > Bioreactor > Anaerobic >...
CCCGCCTTCGTCGCCCGCGGCATCCGCGAAAAGGCAGCCAACGCGGTGCTCATCAAGCTCAACCAGATCGGCACGGTCTCCGAGACCATCGAGACCATCCACAAGTGCAAGCGGGCGGGCTGGAACTACATCATCTCCCACCGCTCCGGCGAGACCGAGGACACCTTCATGGCCGACTTCTCCGTGGCCATGGGCGGCTCCCAGATCAAGACCGGCTCCGCCTGCCGCTCCGAGCGCATCGCGAAGTACAACCGCCTCATGATCATCGAACACGAGCTCGGCGGCGCGGCCATCTTCGAGAGCCCCTTCCACAAGTAGCCGGACCTTTTCGCATGAAGTGGCTCATCCTCGCCGTCGCCGGAGCCATGGGCACCGTGGCCCGCGTCGCCATGGCCACGGGCGTGCAGCGCGCCAGCGGCGCCGCCTTCCCCTGGGGGGTGACGGCGGTGAACCTCACCGGCAGCCTGCTGTTCGGCGTGATCTTCGGCCTGATCGGCGCGCGCCTGGTGATCCACCCGCAGGCCCAGACCTTCCTGCTGGTGGGCTTTTTGGGGGCGTTCACCACGTTCTCCACGCTCATGTTCGACACCGTGCGCCTGCTCCAGGGGGGCCAGGTGCTCACCGCCATCGGGCTGCTCACCTTGCAGAACGGGGCGGGGCTGCTGTGCTTCTGGGCGGGGCTCGCCTCCACCCACTGGATGATCGGCAAGTTTTTCCAGTGAAGTGGAAATCTTTTCCACTTTTTCCGAGAAAAGCGACCGGCGCCGACCGCTCCCTGTCCATTTTCCCTTGATTTTCCAACAAATAAGTTTCTGCAGCCCGACGCGGACCCGGGTCCCGTTCTTGCTGTCTCCCGCGCCGGGAGGAAACCCCGCATGCGACTTCGCCCAGTCCCCCTTCGTTCCCGCGCCACCGCCCAGGCCGGCTTTTCCATGATCGCGGTATTTTTGATCATGATTGCCATGGTCGGCGCGGCCGCGTCCATCTTGTTGAACACGCGGTCCAACATCCGCTCCGCCGGACAGTCCCGCGAGAAGATCGTCTCGCGCTACGTGGCCGAGGCCGGCCTGGCGCGGGCCAAGTCCCTGGCGACCGCCCGCTGGAGCAGCCTCAACCGCTGGGGTGACCTGCTCACGGCGCCCCCCCCGGAAGTGGGCGTCTACCACGACTACAACTTCGGCGGCGCCGGCGGCCTGCCGGCCGTGCGGGCGCGCTACAGTTTCATCTTCGTGGACAACGCCGGCGACCCCGACGACCAGCCCACGGTGGATCTGGACGGCCACATGACCATCCTGGTGCGCGGGGAGATCCTGGACCCCATGTCCGCCACGCCCATCATCATGGCGCTCACCCTGCTCGAGATCGAGGTCTACAAGGAGGACGTCGCCGTCTCCTCCCACGGCTACACGGCCCAGGCCCACGGCGGCAGCGCCCAGACGTCGTTCAGCGGGTACGACGTCGGCATCGTCAACCTGAACTCCGGAACCCAATTCTGAGGTGACCCCATGAGACACGCCTTTCTCCTGACCCTCGCCCTGGCCCTGGCCCTCCCGGCCGCCGCCGGCGCCAACTTCGGCCGCTACCAGCGCGGCAACGCCGTCTACAAGGAGAAGCTGGCCGAGTGCGCCATGTGGTGGTACCGCCTCGGCGACATCACCAAATCCACCGGCAGGCGCGTCAACGGCGGCGACCTGGCCCTGGAGCTGGGCCGCCTCGACGAGCGGCAGATCCGCCAGTGGCTGTCCGACCCCCTGTCCGTGGGTCCGAAGGTCAACTGCCGCCCCGGCACCTTCACCACCGAGCGCCAGGTGCAGGACCTGATCCACTACCTTCAGCGGCGGGCCACCAACCCCGTGGTCGTCCCCGTGATCACCCACGAGCCCATGAAGCGCACCAGCATCCGGCTCTTGCGCACCCAGGCCGTGCTGCGCGAACGCCTGAAGGTCCGCGAGGAGATCCGCCTGATGAACAAGGGCGCCGCGCCGGTGGTGCGGCCCGCCCCCACCCCGCTCAACCGTCCCGTGGCGCCCACGCTCGACACGCGCGGCCCCGCGGAAGGCTCGAGGTGACGCCATGAGAAAGACGCTCCCCCTGCTCTTCACCCTCTTCGTGCTCACCCACGCGGGCACGGCCGCCGCCGAGCCCGGCCGGCTCTTCCGCGCCCTCGTGCGCCAGACGCTCTTCTCGGCGAGCACCTACTGCACCAGCCTGCTGGACCGCACCACCTACAACTCAGGCTTCTCCGCAGGCGACTTCTCGAGCTCGCTGTCGGTCAAGGTCGACTCCGGCAAGCTCAAGCTCGTCACCGACCACACCGCGCTCGCGGACGTCAACCGCATCGTCAACCGCACGCGTCAGACCCTCAAGGTCCTGTACGTCAAGGGCCTGCCCGAGGACGCCACCCTGGGCTGGTTCCTCTGGGACGCGCGGCCCATCGCGTACACGCAGCCCAACGGCGTCACCTGCACCACCCGGACGTGCACCACCAACGCCAACTGCGACGCAGGCGAGACCTGTGCCACCTGCTCGGGCGTCAAGCGCTGCACCTACCCCGCCTACGTGCTGCGCGACACGGGCTACAACAACACGGGCAACGGCAACGGGCTGTTCGACTGGATCGAGGCCATCTACCGCAAGGACGGCGGCACCAACGACGTCTACACCGTGCCCATGCTGCTCGATCCCATGCCGTACTCGAAAAACGCGCTGAGCGGGTACCGTGGCGACAGTTACGTCGACAAGCTCTGGGACTGGGACAACAGTTCCCGTTCGAACACCGCCAGCGACTGGTTCTCCGACGCGGGCACCTACCCGCGCATCGCCAACGAGCTCGAGAACATGATGAACACCGGGGGCGGCATGATCTTCGAGCTCACCGACGACGACGGCGATCTCAACACCTCCCCCGCCCACACCTGGTGGACCTACGGCGGCTACACCTACGGGCAGTACCCGAACTGGCAGTGGCCCAACTTCCGGCTGACTCCCCGGGCCGACTCCTCCACCACCAACAACAACGGCGTGCCCGACTACGACACCAACGGCGACGGCACCATCAACGACCTCGACCGCACCGTGGACATCGGCACCTTCGACGCGGGCACCGAGCTGGTGTTCTTTCTGAACACGTACTGGCGCAACTACTCGGTGCGGTACGAGTCCGTGGCCATGAACCGGCGCACCTCCGGCAACAACAACACCCTGATGTACCTGGAGCAGGCCCGCACGTTCGTCATGCCCTTCTTCAACAAGTCGCTGCTGAACCCGGACAAGTGGCCTTCCACGACCACCGCCACCAAGACCATCAACATCGGCTGTCCGTTCAACGTGACCTCCAACGGCTGGACCTGGAACGTGACCATGTGCCAGGTGGGCACCGGCGCGCTCAGGTACCTCTCCAACACCTTCAAGTTCTCCGACGGCAACTATTACGTCGGGTGGCTCGACGCCCCCACCCTCACGCGCCTGAACTCGGCGGCGTACAACTTCCTCCAGATCCCCCACGAGACCGTCACGTTCAACATCATGGAGAACGGCTACCGCCAGCACATGGCCCTGGGCGCCCCCTCCAACGATCCCACGCGCTGGCTTTTGGGCTTCCAGATCATGTACGACGGCGGCGCCACGGTCACCTCCCACCCCACGTGGCCGGACTGGATCCACAACTCCTTCAACCACCTGGTGTTCCTGGTGAACCGCCAGAACGGCGGCGAGGCGATCTCCAACGTCATGTCCTCCGAGATCCCCCCGTCGCAGCTGGCCAACACCACCATCACCAAGGTGAAGATCAAGAAGAACGACTACATCCCGATCCCGCCCTGCACCCCGTACCCGGACACCCGCATCGACTATTACATCTCCGTGTCCGAACCCCCGGTGTGGGTGAAGGTCGAGTTCCCGCCGGGCTCCAACGAGACCACCGTGGATCTGGCGAGCCTGGGCTACACCGGCGCCTACCTGCGCTGGAAGGTCGAGATCATCAGCAGCGACGAGAGCTGCGTCCCCGAGGTCCGCGACCTGGACATCGGCTACGAGGCCCTCAAGGGCGGCGAGTACGCCTTCTCCACCTCGCTGCCGCTGGCCAACGCGCTGTTCAAGGGCACCCTCGAGACGCCCACGTCCTCGTGGACCGTCACCGGCAACGACCTGCGCAACCGCGGCCATTACAGCCTGTACGAGCTCTACGCCCCCGAGACGCCCACGATCACCACCACCACCGAGAAGTGGGACGCGGGCGTGAGACTGGCAGCCAAGGACCCGGCCTCCCGCGTCATCTACACCCACTCGGGCACCACCCGCATCTCGTTCACCAACGGGACCAACACCTGGCTGCTCAACGAGGTGCTCTCCCCGGCCGACCGCGCCCTGCGCCACAACGGCCGCGCGGTGTACGACCTGAACGAGAACTTCCTGGCCAACGACGACGACGCCCGCCAGATCATCCAGTGGACCCGCGGCCTCGAGTACCCCCGGCGCCAGGCCTGGCCGGCCGTGGTCCCGCGGCGCGCCTGGCCGCTGGGCGCCATCCACCGCTCCACCGGCGCGGTCGTGACGCCCCCGGGCTACCCCAACTGGCTCAACCTGCCCGGGATCCCGCAGGCGGTGAAGAGCTCGTACACGACCTGGGCCAACGACCCGCTGCGCAAGGAGCGTGTCTCCGTCGCGCTGGTGGGCGCCCAGGACGGCATGCTCCACGCCTTCGACGCGGGCTCCTACCGCCACGGCGACGACCCCTCCACGGGCGGCTCCGAGCAGCGCGGCTACTTCCTGAAGAGCGGCGCCACCCGCTCCTACGGCACCGGCGACGAGGTCTGGGCCTGGATCCCGCCCTCGCAGTTGAACCACCTGAAGAACAACTACGTGCGCGACTACTACCCCGAGCAGAATCCCTGGGCCCAGGTCAACGGCTCGATCGCCCTCGAGGACATCCTGGTGGGCACCGCCTGGAAGACGGCCGTCTTCTACACCCACGGCACCGTGCACCCCTACCTGTCCGCCCTGGACGTGACCACGCCCACGAACCCCCAGATCCTGTGGGACCACGACTGGACCGACGTCGACTTCAACGGCACCTTCCAGCCCCCCGCGCTGGCCTGGCTCAACTCCACGGGCTACGGCGGCCAGGGCAAGACCTGGGCCACGGTCACCACCTCGGGGATGAGCGACGCCCACGGCGACGTCTACCTGTACGTCATCGACGCGGACAACGGCAACACGCTGCCCAGCGGCAAGATCAAGCTCAACACCGGCTCGGGCGTCCAGTCCAACCAGGCCCTGGGCGTGTGGGGCAGCCCGGTGGTCGTGGACTTCAACGAGGACGGCTACGCCGACCGCGTGTACGTCGCGGACACCAACGGCCGCGTCTGGAAACACTACTTCAACGGCGCCAACCTCAACCGCTGCATGGTGGTCAACGTGGGCCCCGAGCCCATCTTCACCACCCCGGCGATCAAGGTCGCCAAGGACGCCGGCACCGGGCAGACCGTGGTCACGCTCTACTTCGGCACGGCGGACCACCCCGACCGCAACGACCTGGCCGCCCCGCCCTACCACTTCTACGGCTTCGTCGACCGCGACGCCGAGGGCGGCTGCTCGACGGCGGAGATGATCTACGGCATGGGCCTGGGCGGCGACGAGAAGATCTGGGCCGACGCGTTCATCTCCGGCGACGAGGTCTACGTCGGCAGCTCCAAGGGCAACAAGGCCGACATCTGCGACGAGGACACCGGGAACCCGGGCAAGATCTACATCCTGTCCGTGGACGCCGACTCCTCGGGCCTGCCGATCCAGATCTCGCCCGCGGTCTCGGCCCCGGGCAACGTGGTCTCCGGCCTGCTCGTGTACGACGAGCACGTGTTCGTCAACAGCCTGGGCGGCAAGACCACCGTGCTGGGCGACTCGAAATGGAACAACACCTCGGCGGCCTCGGCCTCCTCGACGGGAGTGGAAGATGTCTACTGGAAGGAAGAATGATCGCACCGCCCACCGCCAGCGCGGCATGACGCTCCTGGAGGTCATGGTGGCCTTCACCATCCTCCTGATCGGCGTGCTGACCCTCTTCAAGGTCGCCACCGTCGCCCAGAGCTCGAACGTGCGCACGCGGCAGTTCCAGTACGCGCTCACCAAGGCGCAGGACGTCCTCGAGCTGGTGAAGGACCTGCCCACCCAGACGCTGGCCTGCCTGGCCGGCGGCACGGTGGCCGCGGGGTGCGTCACCTCGTGCACGGGCGGCGGGGCGGATCCGCAGACCTGCGCCATCGCCCTGGGCACGGATGTCGCCTGGTACCGGGACGTCCACGGCATGGTCTACACCCCCGTCATCACCGGCGCCCCCGGGGCCTTTTCGAACACCTACGAGGTGCAGGTCGTCATCACCTGGACCGGCGACGAGCGCCCCCCCAAGACCCACAACGTCCTGCTCAGGACAATGGTGTATCGGCCATGAAACACACTCAATCCGGCTTCACACTGGTTGAAATGATGGTGGCTGTCGTGGTCTCGTCCATCGTGGTCGCCGGCGCCATGTCGGTCCAACTGGTCTTCCACCGCTCCACCAACGACGAGGAGGCCATCGCCGACATGCAGGCCAACCTCGACGGCATCCGCTTCTTCATGCAGAAGAGCATGCGCCAGGTGGGCGCCGGCCTGGGGGCCCAGGTCGCGTTCTACAACTGCAACGGCGGCGTCGAGACGGTCAACACCCTGGGCGTGCACAACAGCAACGTGCTGCCGGCGGTGCCCGACATCGTCGAAGGCGGCACCGACACCGACCCGGACTGGATCGAGTACACGCTGTCGAGCAACCTCACGGTGACCTACGTCGACGGGCAGTTCTCGAGACAATGGGCCGACGTCAAGGACAACACCGGCTTCCACCACAAGAACGTGCTCGGGCTCACGATCAACGGAACGACCTGCCTGATGCGCCTGACCAACACCGTGTCCAACGCCCACGGCGACCGGCTCCACTTCGCCCCCGCCCACGGCGGCCCGTTCTGCATGAACCAGGTCATCACCATGGAGCAGTGCGGCCTGTTCAACAACAACGCGCAGACCCCCTCCTCGCCGATCCCGATCATGAACCTGGGCGAGTTCCCCTTCCACGCCCTGCGGGTGGACACCACCACCCTGCCCAACCAGCCCATGCTCATGCACGGCGTGCGCATGCTCGAGGACGATTCGTCGACCTACACCTGGACGCCGCTCGCCATCGGCGTCGAGGACCTGCAACTGGCCTTCCACGTGGACACCTCGGATCCCCCCGACGACCGCGGGGACATCTGGGTGAACTCCCGGGACACGCTCGCCACCGAGGTCGGCCGCATGCGGGCCCTGCGCGTGTCCGTCATCATCCGCACGCCCACCCAGAGCTCGCCGGTGGCCGTCGCCCGGCCCGCCTACGAGGATCGACAGGCCGGAACGCCCGACCGGTTCAAGCGCCGCACCATGCAGTTCATCGCCAAGATCCCGAACCGTCCGGGGAGGGGAGGGACGTTCTGATGCGCCGCACCCATGGCTTCACCCTCGTCGAACTGATGGTCGTGCTCGTGATCATGTCCATCCTCGCCGCCATCGCGCTGATCAGCATGAACGCGCGGGCCAAGGAGGACGACATGCGCCAGACCGTGGTGCAGTTCATCGCCATGGCCAAGGAGGCCCGGCGCACGGCCATCTCGCTGCGCCAGCGCGTCACCTTCGAGTTCACCCAGACCACCTTCCGCTGGTGCACGGTGGCCTGCACCGTCGCCAACACCCCCACGACCCCGCAGAGCCGAGTCTTCAACGCCCGTCGGGTCAAGGTCCTGCGCTACACCCGCGCCTCGGTCATCGCCGGCATCCCGGCCGACACCTTCACCACCGTGGCCGCCGGCGTGACCCACCGCTTCTACTTCGAGCCCGACGGCACCATGATCGGCTACACCGACGACACCCTGCCCCGGGGCATCACCCTCTATCTCCAGCACGACCTGTCCGCCACCCTCCGGGTGCGCGTCCCGATCCTGCCTTTGGTGGGCACCGCCTCCGTCATCAACAGCTGGTAAAGACTGAAATGTCCTGGCAAAGCCGTTGAGTCCCCGCCCGAATTGCGTTACCATGCGGGCCGGAGCAACCATGCAGGCCGCGCTGATCGCCAAATGCAAGAAGAACGTCGTGATTCACCCCCGGCTGGCGTTCCAGGATCTGCCGAAGTTCGACCTGGACGCCGCCCTGGCCGCGTTCCCCACGTTCCTGCCGTTCCCCGACCGGGAATACCATCAACTCGCCGTCATCCTCGACTGGGACCACCGGCTCCCCTCCCGGAAGGTCTTCGCCCGGGTGATGGCCTTTCATTCGGCTGAGACGTTCTCCCTGGCCCAGCGCGAGATCCAGTCCCGGCGGCTCGAGATCGCCCCCCGCAACGAATTCCCCGAGTTCGACGTGCACGACTTCGAGGACATCCCCGCCGACGAGAGCTACCTGCTCCACCTGAACCTCGAGGGCGAGGTCCGCAAGATCGAGTTCGTCTCGGCGTGGAAGACGACGTTCCAGGATCTCGAGCGCAGCCGGGTGCTGCAGGTCCTAGAGGGGGACCCGCAGTACCTCGAGGTGCTGGCCACCCGCAAGCAGAGCTGCGGACCCGCCCGCGTGGTCATGTGGGTGCCCCCGTGCGTCTCCAACCAGGTCAGTTGGACGCTGGACGTCCGCGTGCTGACCTTCTGCGACGGCCCCTCCTTCTGGGGCCGCTTCTTCCTCGTGGATCCCGTCGACGGCGTCGTCCGTCACACGGGGAACTTCCACGTGAGGGCCTGACGACATGCATCTCCTCTGGCTGCTCTTCCCCCTTCTGGCCACCCAGACGCCCCAGACCTCCGAGCTCGCCCGCATCGAGAAGGCCGCGGCCGGAAAACCCGTGCGGATCCTGGTCCCCACGGTCTCGTCCTACGCCAACGTGAACGCCGGCGCGGAGATCCTCGACGCCCCCAACGGCAAGGTCCTGCTCCAGGTGCCCCGCGGGCTGCCCGCCCACGTGCTCGAGACGCGGGGCGGCTGGCATCGAATCGCCGTCCTGCAGCCGTTCGTCCTCGAGGGCTGGGTCGGTCCCCGGGGGGCCGCCTTCCTGGTCAACGCCAACACCCTGTTCTTCGGGTCGGCCACCGACACCGAGGCCCGCGGCATGCTCAACCAGGGCGTGATCGTGTTCCCCGGGAAGGTCCAGGGGGACATGACCGAGGTCGAGGTCCACCACCAGACGCCCATCCGGATCTGGATCCCCACCGCGCGCATCGGCGTGAAGTTCGAGACCAACCCCAGCCCGAACTACCGCTACTCCTCCCGCTGGAACCGCTACGTGTTCGAGTGCGCCCCCGGCCCGCTGTACGCCGGCAAGAACTCCAAGGTCGTGATCGGCGAGCTCCTGGACAAGGCGTTCTTCAAGAAGGAGACCGAGGGCACCGACTGGGTCGAGGTGTCGGTCGTCTCCGACTACGACATCCGCTTCAAGGCCTGGGTGCCCGCCAAGCGCCTGGGCACGCAGAGCCAGTATTATTACAACTACCAATATTCTTTCAGGGTCGGCATGCTGCTCACCGAGTCCTGGTTCGTGGGCGGCTTCCAGTTCGGCCGCCCCGTGACCGCCCAGCTGCGGCCCGACTCCTCCGCCCACCGGATCCACCTGCGCGCGGGCACGCCCATCTCGCACATCAGCCGGGAGCCCAACGGCCTGTACGCCGTCTCCATGGGCCGCCGCAACAACTACTACCGCCCCAACCTCTCCACCCTCCTCGACGCCCTCGAGGGGGTGAACACCTCGCAGTACTACATCTCCCCCTACGACCAGATGTGGATCATCCGCGTGTGGATGCCGCTCTCGCTGCTCGACGTCACGGTGGCCGCCGCCCAGTGACCACGCTGTCACAACGGGGGCATGAGCACCAGCATGGTCGCCGAGCGCGCCGGCAGCGTGATCACGCCGGCGTTGGTGACCGGCAGGGACAGGTTCGCCGCGGCCACGGGGGTCGGCGCGTCGGCGGTGAGCTGCCACACGCGACCGAAGGCGAACTGGTGGTGGTCCCTGGCCTGCACGGCCACGGTGACGGGCACGTCGCGCTTGTTGATCAGCACCACCTGGGTCTCGTAGTCGACGCCCTCGCGCTTGGCGGCATAGGCCGAGAACGTGGCGGTGTCGGAGACCTGCACGGGCACGCCGCGGGGGCCGAAGCCGGCGCCGTTTCCGTCGAAGTTCAGGTACAGGTCGAAGGCCGCGTGGATGAAGGCGTCGTCGGTCTCCCCGAGGTGCCAGAGGTTGGCCGCCCACACGCCCTCGCGACCGAGGATGCCCAGGAAGTCGGCCTGGGCGATGGCGCCGGAGATGTGCGCGCCGCCGCCGTAATAGTACTCGCTGACGGACAGTTTCGTCCCGGGGTAATTCGCGGCGATGCTCGAGGCGAACCACGGCAGGAGCATGACCGGCCCGCCGACCACGTCGTTGGCGATCCAGGAGTCCTCGACATAGCCCGGATCCCACAGGCTGCGGGGGGCGTGCATGCGGGCCTCGGCGATGGCTTCGTCGTCGTCGTCGGCCGTGATGCGCCGACCGCCGCCGCGGGCCTCCGGGTACCAGTGCACGTCCAGGACGTCGAGCAGCCGCGCGCCGTGGTCGAGCTCGGCCTGGGCGAAAATCGAAAGGAAATAGTCGACGAACTCGCCGTTGCCGGACGCGTCGGGAGCGCCCTGCAGGTTGATGAACCCGGCGTAGCCGTAGCCGGCGTAGCCGTAGATCTCGGCCTGGGGGGCCACCGCGCGCACGGCGGCCGCCAGGGCCACGCTCTTCTCGCCCACCTCGGCGTAGGTCGCGGGCCCGGGGTGGATCTCGCTGTGGGTGTCCGCCCACAGGTCGGGCTCGTTGTCGAGCGAGAAGACGATGCGGTCGGCGTCGGAGGCGAACTCGGCGAGAAGCCAATGGACCAGCTCGTCCTGATAGGCGCAGGCGTCGTCCGGGTCCGGCGGGTAGGCGAACGCGGCCGGCTTTTCGGGGCAGGCATCGACGAAGCGGTCGGAGCCAGCCTCGGAGCCGTCCCCGGCGACAGGGCCGTCCTTGTCCGCGGCGACCTTTCCCGCCATGGCGAGGGTGACCATCACCCGGGCGTCCTCCTCCGCGAGGGCCAGGCGCACCCGGGAGGCCACGGCCTCGCCGGGCACGTCACCGCCGCCCAGGTAGGCGTCGTTCTGGTAGTACCAGTCGCTGCCGGCATTGGAGGCGTTGTTCTCCCAGTTGTAGGCCGTCCAGCGGTTGCCGCCGACCCGCCAGAAGGGAATGCCCGCCTTAGGCAGCGCGTCGGACCCGCCCATGTTCATTCCATAGATTCGCGGCGAGATCGCGAACAGGGGCGCGGTGGCGTCCACGAGCACGGTGATGTCGGCCGGTCCCGGATCTCCGGGCTCGACCACCTGCTGGTTGTTGACGTTGTTGACGTTGTTCACGTTGTTGACGTTGTTGACGTTGTTGACGTTGTTCACGTTGTTGACGTTGTTCACGTTGTTGGTGGTCTTGGAGCCGTCGTCGTCGCAGGCGACCAGCCACCAGGCCAGCAGGATGGGGAACAGGTGAATCGTGGTTCTCATGGGATCCTCCGGGGTTCGCGGGACAGCATACACCAGGACAGGGAAAAGACAAACCCATCCAGCGCGCGGTCAAATCTGACGACAGCCGGGCCCTTCGAGCGTGCTGCGGCCGCCGCTGCGGGGCGTCACGCGGATCTGGACCGCGATGCGCTCCTTGAGGGCGGGCACGTGGGAGATCACCCCGATGAGCTTGCCATCCTGCCGGAGCGCGGCGAGCGCCGTCAGGGCGCTCTCGAGGGCCTCGTCGTCCAGGGTGCCGAAACCCTCGTCCAGGAAGAGGCTGTCCACCCTCACCTTCCGGCTGGCCATGCGCGAGAGGCCCAGCGCCAGCGCGAGGCTCACCAGGAAGCTCTCGCCGCCGGAGAGGTTCTTCGTGGAGCGGACGACCCCGGCCTGGTAGTTGTCGCGCACGTTCAATTCCAACGGTCGCTCCGGGTCGCGCTCGAGCAGGTAGCGGTCGCTCATCCGACGCAACTGGTCGTTGGCGTGGGCCACCATGACCTCGAAGGTCAGTCCCTGGGCGAAGTTGCGGAACTTCTTCCCGTCCGACGACCCGATCAACTCATGGAGCCGATCCCAGCGCGCGCACTCCCTGCGCTGGGCCTCGAGGGCGGCGGCCCGCTCCCGCCAGGTCCGCTGCGCCGCCTCGTGATCCGACAATCGCTGCCGCAGCGCCCCGAGCTCCAGTTGAAGATCCCTCTGGCGGACCGTCAGTTCGTCCCTTCGTGCGCAAAGCGCGCCGGCGCCCTCCGAGGTGATCTGCAGGGCCTGCCGCGCTTCATGCTGCTGCGCGGTCTCCCGCTCCCGCAGCTCCAGCTCCAGCTTTTCCCGCTCCAACGCGTCGGCCTCCAGCGCGAGCGCCCGACGCGCTTCCGCGTCCAGGCCGGCCGCCAGGAAGGCCGCCTCGTCGGCGAAGCCCTGCTCCCGGCACCGCGCCCCGAAGGCCTCCCCGGCCGCCGTCGCCCGGGGAAGGCGCGCCGCCAGGTCCGTCTCCAGTCGGACGATCCGGGACCTGTGGTGCTCCAGGGCGGTCTCGGCCTCGACCATCCGGGCACGGGCGAGCTCCAGGGACCGCTCCGCTGCCTCGACGGCCGCCGCCAGGGCCGCCTCGTCCTCATCCGGCGAACGGTCCCCGAAGAGCGCCCGCCGCCGACCGGCCAGGACCTCCCGCTCCCGAAGCTGGTCCTCTAGGCGCTCCTTGCGCCGTGGGATCCCGGACCGGACCTCGGCCAGTTGGTCCCCCCGCTCCCGGATTCGCGCCATGAGGACGCCGAGCTCTCGCGTCAGTTCCTCCCGTTGCCGCATCAGTCCGACCCAGCGATCACGTCGGGCGGTGAGCTCGGCGAGGACCTGGTCCATCGAGTCCGCCCGGAGCCCGTCGAACCCGTGTCCGCGAAGCTCGGCGTCGAGCCTGCCGAAGGCCTGCTCCACCTGGAGCCGGCACGTGTCTTGCTCCTCGCCCAGCCGCGCGCACCACGCGACGGCGGCCTCGGCCTCCCGCGAAGCCGCCTGAACCGCCTCCCGGGCCCGGGACGCCCGGTCCCGGAGCTCGGCCGCCCTCGTCCGCGCCGCCTCGAGGGCGTCCTGGGCTCCGGCCACCTTCGCGAGCACCCTGCGGACCTCGGCCAGGCGGGTCTCGAACCAGTCCGTTTCCACGGACCCCGGCGCCCCCAGCGCCAGGGCAACCTCCGCCACGACGGCCACCGCCGCCAGCCGGACGGCCTCCCGTGCCTCCAGATCGGTCGCCGCGCGCGCGAGCTCCCCCTGGACGCCGCCCTTCCGGATCCGCGCCGCCGTGTCCGCGGCCTCCTCCGCCGCGAGCGCCTCGCGCACCTGGGCCAGCTGCCCGCGCGTCTCGTCCGGGGCGGGGACGTTGCCGCGCGCGTAAGGGTGCTCCCGGGCGCCGCACAGCGGACAGGGCGCGCCGTCCTCGAGCCGGGCGCGGGCCTCCTCGAGGGCCTCGATCCGACGATGCAGCTCCACCTGGGTCTCCAGGTGATGCCGCTCGTCGCGCAGCCGGTCCAGGCGCACCGCCCGATCGGCCTGCTCCTGCTCCAGCGTCGCCGCCTCCAGGGTCAGGCGCGCCCGGAGCGCCTCCAGGGTCTCGATGACCCGCGAAGAAGCCGCCGCCTCCAGGGCCGCCGCGAGCCCCCGCGAGAGCTGGTCGCCTTCCTCGGACAGGGCCGTCTGGCGCGTCCTCCAGGCGGACGGATCCGGCTCCCCCAGAAGTCCGGCCACCTCCGCCTCGCAGCGGGCCTGCTCCGCCAAGCCGGTCTCCAGCGCCTGCCCGATCGAAGCCGACTTCGCCTCGAGCGCCTGCCGGCTGTCGAGGGCCTCCGTCACCCGTCGCCGGGCCTGCCCGAGCTCCCCGCCGCGGGCCTGCATCGTCCCGTGAAGCCCCGAGAGCACCTCGAAGCGGCCCCGGATGCCCTCGAGGTGCCCGACCAGGGGCTCGTCGGCGGCGGTCTCCCCAAGACGGCCCTCGAGGGCCTCCTGCGTGGCCTGCCGGCTCCCGAGCGCGGCCTGATCCTCCTTCTGGCGGAGCGCCAGCGCGGCCTCCCGCTCCAGAAGCGCCGTCACCTCCTCCCGGGCCGCCGCGATGGACACGTCGAACGCGGCGACGCGCAGGTCCAGCTCCCGGACCGTCCGCCCCAACGGCACCGCCGCGGTCTGTTCGGTCCGGAGCGTCTCGAGGACCCCGACGGCGGCCTGCCAGGCCTCCTTCGCCAGGGAAGAGGCCGACTCGAGCCCGGGCAGCCCGGCTCGGGCCTCGGCCAGCTCCTTGCCGGTCTCCTCCTGCGCCCGCAAGAGCGCCCTCCACGCGACATGATCCGCCGCGAGCTCCAAAGCACGCACGGCCTCGCCGAGGCGCTCGCGGCGCGGGGAGAAAGCCTCCCTGCGCTCCTGCCACCGCCCGCGGCGCAGGGCCAGCCCGTTGAGCTCCTGCGCCAGGTTGTCGAGCTCCTCCCGCCAGGCCAGCGCCCGCCCCGCTTCGGCGAGCGCCCCGGTGAGGTCCGCGTCCTTCCGGACCAGCTCCTCCTGCCGGGCGGCCAGGACGGCGGCCTCCTCGGAAGACAGGAGGTCCAACCCGGCCAGCGCGGTCGAGAGCTCCTCCTGACGCTTCGCCTCGAACACCCGCCGCTCATGCACGGCACGGGAGATCTCGGAGTAGATCCCGGTCCCGGTGATCTGCTCGAGGATGGGCGACCGGTCATCGGTGCCGGCCTCCAGGAAAGCGGCGAAGCCGCCCTGGGCGAGCAGCATCGACCGCGTGAACTGCGTGAAGTTCATGCCCGTCACGACCTCGACGCGGGCGGCCACGTCCCGAAGCCGGCTCTCCAGGACCTGTCCGGTGTCCGCGTCGACGAGCTCGTGGCGCTGGTGCTGCAGCGCGGCGGTGGCACGGCTGCGCGCCCGGTGCTGGGAAAAGTGGCACCGAAAGCGCCCCGCGTCGGTCTCGAAGGTCACCTCGGCGCTGCACTCCCCGGCCTGGCGGGACATGATCTCGTTGGCGCTCTTGTTGACGCTGTCCAGCCGGGGCGTGCGCCCGTACAGCGCCAGGCAGACGGCGTCGAGCAGGGTGGTCTTCCCGGCCCCGGTGGGACCCGTGATCGCGAAGATCCCGTCTCCGGAGTAGGCCGGGTGGGTCAGATCGAGCTCCCACTCCCCGAGCAGGGAGTTGAGGTTCCGCAGGCGGATGTTGAGGATTCGCATGGCTACCGGGCCCTCCCGTCGCGCTCGTTGAGCGCCACCAGGATCTCCCGATAGGCCTCGCAGAGGCCGGACCTCTGCTCCTCGGGTATGCGGGCCGCCTCGAGGACGCGGTCGAACACCTGGTGCTCGTCGAGCTCGTCGAGGGTCACCCCCACGGTGGCGGCGGACGGAAGCCTCGCCGCCAGGCTGCGGTCGGTGATGCGCAACACCTCCAGCATGGTGCCGGCCGTCGCCCCGGCCACGACCGCCTGCAGATCGCCGACGACCTCCTGACCGTCGTACACCACCTCCAGCCACGCCCGGGACCCGGCCTCGGCGAGGGCGGCGATCCGAAGACGGATCGCGTCCAGATCACCGGTGACCCGCTCGAGCTCCTGAAACACCGGCGTCTCGAGGAAGCGCACGCCGGCCTCCCCGGCGGACACGTCCACCAGGCACACGCCCCGCGCCTGGCGGTTCTCGGTGAAGCCCATCGCGTAGGGGGCGCCGCTGTACCGCACCGACTGGCGCCCGGCCACGATCTGCGGGACGTGCAGGTGTCCCAGGGCGACGTAGTCCGCGTCGGCGGGGAAGATCTCCGCGGGCACGTGCAGCGCGGTGCCCAGGTACAGATCCCGTTCGCCGTCGCCGTCGGCGAGCCGGGCCCCGGAGGTGTACAGATGCCCCATGAGGATGATGGGCACGTCGCCGCCGCCCTCCTTCTCCCGCCGCGCGCGGGCCTCGTCGCAGACGGCTCCGTAGCGGGCGGCGATCCCCTCTCGCAGTTTGTTCTCCTTGTCCAGGGTGGTCTCGCCGGCCTCGGCCAGGCGCAGGTCGCGATCCCGCAGGTAGGGCACCGCGCCCACGACGGCCTCGGGCGCGCCCGACGGATCGCGCAGCACGATCACCTCGTCGGCCGGGTCCGCCGACGCCGCCCCACGGACGTGCACGTCGAACCCGCGCAGAAGCTCCCTGGGGGCGTCCAGGAAGGACGGGGAATCATGGTTCCCCGCCGTGATCACCACATGGCGGCAGCCGGCGGCCCGCGCGTCCCGCAGGAAGCGGTAGTACGCCTCCTGGGCGCGGTTGGACGGCGTCCCGGTGTCGAAGATGTCCCCGGCGACCAGCACGGCCGAGGCACCCTCCCTGGCGATCGTTCCGACGAGCCAGGTCAGAAACGCCTCCATCTCCTCGATGCGCCGGCGGCCGTGCAGCGACCGCCCCAGGTGCCAGTCCGATGTGTGTACGAGTCTCATGTTCGCCTGTCTCCTGCCGTCGCCCGGCCCATGGGGAACCTATCACAGGAAGCCGGCTCCCCACAGCTCCGGGACGAACCTCCATGCCCATCCTGACAGGCCCCTCCGTCTTTTTGGCCGCTGACGGTCGTTTCCGCGGTCGTTTCCGCGGTCTCTTCTTCTTCTTCGGTCTGGTGGAGGCGCCGGGAGTCGAACCCGGGTCCGGAAGTCGTCCACGAAGGCGTCTACGTCATATTCGATGATTTGGATCTCGCTCGTCCGGGCGCCCATCGACAGGCTTCCGTCCGCGCCAGCCGAATAGTTCTCGCCCGACGGTATTCGGCATCAGCCGGGCCAGCGGACATTTGCGACACCCTGTTCACGCGCCATCCGCGGAGCTCATGAGAGGATGCTCACCACCTAAGCGGCGAGGGCGAAGTTATCGTTCGCGGTTCTAGTTTTCCGCCTGTTTAACGAGGGCCATGCGGAGACCTCGGACGCGACCTGCGCTTCACATACCCCCGTCGAGGCCGTTTCGCCCCCGGAGAAGTGGAGGGAAGATAGTCCTGTTCGACCCTCCGGTCAACCCTTGTTTGCTGTTTCTTTCTTCGTCGGAGCGAGAGGATTTGAACCTCCGACCCCTTGACCCCCAGTCAAGTGCGCTAACCAGGCTGCGCCACGCTCCGGCCCCGGCCGGGGAAGACCCCGGTTCTAAGGGCAATTCTGCAGGTGTTCGTCGAGAAGGGCGATCAGCTCCCTCGTCCTGCTCCCCGCCTCGTCGACCGACGCCTCCTTCTCGGAGCGCGCACGGCCGGACGCCGACGGGGCGTTCGAAAAATCACAACCTTGGAGCCGCCGACGGGCACCCCACAGGGTGAAGCCCTCTTCACGCAGCAGACGCTTCAGGAAGAAGGCCATCCGCACGGCCGGGGCGTCGAACCCGCCATCGGCCGCCGGGATAAAACCACAGTCACCAAACTCCACGATCCAGAAATCCAGCACTTCCGGGAGCAGGTCCAGCTCCCTCAGCAGTTGGTCCCGGGTCATGGGTCCTCCGGAACTACTTGCTGTTCAGCGCGCCCTTGAGCAGCTGGCTGGAACGGAAGGTCAGCGCGCGGCGGGCGGCGATCGTGATGTTCTCACCCGTCTTGGGGTTGCGCCCCGGGCGGGCCTTCTTCTCCTGGATGACGAAGTTGCCGAAGCCGCTGATCTTGATGTCTTCGCCCTTCTTCACCGAGTCGACCATCGCGTCGAACATGAGATCCACGAGCTCGCCGACGCGCTTCTTGTTGAGGGAGGATTCTTTCTTCGCTTCGCCGCTGTTGAGTTTGCCGACGATGTAATCCACGATATCAGTCTTGGTCATCTGGTGCCTCCAGTAGTGAGCGGGTTATTAACTGACAAAATCTCGGTTGTCAACGAGAAAAACGGCCTCAGTGGACCATCTTCACGATGTGTTCGAACACCTTCGGCGCGGACACGGCCAGCCCCGAGAGCATCTTGCGATCCAGGCGGATGTTCTTTTCCTTGAGGCCGTGCATG
>Ga0302247_1001463_pt1 | contig 18046 bp, 14 predicted proteins | sample AAG_UR_Ile_MG_FD_193529 | JGI IMG/M metagenome (GOLD analysis project Ga0302247, IMG submission 193529) | Enriched activated sludge microbial communities from anaerobic digester in WTTP, New Holstein, Wisconsin, United States - AAG_UR_Ile | ecosystem: Engineered > Bioreactor > Anaerobic >...
ATTAACCCCCATGCCCTGGATCGGGCACAACGAAGGATGAAAATGAGGTGGTTGCAATAATAAGGTGAGTCACGGTAATCCACTGACAAGTAATTCCGACAAAAAACTTGATCAGGAGGAAGACCATGACTCGGAAGAATAATAGCAAAGTTATCAAGATCGTGCACCCCATTTGTTGCGGATTAGATGTTCACAAGGAGAGCATTTCGGCCTGTGTCATTTTCCCCGACGACAGAGGGGAGGAGCAATACGAGATCAAAGAGTTCGGCACCTTTACGGATGACCTGACGCGACTGCGGGAGTGGTTGCTGGTGTATGCTTGTCCGGTGGTGGCAATGGAGAGCACGGGGGTTTACTGGCGTCCGGTGCATAATGTTTTGGAGGATTCGGTTCAAGTGGTCTTGGTGAATGCACGGGATATGAAAAACGTTTCCGGACGCAAGACGGACATTGGAGACAGCCGGTGGCTCGCCGGGTTGTTGCGCCATGGTCTTTTGAGGAGCAGTTTTATTCCGCCGCAGACGGTAAGACAGTGGAGAGACCTGACGCGATTGCGTAAGAAGTACGTTCAGTCTGTTGGAGACTACCGGAAGCGCACGCATAAGCTTTTTGAGTCGGCAAATATTAAGATCGATTCGGTGGTGTCGGATCTATTCGGCGTCACGGGCCGGAATCTTATGCAACTATTGGTTGCGGATCGGAAACTGACACTTGCGGATATTCAATCCTGTGTTCGTGGTAAGCTCAGAGGCAAAGAAAAGGAACTTTTTCGATCCATTCAGGGTTTTTTTACCGAGCATCACCGGTTCATTCTCAAGACGATCCTGGAAACGATCTCCATGCTGGAAGCTCAGATTGAGACGCTTGATCATCAGATTCGCCTGGCAATGAGAGGCTATAAGCCTCTATTGGATCGCATGAAGGAGGCGCCCGGCATATCCGATGTTTCATCCTGCGATATCTTGGCAGAAATCGGTCCCACGTTGGATAGTTTCCCTACGGACACGGCGTTGGTATCGTGGAGTGGTTTGTGTCCCGGCAACAATGAGAGCGCCGGAAAGCGCAAGAGCGGCAAAAGCCCGGTCAGAAAGCATCACCTGAAGGCCATTATGCTGGAGGTGGCCTGGGCGGCGGTCAAGAAGAAGGGCTCCTACTTCAAGGACAAGTATTACCGACTCAAGGCCCGCCGGGGAGCAAAAAAGGCCATCGTGGCGATTGCCCACCGGATCTTGCTGGGTATTTACCATGTCATCAAGGACGGGGCAACTTTTCGGGATCTTGGGGAAGATTATCTGATGCACAGAAACAAACCGCAGAAAGTCTTTCATCTCCGGAAACAGGCGCTTGCACTGGGATTCGATCTGGTCCCCCAGGCTGCGCAATAAGCATAGGTGTTGAAGACGTTCATTTTAGAGGTCGATTACGAACTGAAGCCTGTGAGCGCGTGAATTAACATGACCGGTCAGCTTTTGCACAACGAATTGTCGGCGTCCTCGTGGCGACCACGAATGTAAAAATTACGATCAAGCTGATTATCAATAATGAATGCCTTTTTTAAACAAATGGTTATTGGCATTTTCATGTAAACATATATCGAACTGTTGCATCGCTTTGTTGCGCATTTCAGCAGGAGTCATCATTCATGCTCCTTTCTTGATTCCCGCAATCCTCACGCTTGAGACGCAGTCTGCCGCCTGATGGGCCGGCTCTTCAAGGGAAAGATCGACGGATTCTGCGAGTCCCGCCACCATCGGATCGGTGGTCAGGCAATCCACGGGAAAGGGTGCCTCGCTCTGAACCAAAATGCTTTCGAAACCGGCCTCCCGCATTTCTTGCAGGTAATCCTCCTTGAGGGAGGCGCCGGCTACGCATCCTATATAAGCAGCGATGGAATTCTTGATAGAGTCCGGCAGGGGCCTCTTAAGGACGATATCGGAGACCATGAGTCTCCCCCCCGGTTTCAGGACCCGGAATGCCTCCCGGAAGACCTTGCTCTTATTGGGGGCCAGATTGATGACGCAGTTGGAAATGATGACATCGATGCTCCCGTCTGCGACGGGCAGGTGCTCGATGTCTCCAAGCCGGAACTGGACATTGTCAATGCTGATCTTCCTGGCGTTCTCCGTAGCTTTTTCAATCATTTCCGGCGTCATGTCCACACCGATAACCTTCCCTTCCCGACCAACCTGTCGGGCAGCCAGGAAGCAGTCGAATCCTGCCCCGCTGCCCAGGTCGAGAACCGTTTCACCTGCCTTGAGCGATGCGAGGGCAATGGGATTTCCACAGCCGAGACCCAGGTTGGCCCCATCGGGTGTGGAACTGAGATCTTGGTCCGAATAGCCGATGCGCCGACCACTCTGCACGAGAGAGCTATCGTCGCCGCAACATGACGCCGCCGAGCAGCAGGATCCGGATGTCGTGGCAATGTTTCCGTATTTTTCCCGAACTACTTCCTTGATGTCTTTTCCATTCATCTTACTTAACCTCCCGGCGATTATCTTAACTGTTTCCGCCCATCTTCAGGATAGGTTCCAGTAATCCCCTTACTTGATCCGCCAAGGCATCGGCTGGAAATAGGGTAAGACAGCAGATCCGGCCGTCTTTTTCCCAGCTTACCAGCGCCAGCTTACCCCCCGGCGCCAGCCCGATGCGATCCCGCACATCCTTCGGCAAAACCATCTGTCCCTTTTCGTCAACGGATATAAGTGACTCGACGCGGCAGGAATTAGTATTTTCCGAGGCAGGACAGCAAGTTTCATCTTTCTTTTTATTCGCCATGACATTTACTCCTAACAAAAATATTTGAATTTTAAGTTTAATAAGAATAATCAGAAAATAATGAATTTGTCAAGTTTTTCACAAAGCAAAGTTTATTTTTTCAAAACCCTGTACCCTTTTCCTACCGCATACGTCTAAAGAGTCAGACAGTGTGAAAAGGAGGATAGCGGGCATGAAAATGAACAAAAATGTTGGCGTTGCAGATCTCATCATCCGAGTGGTCATGGGAGTATCTTTGGTAATCGTTGGGATAATCATCGTAAAAGGGACGGCAGGTTTGATCTTTGTTGCCTTGAGCATCCGCTTCTGGCCTCAGCGCTCCTTGGCTTATGTCCGGGGTGCACACTATTGGGATTGTCCACAAAAAAAGAAAACGATTGCCGTTAGGAAAACATAATCGAAAGAAGTTGCCATGTTTGAATGGTGCAGAGAAGAAATTACCCAGAAAAAGTGAGGTCAATGATCATGGACGAGAAGGTCAAGAAGCCAATCGCCGTAGGAGCATCGGCGGGGGCCAATTGCTGTACCATAATCCGCCTTATGTCGAAGGAAAAATATTCAGCACCTTTAATCTTTTCTCTCGCGCCTACATAACCCTTCGATCGGTAACTGAATATTTTGTTGACATCTCGCTTTGTTCTTCCTAAGCTCCTTGCCGGGAAAGGCTGTCCGCCGTCGAGATAGCCCGGCTGGAGAACCTCCAGCGCCAGGACCTGACGGCCGTCGAGGAGGCGTAGGCCCTGGGCCGCCTCGTGGCGTCCACGAACTACGAGACCTTTGAAAAATGGCTTCGCCGCGGCTCAGAAATCTTTTTCGCCTCTGAATGGGTAACGTATAAACCTTATTCATTAGCAAGCGTTAAGTTCAATCACGCAACGGCGAAAAACATTTGATTTGCCGCTTGCGAACCATTTTTCCACAGTTATGCAAAGCTCTCACTATACCCACGATCAGGCCGCGGCGGTCATCGGCAAGAGCCGTCAGGCGGTGTCGGATATCCTGTCCCTGAACCGCCTTCCCCATGAGATTCGCGGCGATTGCCGGGGCAATGCCCAATGCCCCCGGGCGATCCTCATCGAGATCGCCCGGAAGAAGCAGCAACGCTCCATGATCAACCTCTATGAGAAATACAAGGCCAGCGGCCTGACCAGCGGCCTGCTCCGCAAAGAGCGCCAGTCCCACGAGGCGCCGATGGTACTGGGGGCTGTCAAAGGCGCCGTGAAGAAGCTGCGGGCCATTCCGGGACGGATCAAGAAGCTGGAGATCGCCGCCCTGGAAGCGTAGGAGAAGGCCCGCCTTGCTGGCGAAATCGATCAATACGTCCTGGAACTGGAGGCTCGCCTAAACAAGATCATCTCCCGGCTGGAGCCCCGGAGACTGTCCTGAAGGCGGTGTGGCGGCGTGGGGATAGGAAGGGGTCAGGAAGAGATGAAAGCGGGGCGTAACATTGTCAATTAACTTATTATATCGAATAGTTATCCTCTGCCGGTGCGCCGGCGGAGTTTTTCCGGCGGGCGGGATCAGTATGTGGCGGCAAGATCTTCACTTGCGGCAAGGGATGTGACATGCCTGGATGTGAAAAATGCTGTCGTTTGGAAATTGTCGGTGCATGTTGTGGCTGTGCCTGGCCTCCTTTCGGACGCCGCCAACACCTGTCAAATCCGATGATCAATCCTAATGCCCGGTTGCGATCGGAAGCACCCGACCATTCAAAACATTGAAAAACATCAATTTAAATCAGGAGGCATTATCATGGCAAAAAAGGTTCTCGTAATACTGGGGAGTCCAAGGAGGAAAGGCAACAGCGCCATATTGGCGGAACAGATAACCAAAGGGGCAAAATCCGCCCAGGCAAAAGTTGAGACAATCTATTTGCAGGAAAAGAGCATTGCTCCCTGCAAAGCCTGTTTCACTTGTCAGAAGAAGGGCAGTAAGGGTTGCGCCATTAAGGATGATATGCAGGAAATCTATCCAAAACTTCTTGAAGCTGATGCCTGGGTGATTGCCAGTCCTGTTTATTGGTTTACCATGTCGGCTCAGACCAAAATATTCATGGATAGATGTTTTGGGTTGCCTGCTTACCAGAGCGATCCATTCAAAGGCAAACGTATCGCCATTGCCATGACCTATGGTGGTGAGGATCCCTTTGATTCGGGATGCGTCAATGCCCTGAGGACATTTCAGGATGCCTTTGGATACGTAGAAGCCAAGATTGTCGGTATGGTCTATGGATGCGCCATGGATGCCGGCCAGATCAAGTTAAATGAAAAGGTTATGCAAGAAGCCCTTGAACTGGGAAAGAACCTGGCGGCAGTTTGAACTGGGTGGGATAACCAGGCATGGATGACTTCAGAAAATAAAAGCACAGACAGCATGCCAACCAGAGATGACTGCAGCATATCTTGATTCAGTATTCCATGATTGATTTTGATAATCTCGGCAACTATCGCCATCCGATGAAATCTGATCATATGTTAGGCCGGAGCGCCGAAGGCGCTCCGGCCTAACATATAGATTATTACGTGTGGAATCTACTCAAGTGCGGGGGATGTGTCAAAGCAAGATTTGACCACGGCCGGAACAACATAGAGAAATAGTCATAGCGGTCACCGAAAGGGGACCAGAGCCGGATGCCCCCGGTGGATTCCAATACAGGATGACCGTCAGAACACGCGCGGTTTCCCGGCCCCAGTGGGAGGATTGGTCAGGGATTCGCCGCCTGGCCCGCATCGAGCCATTCGGCGAGCATGGCGGCATGGCCATCATCCAGGAAACGCTTGGAGTAGAGGTAGTTTCCCCCCTTGGCGGCGGACGTGGCGGCAATATCTTCAAATCCTGCCGTTTGGGCCATCAGGTCCAGATATGTCCGCATCCCTTCTTCGTTGAAGAGGAAGGGCGGTTCGGCAAATATGTCCACTGCCAGGGGCCGCCGGTAAGCGCCGGTGTAATCACGGACGGTCGCGGCGATGAGTTGCAGGGGGCCGGCCAGTTTATGGACCAGGATCCGGGCGTAAGCCTCGGTGAGGTAAAGGGAGGAGTAATAGTACCGTGGCCCGGCACCGCTGTTTTTTGAACAAGAATCAGCTTCGCTGATTTCCCGGAGGTCATCGTTTGCCTCCAAAAGGCGGACGAGGAGGGCGGCGCCGGCCTCTCCGTTGTCTCCGGTCTCCCCGGCGTTCCCGGCTTTTGTAGCGTCGGTAACGGCAAGATTTTCCGCGGTGATCAAGTCACTCAGTTCGGCCCCGGAGATCAGTTCGGCGGCGGCGCTCCTTTCCCGAATCAGTGCGGCCGCCCGCTCCACCCAGGTTTCTCTCCCGCCGGTATTATCACCCTTTCCAGTCATAATATCCTGCTTCCAGTTCTCTCGTCCCGGCCCGGCAGGGTTTCACACAACCCTGCTTAATGATTCTGTTCTGCCGCACTTTTCGCGCTCTTAGACCCTTCCTCACGAACCCGTCATCCCGTCCCGGCATTTCCCTGTCTGTCCTTGCTTTCAAATCCAAATGCTTTTCTATGTACAAGATTTCATTCATTATTGACTTCATTCACCAATAATTTTCCTCTTCTTCAGCAATTAAGGTGGGGATGAGTCTTTCATTTCATGAACATTAAACTTCACTTTCATCCCCTTTGTGGCGGAACACCGTCATGACAGTTTCACCGCGGCATCAGATCCTGCCCGGCCAGGGCGGCGCCCACGCCATCCAGGCCAAATTTAGCGTAGGTAGCGCGAGTCGGCGCCCCTGTCGCCTTGTCCCAGCCCAGCTCGTCATAAAACATGTCCAGGGCCGTCCGGACGTCCTCGTGATCCATCCGGGTCGTGCCTTTGGTGAAGGGGGGCTTGCTGGATTTGTCGTTAAAGACCCAGGCGGGAATCCTGTCATGGCGGTCCCGCATCTCCTTCGTCCCCATGCCGCGGATCGTCAGGGCCCGGTGGAGGAGAAAGATGCGCATCCCGACATCGTCCAATCCCTTCCGGTCCTTGTCGTCCCCCGTGGCCAGAGTGTAGAGCATCGATTCCAGGGAGTTGTCGCCCCGATAGCCCCGCTCCCGAAGCGGCGAGGCCACCCAGGGCCCCATCCAGTTGCACAGGGGGAGGGAATCATGGAGCTCCTTGCGGAGAAGAGACCATATGGCCATCCGCGCCTTGGCGGGATGCATGGGACGGTAGTCCCCCAGGGCATCCACCGCCTCGGGGCCGCCCCAGAGATCGGCGGCCAGTTCCTTCTGGAGGGGCAGGGGGAGCCCGTTGCGGAGGAAGTTGGTATGGGAGTGGCACTGGGCGTCGCGGTTGTAGATCAGATTGATGAGGAGACCGCACTGCCCCGTCTCTTCCGAGGCGTGGTGCTTGGCATGGCCCAGCTTCCAGTAGGCGACGTCCTTGTCCTTTTCCCACTCCCCCTCGGAAATTCCCCAGCGCTCCAGGAGATACCCCGTCCCCAGGCCCAGCGCCGTGGCCAGTTCGCCGTCTTTCCGCGCTATCCGGGGCAAGAGCTCGAAAAGGAAGGCGGGATCTCCCTCCTCGTATTTCTTCCAGGAGTAACTCAGGAACTCCCGGCTGCCCAGCTTCTTCTCGATGATCCCGTCATAGTAGAGTTTTTTGAAGTCCCGCTGCAACTGACCGTAATTGCTCCAGATGCCCAGGTCGTCGGCGAGGTGCATGCCGACCATGCAGGCCTCCAGGCTGGTCTTTCCTTTGAGGCCGTCTGGCAGTTTTTTGAAGAAAGTGGCGCCGAAGAGGAGTCCCACACAGGTATTTTGCCCCACCTCGGGAATGCCGTATTTAGCGGCGACGGACGGCACCTTCAGGATGGTATGACAGCGGATGGGGCAGCTCGTGCAGCCGTTTCCCCGGACAGTATGATTCCAGGCGTTGTCGCCGAGGAAAAAGGCGGCGACATTGGACCGGTATGCAATCCGGTTCATGTCCCGGGGGTCGCAGGTCCCGGTGTCCACCCGATGGGATGCCGCGCCCCAGTTACGGCCCCGGGAGGCGTTCCACCGCGACGCCGGATCGTAATGCTCCGCCCAGGGCTGGGGCGAGTTGGGAACGACATGCTGGTTGTTGCCGCCGATGATGGCCAGATGGTACTTGATCAGCTTTTCCCAATCCTCTTTTTTGCCGGCGATCCGGATGCTCCCCGTACCCCGAATGCCGATGGCCTTGAGGTGCTTGGACCCCAGCACGGATCCTACACCGCCGGCGGAGTGGGAAACGTCGTTCACCACGACGGACAGGGGGACGAGGTTCTCCCCCGCCGGGCCGATGGCGGCCACCACTGCGTCCGGCCCCATGATCTCGGCAATGGCTGCCGTCGCCGCACGGATTCCTTGGCCCCAGATCCGGCGGGCATCGTGGATCTCGACCTTTTGATTTTCGATCATAAGCCACACGGGACGGACCGCCTTCCCCTGAATGACGACGGCGTCGTAGCCGGCGTACTTGAGCTTCGCGGCAAACTGCCCGCCCATGTGCCCCGATGCCACGAGGGGGATGGGCCAGCAGAGAGGCCAGAGGGTCGTGATGGCCGTCCGGCCGCTGCAAGGGGCTCCTGTGCCCGCCAGAGGCCCCACGGCAAAGACGATCCTGTTTTCCGGATCGTAGGGCTTCGTCCCCGGGGGGACCTCATCCCACATCACCTTGTAGCCGATCCCCGTGCCGCCCAGATAATCCTTATAGCGGGCGATGGTGTCCTCGGTCCAGATCCGGCCCGTCGCCAGATCGACCCGCAGGACCCTGCCGGTCCAACCTCCGTACCTGCTCATTTCCGTTTCCTTTCCATCTGAAAATGTTTGCCTAAATAATATTATTCATTGAGAATATTTAACATGCTTCCCCGCAATTGTCTGGTTGGGAAGAGCTTCGGAAATGGTCCTTTCCCTTTGTGACGGGACAACGTCATGAGCGTTTCATGTCTTATTCGTTCCCCTCCTGTCCCGGAGTCTGTTCCGTTTCTTCATAGCCGGTGATCATCGCCCGGGTGTGGGAGAAGAACGTCTCCCCAAGGGTGGCCATATAGAGATGGACGTTGAGGTAGAGGATCAGCAGATAGGAGCAAAGGGTGTGGACCGCGCCCAGAAAGCCGATCAGTTCCCCCGCCAGCAGCCGGTCCCGGAGGGGGGGGATATTCATGAAGAGGAGCCCCGTGACGATCTGGATGGGGAGCATAATGAACATGACGGCATTATAGGCGATCTTTTGCAGGGGATTGAACTTGGCTTCGGGAGTGGCCGGGAAGGGGTTCGCTCCCCCGGTGAAAATGGCGCCGAGGTAATAGCGGGCCTGTACGGCCATGCCCCGGAGATCCCCCCTTTTGATCCCGTAGTGGCGCCGCAGATTGCCGCTCTCGACGGAATAGACGAACCAGAAGATGGAGACGGGGATCAGCGCCAGGCCCAACCCCTTATGCCACAGGAGCGCCTGGTCATGCGGCGTAAGGGCGGCGATCCCGTGGAAACGGAGATACAGGCCGGTCATGATGAGCGCCATGACGATGACGGCGTTCAGCCAATGCCAGATCCGCAGTGCCGGGGGATGAAGATAAGGGCGGTTCATTTTCTCAGAAACTTCCGGAGGAGCGCATGGATCAATACCGCCCCGATGGTCAACGGTACGAGGAACGTCCCGGCCATGTCGATCCACTTGAAACCGATTTCTCCCGCCGGGCGCCCGCCCCCGCCGCCGTTCCACAGTCCTCGGAGCAGGGCGCCGATCTCTCGGACATTCCGCACCTGGCCGGGGAGGTGGCATTCCTGGCAGCCCACGGTGCGCTCGGGAATCAGTGGGGGGTGATAGGGACGACGAAGGGGGATCCTTCCGGTCAGGTCGTACCAGGATACATAGCGCAGGGCCCCGGACGGACAGGCCGCCACGCATTTCGGCTTCCCTTGGCAGAGGTGGCACTTGCTTGCCTTCCGGCTTTCGGGATCGAAGGTGATCATCTCCCAGGGACAGGCCCGGAGGCATATCCCGCAGCCCGTACATCTCTCCGGATCCACCACCCGGGCCTTGGTTCCGGGCGATACGACGATGGCGCCTTCCGGGCACATGTTAGCGCAGGGCACGGGATGGGGGCATTGCCGGCAGAGGTCCTGGATGATTAGCCCGTCGCCCATATTGCCGTGGCCGACCCGCCAGATCGCCGGGGCCAGGGGGCCGAAATTCAGGTTGCGGTCCACCTTGATGCGCGCCAGCGACGGCGCCGCCTTGCCGTCGTTGAATTCCGTGCAGGCCAGCTCGCAGCGGCCGCAGCCGACGCAAAGGACCGGATCGGCAACGATCATCCCCTGGGCCTGTTCCATGATGATCAGGGGCCGGTCGTATCCCCGGGCCAATACCTCCTCCAGGGCGTAGAGGCCAAGAAGGGAGGACCCGCCCCAGATCAGGGTTTGCCGGCGGGTACAGGAAAGGGGCGGCCCGGGAGCGTCGGCGGCCCGGCGGGATCCGATTCCTTCAGAAACGCGTTTGGTTTTCAATTTCTTTTGCCTACCCTCTGTTCAGCATGTACAGCCTTGTTGTCGCGGGTTTATATAACATAAAAAACCCGCTGCAAAAACCATAAACAATCGTAAATCACAACGTAAATTTTTATAGATCATCTTCGGCGTTATGCTGACTATTGTGGGAGGCGGCATGGCGTCAGGGTTGATTTGAGGCGACTCATTTGTGATGCCGGATAAAGGGTTCCGTGTGCTGGTGATCACCGGCGTTCCGCGACCAGGCCCTCGTTGTGGTCGCCGCTCCGACAACAGCCAAAGCCGATATCGTGATTCGTACCGCCATAAAAGCGGGCGGCGATTATCTCGATATACAGCCCGCGGGCCGGTACTTTGGATTATGGGGCACATCGTCGATCTCATACGCCTTCTGAAAGACATGGCCAAAGTGGGTGTAATGTTCACCTCTTCGATTCAGTAACGGGGGAAGCGAGCTTGTCGGGGTAGATCGCTGGGTTGAATCGACGTTGATATTTGAACGGAAGAAAGCGCCCTGCATATGTTAAATATCGCATAATTTACAAGCATCTCGATCTCTGGTATGACCGGGGCGTCAATTCAGCGAAGCTGAATCCTGTTCACAATTCAGTGAAGCTGAATCCTGTTCGAGAGCTCTGCATAACTGCGGAAAAATGGTTCGCAAGCGGCGAATCAAATGTTTTTCGCCGTTGCTTGATTGAACTTAAAGCTTGGTAATGAATAAGGTTTATACGTTACCCATTCAGAGGCGAAAAAGATTTCTGAGCCGCGGCGAAGCCATTTTTCAGAGGTCTCTGTTCATAATTCAGCGAAGTGGAATAATGTTCACAATTGCCCGGTCGGGGCAAAAATTCATTGCTGGCGTACCGCCAGGGAAAAGGATGCGATTATGGCTGAAGACATCAAATGGTTCAAGACCCACTGCGCCCGCTGGGATCATGGCGGCTGTGCCCTCCTCGTCGGCGTGGAGGGCGGAAAGATAACAAAGATAAAGGGGGATCCGGACGGCTACCTGAACAAGGGCTATACCTGCCCCAAGGGCCGCCTTTCCGCCGAACGGCTCGATCATCCCGACCGTCTTCAATACCCCGTAAAAAGGGTAGGGGAGCGAGGGTCGGGGAAATGGCAGCGCCTCTCCTGGGCGGATGCCCTGGCGGAAACGGCGGCGGGGCTCAATAAGGTCAAAGAGCAATACGGGGCCAAAGGCGTCGCCTTCGGCGTCGGCATGCCCAAGGGGCTGGAACATTTCGTCCTCATCCGCCTCGCCAATCTCTTCGGCTCCCCCAACGTCATCGCCTCCCAGGATGTCTGCCACGCCCCCCGGGAGATCACCGGGGTCCATACCTGCGGTTTCTATCCCGTGGCGGATCTCCACAATCCCACGAAGCTGGTCATGCTCTTTGCCAGCAACCCCGCCGCCACCAACGAGGAAGGCCAGATCTGCAGCAACCTCGACCAGCAGTTGAAAAACGGCGCGGAACTCATCGTCGTCGATCCCCGGCGGATCGACTATGCCAAGAAGGCCGGCCTCTGGCTCCGCCTGCGCCCCGGGACGGCCCACGCCCTGGTATTGGGCATGCTGAACGTGGTTATTACGGAAGGACTTTACGATCAGGAATTCGTGGCGAAGTGGACCCACGGATTTGAGGATCTAACTGGGCAGGTCAAGGATTATCCCCCGGAAAAGGTGGCCGAAATCACCTGGGTCCCGGCGGAGGACATCCGCGCCGCCGCCCGGAAATACGCCGCCGCCAAGCCCGCGGCCATCCAGTGGGGAAATCCCGTCGAACATGATGTGAACGCCTTCCACGTCATCCGGGGACTCTTGTGCCTCATGGCCATCTGCGGGAATCTCGAAGTGGCGGGGGGCAATGTGAACGCTTACGATCCAAAGATCATGGGTCTGGGACCCTTTGTCCGCGCCGACCTCATTCCCGACAAGCCCAAGGAGATGATCAGCCGCCATTACGGAGTCATCCCCCGCCTGATGACCATCGCCCCCGCCTTCTTCCGCCGGGCGATCCTCGAGGATGTCCCCTATCCCGTCCGGGGCTACTATGCCATGTGCACCAACCCCCTGGTGGCCTGGGCGGACAGCAAAAAGACCTATGAAGCCTTCCGGAAGCTCGACTTCATGGCCGTCGCCGACCTGTTCATGACGCCTACCGCCGCCATGGCGGATATCGTCTTCCCTGTGGCCCATCAGTTCGAGATGAACGATATCGGCCATTACGGCATCGGCCACGGCATGATCACCGCCCGGCCCAAGATCGTCGAGCCGCCGCCGGAGTGCTGGCCGGATATGAAGATCATGAACGAGCTGGGCAAGCTCGTGAGCCCCCCGGAACTATGGAAAGAGGATCATGAGGAGTTCCTCGCCGATGTCCTCCAGCCCAGCGGTCTTACCTACGAGCAGTTCTGTGAAAAAGGTTATCTGAAGGGCCCCGACCGTTTCAAGCTTTATGAGGAAAAGGGCTTCCGGACCCCCACGGGGAAGGTGGAGTTGCGCCTCAACACGGCGGAAAAATTCAAGCTCCCCGCCCTGCCCGCATATGACGGCTTGCCCGAAGCGGAAGATCCAGATTTTCCCCTCATCCTCATCAGCGCCAAGAGTCCCAACTATCTCATCTCCTCCTATCGCTGGGTGAAGAAGGCGCGGGAGCGCGAACCGGAGCCCGTGGTCGAGATCCATCCCGAGACCGCCGCCCGCTACGGCATCGCCGACGGCGACGAGGTCCGCATCGAGACCAAATACGGCGCCATCGTTCAAAAGGCCTTGATCACCGACATCGTGGATCCCCGGGTAGTCAGCGCCGCCATCGGCTGGTGGTTCCCCGAAGGAGACCCGGCGCGCCAGTATGACTGGGACAAGGCCAACTTCAACGTCCTTACTTCCGTAGATAAACTGGGCAAGGAATACGGGACGCCCAACCTGAAAAACATCGGCTGCCGGATCGTCAAGGCATGACCGCCGGCGCCGCCGCAGTATCATGACCGGGGGCGGGGAGGGCCAGACCATGGTCCTCCCTGCCCCTACCGGTCGCGCTTCCACGCCTCCACCCCCTCCCATGTTTAGGATTCCCGCCGTCGGCGGTCCGGATGAGTAGGGAGACTCATACAAAGACGGATGACCCGCGGGGCCATCTGTGAACCTCTTCACAAAAGGTATGTGATATTAATCACATATCACCTTTATGCCCTTGACTTGACTGTTCCATTTTCCTATCCTGGCAACCGCCTGGGAACGAATTGCCGCTGTTGCCCGGCCTGGCCGCCACCCCGGTTTTTTTATGACGGTGCGCTATGGCGTGCGGGCGGGGACAGGCTAAAGAAAGGAAAGGAATATGGCTATTGCCCTGGCGGCATCACAGGATCATATCGCCTCATTTTTCGGCTCCGCCGATTCTTTAGTGGTCATCGACGCCCGCGTCTCCGGACAGCGGCGGGTCGAAGCCATGCCGGCAGCCATGACCGCAATGCAGATGCAGGCGATATTGAGGTCATGGGATGTCAATGTCATTCTCTGCGGCGCCATCGCCACGATCACCCAAAAATCCATCGAGGAGGCGGGAATCGTCGTCATACCCTTCCTCAGGGGAAAGCTCGCCGACGTCGAGACCGGTTTTTTCACCGGCCGCCTCGATGAACCAATTTTCTATCTGCCCGGATGCCACCGGGGATGGAACCCTCTGGTTTTAGACTGTTATCTCTCCGATAAATCCCATATGTCATAAATGACATAACAACTTGAAATCATTGGTTTTATGATCAAAAAGATCTTGACACCAATGGTCGTTGCATATATACGAAACCGGTTATTTCAGGCCTTCTGGAAAACCGAGTGCATCATCTCGCCGGGCCGTTTTTTCTAAAGTTATCTTGGAAGGAAAAGCGGACGCTGGGTGCGGCTGGAAACGGCGGTGCCACACATGCTTGGAAAGGACGAGTCGATGGACGGGATCTTGTAAGTAAATATCTGAGAAAGGAGCGCAATTTTATGGATGTCAGCAGAAGAGGTTTCTTGAAGATCTCGGGCGCGGTGCTGGCTGTTAGCGGTCTGGGCGTCAGTTTGAAGCCCGTCTCCGCCTATGCTCAACCCCTGAAGATCAAGTATGCCAAAGAGACCACGACGATCTGCCCATACTGTTCCGTCGGTTGCAGCATCATCGTTTCCGTACGACAAGGCAAGGTTGTCAACACGGAAGGCGATCCGGACAGTCCAATCAACAAGGGATCGCTGTGCAGTAAGGGTGGTTCCATCTATCAGATGGCCGTCAACGAGAACCGTCTGGGCAAACCCCTTTATCGAGAACCCTATGGTACGGAATGGAAAGAAGTTGACTGGGAATGGGCTTTCGAGAAGATTGCGGAGAATATCAAGAACAGCAGAGATGCCAGCTTCAAGGTCACCAACGAAAAGGGCGAACTCGTCAATCGGACTGAGGGGATTGCTTCCGTAGGCAGCGCCGCCATGGACCTCGAAGAATGCTTTACCTACCAAAAATTCTTAAGGAGCTTGGGTCTGGTCTATATTGAACACCAGGCCCGGATCTGACACAGCCCAACTGTACCGGCTCTGGCAGAGTCGTTCGGACGCGGCGCAATGACGAATCACTGGGTCGACTTCCGCAATGCGGATGTGATCCTGATCATGGGAAGCAACCCCGCTTCCAATCACCCGGTTTCCTTCAAGTGGATCCAGGAAGCCATTGACAAGAGAGGCGCCAGACTGCTGTGCGTTGACCCAAGGTTCACCCAGTCGGCGGCCAAGGCCCATGTTTACGCACCCATCCGCTCGGGGACGGACATCGCCTTCCTCGGCGGCATGATCAAGTACATCATCGACAACAACCTCTTCTTTGACGAGTATGTAAAGAACTATACCAACGCCTCCTTCCTGGTGAATCCCGCCTTCAAGCTCCCCGGGGACAACAACGGCGTCTTCTCGGGTCTGGAAGGGGCCAAGTACAACAAGGAGACCTGGGCCTATCAGGCGGGCAAGGACGGCGTGATCCTCAAGGATCCCACCCTTCAGGACCCGAACTGCGTTTTCCAGCTCCTGAAGAAGCATTATTCCCGCTATACCCCGGAACTGGTCACGAAGATTACGGGAACGCCCACGGACAAGCTCATTGAGATCTACAAGGAATACGCCTCCACGGGCCGTCCGGACCGGGCGGGCGTGGAACTTTACGCTATGGGCTGGACCCAGCATACCGTAGGCACCCAGAACATCCGGACGATGTGCATGATCCAGTTGCTCCTTGGCAACATGGGCATCGCCGGCGGCGGCGTGGCGGCCATGCGGGGCGAATCAAACGTCCAGGGCTCCACGGACCATGGCCTCCTCTTCCACATCTGGCCGGGCTATCTGGGAACCGCCACGGGATCTCTCAAGACCCTGAAGGATTACAACGAGAAGCGGACACCGAAGACGAACGAAAAGAACAGCCTCAACTGGTGGAAGAATTTCCCTAAATACTCCGCGAGCTTCCTACGGTCCATGTTCGGACTGAACGCCTCTCTGGAAGAGTCCTATGCCATGATGCCAAAACTCGACGACGGCGCCAACTACTCCTGGCTGACAATCTTCGACCAGATGTATAAGGGGAAATTCACCGGCTTCTTCGCTTGGGGTATGAACCCGGCGTGTAGCGGAGCCCATTCCAACAAGGTCCGCCAGGCCCTTACGAAAGTGGATTGGATGGTCAATGTCAATCTCTTCGACAACGAAACCGGTTCCTTCTGGCGCGGTCCCGGAATGGATCCCACGAAGATCAAAACGGAAGTCTTTATGCTGCCCTGCGCCGCCTCCATCGAGAAGGAAGGAAGCCTGGCCAACAGCGGCCGGCTGCAGCAGTGGCGCTACAAGGCAGTCAATCCGCCCGGGGTGGCTCTTCCCGACGGCGACATCATGAGCGAGATCTTCTTCAAGGTCAAAGAACTATACGCCAAGCAGACCGGCGCCTTCAAAGACCCCATCATGAAACTCACCTGGCCTTACGGTAAGAAGACCGTTGCCGGTCATTTCCACTATGATCCCCGGATGGTGGCCGCCGAAATCAACGGCTTCTTCCTGGAAGACAAGAAGGTGGAAATCCCCAACAAGAAAGGGGAGTTCAAGGAGTTCAAAAAGGGCGATCTGGTACCGACCTTTGCCTGGCTCCAGGATGACGGTTCCACATCATCGGGTTGCTGGGTTTATTGCGGTTCGGTCTCCGACAAGGGCATTCTGCCCATGCGCCGGGGGCTGAAGGATCCCACGGGGATCGGTATTTATCCTGAATGGTCCTGGTCTTGGCCGGTGAACCGCCGGATCATCTATAACGGCGCCTCCGTGGATCTCAACGGCAAGCCCTGGGATCCCAAACGGGCGGTTATATCCTGGGACGGCAGCAAGTGGGTCGGCGACGTACCCGACGGCGCCGGCGATCCAGGTTCGGGAAGACCACCCTTCATCATGAAGCCCGACGGCGTGGCCAGCATCTTCGGGCCGGGCCTTGCCGATGGTCCCTTCCCCGAGCACTACGAACCTCTGGAGTGCCCGGTGGAAAAGAATCTTCTGTCACCCCAGAAAAACAACCCGGCGGTCAAGCGTTTCGACAAGCCCGGAGTGGGCTCCGATCTGGATGTCTATTCTGGTGTTGACAGTTGCGATCCCCGCTTCCCCTTCATCTGCTCCACCTACCGGGTGAGCGAGCACTGGCAGACCGGCGTTCTGACCCGCTGGTGCCCCTGGCTGGCGGAGATGCAGCCGGGGATGTTCTGTGAGATGAGCGTGGAACTGGCACGGGAGAAGGGCATCGTGAACGGCAACAAGGTGATCGTGAAATCGCCCCGCGGTCAGGTGGAGTGCACGGCTATCGTCACGCCCCGTTTCAAGCCCTTCAATATCGACGGGAATACCGTTCATCAGGTAGGCATCCCCTGGCATTTCGGGTGGATCACGACGAAGGACCGGAAGTACAAGCCAGGCGACAAGAAGGCCGAGGTCTTTACCTTCGGCGATGCAGCGAACCTGCTGACGCCGACCATTGGCGATGCCAATACCATGATTCCTGAGAGCAAGGCCTTCATGGTCAATGTGATCAAGAAGTGAGGGGGTGAGTGATAATGGCTGAGAAAGTAAAACTGATCGATGTTTCAAAATGTACGGGCTGCCGGGGTTGCCAGTTGGCCTGCAAACAGTGGAACCAGCAACCGGCAAGACAGACGGAGAATTACGGAACCTACCAGAATCCTCCCGATCTTCAGTGGAATACCTGGACCCTCATCCGGTTCCAGGAGGTGGCCGAGAAGGATAAGCTAAAATGGCTGTTCCGTAAAGACGGCTGCATGCACTGCACCGACGCGGCCTGCGTTAAAGTCTGCCCCAGCGGGGCGCTCCATTACACCGATTTCGGCACCGTGGCCATCAACCACAGCGTTTGCATCGGCTGCAAGGAATGTGTATCCGCGTGTCCCTTCAACATCCCCCGCTACGACCGGGTTACGGATAAAGTTTATAAGTGCGACCTTTGCCTGAGCCGTCTCGAGGCGGATTTAATCCCCGCCTGTGCCAAGGCCTGTCCCACGGGGGCCATAACATTCGGCGACAAGGACAAGATGATCAAGAAGGCCTATGCTCGGGTGAAGGAATTAGGGGGCAACGCCAGCGTCTATGGCGACAAGTTCGTCAGTGGCACCCACGTCCTCTACGTCCTGGAGGAAAATCCGAAGATCTATGAGAAATTGCCCAGGAATCCCAGTGTGCCGTTTACGGTGACGGTCTGGAAGGACATCCTGAAACCGT
>Ga0302247_1001468_pt1 | contig 18034 bp, 16 predicted proteins | sample AAG_UR_Ile_MG_FD_193529 | JGI IMG/M metagenome (GOLD analysis project Ga0302247, IMG submission 193529) | Enriched activated sludge microbial communities from anaerobic digester in WTTP, New Holstein, Wisconsin, United States - AAG_UR_Ile | ecosystem: Engineered > Bioreactor > Anaerobic >...
GTAGGCATCAGCAATCGAAATGTTCAAGACAGCCTTTTCCCGGATGAAGATGTCATGTGGAGCCTTCATGCCACGCGTCATTTGCACGTAATTCCGGACCTTGCGCTTGAGGCACACGTCGGTCACCAGCCCGTGGCCGGTCTCGGGGTCCACCCGCGGGAGGTTTCCGGCGTCCGGGTCGCCGTTGGGATTCCCGTCCTTCACGTCAAACAGCAACACGAAATCATAACGGTTGTTGATGGTCTGGGTCATGGTCACGCTCCTTTATTCCTTTCCTTCGTTCTTGGTGAAAAACGCCTGACGCTGGTGATAGTAGCCCACGGCGAACCGGCCCTGGTCCGGCATGCCCAGGTGCGGAGGGAAGTCGTCGATGCCTTGCATGATCTCCGAGATCATGCGTTCCAGGTTGACCGCTCGACCCCGGTTCTCGAGCTTGCTCACGTGATGGTTCTTCAATTTCATCAGGTGGGGGAACGCGGTGACCGGCGTCCCAGAGGCTGCGCCGTAGAACCGGTCCCGGATGGTAGCATTGAGCCCGGGGCTCGCCTCCTCCTGGATCTTTTCCAGCACGGCGAAGAGCCGCCCGAGCCTGTATCCGATGTTCGTGTTTTCTTGATCCAATGCCATGGAAACCTCCTTCTCGTCTCTATGAAAATGTCTCGACTCACGATTGAGTATCGCCTTGATCAGCGCCACCCGGGGGTAGGTGACGTTCCCCATCTCATTTCCCTGCTCGGCACGGCACCGGCGGAGGACGGCGCCCAACAAGGATCGCGGATAGGGAGTGCCCTGCACGATCGCCCGCATCAGTTCGCCGGCGAGATTCGGCGGGATGTTCTCGGATTTGCCCTGAGGGGCGATGGAGATCAGCAGCCGGAAGAGGGAGAGGTGCTCCGGCTGTTTGGACCCGTGGACGAGCTCCAGGTCGTCGAAGTGACGCCGAATGTTGCGCGCGACCTCGCCGACCGTGCCCATATACCAGAACCGCACGGAGATGCGCGCGGCGTTCGGCGAAAGACCGAGGATAAAGAATCGGGTCAGGTCCTCGTCGAGGGGGCGCTGGCCAGTCTCCGGAGAACGGTACAAGGCCCTCAGGGCCTGCGCCGAAATCTCCGGGTTTTCCTTGACGGGTTCCTTCAGGATGTTGGCCAGGACGTCCTCCAGTTCGTTCGCTTCGGAGCCCCAGAACACGACCGTCGCGTCAGCCAGGCTGAACTTGTTGTTCGATTGTTTTCCGAGCAGGTCGTTGAGCACCTGGGCATACTGGAATGCCGCGAGCTTGGAGACAGGTGCGTTGAAGCTCTGCTCCTTGCCATAGGAGTCATAGCCGCTGTTGCGTTGGAAGCCGACGAGCTTGCCGCTGCTGTTGCCACCCGGCACGGGCGTGCGAAGATGCACCCGGGCCAGCGGACCACGCAGTCCGGTGACCAGACAAAGCCCGTCCATCGCATCCCCTTCGCTCTCGCCGCTTTCGGCGTCCTCGCCTCCCTCGGCGTCTTGCTCGGTCACATACGCACGCAGCGCCGGACTCGCGCAGACGAGCTCGCTTTCACCATGCAAGAGAAAGCTCAGGCGGCACCCTGCGATCTTCTCGCACTCTTTCCAGAGAGGATGAGACAGCACTTCCTGGAAGTCAGTCTTCTGCAGGAACCGCCACACCGCCTGCACACCGGACTCTTCCGGGAAGCGGGCGGCGAGTACGGACACGTCAGCGCAGAAGGTGCCATGCTGTTTCCTGGCCATCTCCACGTCTTTCGGGTCGTCGGACTTAGGTGCGCCCAATACATATCCGGCGTGGTCCCACAGCAGGTTGGCCTTCATCCAGCCGTTGCGACCTGTTCGGCTCTGTTCCTGGGGGACCTGGAAGGCGCGGGCGATCAGTTTCTTTCCCACCTTCTCCCGCGTGTCGAGCAGTCCCAGGAAGCGTCCATCCTTGTCCAGTTCGATCAGGAAGGGGATATCCAGTCGCTGGAAACCGGGAGGGACCACTTTCCCCTCGGATTCCAGCCGCCTGAAGTATTCCACCAGCACTTGCAGGATCATTGCAGCACCTCCCGCGAGCCGGGCGCCGGCACCAGCAGCACTCCGCGCTCCAGCTTCGCCCGAAAGAAGGAGGCCCGGCAGCCGGGACCGCAGTGGTGGACGTGATCCTTGTCCGAGGCGGCGTCATGCACGAGGTCGAAGAGCATGAGGCCCAGCTCCCGGTCTTCGATGTGAGGCACCGGCCCCTCGTCCTGTTGCCCGATCAACTCGAAGTGCGCCGGGAACTCGCGGCAGCCCAGATAGGGCTGATGGAAGCACTGGCCGGCGCCCGCGCGACGCAGGAACATCTCCTGGAACTTCACCAGGTTGTCCTGCGGCCCGGCGCGGTCGGTCAACTCGAGGTGGGCGAAGATGACGTAGGCCACGTTCCGCAGCAGCATGCCGGCCTTCTGCTGGCGCGCGTCCTCGATGAAGAGACCCTCGGAGCGCGGAGACATCAGCGAGCCCACCTCGTTGCGGCGCACCGACTCCCAGCGGATCGGGTGGAGCACGTCGATGCGCTCGATCACCCAGCGGATCGCCGGCTTCCACAGGATGGCCTCGAGCACGCCGCGCGCCGCCGAGGGCGTCATCACGTCGTAGGAGACGCGCTCTACCTTGAGCTCGGGCCTCGTGAAGCAGGCGTTCTCCCCCCATACTTTCAATCGGAACGGCTTGGTTTTGTGGGCGGTTTCGTTCATCGTTCCTCCTCGCTATGAAATCAGGTGATCAGTTCTTCCGGGTCATAGACACAGGACAGGTCAGGGCACAGCCCCAGGTCGTCCCGGTACAGGCCGGCCTGCTCCTGCACGAAGATGCCGGGGTGCACCTCGACGATGGCGTGCTCCCGGAGCAGGCTTTCATGGATGTTCTTGGGGATGTTCACGACATAGCGCTGCAGTCTCCGAAGCAGCCATCGGTCTGGGGGCCCCTGCTTGAGGCATTGGATCCATTTGCACCCGTCTCTCCAGTTCACGATCACAGGGAGCTGGGCGCCCGAGTCGATCAACCGGAACTTCTCGGCGGCCGTGCGGAACTGGATGCGGATTTCTGCGTCTTTCTTCAGGAGTCGGACGATCTGTTCGCGGTCGAGGCGGTCGCCACGGAGCCAGTACAATCGCCCGAAGAACTCGCGGAAGTGCTCCGGGTGCAGGCTGTCCCCGGCGTGCTGCGTCAACAGGGTGCGTCCCACCTCGGCGGCCTGTCGCAACAGGCCTGCGGGGGTCTTGCTGGGAGGCTCGAAGACGAAGACGCGTCCGATGGCCAGCTTGCCTTCGCGGTTGCAACGGCCGGCGGCCTGGGCCACAGAGTCCAGCCCGGCCACGGCGCGATAGACGACCGGGAAGTCGAGGTCGACGCCCGCCTCCACGAGCTGGGTGCTCACGACCCGGGTGTGTTCACCGTGGTGCAGGCGTTCCTTGATTTGCGCGATTCGTTCGGAGCGGTGGGCGCCGCACATCAGCGCCGAGAGATGAAACGTGCCCTCGGGCAGCTTTTCCCACAGGGCACGCGCGTCGTCGCGGCGGTTCACGATGCACAGCACGGTCGGGTGGCCGGCCAGCTCCGTGGCCAGTTCGTCCCAGGAAACCGGTTCCTTCAATTCCCGCAGCAGGGACAACCGGGTTCGCTCCAGCCGGCGGTACAGAGAGAGCGGATCCGGCATCAGTTCGCGCACACCGGGAAGTCCCGCAAAGTCGAAGTCGAAGCCCTTGCGTGTCTCGAAGGCCGGCTGGGTGGCGGTGGAGAAGACGACCGAGACGCGGTAGTTCAGCACCAGTTCACGGAGCGCGAGCAGGATCGGGTTGAGAAAGTCCGGCGGCAGCAACTGGGCCTCGTCGAAGATGATCACGCTGTTCACGACGTTGTGCAGTTTGCGGCAGCGGCTGGTGCGGCTGGCGAAGAGGGACTCGAAGAACTGCACCGTGGTGGTGACGATGATCGGCGCGTCCCAGTTCTCGGCGGCCAGACGGGCCGGCGCGTCCTCGGCTTCCCCCTCCGGAGCATCCAGGTTGCTGTGGTGTTCGAGGACCTCATCTCCGAAAATTTCCCTGAACTGATCGGCCGTCTGCTCGATGATGCTCGTGTACGGGATGACGTAGATGATGCGGTCCTGGCCGTGGGTGAGGGCATGTCGCAGCGCGAAGGCCATGGAAGAGAGGGTCTTGCCGCCACCGGTGGGGACCGTGAGGGAGAACAGGCCCGGCGAATCCGACGCGCGGTCTTCACAGGCCCGCAGGATCTCCGCGCGGACCGCGTTCACCGGGCTGGGTATTGCTGTGGCGCACTTTTGGGCCATGAAGGACTCGAACAAAACTGACAGGTCAGCAAGCCGTCTGTATTGACCACGCCTCTGCGCGCGGTCCGGAGCCATGAAGGACTCAGTGTCCAGGAAGTCCGCGTCCACCAGGCAGGAGAAGAGCAGCCGAATCCAGAGGGAGAGCGAGAGGTCCGTTCCTGCCTGGGTCAAGCCGCCGCCTGGGTTCTTCATCTCTGGCGCTATCCACTGTGCTGCGAACGCCGCGTCCCACCTTCGCTCTTCCAGGAGCCGACGACGCAGGGAGGCGTTCGATGACCCCTCGTCTTCCCAGTCCGGCAGGCCGGCGTGATGCCCGGCGACCAGATAGGCGAGGATGCGACCGAGCTTACCGAGTTTGTCGACTACGTAGATGGCCCCATCCGTGGCGTGGGGGCGTCTGGGCGCTTTTGCGCTGCTGGATTCGTCCTCTTCGTTGTCTGCGCTGGCCCGGATGCGGGCCTGGAATTCCTTCGAAGTCTTGCCAAGGTCGTGCAGCAGACCTGCGAGGCGGCCCCAGTCCTCACAGCCGAACTTGGACGCGAAGCGGCCGGCCAGGTCCCTCACGTTCCGCAGGTGGTCCTCGAGGGTCTGCCACTGGCTCAGGTCGGTGACTCCGGGTACGGAATGGGCGTAGAATTCGGTCATCGAAAGATCGGCTCCTTCGGCGAACGGGGGATCGGACGGTACGCCGGTCACTCTCTGACAAAAAAACCGTTCGTGTCAATCCGAATAAATAATGCCCTATATTTGCAGTTTGGTCGCTTAGTCGAGGGTGCGCGAAAAAACTCTGTGATGACTGGGAGAATGGGCGGTGAACGAGAGTGGGAAGGGGCGGCTGTAGACCGAGTCGTCGGTCCTCGACGGGAGTATTTCGGCGTGTCCACCGAGTCGACGGCGGGCGAGAGGAGTTTATCGGCGTGTCCACCGGGTCGACGGCGGGCGCCAGGGATCGCGTCGGCGTATCCACCGGGCAGACGGCCGGCGAGAGGAGTTTTTCAGCGCGCCGACCGGGTCGACGGCCGGCGCCAGGGTCTTACCGGCGTATCCACCGAGTCGACGGCCGGCGCCAGGGTCTTACCGGTGCGTAGACCGGGTTGACGGCCGATGAACGGACTGACCTCGTCGCGTCCATGGCGTCGATCACCGGGCGCAGAACCGCACCGGCGTGTCCACGATGACGATCACCGGACGCCGGACCACACCGGGGCGCAAACCGCCAGGATCAAGGGGCGAAGGAGTTTTCCTCCGTCCGAACCGGGTGTATTTCTTTGGAGCCGTGTCGGGCCTTGCAGTACCTTGACTTAAGAAACCCGTTCCGTGATATTGAATTAAGGCCAACGTCATCACGCATGGCCAGGAGGATGCGCCTTGCCCCCATTCCGTCTCGTCACCGTTCGTCAGAACCTCGCGTGGTCCTACGGAAACCTGGCCATGGCGGTCATGGCCCACGACCGGGGGGATTCCAAGTATTCCACGCCACACTACATGGTGCGCTCCAAGTTATACAACGGATTGAACAAAGAAACGCTGAAGATGGGGTCCTTTTTCAAGGATGAAAAACTGAAGATGGAGATGCCGAAGGCCTGTTGCTACTGCGGCACCACGGAAAAGTTGAGCCTTGACCATCTCGTCCCACGGTATCACGCGGGCGCCGACACGGCGGATAACCTCGTGTGGGCTTGTCGCCACTGCAATAGTTCCAAACGTGCGAGCGACCTGTTGGATTGGCTCGCCCAAGTCTCGAGGCGACCGTCTCTGTACCTGTACCGTCGGTACGTCAAACTGGCGACGTGTCATTGCACGGAGCTGGGCATGATGGAAATGACCCCGGAAGAGGCCCTGTCGGCCGGCTGTCCTTTCCGGCTGGATCTGTTGATAATGTGGTTCCCGGATCCGTTGACCTGGACGTTGTGGGTCTTGCCGGAGTCGCCCGCGCCATGAAGGTCATTTACAAGATCACCTACCCCAACGGAAAAATCTACGTGGGTCAGGACCGGACGGACTCGATCAACTACTTCGGCTCGGCCGACGGCGACCTGATCGCCAGGGACTTCACCCGGGAAGAGCGACGGGACTTCACGATTCGCAAGGTAGTCAATAATTGGCGTGCTTTCGTAGATGGTACAAGGCCACTTCGCAATACGCCGGGAGCTTCCCCTGGGAATCTCGCTGCTCCCATCGGCGAACGAGTCGATCAAGCTCGGCCTTCGTGCGTGACCCAGGCCTGTCGCGGAGCACCTCCCGAACGGCGTCAGCGACCGCCCTCCGATTGTTCACGAGCTCGGGTAGGTTCAGGTTCAACACCTGGTTCAACTGTTGATCGAAGACAGGGTCATCGGACCGAACCAAGCCGTCTCCGGGAAACCGCATTTTCAATCTTCCGTGGTGGGACGGGTCGGCCGGATTGAACGTCAGGTCCGCGTCGCCCTTCAAGGTGTCGCAGTGCTGCGTGCGGGGCGGCCCGCCTTCTCCTCCCGCGCAGCAGGCGAGCAGATTGGAATACGAGAGCTGGTCGCCCGGATGCTTCTTCTGACAGTGCCAGTGTTCGACCTTCATGTTCTCCGGTTTGATCCGGGACATGCAATAGGCGCACAGGTGTCCCTGCTCCAGGAGCAACTGTTCCTTCAGGTCCTGCTTGGCCGGGGAGGGCAAGCCGTCGAACGAGGCGCCCCGGGTTTGTCGATACGCTGACAGGGTGGCCGGCTCGGGGGACTTGATGATCGGGCGCATCGCGGTCACTCTCCGGCGAGCATGGTCAGGAGCGCCTCGGCCCGGACGAGCTCCGGGATCTTGCCCTTCAGGTCCTTCTCCAACACCTCGAGCTCGCGCCGCGCGTCCTCGAACTCGCCCCGGTCGATCCGGTCGAAGACGGCCGCCAGCCTCGCAGCGACCTCCTCGTTGCGTCGCTCCGTATCCATGAGCGTCTCCAGGACCTCCGCGGAGTCGAGCCCCAGGGCCTGCTCCGCCTTTGCCACCTGGAGTTCGCCGGCGTCATCCTGTCGGAGCAGGTGGAGGCAACGACTTTCCACTTCTCCGAGCACCTGCGGTGAGTGGGTGGTGATGAAGAACTGGCACCCCGGGAAGGTCTGGAGCAACCGGGGGATCACGGTCCGCTGCCAGGAGGGATGAAGGTGCAGATCGATTTCATCGATGAGCACGATGCCCTCGCCCAGGAGCGGCTCAGGGCGTGCGGGGTTGGCGATCGCCAGGCGACGGGCGAGATCGCCGATGAGGGCGAGGAGGATCTTTTCACCATCGGACATCTGGTCCACGCGGATGATTCGACCCTGTTTCGTGGCGACCATCCGCAAGGGGTTGCGCTTGATCGAGAAGTCATGAAAGCCCGGCAGGAACACGCTCAAGGCGTCGCGCACGGCCTGCAGTTGGGGATCGGGTTGAAACGGGCCGGGTTCCCGGTACCGTTCGTTCTCCAGATCCTCCCGGTTGCGGAACCACTCGAAGAACTCGCGGAAGCCGATGCCGGACTTCCGTGCCGTCCTTCCGAGCGGCAACGCCTGGTCGGAGGACTGGAGCAGGCCGAAGTCGTGGAGCTTCCGGATCCGCAGGGGGATGTCGAGCACGGCCCGATGCACCGGGTAGTAGACGAAGACGGGGAGGTTGCAGCGTTCCTGGGAGCGTTCGATCTCATCGCGGAGCGCACGGGCCCATTCGTTGATCACCAAAGGGCCATCTTCCATGGCAGTGATGTGCGCCGGGACCCGGGGATTATGGCCGGCCCGGGTGTGGAGGACGGTCCAATAAACGGCTTCGTCGGGCGCCTCTGCGCGGTGGCACTCCACGCCCAGGGCCGCGGTTGCGGAGCCGATCCGGATGTCGAGCTCAGGGATGGGGATCCCGTTGCCGCGCGGGGAGCGTAGGCGGGCGTTGGCGACGGTCAACAGGTGGGCCAGCGCGTCGAGGAGGGTGGTCTTCCCCGCGCCGTTGACGCCGACGAACAGGTTCAAATCCTCCTGAAGATCGGAGAGGATGAGCTTCTTGGCGCATCGGTAGTTGAAGAGCGACAGTTCGTGGACCTTCATGGGAAACCTGTTTCATGCCGGGAGGCTCGTGCACCAGCGTCACGCCAAGGTATCAGGGAGCGGGGCCCCTGTCAAAGCAACGATTTTTCACGCTGCGGGGTTGGCGTGCAAGAGAAGTCATGCCAGGCGCAACGATGGGCGGGCCGCGTCAGACCGCCGGGGTCGGGGCCGCCGGGGCGGCGGGCTGGGCCTTCTTGCGCAGGGCGGCCAGCGGCTCGAGGATATAGGCCGCGTGGCTGGCGCGGGCCGGCTCGGCGAGCAGCAGGATGGTGGAGCGCAGGGCGCAGCTCAGGGGGGAGCGCACGGTGGAGACCAGGGCGGGGCGCTGCTCGGCCTGCTGGCCGCGGGCGTCGCGGGCGGCCACGAAGGCGGCCTCGGCGGCGCGGGCCTCGGCGAGATAGGGCGCCAGGCCGATGGCGGCGACCGCGTCGGTCTTCGCCTCGAGCCGATCGAGGACCTCGTTGAGCTTGGCGGACTCGGCGGCGTAGGGGCCGGTCAGGAATCCGAAGCCGTCGCCAGCGAGGACGTTCCAGAGCTCGCGGGCGGCGGCGGCGGTGGCGGTGTGCACCGGGGAGAGCATGTGCACCTGCAGGACACGGTCGATCACGCGGATGGCGTCGTCCCGTCGGGCGTCGGCCATGATGACGACCTGGGTCGCGGGCCGGGTGTCGAGGCCCTCGTAGGCCGCGGTCACCGCGCGGGCGGTGGTCTCGAGGCTGCCGGCGCGGTCGAGCATGGCGGCGTCGCCGCCGCAGCGCTCGCGGATGCGCCCGATCACTTGGAGCACGGCCCCGGCGACGTCGATCAGGTCATAGTCTGAGATGGTGAACCGAAACATGAAAACTCCCTTCGTGGTAGTGATCCACCGCGCGCCCTGCAGGCCGGGGCTGATTCCCCGATATGCGCAGCAACAGATTAGTACGGCAGATCGACGGGGAGCGTATATAAGATCCAAAAGCACAGGTCAACAATAATTTGCACGATTTCGCCGCCCGCCTGGACCGGGACGAAAAGCCATTGGACTGCACGGCAACTCTCCATGGGATGTCCAAGATGATATTCCGTAGCGGGACTTCAGGGCGGGTTGACCGATGGACACAGGGGGAGTACGGTTCAAGAATGCTTCTGAACGCGCTGCTCTCCCTGCTTCTCTTCTCGAACGCGACGCCCGGCGCGCCGGACCTGTGTCCCTCGACGAAAGCCGGTGGGCTCTTCGCCGGGAGCTACGGGAGCCGGGTGAGCCTGATCGCCGTCCTCGAGCTGGCGCACCCGCAGGGATCCTTCCGCGCGGTCGTCAACCTTTCTGGACGCCTGACCGTGGAGGCGAACGTCGCGGGGGAGCTCAAGACCGCGGACATGAAATTGGACCTGGCGGTCGCGTACACGGGGAACAAGCCCGTCAATCTGGCAGCCGAGACCTTCCTGGGCGCCTGCAGCCTGGACAAGTCCTCTTCGGTGGGGTTCACGCTGGCGTGCACGATCATGCCGGGGCAAGGGGAGGTCCGCGTCGAGCACGCGCGGCGCCGGGAGAGGTTGACCTTCGCGATCGACCGCGCCGGGTGCGGGTCGATCCAGGGGAACCTGTCCTTTTCCTACGTTCAGGTGTTGACCGATTCCCTGGCCGGGATGGGGATGCGGGTCACGAAATCCCGACAGGTGGCCAACTTCTCGCTGGGTCAGGAGTCCGGTGTCTTTTTCACGGCCAAGAGCGCCCTGGATGCGTCCTGGGACCGCGTCGAGGCGCTCGCGCCCGAAGGGTCCCTCCTTCCCGAAGCGCTCCTGTCGCGGGTCGGGACGGTCGCCCGGGAGATCGAAGCCGATCTGAGACGTCAGGCCGATCCCCGGGTGCGTGACTGTCTGAAGGCGCACCATCGGAATCGGGTGAACCGGTTCGTTCAACTCCGGACCCGAGTCCCGATCGCCTCGCTGCTCCGGGAGAGCCTGGACCCCGTGGTGTTTGTACGCACCGGGAAGGCGGTGCCCGAGCTGGTCCGGTGGTTGAACCTCCTGACCGCGGCCGGGGTCGAGACCTGCTCGGAGCGGACGCAGCAGGACCTGGTGTCGTCGATTCTCCGGCGACTGTCGCAGGTGGTCGAGTACACGTTCCTGAACGGGGTTCCGGCCGTGGACGTCACTTCGGTGCTGACCCGCTTCCCCGCCACCGGCGCCGTCGCCGGCCCCCTGGTGCGTCAGATCCCGCAGGCGCTGCGGGACTTCGGCGCGCAGCGGATCCGCGACGAGGTGATGAAACTGCGCGCCCTGAAGGCCTCGGCGGATCTGTGCGATCGCCAGGTCGCGACGGCCTGGTCCAGGGCCGAGGCCGTCGAGTCCCTCGTCAACCGGTTGACGGGCGGCGGCTTCCGGCTGGTGGCCGATCATCGCAGAAAGGTCGCGCCCAGGAAGATCAACTGCAAATAGGAAGTGACTCCACGCAGGTGTGAAGCCTACACTCTCCCGTAGCGTGACAGCGCGAGGCCGCCGAAGAGCGCGCGGTCGTCTCCGACCGCCGGGTCGACCGGGAGCGGGCGCCAGCGGTCCGGCGTCAGCAGGGGCGCAAGGCCGCCGCGGCGGCGGAAGTCGCGGTAGTTGCGATAGTGCTCGCGGCCGGCGAGGCGCTCGACGACGGTGATGCCGGCGGCGGCCGGGGGCCAGGTGCGCGCGTCGATGGCGAAGTCCACCACCAGCAGGACGCCGCCGGCGGAGAGCAGGCGGTGGGCCTCGGCCAAGAGGGCGGCGCGGGTGGCCGGCGGCTTCTCGTGGAGGGCCAGGCTCAGGATCACGGCGTCGAAGCTCCCCGCCGCCAGGCCGGTGGCGGTGGCGTCCCGTTCCAACAAGGTGAGGGCGTGGGGGCCCCGCCGGGCGACGGCGAGCATGTGGGGATCCAGGTCCACGCCGGTCAGGTCGGTGTGCCCCGCGCGGGCCAGGTGCTTGAGTTGAGCCCCCGTGCCGCAGCACAGGTCCAGCACCGGGCGGTCGCGAAAGGGTGAAAGCGCGCGGGTGACCCGGCGGCGCACGCCCCGCAGGAAGACGAACAGGAACGGGTCATAGATCTTGCTGGTGAATTCGTATTCGCCGGTCATGGGACCACTGTACCCGCGCCGGCCGCGGAAGGGAACCGGACGTTTCTATTGTGCCGGACACCCAGTGCCGGCCCGCGCCGGCCGGCTTGACCATCACCCGCCGGACCCCCCGTGGTACGGTTCCCCATCACGGGCTGGTGGATGGACGGCGCCTTCACCCGGCGCTCGGTGCAGTTCGGCTGACCGGCGCCTTCACCCGAGCGCCTGCAGCCAGTCCAGGGCGCGGCGCCTGCGATAGTCAATCGCCGTCCCGCAAGTGAAGCTCCCGGAGCTTCGCGCCGCCGTCGTCGACGAAGCAGGCGCGGATCAGCAGCAGGCTCCGATGGTCCAGGTTGCGCTCCGCGCCGCCGGGCAGCTCGCAGCAACGTCCGTCGCAGCGCCATTCGTCATCGGCCGGAGCTCCGATGGTGCGATACCGGCACGCGTCGGGATCCGGGCAGGAGTCGGAGCGTTGGCGGACCAGGAGGCGCAGCCAGCGCGACAGGCTCTCGCCGCCGGTGAGAACCTCTCCTTCGACGTCCAGCGGCGGTACGAGCGCGTCGTGATGAATGAACACGAGGACCTGGCCGTAGCGCGACACCCACGAGTCGGGGCGCTCGATGGTCCCGGAGCGAAGCGCCTGGGCCAGCCTCCGGCTCCCCTCGAGGGGTGTCGCTCCGTGCACGTTCGGCCCATGTGGAGCGCCCGCGCCGGCCGGTGGCGCCGACACGGAGCTCCGGGTACGGCATCCACCGAAGAGGGGCAGGCCGGCCGCGACCAGCACCGCGAGGCAGAGAAAAAAGACTGGCGCCGGCGTTCGTGGGGTTCGCGTCATGCGGCCAAGGTATGTCAGGTCGCGGGTCTTCGTCAAAAATGGATCTGTCCAATTCCGAGACAAAACGGGGGGTGCGGCGAGTCGTCTCAGGGGATTTTGGGGTAAATGTGTCCAGTATTTGGACGCATGTATGGAAATTAGACAGTATTGACTTGAGTCTGCCCTGTCCCGCATTTGAAAATCTGTAGCAAATACAGCGGGTTTTCTCGTCAACAGGCGTTGGCATTCAGTATGCATCAGAAGGGCCGGCTTTTTCAGGAGGAGTCTTCCATGAAACACCTGCTGCTCGTCACCCTCGTCGTGCTCTTTCCCCTGACCGCCTCCGCCGCCCCCACGGGCTGGCGCTGCCCCGACACTTATTACGGTGATGGCTGGTGCGACTGCGGCTGCGGCGTCATCGACTCGGACTGCGCGAGCTCCACGACTCCTCTTTACAACAACTGCCAGAACGGGTTCTCCTGCGGCCGCTCCGACGTGACCTGCTACACCGGCGGCGTGCGCGCCTACCGGACGCCGGCGTTCGGCGGCGACACCTTCGACCACACCTATCCCTGCCGCGTCGAGAACTCCACGGTCAAGGCCTCCTACTGCGAGCTGGGCAATGTCTACGGCGCCTGCCCGGCCACCAGCGAGGACTGCCCCACCAGCTGGCTGGGCGACGGCTGGTGCGATCCCCCGTGCATGCTGAAGTACGGCCACGACAGCGCCAACGGGAAGAACGACTGCGCCCTGCCCGAGCCCACGCAGTTCAAGTGCATCGGCATCTACGCCTCGAGCTCCCAGAGCGCGCAGGACGGGGGCGCCCGCCTCGGCAACGCCATGTACACCTATGACCCCTGGTTCGCGATGGGCACCCGCGACTGGACGCTGGCCACCATGAAGTCCAAGTTTGAATACGTGGCCTATGAATACGGCGAATGCGAGATCTGGTACCTCATCGACGGCGTGTGCCACCAGCAGACCAACCGCGACCTGTGGTTCTCGCACACCGCTCCCTATACGAGCCAATGGAGCGTGAAGGGCTCCTCGCTGTCCGAGGGCACCTACGGCATCTACGGCGGCTCCTGGAGCGATTGCCGGGCCGAGATCGGCGCCAACTGATCGATTCTCTCCTTGCCTTCGGTCCGGTTCCCCTGGTATCCATTTGATCATGAAAAAATCCCATCGCGTCATCGGTCTCGTGGTGCTGTCGACGATCGCCTTGGTCGTCCTCGTCGTGCTCCTCGCACGGGATCGTGCGCATGAGGATCGTCCGCCCACCGGGCCCGCGGTCGACGCCCCCGTGGATCCCGCCGCGGCGCAGCGACCGCCGGTCCGCGACCACGCGGGCAAGGCGCCCGCCGCCGCCCCCGCGCCAGGGATGACCCTCACGCGGGAGCAGAAGGACCGCATCTCCCGGGAGTGGGACGGCGGGCGCAAGGACCGCGAGACCTCGTTCACCCGCCAGGAGTTGTTCGGGAGCGGACGGGAGGCCTTCGAGCGGCGCAAGGAGCAACTGGTCTCGGAGATCGTGGATCACATCGCCCGGCGGCTGCGCGAGACCCTGCCGAAGGTCACCGACGCGCAGGTCGGCGAGGTGCTCGAGGCCACCGTCGAGAGCCGCTCGGCGACCCTGGAGAACCAGTACATGTTCCACACCGGCCAGCGCAGCCAGGACGACACCATCGCCGAGAACGCGCGGATCATCCGGCGATATGCCGACCGTGTGCTCGACGCGCTGGGCGAGGAGCAGTACAAGGCGTACACCGGTCTCGATCCCGAGGACGACGCCTGGGAGGTCATCTCCACGTTGCCCCGGGGGCACGACCCGGCGGCCGCGCCCGGGCCAACCCCGCCGCCCGCGTCTGAGCCATCCCCGCCATCGCGATGATCCGCAGTCAGTAAAGGGTCTGCAGTCGTCGAGGGCGCACGCGCAAGCATGCCGGCCGGAAGACGGGCGGGCTTCCGCACTCCCTGATGATGACAGCCATCAGGCGACGAATTGCCACGCGAATGGAAAAAAGTCACGACTATCTATCATTTGACTGGAAAAAAGTCGCCGCCCGCTTTCCTCACGGGACCGGATCGGCTTCGGGCTCCTCGCGGCGCACCAGCGCGGCCCAGAGCACCTCGAGCATGGCGGCGATGGCCTCGGGCTTCACCGCGTCGAGGGTGTCGCGCAGGGTGTGGTACGGGAAGCCCCGCGGGGGGAACAGCTTCGAGGACATGGCGATGAGGGTCGTGGCGCGGATGCCCCGGCGGCCGAACTCGCCCGCGTCGGTGGCGCCGGCGCCCAGGGGCATGGCCAGGGTGCGGGCGGAGAAGCCCAGCCGCGCGGCCAGGTCCACGAACTCCCGGGCCAGGCGGTCCGAGAGCGGCACGGTGCCGTTGACGTCGCTCACCAGGAACCGCAGGTCCTCGAGCTCGTAGACGGCGTCGACGTTGAAGAGCTCGGCGGGGTGCGCGGTGAGCTCGTCCAGGTGGCGGGCGACGAAGGCGCGGGAGCCGCGCAGGCCGCTCTCCTCGGCGTCGAACGAGACGAACCAGACCCGCGTGTGTTCGAGGCGGAAGCTCCCGTCGGCGCGGGCGGCGGCGAGCGCCCGGGCCAGGGTCACCGCGCCGGCGCTGGCCACCAGGTTGTCCCCGGCGCCGGGCGTGCAGCGGCCCGACACGAAGAACGCCAGCGGCGCCACGAACACCAGGCCGCCGGCCGCGAGCACCCAGGGCAGCGCCGGCGCGAAAAACGGCGTCACGCCGGCGGCGGCAAGGGCCGCCCAGGCCGGGATCAACAGCACGGCCCCCCAGATGAACACGTTGGCCAGCAGCACAAACAGGAAGTACCCCCGCGGGAACGCCTGCAGCAGGCGGAACACGTAGGCGCTGTCATGGTGCCCGCTGATGATCACCTGGCGCCGGACCTCGCCCTCGGGCTCGACCCGGGCCACGACGTTGAGCCCCTCGTACTTGCGGTGCAGGGGATCGAGCAGCTCGCGGTACAGCACGAACTGCGCCACGGCCACGCCGGCGCCGGCCAGGATCAGCGCGGCGGCCGCCGCGGGCCAGCCCAGGAATAGGGCGGCCACGGCCAGGACGTAGGTCGCCGCCTGCCACCGCAGGAACGACAGGAACGAGTGCCGGGCGAAGGAGAACCCCTCGAGCTCCACGCGGTCCACGTGGGGTCGCAGGGCGTCGGCCAGCCGGCGCGCCGTCTCGCGGCTCTCGGGGGAGCCGCTGGGCCGCGGGCCGACCTCGTCGAGGATGCGGCGCATGAGCCCGCGCGTGTGTTCGACCCACTCCCGCGTCTGGTGCCGCCAAGCCTCGAGCTTCATGCGCCTCACCGCCCTTCGACGCCGGGGATACCCCGACCCGGCGCCGGGTGTCAAGGGCCGAATTCATTCAGCGCGCGATCATGTGAAATCCCGCCACAGTGTGCACGCGGGCAACGGACGGTGGCGTCGAAAATTGCCCGGCAAGACGGGCGCGGGAGGGGTTGGCACGGTTCCTGCTCAGGGACGGCGCGGCCCTGCGGCCACCCCGGTCGAGCGCTCGCCGGGCAACCCAATCAAGAAACGGATCAATAACGGATCCCGAGGAGGAATCATGAAAAAACTGTTGTACCTGCTGCCCTTCGTTCTGCTGATGGTGCTGGCCTCGGTGGCGAAGGCCGGAACGCCGACGGAGCCCACCGCGAAGGAAAAACGAAACGACGCGGGGCCGTTCTCGGGCGTCGCGCTCTCGCTGGGCACGGGTCTGCGCGGAGTCGAGCTGGTCACCTCCGTGGCCCTGGCGACGCCCCTGTGGAAGGACGGCGAGCTGGAACTGGGCCTCCTCGGGGGCAGCTACGGAGACAGCACCTCGCTGGCGTTGCGGCACACGTTTCGTTGGAAGATCCTGCGGTTCGGCGTCCACGCCGGCGCCCTGTGGGGCACCTACGTCTACAGCCGCATCAACGATCCGAACTGGGGCCTCGGCGCCGAGACGGTGGTGAGCGGCTACGAGGGCGTCATGATCGGGCGGCTCGGGCTGCACGCGGGTCTGGACCTGCCCGCGGGGTTCGGCATGCGCGTGTGGGCGGGGCGGGGAATGCTGCTGTCCCAGGCGCAGCCCGTCGAGCTCTCGGGCAGCGGCGAAGAGCCCGAGGCGATGGGGCGCAGGCCGCTGTTCGGCGGGCTCGAGTTCTCCTACGAATTCTGAGCGACGCGCTTCAGAACCGGAACCACACCGTGGCCACCGCGTAGTGGATCCAGGCGAAGTTGTAGACCGAGGAGACGTCGGCGCCGCCTTCGACGGTGCGGTAGCCGAGGCTGACGCCGTCGTGGTCGCCCAGGTCGATGCGGGTGGTCGTGTCCTCCCAATAAAGCCATGACGCTCGGGGCGGCAAGGGCGTCTGCTGGTTGTCTTCCCGAAAAATTGTGGTATGCATGTTTCTCGGGAATTGGTCCCTGTAGAGTAATCATGCGAAGACACCCGTTCGGCCCCTTCCTGCTCATCTTCCTGCTCCTCGCGGAGGGGGCCTGCCAGGACGACCTGTCGCTCTCCGTGTGCGGCAACGGCAAGGTGGAGCCGGGTGAGGACTGCGACGGCTCACGGTGGGCCGACCTGTATCGCTGGCGCACCTCGTGCGCGGACTGGGGCTGGCACGACGGCTACGTCGGGTGCACCCCCGGCTGCCGCCTGGACTTCGCGGCGTGCGAGGCCGGTGGGCGCTGCGGGGACGGGGCGATCGATCGGAGGTCCGAGGACTGTGACGGCGCGAACCTCGGGGATCAGACGTGCGTGACCCTGGGCACCCACGGCGGGACCCTCGCCTGCACGGCGGACTGCCGCTGGGATCGGTCCGGGTGCGCCGCCTGCGGGGACGGCGTGCTGCAGCCTGAGTACGGCGAGCAGGTGGAGACCAACTTCGACGGCTGCGCGGGGGCGGGTTTCTTCGGGGGGCTGAGCGCCACCTTCGACTGCCGGTTCGCGGCCACCCGATACTGCGGCGATTTCCGGCTCATCGTGGGCCCAGGGAGCGTGAAAGACCCGGTCCCGGTCCTCGACGCCGCAGGGGAGTTGTGGCTGGCCGGCACCGTGCAGGGCGCGTTCCCCGGCTTCGACAACCCCGGGTGTCCGCACCTGGAGCCCCTGACCTGGGAGGTCGCGTACGACCCGGAGGACGTGAACACCTACGAGGACGGCTACCATTATCCGGACTGCGACGACCACTTCTTCGGGCCCGCCGGGATCACGTCCGTTCCCGCGGTGACGGTGCAGGGGGACGACGACGCGCCGCCGGTTCAGGTGCTCGGGCTGGGCGTCCGCGGTTTCGTGGTGCTGCGGCACCGGGACGTGCCGGGGGACCGGCGCTACCAGATCGACTGGGTCACGCCCGATGGGACGCTGCGGCACACCGAGCAGGTGCTCCAGGACGGCGGCTGGAGCGAGCCGCGGCTGGTGCCTGCCGGGGAGGACGAGTTCGCGCTGTTCACGTTCTCCATGGAGTGGGACGTCCTGCAGTTCACCCGCCTCGGTGTGGGGTCGCCCGGCGTCATCTCCTCGGCCACGCTGCCCCGCGTCGTCATCGACGGGCTCGAATACGGGCTCGACGAGTACGCCGAGACCGTTCACACCTGGGGCCTCGTGCCGGGGTTCTACCGCGTGTTGATCTGGCTGCGGAACGGCCCGTACGAGCGGGGCCTCTTTCTGCTGACCCTCGACGCGCGTGGGGCGGAGCTGGTCGTGTCCGGTGCGCTCCGGCTGGAGCTGCCGGGCCACACGGTGCTGCACGTGGAGGAGGCGCCGGGATCCCAGAACGGGTTCC
>Ga0302247_1001470_pt1 | contig 18005 bp, 14 predicted proteins | sample AAG_UR_Ile_MG_FD_193529 | JGI IMG/M metagenome (GOLD analysis project Ga0302247, IMG submission 193529) | Enriched activated sludge microbial communities from anaerobic digester in WTTP, New Holstein, Wisconsin, United States - AAG_UR_Ile | ecosystem: Engineered > Bioreactor > Anaerobic >...
CCGCCGGGGGCCCACGGCGGCAGTCCCGGCGGCCGGACCCCCGCCCGCGGAATGCCGGGGCAGCCCCGAATCCCCCTTCGGGCTTCAGTACGCCGTGAGCCCCCCGTCCACCGGCAGGGCCACCCCGGTGATGAAGGAGGCCTCGTCGGAGGCCAGAAACAGCGCGGCGTTGGCGATGTCCCGGGTGGAGGCCAGCCGCCCCAGGGGTATCTCGTCGAGGCGCTCCTTTTTTTTCGCCGGGTCCTTGAAAAGCTCCCGGGCCATGGCGGTGTCCGCCGTGGAGGGGTGGACGGAGTTGCAGCGGATGTTGTGGGCGGCGTACTTCACCGCCACGGCCTTGGTCATCAGCGTCACCGCTCCCTTGGAGACGATGTAGGATTCCCCGGAGTACTTGTGGCCGATGAGGCCGCAGATGGAGGACATGTTGACGATGGAACCCCCGCCGTTCCGCTTCATGATGGGGACGATGTGCTTGATCCCCAGATAGGGTCCCCGGACATTCACCGCCATGATGCCGTCGAAATCCTCCACCGGAAGCTCCGTGAGGGGCTGGCGCTTGGTGATCCCCGCGTTGTTGACCAGGATATCCACCCTCCCCTCTTCGGCCTCGAGCTCCTCCGCCGCGGCGACCCAGCTCGCCTCGTCGGTGACGTCCAGCCGCAGCGCCCGGGCCCGGCCCCCGGACCGCCGGATGCCCTCCGCCGCCTCCCGGGCGGCCTTCTCGTTCATGTCGGCGATGCAGACCAGAGCCCCTTCCTCGGCGAAACGCCGGGCGATCTCCTCGCCTATCCCCATGGCGGCGCCGGTTATCAGCGCCACCTTGTCCTTCAGACGCATGGCTTCCCCCCTGGATGAAATGGTTTTTCGTTGACCATTATACCGGATTCCGATACTATTTCCATCGCGAAGTACCCTTTTTCCACACGAGGAGCCGTAATGGACGACATGGCGCTGCTCGGCGACGAGGCGGTCGCCCTGGGAGCGATGCACGCGGGCCTCACCGCGGCCTACGGATACCCGGGGACACCCTCCACCGAGATAATGGAATTCCTCATCTCCCGGCAGGACCCGGGCAGGGGGCACCTGGCCGCCTGGTGCGCCAACGAAAAGACCGCCTACGAAGGGGCCCTGGGGGTTTCCTACGCCGGCCGCCGGGCCCTGGTAACCATGAAGCACGTGGGACTCAACGTCGCCGCGGACCCCTTCGTCAATTCGGCGCTGCTGGATATCCGGGGGGGGCTGGTTCTGGCGGTGGCGGACGACCCGGGGATGCACAGCTCCCAGAACGAGCAGGATTCCCGCTTCTACGCCGAATACGCGGGGATCATCTGCCTGGAGCCGGCGAACCAGCAGGAGGCCTACGGGATGACCCGGGAGGCCTTCGACCTGTCGGAACAGCACCGGATCCCGGTGATGATCCGGCTCACCACCCGGCTCGCCCACTCCCGGGCGGGGGTGAGGCCCTCCCCGCCCCGGGGGCAGAACCCCCTGTCGGAGAAGGTGGACCCCTCCGGGTGGATGCTGCTCCCCGGCCCGGCCCGGAAACGGTACAGCCTCCTTCTGTCCCGGAGAAAGGATTTCCGGGCCTACTCCGAAAGCTGCGGCCACAACAGGCTCTTCATAAATCCCCGATTCACCGATTACGGGGTCATCACCACCGGCCTGGGGCTTAACTATCTGGAGGAGAATCTGGCGGATCTCCCCGAAAAGCCCTCCCATCTGCACCTGGGGGCCTATCCCCTGCCGGTGGAAAAAATCCGCCGCCTCGCCGGGGCGGTGAAGAAGCTCCTGGTCATCGAGGAGGGGATGCCCCTGGTGGAGGATGTCCTCCGGGGCGTTCTCCCGGGGAGCCTGGAAATCCGGGGCAAGAGGGACGGGCTCCTTCCCGAGGCGGGAGAGCTCACGCCGGACCTGGCGCGCCGGGCCCTGGGCCTCCCGGACCGGCCCGTCATCGCGTCGAGCTTCCCCGAGCCGCCCCCCCGGCCGCCCCAGCTCTGCGCCGGCTGCCCCCACGGGGATTCTTTCCGGGTCATCCGGAAGATCCTGGACGAGCTGCCGGAAACCCGGGTGACCAGCGACATCGGCTGCTACGCCCTGGGGGCCATCCCGCCCCACAGCATCCCCCAGACCATCGTCTGCATGGGGGCCTCCGTGGGAATGGCCAAGGGAATCGCCGAGGCGGGGGCCCCGCAGGCGGTGGCGGTCATCGGGGACAGCACCTTTCTGCACTCCGGGATCACCCCCCTTCTGGACGCGGTGTCCCGGAACACCCCCATGACCCTGATCATCCTGGACAACCGGGTGGTGGCCATGACGGGAGGCCAGGAAACGATCCTCCCCTCCTCGGGGCTGGAGCCCCTGATCCGGGGCCTGGGGGTGGATCCCGCCCATATCGTCACCATCGAGGCCCACCGGCGGAACGAGGCGGAGAACACCGGGATCCTGCGCCGGGAAATCGCCCACCCCGGCCTCTCGGTGATCATCGCGGTGCGGGAGTGCATCGAGACGGCGAAAACGAAAAAGAAAAACTGAGGGAGGCCCGGACGTGAAATACGATATCGTGCTCTGCGGCGTTGGGGGGCAGGGAGTTCTCTCGGTGGCGGCCATCATAGCCGGAGCGGCGGTGGCCGAGGGACTACAGGTGCGTCAGTCGGAGGTCCATGGCATGGCCCAGCGGGGGGGGGAAGTCATCGCCCACCTGCGGCTCTCCTCCGACGCGGTCCGCTCCGACCTCATCCCCCACGGGGGGGCGCACATGCTCCTGTCCATGGAACCCATGGAGGCCCTGCGGTACGTCCGCTACCTCCGCCCCGACGGGATCATCGTCACCGCCACGGAGCCCTACCTGAACATTCCCGACTACCCCGACCTGGAGGGCATCCTGGACGCCGTCCGGGGCTTCCCCCGGAGCCTCCTGGTCCCCGCCCGGGAACTGGCCCGGCAGGCGGGCAGCGCCCGGGCCTCCAACGTGGCCCTGGTGGGAGCGGCCTCCCGGACCATCCCCCTGGACCCGGCATCGCTGGAGGGGGCCATCCGCTCCCGCTTCGGCGGCAAGGGGGAAAGCATCCTCGCCGTGAACCTGGACGCCTTCGCCCGGGGAAGGAGCCTGTCATGAACATCGAAACCCTGGACCGGGAGGAGCTGGAGAAACACCAGCTCCAGGGCCTGGCCTTCACCCTGGGTCAGGCCTTCCGGACCGATTTCTACCGCCGCCGCCTCCCCCAGGCGGGGCTGAAGCCCGGAGACCCGGTCTCCTCCTTCGAGGACTTCCGCCGGCTCCCCTTCACCACCAAGGACGACCTGCGGGACGCCTACCCCTTCGGGTTTTTAGGCGTCCCGAAGACGGAGGTGGTCCGGCTCCACGCCTCCAGCGGCACCACCGGGATACCCACGGCGATCTACCATTCCCGGGAGGACCTGGCGGCCTGGACCGAGATCGTCGTCCGGTCCCTGAAAGCGGTGGGGGCGGGCCCGGAGGATGTCTTTCAGAACATGATGAGCTACGGACTTTTCACCGGGGGGCTGGGTCTGCACTACGGCGCCGAAAGTCTGGGAATGATGGTGATCCCCTCCGGGGCGGGAAACACGGTGCGGCAGTTCCGGCTGATGCGGGACTTCCGCACCACCGTGGTCCACGCCACCCCCAGCTACATGCTGCACCTCCACGACAAGCTCCAGGAGAACGGCATCCGCCGGGAGGACCTGGCCCTGCGCAAGGCGGTGGTGGGGGGAGAGCCCCACAGCGAGGATGTGCGCCGGAAAATCGAGAGCCTCTTCGCCATCGATGTCTACAACTGTTACGGACTGTCGGAGCTGAACGGCCCCGGCGTGGCCTTCGAATGCGTCGAGAAAAGCGGCATGCACCTCTGGGAGGACTCCTTCATCATGGAGATCATCGACCCCGACACCCTGGAGCCGGTGCCCGAGGGGGAAGCGGGGGAGCTGGTGCTGACCACCCTGAGGAGGAGGGCCACCCCTCTCATCCGGTACCGGACCCGGGACCTGACGGCCATCGTGAAAGGGGCCTGCCCCTGCGGACGGACCCACCGGCGGATCATGCGGATCAAGGGGCGGACCGACGACATGCTGGTCATCAACGGGGTCAATGTCTTCCCGTCCCAGATCGAAGAGGTGATCATGAAGATGAAGGAGATCGGCAACAATTACCAGATCCTGGTGGAGAAGACCGGGGCCCTGGATCGGATAACCGTCAAGACCGAGGTGACGCCGACCCTCTTCAGCGACGACGCCCGGGACCTGAACGCCATCCGGGACCGGATAAAGGAAAACCTCCGGGCCCTGATCAGCATAAGCCCGGTGGTGGAACTCCACGAGCCGGGCTTCCTCCCCGCCTGGGAGGGGAAGGCGAAACGGGTGGTGGACACCCGAAAGGAGATCCCATGATCTGGAACCCCGAAGCGGAATGCGCCACCCGGGAGCACCGCCGGCGGATGCAGCTGGCGAACCTGAAAAACCTGGTCCAGAGGGTCTACGACCGGGTCCCCTTCTACCGGAATAAGCTCGATGCCGCGGGGATCGGCCCCCGGGACATCCACCGGCTGGAGGACATCGAAAAGCTCCCCTTCACCACCAAGGACGAGCTCCGGGAGACTTACCCCTACGGCCTCCTGGCGGTGTCCCGGGCGGAGCTGGAGGAGGTCCACATGTCCTCGGGCACCACCGGAACCCCGGTGGTGGACGCCTACACCGGAAGGGACCTGGCCGCCTGGGGGGAGGGCATGGCCCGAACCCTCAGCATGGCCGGGGCGGGACGGGGGGATGTGATCCAGAACGCCTACGGCTACGGCCTTTTCACCGGCGGCCTGGGGGTCCACTACGGGGCCAAGGCCATCGGGGCCAACATCATCCCCATGTCCAGCGGCAACACCCAGAAGCAGATCCTCATCATGCGGGACTTTCATCCCGCCCTTCTGGCCTGCACCCCCTCCTATGCCCTGTTTCTCGCCGAGTCGGCCCGGGAGGAGGGGGTGGACATCCGGGCGCTGGGGATCCGGGCGGGCTGCTTCGGGGCCGAACCCTGGAGCGAAAACATGCGCCGGGAGATCGAGGAGAAACTGGGACTCCGGGCCTACGACATCTACGGCCTTACCGAGATAACCGGCCCCGGAGTCTCCTCCGAATGTGAGGCCCAGAACGGCCTGCACATCAACGAGGACCTCTTCTACCCGGAGATCATCGATCCCGCCACGGGGCGGGTCCTTCCCGAGGGGGAGAAGGGGGAGCTGGTCTTCACCACCCTCGTCAAGGAGGGCACCCCCCTGCTGCGCTACCGTACCCGGGACATCACCCTTCTTTTCCGGGACGAATGCTCCTGCGGAAGGACCAGCGTGCGGATGCACCGCCTCTTCGGGAGGACCGACGACATGATGATCATCCGGGGAGTCAACGTTTTCCCGTCCCAGATCGAGGAGGTGCTCATCGCCGTGGAGGGAACGGACCCTCACTATCAGATCATCCTGGAGCGGGGGGACTCCCACCTGGACGAGATGGAAATCATGGTGGAGGTGCAGGAGAAGTTCTTCACCGACGAAACCCGGGGGCTGGAGGTCCTGAGGGGAAAGATCGAAGGGGAGATCAAATCCAAGCTCGGGATCAGCGCCCGGGTGAAACTGGTGGAGCCCAAGACCATCGAGCGCAGCGTGGGGAAGGCAAAGCGGGTCATCGACAAGAGAAAGATCTAGGGAGGTTCGCATGAGGATCAAGCAGATTTCCATTTTCCTGGAAAACGTCTCGGGGCGGCTGGCGGAGGTGACCAGGACCCTGGCGAACGCGGGCATCAACCTCCGGGCCCTGACCATCGCCGACACCGCCGATTTCGGCATCCTGCGCATCGTGGCGGATCAGCCCGAACTGGCCCTGAAGGCCCTGGCCGACGGGGGCTTCACCGCCAAGGAAACGGAGGTCCTGGCGGTGGAGGTGGACGACCGGCCCGGCGGGCTGGCCCACGCCATGGAGATCTTCCGGCGGAACAGGGTCAACATCGAATACCTCTACGTGTCCCTGGAGAAGACCCGGGAGAAAGCGGTGGTCATCTTCAAGGTGGAGGACATCGCCCTGGGAATGAAGATCGTGGAAGAGAACAATCTGAGACCCGCCGGGGGCTTCTGACAGGCCCGAGCGCGCCCGGGGGAGCCGCTGCCCCGCGGGTGCGGCCCGGTTTCCGTCCCGCGGTCCTCCCGCCCCGTCCTCAGGCGGAGGGGACCCGCGCCGTCAGGGATTGTTCACCAGAAAGCGCTCCATATCCCGGGGAAGTCCGGAGACGATGAGGCGGTCTTCCCCCGTCCAGGGGTCCCGGAAACCGATCTCCGCGGCATGGAGCATCAGCCGCCCGGCGGAGAGGGAAAAGTCCTTCCGGAAGGCGAAACGGGTCTCTCCCACCAGCGGGTGCCCCGCGGCCTTGAAATGCAGCCGGATCTGGTTGGTCCGCCCCGTGACGGGCCGCGCCTCGACGATGCTGTAGAGCCCCCGCCGCTCCCGCACCCGGTACTCGGTCCGGGCGGGCCGGCCCTCCAGGGCCCGGGTAAAGACCCCCTCGTCCCGGGCCGGCCGCCCCTGCACGAAGGCCAGATAGGTTTTCCTCACCTCCCGGCGGCGGAAGAGATCCGCCATGGCGTCCCGGGGGGCCCTCCCCTTCCCGAACAGGATGACCCCGGAGGTTTCCCGGTCCAGCCGGTGGCAGGGAAGGAGCCGGTAGGGGATGCCCATTTCCCGGGTCAGGACCCCCATGATCTCCTCCAGCGACCGCCCCTCCTTTCCGGGAGCGGGGACCGACAGGAGCCCCGGGGGTTTATCCACCGCCACGAGCCGGTCGTCCTCATAGAGAACCGTCAATCTGCCCCCCAGCGCCGCCGCCGCTTCCCCGGATCCCATGGCGGGGAAGTATACCCGCCCCGGCTCCGGCGGACAAGGCGCATGTCCGACACGGACCTGGGGCCTGCCGAGGGGGCCCCTGGAGCGCCGGAGCGGCGCCGACGCCCGTGGTGGACACCGGAGCTTCGGACGGGAGCCGGACGTCCCGGGGAAGCGGGAGTGAAAAACCACCCCGTATATGGTTGCATGGATACATTTGGCCCCCTGGACCCCCTCACTTCCGAAAAGGACCCCATCCTGGATGCGGCGAAGGCTTTTTTCGGCATACCGTACCTTTTCCCGTACCAGCGTCTGGCGGTCCACAACATCCTCTGCGCCTGCGGCTTCCAGGGGCTCCGGGAGGAGGAAGACGCCCCGGGGGGGCAGATCGTCATCCTTCCCACCGGAGGGGGGAAGTCCCTCTGTTTCCAGCTCCCGGCGGCCCTTCTTCCGGGCTTGACGGTGGTGGTCTACCCTCTTCTGTCGCTCATGGCGGACCAGGAAAGGCGGCTTCTGAACGCCGGTCTGGCCTGCCGGGTCCTCCGGGGGGGGCAGAGCCGGGAGGAACGGGAGAGCCTCTTCCGGGAGGCGGCGGAGGGAAGGCTCCGGGTCCTCCTGACGAACCCGGAATCCCTGGCCGCCGAAGGGTCCCGGCGGCGTCTGGCGGAGCTGGAGATCACCCACTTCGTCATCGACGAGGCCCACTGCGTCTCCGAATGGGGGGAAACCTTCCGGCCCGCCTATCTTTCCCTGGGGGAGACGATCCGGGCTCTGGGACCCAGGGTTGTCACCGCCTTCACCGCCACCGCCTCCCCGGCGGTCCTGGACCGGGTCATCCATCACCTTTTCCCGGAGGAATCCCCGAACCTGGTCTCCGCCGATCCGGACCGGCCCAACATCCGCTACTCGGTTCTCCCCGTCCTGGCAAAGGACGCCGCCCTGGCGGCGCTTCTGGGCCGGGGCGAGGGAGGGGTGAAAAGGCCCGCCGTGGTCTTCTGCCGCAGCCGCTCCGGAGCGGAACTCACCGCCGCGGGGCTTCGGCTCCGGCTGGGGGAGAAGGAGATTTACTTCTATCACGCGGGGCTGGAAAAAGAGGAGAAAAAGAAGATCGAAAACATCTTCTTCCGCAGTTCCGCCGGGATCCTCGCCGCCACCTGCGCTTACGGACTGGGGATCGACAAGGCGGATATCCGGACGGTGATCCACCGGGACGTTCCCGGCAGCGTGGAAGCCTACCTGCAGGAATCCGGCCGGGGGGGGAGGGACGGCGCTCCGGCGGAGGCGGTACTGCTCTGGAGTTCCGAGGACCTGGCCCGGCTGGATCAGTCGGGCTCCCCCGGGGCACGGGCCCGCTTCGCCGCCATGCTGGACTGCCTGCCCCCCGGGGGCTGCCGGAGAAGCCGGCTCCTGGCGCTTCTGGGGCGGGATCCGCCGAACTGCTCCGGCTGCGACATCTGCGACGGCGCCGCCGTTCTCCAGGCCCCCGGGGAAGCGGAGACGGTGGATTTCATCAGCCGGAACAGGAGGCGCTTCACCGGGGAGGAGGCGGCCCTGGCCCTCAGCGGTCTGCGGGACTTCAGGACCATAACCCGGGAACTGCAGGGACTCCGGGGCTTCGGCGCCCTCCGGGGTTTCGACGAGAAGGACGCGGCGGAGGCCCTGGGAGAACTGGTCCGGAGGGGACGGATCCGACGGCTCCGACGCTTTCCCTGGAAGGGGAGACTCACCCTGTCCGGTGAGGGCCCTCCATGACCAGGAGGATCTCCTCCGAAAAAAAACGCCGGTCCTATGCACGGAGGAATCTCTTCTGGTAAGATGCCGTCCAATGATAGACACATTTTTTCAGATCGGGGGCTCCCTGGGCATCTTCCTCTACGGGATGAAGCTCATGAGCGAAGGCATCCAGAAATCCTCCGGCGAGAGGCTCAAGAAAGCGCTGAACCTGATGACGGTGAACCGTTTCACCGCCGTCTCCACGGGTCTTCTGGTCACCGCCCTGATCCAGTCCTCCTCCGCCACCACCGTCATGGTGGTGGGTTTCGTCAACGCCGGACTTTTTTCCCTCACCCAGGCCGTGGGGGTCATCCTGGGGGCCAACATCGGCACCACCATGACGGGCTGGATCGTGGCGGTGGTGGGCTTCCAGTTCGACATATCCGCGGTGGCCATGCCCGCCCTGGCGGTCTCCATCCCTTTCCTGTTCGTGTCCAAATGGGGAAAGCAGCACTTCGGCGAGTTTCTTCTGGGCTTCGGCCTCCTTTTCCTGGGTCTGATGCTGCTGAAGGACTCGGTGCCCGACATCGGGGACAGGCCGGAGATGCTGGAGTTTCTGCGGCACTACACCGGAAAGGGGCTTTTCAGCTTTCTCCTCTTCGTCCTCACCGGGACGATCGTCACGATCCTCATCCAGTCCTCCAGCGCCGCCATGGCCATAACTCTGACCATGGCCTACACCGGCTGGATCGACTTCCCCACCGCCGCCTGTCTCGTTCTGGGGGAGAACATCGGGACCACCATCACCGCTTACCTGGCCTCGCTGAACGCCAACGTCAACGCCCGGCGGGCGGCCCGGGCCCATACCCTGTTCAACCTCATCGGCGTCCTCTGGATGGCCCTGCTGTTCCGCCCCTTCCTGGACCTGGTCCGGCTCATCATTCCCGAAACCCCCGGGAACGAGGGAGTGATCATCGCCACGCGCCTCGCCCTTTTCCATTCGCTGTTCAATATAACCAACACCATCTTCTTTCTGCCCTTCCTCCGCCCCTTCACCCGGCTGGTGACCTTCCTGGTCAAGGCCAGGCCCGGCGAGGATACCGAGAGGTATCGCTTCGCCTACTCCGAGCAGGGGATACGTCAATCCCCGGAGGTGAACATCTTCAAAGCCGAAATCGAGCTGAAAAAGATGGCCATCGTCAAGGAGGAGGCCTTCCTGCGCTCCATCCAGGCGATCCTGGCGGAACCCCGGGAGGTCCGGGGACACATCGAGGCGGCCATGTCCCGGGTCTCCCTCGTGGGGGTCATGCACGAGGAGATCTCCCGCTTTCTGGTCCACTGCTCCCGGGCCAACGCGCCCCGAAAGAGCCTGGAGCGCATCAACCTCCTGATCCGGATCTCCAACGAAATCGACAACATCGGGGAATCCTGCCGGAAACTGACTATCTGCGCCCACCGGAAAGCGGAAGACGACATCGATTTCGACTCCGCGGGGAACGAGCAGATCCGAAGCTACGCGGAACTGGTGAAGAAGTTTCTCGACTTCAACCACCAGCATCTGGGGAAGGTCCTCTCCGCCCGGGAACTTCGGGAAGCGGAAAAATTCGAGGACGCCATCGACGAGAGCCGGGACCTCATGCGGGGCGCGGCCCAGAACAGGCTCTCCTCCGGGGGCCCCCAGGTGAAGATCGAGATCCTCTTCATCGACATCTTGCGGCACATCGAGCACGTGGGAGACCATTCCTACGAGATCGCCCGGTGCCTCTACCGGATGAACGCCCGGCGGGAAACCGTTCTGCCCGCTCTGTCCCCGGAGATATAGGCGGTGCGGGTGACTTTTCTGGGCACCGGCACATCCCACGGCATACCGGTTCCGGGCTGCCGCTGCCGGGTGTGCCGCTCTCGGGACCCCCGGAACCGGCGGAGCCGGGCCTCCATTCTGGTCCACGCGAAGGGGATCGCGCTCCTGGTGGACACCGCCCCCGAGTTCCGGCTGCAGGCCCTGCGGGCGGGACTGGACTCGCTGGACGCGGTTCTGTTCACCCATTCCCACGCGGACCATCTGCACGGGCTGGACGACCTGCGCCCCCTGTGCGGGAACGATCCGATGCCGGTCTACGGGAGCGGGGAAACCCTGGAGGACATCCGCCGCCGCTTCGATTACATCTTCCGCCCCCGGCAGGAGGGCGGCGGGGTTCCCCGGCTGGCCCTGAACCCCGTGACCGGGGGAACCCCCTTCTCCGCCGCGGGACTCACGGTGACTCCCGTTCCGCTGCGGCATGGGGACCTTTCCATTTTCGGGTACCGGATCGGCGGGCTGGCCTATCTGACGGACTGCAGCGCCATTCCCCCCGGCTCCCTCCCCCTGCTGGAGAACCTGGACCTTCTGGTCCTGGGGGCCCTGCGGTATCGTCCCCACCCCACCCATTTCAGCGTCGCCGAGGCTCTGGAGGCCATCGGGCTCATCCGTCCGGCTTCGGCGCTGCTGACCCATTTCTGCCACGACATCGACCACGGGACATTAAAAAAGGAGCTGCCCCCGGGGACAGCTCCTTCCTACGACGGTTTGACCGTCCGCATACCCACGGATCCCGGGCTTTTCCGGGACCCCGGGACCTAGGCCTTCACGACCCGGTCGCTCTTCAAACAGCGGGTGCAGACCTTTATCGTGGCCCGGGAGGCTCCGATGAGGGCCTTTACCTTTACGAGATTGGCCCGCCATACCCGACGGGTCGCATTCTTCGCATGGCTTACGTTGTTGCCGCTGACCGTGCCTTTACCGCAGATTTCACATCGTCGTGCCATAAACATTCCGCCTCAAAAGGTATATATACCGGGAGAGAATATCATGTCCCCGGTTTCGTGTAAAGCCCTGGGGAAAAAAACCGGCCCCCGTTCCCCGGCCCCCGTTCCCCGGCCCCCGTTCCCCGGCCCCCGTTCCCCGGCCTCCGTTCCCCGGCGGCCGCGGCTCCGGCGGGGATCCCGGAACATCCGGCGGCGGCCCCTCGGGCCCGGACGACGGGAGCCGCCGCGAGAGCTCCCCCGGAAGGGCCTAGGAACACCCGGTGGTGGACCCGCAGGTGGCGCACTTCAGACAGGAGCCGTTGCGGATAAGGGTAAGGTTTCCGCAGGCGGGACAGGGGTCCCCCTCGTAGCCCTTCATCCGGGCGTCCCGGTAGGCCGCCAGGGCCTCTCCGGGCAGGACGTTTCCCGCCGTCTCCGAAGGGCCGGGGGCTGCAGCCTGCTCCTTCCCCGCCCGACGGGTCGTCTCGGTGGTGATGAGGTCCTCGGGCTTCACCTGGACCAGATCGGTCCTTTTCAGATAGCTCAGAGCCAGGTCCCGGAAGATGAAATCCAGGACCGAGGTGGTCATCTTGATGTTCTCGTGCCCCTGGACGACGCCGTTGGGCTCGAAGCGGCTGAAGGTGAAGGCGTCCACGTACTCGTCCAGGGGCACCCCGTACTGCAGCCCCAGCGAAACGGCGATGGCGAAGCTGTTGAGGAGGGACCGGAAGGCCGCCCCCTCCTTGTGCATGTCCAGAAAGATCTCCCCCAGCCGGCCGTCGGTGTAATCCCCGGTGCGGAGAAAAATGCTGTGCCCGCCGATCTTGGCCTTCTGGGTGTAGCCTCTGCGGCGGTTGGGGAGGCTCCGCCGGGCCTTGGTTCCCGAAGGGGCTGCCTGCGGCTCCGCCCCGGCGCCGTCCCTCCGGGCGGTTTCCGCCTTCCCGGAGGTTTCCGCCGCCCGGGCCTCCAGCGTCACCAGGCCGTCCGCCAGCGGATCCCCCGTCCCGGACAGGGTGGCCAGGGGCTGGCTCAGTTTCGATCCGTCCCGGTAGATCGCCACCGCCTTCAGCATGGCCCTCCAGGCCAGGGTGTAGGCGCCCTTCACGTCCGCCACCGAGGCGGAGTTGGGCATGTTGATGGTTTTCGATATGGCTCCGGAGACGAAGGGCTGGACCGCCGCCATCATGTCGATGTGGGCCTCCCAGGGGATGGACCGGGTGGAGGTCCTGCCCGAGGGGTTGGCGGTGTCGAAAACAGGAAGATGTTCGGGCCTCAGGAAGGGGGCCCCCTCCAGCCCCAGGGTCCCGCAGACGTGGACTTCCGCCTCGGCGATATCCCGGAGGGTAAACCCCAGGGCCCGGAGCAGGCTGAAACCCGGGGCGGCCCAGGCATCCCGGGAAAGGCCCAGCTTTTTTTCCAGAAAATCCGGGGCGAAGAGAGAGGGGTTCAGGGCGGACTCCAGGGAAAAGGCGCCGGGGAGCGCCCCGTTTATCGCCTCGATCTCCTTTTTGCCGAAACCCCTGGCCATCAGGCTCTTCACCCCTATCGCGCCCGCCTCGGGCAGGCGGCCGCGGCCGACGCAGTGGGCCTCCATCTCCCGGATCTCCCCGTCGGGGTAGCCCAGTTTTTTCAGGGCCGGCGGGATGGACCGGTTGATGATCTTGAAGGACCCTCCCCCGGCGAGCTTTTTGTGCTTCACCAGGGCGAAATCCGGTTCGATCCCCGTGGTGTCGCAGTCCATGACCAGCCCGATGGTGCCCGTGGGGGCGATGGCGGTCACCTGGGCGTTCCGGAAACCGTGCCGCTCCCCCAGCTCCAGGGCCCTGTCCCAGGAGTCCCGGGCGGCTTCCAGAAGGTAGGGGGGGCACTTCTCCGGGTCTATCCCCCGGGGCGGGATGGCCAGCCCCTCGTACTCCTCCTCCGGGGCCCGCCAGGCCGCCCGCCGGTGGTTCCGGATGACCCGCAGCATGTGCTCCTTGTTGGCCTCGTAGCGGGCGAAGGGCCCCTTGTCCCGGGCGATGAGGGCGGACATGGCGTAGGACTCCCCGGTGAGCAGGGCCGTCAGGGCCGCGGCGACCCCGCGCCCCTCCTCCGACGAGTAGGGCAGGCCCATGACCATCAGCAGGGAGCCCAGGTTGGCGTAGCCCAGCCCCAGGGTCCGGTAGTCGTAGCTTTTCCGGGCGATGGCCTTGCTGGGGAACTGGGCCATGACGACGCTTATCTCCAGGATAAGAGTCCAGAGCCGCACCGCGTGGAGGAAATCGTCGATGCGGAAAATTTCCTTTTCCTGGTCGTAGAAGGCCATCAGGTTCAGGGAGGCCAGGTTGCAGGCGGTGTCGTCCAGGAACATGTACTCCGAGCAGGGGTTGGAGGCCCGGATCTCCCCGTCGGCGGCGCAGGTGTGCCAGTCGTTGATGGTGGAGTGGAACTGCAGCCCCGGGTCGGCGCACTGCCAGGCGCTCAGGGCGATGTCGTCCCAGAGCTTCCGGGCCTTGATGGTCTTCATGACCCGGCCGTCGGTGCGGGCCCGCAGGTCCCAGTCCTCGTCGTTCAGGACCGCCTGCATGAAGCGATCGGTGATCCTGACGGAATTGTTGGAGGCCTGGCCGCTGACGGTGTTGTAGGCCTCGTCGGTCCAGTCGGTGGTGTACTGGGCCGGCTCTCCCGGATCCACCCCCTGGCGCAGGAGCCGCACATACTGGTAGAGGTAAGACGAAGGGACCCCGTCCCGCAGGGCCGCGGTCAGGGCGTCGCCCAGGGCGGGGTTCTTCATGGGGTCGAACCGGGCCTCTCCCCCCTCAGCGGACTCCGCCACCGTCCGGGCCACCTCCCTGGCGTGACGGCGTATGGCGGCGCTCCCGGCAGCCATGGAGGCCACCTTGTGCTCCTCCCGGGCCTTCCAGAGGGTGTAGATGAGGATGTCCGGGTGGTCCGCGTCCAGGGTGACCATCTTCGCCGCCCGACGGGTGGTGCCGCCGCTCTTAATGGCCGATGCGGAGCGGTCGGCGATCTTCAGAAAGGACAGGAGCCCCGAGGAGACCCCGCCTCCGCTGAGGGGCTCGTTCTCCCCCCGGAGCCTGGAAAAATTGCTCCCCGTCCCGGAGCCGTACTTGAAAAGCCGGGCTTCCCGGCCCACCAGGTCCATGATGCCCCCCTCGTTGACCAGGTCGTCCTCCACGTCCAGGATGAAGCAGGCATGGGGCTGGGGCCGGGCGTAGGCGCTCAGGGACCGGGTGACCTCTCCGGTTTCGGGGTCCACGTAGTAATGGCCCTGGGGGGGGCCCTCGATGCCGTAGGCCTCGAAGAGGCCGGTGTTGAACCACTGGGGCGAGTTGGGGGCCGCCATCTGGTCCGCCAGCATCCGCAGGGTCTCGTCGTAGAAGGCCTGGGCGTCGTCGGGAGTGTCGAAATAGCCGGACCGCTCCCCCCAGACCCTCCAGGTGTGGGCCAGCCGGTGAAAAACCTGCCGGGCGTCGGACTCGCCGCCGTTTTTCCCGTCCCCGCCGGGGACCCCGGCGCGGCGGAAGTACTTCTGGGCCATGATGTCCGTGGCGATCTGGGACCAGGCGGCGGGCACCATGACCCCGTCCCGCTGAAAAATGACCTTTCCGTCGGGGTCCTTGATCTGCGACACCCGTTTTTCCCAGGATATGCCCCGGTACGGGTCCTTCCCCGCCTCTGTGAACCTGCGTTCGATTTTCATTTTCCCCCCCCAGTACGGCCTGTCCCTTCGAAGGAACAGGGGTCCCATATTATACCACTCCACATGTAGCGTCAATATACGGTTTTATGGTAAAAATGCCGATAGCGGTAGCGTCTTTTTCGGCCGGGATTCAGGGGGAGGGGCGCCGGAACCGCATGCTTCCCCGGAGGAGCCTCCTGGGCCGCACGTGTCCCCGGGCCCCTGCTCCGGAACCGCAGGCCTCCCCGGGGCGTCTCCTGGGCCGCACGTGTCCCCGGGCCCCCGCGCCGGAACCGCATGCCTCCCCGGGGGAGCCTCCTGAGCCGCACGTGTCCCCGGGCCCCCGCGCCGGAACCGCATGCCTCCCCGGGCCCCCCGCCGGAGCATCCGGGGCCGGTTTCCCGGGGCCGGAACCTCCCGGGGAGAGGGGGATCCCTTCCCGGGGACTCGAGGCCGGGAATCATCTCCGGCGCGACCCCCGGGGACTCAGAAACCAGGCCGGTGCCGGGAGATCCTTTCCGCCCCGTCGGGGCCGATGATGTACACGTCTTCGATCCGCATGTGGCCGACTCTTCCGTCGTAGAGCCCCGGTTCCAGGGTGACCACCTGCCCCGCCGCCAGGGGTTCGTCGCTGTGGGGGAGGAAATAGGGCCGCTCCGGTTGAAGGAGCCCCAGGCCGTGGCCGGCGTGGCCGGTGAAAAAGCGCCCCAGCCCCCGCTGGGCGAAGCACCCCGCCATGGCGCCGTAGACCTCCCGGCCGGGGACCCCGGGCCTCAGGAGGGCCTCCGCCCGGGCCCGGGCCTGGAACAGGGCCTCCATGTATTCCACCTGACGGCCGCCGGGCGGGGTGTCCACCCGCAGGGTGGCGCTGATGTCCGCCCGGTAGCCCCCACTGTAGGGGGAGAAATCGATGATCACCAGATCCCCCTTTTCAAGCCTCCGGTCCCGGGGAAGACCGCTTACCCGCAGGTCGGTGACGATGTCGGCGATCAGGGACAGGGGCATGCACCGCCGGGTGACGAACTCCCGGTGCAGAAGACCGTAGACGGCCCACTCGGAGAGGCCCGCATGAACCTGCTCCCGGACCGCATCCAGGCTCGAGGAAGCGTCCCGGACAAGGGAGCGCATCAGGTCCAGCTCGTCGGGATACTTGACGCATCGCATCTCCTCGATGAGAGGGAGAACATCCAGGACGGCCGCCCCCGTTCCCCGCAGGTCCGCCGCCAGGGCGGCGGGGAGATAGGCGGTTTCCGCCGCCACAGTCCCGGGCCTCTTCGCCGAAAGCCAGGCCGCGGCCCGCTCCATAACCGCCTTCCGGCGATCCGGGACCGGCCGGACATCGCCGTAGCAGGGGACCACCACGACCTGATCCGCGAAGGCGGTCCGGGCTTCCCGGGACAGGAAGCTGTCCACGAAGAGGGCCGATTCTCCTCCCCGCCATGCCAGGACCGCCAGACTGTGATGAGCCAGGCTGTTGGGCTCCACCCAGAGGTTGGAGAAGTACAGGACATGGTGGGGGGAGGTCAGGACGATCCAGTCCGCCCGTCCGGCGATTTTCTTTTCCAGAGCGGCCCTCCGCTCCCGGCACCCTTTTTCGCTGAGCATATCCGCCTCCTGACGGCATGGTAGCATACCGGGTTTGAAAAATGCGCACAATTGTGTTTGAATCCTCCCCATGGACCCGCCGGATCGGGAGGAAATCCTCCGTTTCCAGGAACTGATAAAAACACGCCACCGCCGTCACCGCCGCTCCTTCCCGTGGCGGGAGACCCGGGACCCCTACGGGATAACCGTTTCCGAGTTCATGCTCCAGCGGACCGGCACGGCCCGGGTCCTGGAGAAATTCCCTCCCTTCCTCCGGGCCTTCCCCGATTTCGCGGCCCTGGCGGCGGCGCCCCTGGGGGAGGTCCTGGCCCTCTGGAGCGGACTGGGCTACAACCGGAGGGGCAAGGCCCTCCGGGAAACCGCCGGACTGGTCCGGGACCGGCACGGCGGTCTCCTTCCCCGGGATCCTGAGCGCCTTCGGAGTCTCCCCGGCATCGGGCCCGCCACCGCCGCGTCCATCGCCGCCTTCGCCTTCGGGTTGCCGGCGGTTTTCATCGAAACCAACATCCGCCGGGTTTTCCTGCACCACTTCTTCCCCCATGGGGACGGGGTGCGGGATCGGGAGATACTCCCTCTGGTGGAGGCCGCCCTGGACCGGGAAGACCCCCGGGAATGGTACTACGCCCTGATGGATTACGGCGTCCATCTCCGGAGTCTCCGGCCGGACCCCATCCGCCGCAGCGCCCATTACGCGATCCAGTCCCGGTTCGCCGGCTCGAACCGCCAGGTCCGGGGCCGGATCCTGGCGGCCCTGATTTCCCGGGAGCCCGGGGAGACCCTTCTCCTCTCCCCGGAGGAACTGGCGGAGGTCTCGGGCTTTCCCCTGGAGCGGGTGGCCGCGGCGGCCCGGGGGCTGGCCCGGGAGGGGATGGTGGCGGAGCGGGACGGAAAATATTCCATGGCCTGAAGGCCCTCACCGTCTTGCCCCGGAAACGCAAAACCGCTACTGTGGGCCATCCGCAGAGAAAGGAACCCTCATGTCCCGGTCCGTCGCCTACATCGCCCTTCCCGCCACCATGCTCCTCTGGGGGCTCTCCTTCGTGGGGACCAAGCTGGCCCTCCTGAGTTTCCCCCCCTTCACCCTGATGTTTTTCCGTTTCGCCCTGGCCTCGGTCTTTTTCCTCCTTCTCTTCCTGGTCAAAGGCTTTCCCCGGGTTTCCGGGAAAGGGCACCTGAAGCTCCTGTCCCTGTCGATCTTCGAGCCCATCCTCTACTTCGTCTTCGAGACCTGGGGGCTGTCGCTGACCTCCGCCTCGGAAAGCTCCCTCATCATCGCCCTGGTCCCCGTGGCCGTGGCGGCGCTGGCCCGGATCTTTCTCGGCGAGAGGCTCTCCGCCCGCGCCCTGCTGGG
>Ga0302247_1001478_pt1 | contig 17893 bp, 15 predicted proteins | sample AAG_UR_Ile_MG_FD_193529 | JGI IMG/M metagenome (GOLD analysis project Ga0302247, IMG submission 193529) | Enriched activated sludge microbial communities from anaerobic digester in WTTP, New Holstein, Wisconsin, United States - AAG_UR_Ile | ecosystem: Engineered > Bioreactor > Anaerobic >...
CTAACACTATTTATCGTAGGAGTCCCCGGAATGATGCAGCTTGTAATTGTACCGCCGCCGCCTTCCGAGCCTGCATCGCCACCGCCTCCACAGTTGAGAAGAACAAGCGTCAATACTAGTAAGGACCAACAAAGAATTGCGATTCTGACATACTTATGCATAGTTGATCCCCGATAAATACTTCATGATATGCAATAGGCATATGGAACGTACGAGATAGTAGTTTGTGCCATACATAGTTTTTTCTTATCATGATTTTATGTTTTCGGCACTATAAACTTGTTGTATAATTCGTAATACTGCGATGCCATTCTTTCCACCCCATAATCGGAGAGTGCTTTCTTTTTTGCTTTTGTTGCCCTTTCTGCTGCCATTTGCCTGCACGCGTACACTCGCCTTAATGCAGCAATCATATCCTCGAGATTGTTAGGGATTACCAATTCGCCCAGTTCGCCGTTATTCAGTAACATTGGGATTTCACCGACTCTCGTCGCAACGATAGGTAGTCCCGCTTGCATTGCTTCCAGTATTGTTATTGGCAACCCCTCGGTAAGTGACGATAGAACGAAGGCGTCAAAATCAGCCATATAATTATGAGCGCCCTGCTGATATCCAACAAGATATACCTTATCCGCAAGATTTTGTTCAGCGATTATCTTTTCAAGATTCTTTCGCTCTTCCCCTTCACCCATGATGACTAATGATGCAGCATAATTTTCCGCAATGAGTGATGCGACTGCACGCACCAAGATGTCAAAACCTTTTTCTCTTGACAATCGACCTATTGCCAAGAATTTGAATTTATCTGAACAGTTAGCGGCTATAGTGGGGTATTTACTCTTGAATGCTTCTTTTTGAAATTCAAGCCGTGCCACCCCATTATTAATGATTATGGGATGGATGCCGAGCCGTCTTATCATGGTTCTCAGCGATAGACTCTCGGAGACGCCAACAACGCCGTCGAGACTCTTCACCGCCAGAGCATCCATGATCTCATACACCTTCATTTTGCTGAGTAACTTTGTGGCCGTCCAACCGTGTAGTGTTGCGACTACAGGAATAGAACGAATTCTCCGGGGTACAATACCCAGAAGAATGTCAGCTTTGTACCCATGCGTATGGATTATGTGCGTGCCTAACGATTTTGCTGTGTTCACTATATCGTAGGCTCCACATAAGTTAAGCCCGTCACGAAATCGGAGTGTGACTAATGGCACTCCTTTCTTCCTCGATTCATATTCAATATTCTTCTCACCTGCGCTTTCATTACCCAGACTCAATAGTGAGGGGTTTAAACCCATTGTTCTTTGCGCTTCAATAAGATTGAGAAGCACGACTTCAGCGCCATAGAATCCACCGCTATCTATAACATGCAGTATATTCATGAAGGTCGATTTTGGGGGGAGTAGCTGAGCGATGGTTGGATTAAATGTTTCTGATATATTTTAAAGGATGGATAAGCTATACTTTAAAATAAAGTGTAAGGCTTAGTTGCTGCCTTTTTTTATAAATACAGGAAAACCCGCCGAAGCAATACCATGTGAATCAATAATAAACAAAAAAGCCTCGCTACCGAGTGTAAAGGAGCCTTGTCTGATGGTGGCGGTTATCCGTGTATCTGTCCATCTTGTTGGAGTTGTGATTGCGAGATTCGAGCATTGTGTATAAACGGATTTGTTTCCTATTTCGACCCTCGCCCGAGCACCGGCACCTTTTGCAATATAAATGTCATCGTAGTATGTATGGGCTTTTTTTGAATCGCCTCTACCGTACCCTGGAAAATGTATATGTTCCCATATTTCCCCGTCATGACCTGTTGTTACATTCCTCGCATTCGCCCATTGATGGTACCCAGCACTCTTCAACTCCCACAAGCCGAAGTGGCCGTTACTCGCTGTGCCCCATTTCAAATATTGATCGAACCTCTTCCATTGACCTTTCTTGAATTCGACTGGATAGATCCATCCTAGACTATAGCGTTTGGGTAGATTGACGTCATTCTGTAAACCAAAGCCAACGTAATCTGCATGCGGTGGTGGAAGGTCGTCTGTTATCAAACTAGCAATGTAATCGCTTTGCGGGAATTTTGGCCCAAAAAGCCAGAAAAACTTCCAGTTGGGCCCATATGGCCCTCCACTTCCGGGAACATGCGCATCGACAGGCACATATTGCCACCAACTGAAAAACAGCTCTGTGGCGGCCCCGAGCCTTTTTCCGACAAGCCTGTTGCCTTCCGCCAATCCATCAGAGCCCCAATCGGAATGCAATGACTGATTTCCGCTGTGGCTATGAGAATTAGAGTATGTGACGGTAAGCTTGGTGTAGTCCCAATTACCGAAGGCGGCAGTTCCTGCCTTTGTGGCTATCTGGTCACCGGCACGCCCCTTTTCAAAGTCATCAAATATTACAATTGTTGGAGCGACAGCACCAAACCCTGTACCCGATATGCTTATCTCCTGTCCTTCCGATACAATACCCCTAATGTCTGTAATCAACGGAGTGGCCTGCAAAAGCGAATTCCACAAGCCAGTGCATAGAATACACACTATCACAAATGAAAGCCTAGTTTTCATCTGCATATATGAAATACGAGAACAAGGCTAATTTATAGTCTGATGAATGAGTGTACTGAGTCGAGAGAAAAATCTAAACTTACAGGCGAGTTAAAGCGAAGGAATTAATGATTAGCGTGGTAATATCGGCGCCGCGAGAATAGCGTCGCCGATATTACCACACATTTCGAAGGATTCTTTTAGTTTGAAATTACTCTCAACCCGGTTGGCGCCGATACTTGAGAAGGCGCAGGTGCAGGGTTGCTACCACTGCCGATCGTAACAGGATAACCTGGTGACACAGCACCGGTTGAATCGACCACAAAAAGATACGCAGAGCTTCCTGCGGTAAATGCACCTTGCCGTACAGTTGCCGTAATTGAGTTGCTGCTCCATGACGTCGGTGTGATAACCGCCAGGTTTGTGCAACTGGAATAGGCTGAATTATTTCCTATCTCTACTCGTGACAAGGCGCCTGGTCCTGTAGCAACATAGATATCATCATAATATGTTTGGCTGTTCTGATCACCCCTCCCATAACCGGGAAAGTGAACAATGTCCCATGTCTCACCTGTGTGCATCGTAACTCCGCTAAGATTGACCAACCTGTTACGTGTGCGCGATGCGTTTGTTTCAAAGAATTGCAAAATACCGCTCGTTGTACTTCCTGTGATATAGACTTCCCATCTCGACCATTGACCCTTAATGAAGCTTGTGTCGTAATTCCAACCAGAATCTATTCGTGCAGGACTCATGTCATTTCCCGCTCCAACAAACCATGCACCTCGAGTCGGAAGCGTATTACTGAGAAAAGTTGACGTGAAATCACTTGCCGGATATGGGTTGTGGTAGAGCCAGAATATTTTCCAATTCGGTCCACCACCCGGATCTAGATTGCCTCTTTGTGTTCCCGGCACGTTTACCCCAGTGGGGATGAATGCCCACCAGGACATGTATATTTGAGTGGCGCCTCCAAGTGAGTGAATACCGACCCATCGATCGCCTTCCGCACCATTGTCGCTAGACCAATTTTGGACATAAGATAGATTTCCACTGCGCTTATAGGCACTGGAATATTTAATTCCTGCAGGATAGCCTCCGATGGCATCCCATTGGCCTACCTGAGCTGATCCCGCGCCCGTGTAAATTGTATTCCCGTTGGCACCTTTCTCAAAATCATCAAATACCTTTATTGTCGGGCCAGTTGTACCGAAGCCCGTTCCCGTGATCGTGATCGTCTGTCCGCCTGCAACTGTTCCGCTCACTGAACCCACAGCAGGCGCTGCTTGTGCACTATTGGCGAAGATTATGCTGAAAGTAATTACAATAAATGATGATATCCGCCAATTAAGTCTGAGAAATGCATTCAAGCTATTTTTCATTTTATGTCCTTCACACTCGTTTTCTTCTATTACTTCCCTTTTACTGTGGGCCATATCAATATATTGAAACAAGAGGCTAGTTCTCTATGACGATCAACTTTCGTTTATCAGCTATCAGCGATAAAAAGAAAGTGCGTCAATGGCTTCTTTTGCAATTCCTATCGGCTGCTCTAGGCATTACTTTAATATGGTCCCATGTCGAATGAGACCTCATCAGAATAGCCATGAGCTGATCTAAAAATTCACGAATTCTGTATCAGCAATGAGTATACCAAAAATCCTTTATGATCTTAACTATTTGATCCTATAGGGCTAATCAATTTATCCAACCTGTTTCTTTTGCTGCATTATCAAAATTAGTGAAGGAAATACCATTCGGCCATCTTCGTCCACAGCTGTAATACCTCGCATATAATTGATATTTTGCAGTGTATGATAAATCCTTCTATATGCTAAGGCATTAATATTACTAACTATTATTCCTATAGTCGTGCACTCTTCTGAAAAATCCTTTTTTTCAGATAATAGAACGTGTCCGGCCGGTCCTTCAGCAGGCCTTTTATGCTTACCAGGGACGTATCGCTTATCACTCTGCGATCTCGCATCACCTTTCTCATCCCCGCTAGACCATCAAATATTCCTTTCATCCAATAAGTGAAATATCCATCACGCAATGCATAAATCATCATTACAGTTGCTCCCCGCATTGCGTAGCGAATGGCATATAATACAGGATAATTCCTCACCGCAAGCCAGAATATGTTCCGTGTATCATAATAGTAATTATACCACGATTTTCTGCCGGCACTCTCATGCTTGTGACGAACCGACACATCTCCTGCATAAATAATATCGTAACCGCTATCCAACATTCGGCATACAAGGTCGGGACCTTCATGACTGAGAAAAAAATATTCTGCGTAGTATCCTGCCTTTTCAACAGCTGAGCTGCGAAATGCGACGGCCCCTTCTGTTATCTCACATGTACGAAAGACTTTGTCAGCATATTCTTCTTCTTTTTTATAGTGCGGCCAATTACATATTCGTCCAGTATAATAATCTTTTATCTGAAAATTGACGGCTCCCACGCCTGTATTGCTTTCGAATATTCGTTTTATCGTATTGATTGCAGCCTCATCCAGCCCTGTGATATCGTCATCAAGAGTAATGACGATATCCGCAGAGGCTTTCTTTAATCCATAATTTCTTGCTGCTGCACCTATGTTCTTTTCCAGGCGGATATAGTACGGGCAGATATCGTGTCCTCTGACTATCTTTTCCGTGTCGTCGTCGGAACAGTTGTCGACTACAATCACCTCATGGACTACACGCGTCAAAGTCGCCAAGGAATCCAAAAGCTCTCGGAGCACGGAAGACCTGTTGAAGGTCAGTATAGAGATCGCGACGTTCAATGCGATGGCTCGAATGCTTTCTCGGGTATGGCTCGTCGCAATCGCACGCGTCTCATCGGCCGCCTCGTCTGTTTACCGCCTCATTGAATAGGTCGTCCAGCTGGGCCGCCGTCTTTCTCGAATCATACCGCTCCATGGCCTTTGGCAGATACTTTCCCGTTTCCATCCTCACCGTCCCCGGATTGTCCATGTAGCTTATCATGGCATCTGCCAGGCTTTTCGCGTTCTTCATCCTGACGGTCAGCGCCGGCGTGTCCCGGGTGACTTCCCGAAGCCCGATGCAGTCGGAAGCGATGACCGGGCAACCAACTAACAACGCCTCTGCCGCAATCAATCCATATGCCTCCCACAACGAAGGCATCACCAGGGCGTCAATCCCTTCCAATATTTCCCTCACATCGGGGACGAAGCCATGAAACATGAAGTAGCCAGATAGCTGCTTCGATTCGATGAGGGCCTTATATTCCCTGATATAGGCACCGTCATTGACCGCAAGGACTTTCAAACGTTTCCTGTATTTGTCGTCCTTTGAAATCATGTCTACGGCGTCCACGAGGTACTCGAAGCCTTTCTGCGGCATGAACCGCCCGAGAAAGCCGAAAATAGCAGTCTCTTCTGGAATCCCGAGAGCCCGTCGTAGCCCCCCGTTGCCTGTTCGCCTCGTTCCGGATGCGAACTCGGCGATGTCGATTCCGTTAAGTATGACACGTAGCAGGGGCTTTCCGCCCGACAGTCCTGGATAATATTGCAGCAGGTTCGCTTCGGCATCTTGACTGACCGACTGGATTACATCGACCCGGCTTAATAGCATCCCAAATATATTCTTCTTGATTCGCCCGAGGGCAGTTTCCCCGAACTGGTCCTCCCGCAGCACGTCGTGGGACGTGAGGACATGGGGGACCCCAAAGCACGAGTTCCCTAATACTGCGACGGCGCCTGCCGTGAAACCGTGCGAGTGGATGAGATCAAACGATTCCGCAAAAAGAAGTTTCGCCATCGTGATAACCAGGTCCCTTTCGGCCCGACGATCTTCAACCTCGACCATCCGGATGTCGAAGCTGTTCAGGTCGCTACGGATATGACTGCCCTCCGGATTTCGAACGGTAAGGACCGTGAGATTGTATTTTCCTGGGTCGAGGTATTTATACGTATATTTCAGATAGGTCCGAATCCCGCCTACCGGGTGCCGGATGACAACGAGCAGATTGGTCTTGTTTTTTCTCACGCCGGGACCGCCCCTTTTCTTGTTTCTGTACCGTGATCAACCGACAACCTCAGGAGTACTACGGACAATCCCACAAAAAGATACCATGAATAAGTCGACAGACCGTAACTGAATATGCAATAAATCAAATTCAGTACAAGCCACGCACCTATTCCTCTTGCTAGACTGAGCATTTGTGAATTGCCGGATAGCTTTATATTCTTGAGTGCGGTGAAGTAATTCCTGATGCCTGTCAATATAAGAAAGAAAAAAATGAAAAGTCCTACAAGCCCTATTTCCTGCCAGACCTCCATAAAGAGATTATGTGACCGGAAAACGGATCTGCCGATGTTGTAGTTTGCCTCCAGCGATGTTCCCAAGCCGTGGCCGAATAGCGGCCTGTTCATAGCGACTTCGAAGTCTCTGTATATTCCATCAATTCTACCCTGCGCTGTGGATGCACCCCTGACGTCATCACGATAAATTGACAGGTATCTCTCCTGCTGCACCTGGCCAAGACTTTGATACGCAATTATCGCAAGTATTGTGATTACCCCGAACAATACGATCTTCCTTTTCGATGCCGTGACCATTGCTACAGCAACCCCGGCCAGGGCTAGCATCCCGGAGCGCGAGCTCGTCAGCACTAGGGCGTAGGCAATTACAGGTAGTAACGAATATCCTACCAGTTTCAGCATGTTCGGCACACTCTGGCAGAGATAATAAAGAAAAGAGATTGCGGTGACGGCCACATAGGCCAGTCCGTTCGGGTTAATCACATCGTACTGCGACCCTGCAAGGCGGTTCATCATTTCTCCATCGCCAAGGAACGTATTGTCGCCCCAGTAACCTATCGTCAAGTGTAGATAGAGTGGTTCGAGAACACGAAATACCTGACAGGCAACAAATACAAGAAGAAATACGCGTAACTTGCGTTCATCCGTAACAATCATCACTGTAAAAAAATAGAATATAATGACCTTGAAATAATTCTCAAATCCGTAGTTGATAACCGATCCAGGCCATTGCACGAAAGGGAGTGAAAGTACAATGTATATCATCAATGCTAACAATATGACTCCAGCCTTGTCTAACACACCTCTTCTGTGGCTGTCTTTAAACATGAATAGGCTTGCCGCTGTCGTAATGATCAGTACCAGATCAAATCTGATGCTGCCTAATATTGGAATACGCTCCGGCAGGTGTAAAAAAAAGCTGACAATAAATATTAGATAGATGCAGAAAGACATTGCACTAATTTTCAGGCAGGACTCTACACGATATGTAGGATTGATGTGAGGGTCTTCCAGCCAAATTCTTTCATGTCCTCACAGTTGCGACCATACCAAGAATATTCTATAGTGAAGCTTCGCGTATTGTATTTGTCTCGAGAATATTTTTTTAAACCGCTTGATTGCCTCTGAAAAAATATTCTGTCAATACCCCTAATCCATCTCTTTCTCTTCTTTGGATTTATTTGACCATATAATTTTGTTATGACCCTCATCATCGGCCACCATGGCAAATAAAATATTCCATCGTGCCGTCTCAACATCCAATTGTGGAACTCAAGAAATAAGTGGGGACGGATAGTATCGATTAGCTTTATGTAAGAATTCGAAAGACTATCATGTTTGTCTATTTCTCTCGATAAGTCTGGTGATCCAACGCTGTTAAGCCGACAAAGGCCGTTATGTACACCATCCGGACACATCATAGGGATAATATAAATATCATACTTTCTCAGTATACTGCTGTTCGGATTTCTCAATATTCCTTCCACTATTCCTTCAACATTATATGAACCTGCTGTCTCATATGGATGCGTTCGTGCGGTTACAAGTATTCTCTTCGCATTTCTTTCGCACCCTTTAGATATCAAGCAATATACCTTCCGACCTTCGTAAGTATTGCATACTAACTCCGTAGATATACATTTCGATGCTGATAATTGCTCTATAAATTCCAGATACCTTGAATAATTATAACCAGGAGTCAGAGCAATTGTAGTATTACCCTTCTTGGCAGATATTGAAAATTCTGATTTTCCTGCATTTATCCGTGCTTTTATCCAATCCCATTCTTTCTGATTCTCCCTGACAAAGATCATGTCTCTATATTTTGAATAGATCTGATCTTGCCAATCTACAATTATTGTGACCTCCTCACTCGTAGCTCCATGATTTTCCAGTTTTACATCGAATCTAAATTTGTATCCTATATTATCATCCTCTATTTCTGGTGAAATTCTGAATGTCGAATCGTCGATTTGAACTATTGCGCTGTCATTTTGCGGATTACCGCCATCATATTTCCCAGTTATACGAATCATTTCAGCATAGATACTCAATGCTACATCATTGATCTATAGCCATAATATTATATTTTTGAGATACTGAACCTGTATTTCCCTGATGACTCTTTGGGAATGTTATCGACATACTGAATATCATATCTCATAGAATTCCCAAATAGTTCGTCGACCTTTTCTTTTAGAATACCAAGGCCTGATGTTTGAAACTCTTGACCTGTCGCAACATTGAAAATAAGATGGTCGACCTCGTCTTGAACGATTTGCGCCTGCCTGATACCAGGGACAGCCGCTATCAAGTAGATTGTCAGAGCAGAACCCGATACTTTTCTTCCGTCAGGTGTCTTTATAAAATCAGTTGTTCGTCCTGCAATCATTTCCATCAGGGGCATACCGCGCCCGCACGAACATGTTGTGTTCGTTAAGGCACCGATATCTTCGATTTTATATCGGATAAATGGCATTCCATAATTCAGGAGATCCGTAATCACAATATTACCTTGGCAGCCATTTTCGACAAGTTGACCCGCATCATTCACAAATTCTACATATAGTGTGCTCGCATTCAGATGAAGGCCCGTATGCTTTTCACATTCACTCGCAATCGTCGATACTTCTCGGCACCCGTAGAAATCGAAGACTCTACACTCAAAGACTTCCTCGATAAGTTTTCTCTCATGTGGATGGAGTACCTCTGCCGATGTCACGATGGAATATGGCCGAATGTCTCGTATATTCATCTGTCTGCAATACTCTGCAAATAGATACATGGAGTTTGCATATGCCTGGATCACTTTTGGTTTAAATTTTCGGAGTTCCTCAGCAAATGTGCTCAAGGACTCTTCCGTTATAGATGAACTGTCCAATATCTTGTTTCTTACTGTAAAATAATCTCTGATTTTTTCTTTTATTGAATTTGCAGTAGACATATCCCGCCTGTTACCCCAGATAATCCCCATTTTATCCCCTATTTCCAACCCTGCCCAACGAAAATGCAACATGGCCGTTGCCTGCAATGTCAATGTTCTCTCTCGATCGTGATAATAGCGCAAAGGAGACCCTGTAGAACCTCCCGTTCTGTTCGCAACGAGTTCCTCTGGCGCGTATTTCGTTGACGTAAGTGCCTGGAGATTTTCTTGTATATCGTGCTTCGTTAGCATTGGGATTTTCAAATAGTCCGTGAAATCATGGATGTCTTTCGGTTTTATCCCGTGCTGATCTAGGCGTTTTCTGTAAAATGAACAGGTATCGTATGCATGAAACACCATCTTCTTAAGTAAAAGAAGTTGCTCTTCCCTTATTTTTGATATCGCGTCGTACTGTTTTGATTCGTATTCCTTCAAATAGCTTAGAACCCTGTATTTATTGTTTTTCATGAGCCACAGAGGATACGTCACATATTTTATCACACTCCCGTGGACATCCATTTCGGTACCTCTTCTTTTGTCTTATCTTTCTTAATGTATTTCCGATTTGCAGAAAAGAATTTTTCCTGATTTTTCTGGCAATATGTCATCTACGAAATTAACTTCAAATTCTATACGTTCATGTATGAAATCACATATGTTGTTTTTCAATCTTTCGACCGCATCTTCTGAATAATCTGATCCTTTGACGATATTCAGTTTATATAGTTCATAATCCCTTTGAATTATTTGCAGTTTCTCAATTCCGTGATGGTCCTTTATGACACGGTTTGTCAGTGCGACCCCTGGTATATAAGACCCGTCTCGTTTCTTGAATGTGTCAGCATACCTGCCACCGACTTCTTCGATCAAAGGGAGACCGGATCCACAGGGACAAATGCGATTCGATATTTTTCCAATATCACCTATTTTATACCGAATCAGCGGCATAGCCGTATTCAATAAATCTGTCACCACAAACTCTCCCATTTCATCCACAACCTGCTTCCCGTTCTTAATCACTTCGATATAGACACCATGACAATTGATATGCATGCCGTTATGATATTTGCATTCCGTGGCTATGTGACCCAGTTCCCTTGCACCATACCAATTAAATATTTTAACACCGAACACTGATTCGATTTTCTCTCTCTGATAAGGATAAAGATATTCAGCAGCTACATTGATGTTCCTGATTTTCAATTTAAGATTATTCTTTTCTAAGAATTCCGAAAATATGTATAATGGTGTTGGATATGCCTGTAATACATCTGCCTTGAATGACATTAGACTGTAATAGTAGTTCCACATCACTTCTTCATTCAAATATGACGATGGTAGATATATTACTCGACCAAATAATACTTGCTTAATCTTATCCTTTACACTTATTCTTTTTGTGTAATCTTGTTCTGCTCCCCACAATAAAGCAGTTGGACTTCCTGGCAATGATCCATACCATCTTTGAAAATACAATGTTGCTGCTCTTCGCATTGTATAACAATATCTATCCAAATATATTTTTATTGGCGATTCTGTTGTTCCTCCTGTTGCTGTTTCAATTATATCTGTCATTATTGTATCATTATTACGCATTTTTACCATGTTACGCCGTATATCATTTTTTGTTAAATAAGGTATATTTAAAAGGTTTTCAGGATGCTTTATACTATTTACATCAATATTGTATCTCTTGAATTGATTTTGATAATATTCCGACGATTTGCTAGCAACGTCTAGTATTCTTACTAACTTTTTCCACTGTCTTTGTCTTATCTCCTCATAAGACTGTATACTGAATGCTTCAATCTCATTCACATATTTATACTTCTCATCTTTATTATACCAATCATATATATAAATAGGAATTCTTCTCACACTTTGATGCATCATCTTTCCCTCGCATTATCTTATAGCATTTTCATTTCTTCCTTTTATATATTATCTAAATAATAGATTTTATCTTCGTGTCACTCTTGCATTCTTCGTTTTCTTATTGCATTTATGGCAATTCGCATATATTTTCCTAACACTGGTTGTTTGGCAATTATTCTTTTCATTTCGTCATAATAATACATTCCGCACCCTGCAATAGTCTTGTTATATATTTTCGTCTTACTGTAATATGATTTCTCGTTAGCGAATCTCACCTTATAGCCCGTATCATCATACGGAAATAGATGTATTCTATTTATCCCGTAATTCTTCACTAGATCATTCATTAAATGTATTAATAATATATTTGAAGGTGATAAGGTATGGTACTCCTCATCATAAGCTATTTTATAATAATCAAATGAATCATCTGCTATATATCCAAAGACGCCAGATATATTCTTGCCATCCACTTCGAGAAAATATAAATGTATTCTGTTATATTTTGATAATATATTAATTAATCCATCATAATATTTTTTATACTCAATGGTCGTCCGCAATATAGATGAACCGTTTCTGCCTTTCCAACCAGAATCTTCGATTCTCAAAAATTCTGGCCAATATTCTAATGCTTTCTGTCCTTCGTAATGCTTATATTTATATGTATGTTTCTTATTCAATTTATTATTGCATCTCTTTAATTGGCTTTTAAGATTGCTTGACAAACTATTTTTAATATATTCGTCAACTGCAGTTTCTATAAATATCGTATAGGTAGGTTCCACTACACAATGATGCATACATCCATTAATATTTAATATATTTTCTGAAAAGATTGGATACATTGCAGAAAATGAATAGCTATAATCATGGATAAGTACGTCCCACTCTTTTTCACGTAACATTTGATTTATTATTTTTATTCTAAATAATTCCTCATATCCTTTTCTAACAATTGCATCGCCATAAAAACTATGATCATTTGTTATGCTTTTTAGAATACTTATTGCTTTATTTCTAATAATTACCATCGGCATAAACGCAATTGTATCATTATTTCTTTCATCTTCTATTTTAAATACTCGAACATCTTCTTTTTCAGCAAAGCATTCATACCACAATTTCACGTATTCATAACTTAACAAAGGCGATCTCATCGTACTATCAATATAAATATTATTCCATTCTTCTCGTATAGATTCCATTTCATCTATATTTTTTATAATCATTTTAATGACCAACAGTAATGAGTATGTATTACACGATACTTATAGAATTATAAATACACATTGATATTTTCTAAATTCTTTTGTTTGTAAGAATATACTTACACATTCTATCTGTCATTAAATATATTTTACTATAAACGAATACTCGTTCTTCATTTCTTAATACGATGAAATAACTGGTCGTCGCATAGAATATGAGGGATATTATGCAATGAACTGCCAAATCTAAATAATTATTTGGATAATATAATTCTATTAAAAGCCATATAAATAGAGCCATTAAACACCCATTTATCAATGTATATTGAATACTATCATTCCAATATTCTTTTATATGTATATTTAATATTGCTATCGTTCTCCTCAGTATAAATACACATGGCACAATTTCGCTGACAAGAAATGCCGTAGCTAAACCAAGCAAACCATAGATTTTAACTGCAATATATCCAATAAATAAAAATATGAATGCCGCTGCGTATCCCGTATAGATCAAAATATTTTGCCTTGCAGTCCCGATTAAAAACATAATACTTAAAGGATAACTTGCTGATAGTACGAGTGATACTGACAACATAAGCGTTAATTGTCCGCCTATTTCAGCAAATGTATTACCCAGCCATATATTTAAAAACGGCTTACTGTAAAATATTACAAATATTATGATCGGCATAATAAACAGCATTGTGTATTTGGAGTATGCAATGAATATTTTTCTTGTTGTTCCATCATCAGCATGAGCTTCCAAATTACTGAATACCGGTAAAAACGCCTGGGTAAATAATTGAATCAGATTTCTCGCGTAATATATAAGGTTCACCGGCGCAGTATAATATGGAATCCAATCTACCGTCATGAAATAGCCTATAATTAAGGCATCACTGCCTATCCGTATTCTGTTTGCAATAATTATCATGAATGTTTTTGAACCAAAACGCATCATTTCTTTTAATTCAGATATGGAGATTTTCAGTGTTGCATCTTTAAAGACATTATATTTCCATATCGCAAGTGAAAATAATATTCCCTGAAGTCCGATGTTGCCAATGAGTCCAATTATAGCCATTGTCACAAGACCATAACCAGACTTTAAAGCACAGAATATTGCCACGGCAGTACTCGTATTTATAATTATAATTGCTGCATTTACAACGTAAAAAAGCTGCATTCCTGTTAACACCCCGTTGAACACGCTTCCCGGGAAAGTTAACAATATACTCATTCCCATTATAAATATGACTACTTTTGCAGTGGAATTATATTCTTGTTGAATATTGAAATATTGCAGACCTGATATTGTAATTAGAATCAATATCGCGAATCCAATGATAGAGACAGTCCCGTAGAATATGAGGGACGATAATATGATTTCCGCAATTTTATTTTTATTTTCGATACCATGATACTGAGCCACATACTTTTGAATTGCGCTCTGCATTCCAAGATCCATGAGGCTTATATATGATATGATTGATATCGCTATATGCCATATCCCAAATAGATTCAAACCAAGATATTTTATATAGATTGGTGTCATAATCAATGCTATAGCCATTGACGCAAACATCGCAATTGTATTTGATATATTGTTAAATATTACTTTTATATGATTAAACTGCATATTCAATATAAGGTAATTAGTCCCGTTTTGGCACCAGATCGCATAGGTAGGTGGCTACCTGATCGAAGAGATCTTCGTGCCGGTTATTATACCGGAACTCCAGTTCTTTGAGATACAGAGGGAAGTAATTCTTGGAGACGCCATGGTGCTTGATCAGCCTCTCTTTGGCCCAACTCCAGAACCCCTCCAGACCGTTGATGCAAACCTTACCTGAAGAGAAGGACTTCTGGTGGTCCACCTTCAGGTGCCGGTAGCCGCAGAACATGAGGCTGTTGTAGCTGCCGAACTTGTCCGTATAGACCACGCTGCCTCGACGGACCTTCTTGATGTTGAGCGTGAGCAGCGTAGCGGCCGAGACATCCGGGACAACACTGACATGAACCCGGCCTTCCCGCTCCAGGATGCCGAACACAGGCACTTTGCCGGCTGCGCCACGTCCTCGATTGCCTTTGCGTCGGCCTCCTCCGAAGTAGGCCTCATCGAGCTCGATCTTGCCACCCAACAGGGTCGTGGCATCCTCGGCGTGGCTCATGATGGCCATCCGGATCGCTTTGACAGCCCCGTAGACGGCCCGATAGGACAGGCCCAACTGCATGGGTCTCTTGCGAACCGAGACCTCTAATTCAAAAAGCTTGATCAGCGAGAGCCACTGCACGTCGCTCAGACGGCCCAAGTTAATCCACCGTCCGGAGAAGTCCTGGAAGGTGTACTGGCATCGCGAGCAACGGTATCGTCCCTCTTGTAATTTATAGAGCTTTCAGCAGCGGCAACGAGGGCAGAAACGCTGATGTTTTGAAGCATTTTCCTAACAGGTACTTTCGGGCTCTCGCTTCGCTTGAAATCAGCTTGCGGTAAGTGTCTAAGTCCATGCGGCACCCTTAACACAGGTGCCAGAACGGTATCAATTACCCAATATAATACAAATTTCATTTTTAAGATTCTATCGGCCCATAACTGCAAGTTTATATTCTATAATTATTTACTACTCTTAGACGTGATTTGATGAAATATATTAGGTAGGGTTAGTGCTAGCGATCTAAGTCTGAATCTGCACCAGTTATGTACCAGTCGTTTCTTGCTTCTGCAAGATTTCTTCTTTTTGATTTAAATACAAAATCACATGGCAAATACGTTTTTATATATCCACGTTTGATAAGCGACCTCTCTAACTGTGAACATTTACACCAACATATGATTTTTCTTACACCTCTTATTCGCAGCTGATCTTCAATATTTTTGATTATTGCTGTTCTTGTTTCAATATCATTTTTTTCTGTTAGAATATCTACTATTTTAGCCGTATATTGATCTACAATCCGAACAACCGCATAGCCTCTATACTTTTCTGATATTTTAGCTTCATATATCATGTAATTATTATACGGATGCCGAATATATTTCCATTTAAGGATCGGCAGATCCCTTCGACATATATTCCCGTATTGAAACTTTGCCTTATTCCATAGATCATTGACTCTATCATCAAACATTTTGACTTCAACAACATCAATATTGCAACGATCCATATTTGTGCACTGAATTACGTATGAATAGATCATTGCAGACAAAATCAAACATGCTTTTCTTAATCCGTGCTCGACCGAATTTCTTATAGCATCAACACTCATCAATATTTTTTCATACTGATTTACTCTGCCGCAATACGTCCATGCATACTTAGTATACATTTTAGATGCATTTTCCGATACCCCTGCACCTAGCGCCATATCATACAAAGCACTCCATTCATTTACAAGCATCAATGCGATATTTTCTCTTCTATACTTTGGATCGACATACAGATCTCTCCCCCATGATACATTGTATTCTTCTCCATTTGAAAATAATATTGTTGGTGACAAAACAATCATCCCTACAACTACATCCCCGTGATATGCAAGTATTAGGGGATAAATATTTCTGATGCCATCTGGATTTTCATGTATTAGCCAGCTAAACCAGTTATCGCTTTTCTTCATGGATGATGGCATCCATGTGTTTCTAAAAAAATCAATAAGATTCCGATGATCATCGTCTGTATATGACTTAATGCGATATTTCATTCTATTTCGCATTTCTTAAAGTCTTTCTATTTTTGCAGATGATCATTACTCAGTTACTCACACTATTATCCCGTTAAAAGCGCACTCTATTTTCCACATGAAATCAATCCTACTTTTATATTTTGGTGTACCCATTCTACACAGTTTTAGTGGATTATCTCCTTTCCTGACATACCCCGGTATAGTAGTTAGAGCCGTTCTATAACCTATCTCTTCAGATACAGATATTGTTTGTTTATTACAGTGTGGATCCATAATTGGGTGTGGATATGAAAAATGATTTACACTATTGCACAAGTTATTCTCTATAATTTTCTTTGATTGAAACATTTCCGCGTATAGTTCTTGTTTATTAATGTACGCAAGATTTGGATGACTTATTGTATGTGATCCAATAATGTGACCCCTACTTATTACGTCCTTTGCATGATCCCAAGTCATCATGATTTCATCCGAAAATGATGCTCTTATATCGAGTGCTTTCTCAATCGTTTTCAAATAATCTAATTGCCTGCCCTCAGTCATTTTTGCACATGTCGAACTTGCATGCAAAAATGCTTTTCTTTTGTCAACATCATGAATTAATGACCATGATTTGTCACAATAATTTTCTTTCCAGTTCTCTTTTTTTGTTTCGTAGAACATTTTTCTCAATACATAATACCAGGGAGATATTCTATTTTCTATGGCACCAACTGTCAAAAAGAAAGCAGCTTTTATGTTATACTTGTCCATAATAGGCAAAGCAATATTGTAATTGTCAATAAATCCGTCATCAAATGTTACTATGATCGCTCTTCTCGGTAATTCGTATATTCCTTTTAGATACATTTCCAAATCATCTAGCGTAACTGGGTTATAATACTCAGATATTAGCTGCATTTGCTCACAAAATACATCCGGAGAATGAATGTTTCCGTTACCGATTCCTAGAGAAGATTTTGACGGTATATCTTGAATAGAATGGTAGCCAAGTATTAGTATTCTTTTCGTTGCTACTTCGCATGTTGCTCTCAATACACCGCTATTCATGCATAAAGTCTTTATCGCTGTTTTCAAATATTTATTCATCTTTCATTCCGCATCTTACTACACTTGTACACTGAATTTATAATATGAATTTAATTTATCTAGTGATGAATGATTTTTTTAATACAAGATATATATTGTTAATAATATATCTTCCCACATTATTCATTGTTTGTTTTATATATTTTTCATAATATTGAATAATAGTTCCGAATATAGTATTTCCATACACATAATAACACAAGCTTTGCCTGATACCGTCTGTCCACCTGCTTTTGTAATTCTCATCTCCCATCAGCAAGTC
>Ga0302247_1001485_pt1 | contig 17853 bp, 9 predicted proteins | sample AAG_UR_Ile_MG_FD_193529 | JGI IMG/M metagenome (GOLD analysis project Ga0302247, IMG submission 193529) | Enriched activated sludge microbial communities from anaerobic digester in WTTP, New Holstein, Wisconsin, United States - AAG_UR_Ile | ecosystem: Engineered > Bioreactor > Anaerobic >...
CAAGGGCGTTTCGCAGCGCGCGCAACGACCGGGTGCTGCAGCGGCTCACCATCGGCGCGAAGAGCGGGACCATCAAGGGCACATCTCCGGACGGGAAGCGGAACTGGTTCATGGGCTTTGCCGAAGACCCTGCAACAGGAAAGTCCATCGCCATCGGCTGCCTCATCATCCGCGGCAACTACACGCGCATCCATGCGGACGAGCTGGCGCGGAGGATCATCCGATACCATTTCTCCCGGCCTCTCGAGGTCGCCTCGTCCAACGCCGGGAAAACCGGGCCCGGGAAGGCGGCAGCCACCTTCTGACCCTGCCGGAGTTCCTTGAGAAATAGCTCCCTTGCGCTTGACACCGTCTGAATGCGTGTGGTAGCAAGGAATGCGGTTTCGGGACGTAGCGCAGTTTGGTAGCGCACCTGAATGGGGTTCAGGGGGTCGGAGGTTCAAATCCTCTCGTCCCGACCAACACTTTTTCCTGCCATGTATCGTGGAGGCAGTCGTTTCTTCCAGCAGATATTTACCATCATTCCTCCCGAGCGTCGTCGTGTATGCCTGAGCCTTTCCAAGACCGGTAAGGATGAAAATCAATCCCGACTTGTCGGACTGTGAGGAAATCCGCCGTCTTGTGATAAGGCCGAGGGTTCAATGGAAGAAGGCGGCATCCCTCGAGATCGGGATATCGCCTTCCATGCGCCGGCGATGCTGTATTACTTCAGACCGACAAAGCCTTCCTCCCCCACGAGCTTCTGGCCTTCGGGGCTCAGGACGAAATCGATGAACTTCTTCACGCTGCCCGAAGGCGAGCCGTTGGTGTACATGAACAGGGGCCGCGAGAGTGTGTAGGCGCCCTTGAGGATATTCGCCCGGGTGCACGGCACACCGTCGACTTCCACTGCCTTGACCTTTGGGCTCACATATCCGAAGCCGATGTACCCGATGGCGCCCGGCGTCTGGGCGACAATCTGGGCTGTGGCCTGGTTTGAGGCCGTGGTCATTGCATCGGGGCGGACCTTGTCCTTGCTCAGGGCGAGCTCTTCGAATGCCTCGAAGGTGCCGCTCGAGGTGTCGCGCGAGATGACGACGATGCGGGAGCCCCTGCCGCCGAGCTCTGTCCAGTCGGAAATCCTGCCGGTATAGACCGCCCTGATCTGATCCCTGGTCAGCCTGTGAATCGGGTTGGACGGATGCACCACGACCGCTATGCCGTCCATTGCGATGATGTTCTCGAAAGGCTCCACTCCCTTAGACCTTGCCTTTTGCACCTCGGTGTCTTTGATCTTCCGGGATGCATCCGCGATGTCAGTGGTGCCGTCGAGCAGAGAAGCTATTCCCACGCCGGATCCCCCTCCCTGCACCGATATGCTGATGCCCGGGTTTTTGTTCATGAACTCTTCTGCTGCAACCTGGGCAATAGGCAGCACGGTGGTGGAGCCTTTTATGGTCATGCCGCTGCCCGCACAGAATGCCGGCAGGATCGTTCCCAGGAGCACAAGAACCGCTGCCGCCGCAATCCATGCACCCCTCGCATACGCGCCGCTTTTTGTCATAAAATTCCTCCCTGGTTTTATTGCCCATCATGTAGCAGTCGAATGTTAAGGAGGTATGAATATCCGGTTAATTTTCCGTTAAGAAAGGAGATATCCGTATCGCTGAGCCATGCAGTGTCTTACGGGCGGGCGTTCTTCACCATTCCCGCAGCACAGCGGTCATTTTCGATGATCTTCGCCCCGATGGGGTACACGAAAAACGCGGTGAAGAATTTTCCGTACTCGGTGAGCCTCTTGGCCAAGGCGTAGGCAGATGAAAGGAGCTTGCCCGTCTCGGGTTCCCCCACAGGACGATAGGAGAAATCCAGCGAGCCTTTGCTGTTGAGGTTTCCAAAGGCGAGGCGCACCCGCGGGATATGATAGCGGGAACTCACCACCACAGCGGAATTCAGCGAGTTTGCCCGCATCAGCCCTACGGCGGCGGCAGCCTCGCCGAAGGTCCCGCCGCAGTACTTCAGAACAGTCGAATTCACCTGTTCGGGTCTGCCGATCAGTATTCTTTCCCCGGGTATGTCTGTTTCGATCCCGTATATCCTCAGGATAGTTTTCCAGCTGAGGCCGGTATCCCGCATGGCGAGTATCAGATAATCCACTAACCCCCGCTCTATCAGGTGAACACCTTCCACAATCCGCTGGCGGTCTTCATCGGGGGGGCCGGCAAGAACGATGACCGCATCGACCTTCGATCCTGCTCCTGCATCGTCTTGCTGCATCTCGATCCTCACCAGCAGGGTGGCCAGCGCTGCCAGGCAGAGGAAAGACACCGCAATGATTACAGCCCTTCTCCTCTTCATCCTGCCAATGTCCGGTAGCGGGATTTCATCTGCACTGACGTCGTCAAGACGAAGATGGACAGGCTCTCGCGTTTTTCTGCTCTCTTGGGGATAGTGGTGCGGCCGGGAGTGACCATGTGGGTATGTATACCACAAGTACCTCACCTGTCATAGGGAGAAGTGGACGGACCCCGAGACTCTGCGGAAGGCCGCCCGGCGGGGCAAAAGGGATCTCTCTTATCGGGAAATTCGCCGGAGTGGAAATATCTGTGATTCTGAGCACCTCATTCGGATGATACCTCTCAAGACCGGCTCAAAGGGGCTTTCTCTTATCCTCTCTCAAGGGCGTCCGCTTGAGCGGGCCAAAGAGAGGATGCAGGGGGGAGGATCACATAACGTTCTTGGCACCCCGCCGACCGGTCTGAAGAGGCACCTCACTTCCGAGATCGCCTGATGCATGACGGCTGACGGAATGTATTGAAGGTGTTGACATATCAGGAGGATGCTCTTATGGTGTGTGAATTAATTGAAAGTCTTTTTTGTTTTCAGCCAGCTGGCAGGGGAGGGTGCTCCATGAACAGGCATGGACTGTTTGTGGCATTGACGATCATGGCGGGTGCATGCCTGATGTCTTTCGCCTTCTCCTCCCAGGCCTTCTCGGCCGATCCCGAGGCGGAAGAAGCATTCATCATGGAGAATCTCATGCCCGCCCGCCAGGGCGATCCCCAGGCCCAGCTCTTCGTGGGATTTCTTTACGAAACCGGCCAGGGTGTCCGGCAGGACTACTCCGAGGCCGTCCGGTGGTATCGAAAGGCAGCGGAGCAGGGCAACACCATCGCCCAGATCCAGCTGGGCAATATGTATCGCCTGGGCAAGGGCGTCTCTCAGAGCTATGTCATGGCCTACCTGTGGTACGATATCTCCTCGCGGAGCGGCAATGCGAACGCCAAGGACCTGAGACGCGCCGTGGCGGGCAACATGAGCCCGGCCGAAATCGCGGAGGCTAAGCGCATGTCAGCGGAGTGGAGGCCGGGGAAGAGGTAGCATTTTCTCTCTAGTATCGGGAGCCGATGTCTGTCAGTGTTAGTCAGAATCCTTACTCTTTGTATTCAATGTAATTATACGGCCTTTGTTGCAGTGAATAGCATTTGCTCCCCTCCCAAGTAACCAAAATCATTAGACCAGTATATGAGCACAGTGGGATAAAGGAACCCTATTTCCTCTAGATCATAGAGGAACTCCCAGCCGAAATTATAAAAGCTCAGACATCCAGCTGAATTCAGAGGATCTCCATGATATTCGGGAGGCAGTATATGGTTTACTTTGCCGTTACCGGATACGTAAGCTCGAACGGTATTTTTCTCTTCTGTATGGGAAAATGGGACACTTAAATAGAGTATTCCACCGGGCTTTAAACATCTCAGGCATTCCTTCAGAGCTTTTTTATACTCAGGAACGTGCTCAAAGACATCAAAGGAAAGTATGTAATCGAACTCCTCATCGGCAAAAGTCAGCCTGGTAAGATCCTCATTTCTGATCCCTTTACCGCTGCAAGATCCATGGCGTATAGAGTCGCCGAGATATTCGCTGCCATATACATGATCGTATGAATCCTTAAACCAGTTATACAGGGGGGTAGTCTGTTCTGTGATATATATCTTAGAATCACGGTTAGGGCGAAATTCCTGTTCAAAGATGTGTACAGTTGCCCGCATTCGATTGTTCAGATGGCAAAAGGGACAAACCAAACGTTCTCTCCAATTCGGCATGGGAATGGTCCCGATCTTATACGAGTATTGATAATCAACGGAAAAAGGAACCAATTTTTTACAAACATAGCAATAACCATCCAGCACGAATTCCTTTCTGACCTTGGGAAGCACACCTTGTTCAAACGCAAGATGCTCGAGGTTTTTTGATCGATATCTAGCTGTATGCATTTTGTACTCATCGAAAGAACAGACTCTCGATACTTGCAAGAATGGTTCGGCTGTCGGGTTAGGTTCCTTATTGATTCTTTTCCGCACTTCGTCAGCGTTAGCACCGCATTTTACTGCTGTTTCCAAGCTTACGAGCATTTGTGCGGTTTCTCCTTTTTCGGCAAACAGATCCGCCAAGAAAAGGTGTGCTCTGGAATTTGATGGATCGAGGCGCAGCGCTGTTTTAGCGAGGCGCTGAGCTAGCGCCGGCTCGTTCTCTTCCTTGAGCCGACTTACAATCTTCATACAGAGATCTGAGCACTCGGGAAGCGAATCAATGACCGCATCAGGAATAGGAATATTGAGGAGGAGCAAAAGCTGCTCGAGGGCATTGAGAAATGCCCCGATATCATCAAGTTCTACACTCGTATCCACAGTGCCGACCAAGGCATGCAGATGCGAAGGAGATTCATGGAGTATGTCGATATAAAGCGAGTGGGACTTGTCATAATGCTTCAGGTGACAATGAATCTGAGCAAGACTTAGCCACAGAGCAATGTCAATGTTTTCCGACAGTTCCTTGGCTTTTTCAAGATGAAGTAGAGCGTCATGGATTTTTCCTGACTGAAGTAGAGCTATACCCAGTGCGTGATGTATGGGTTTCTTTCGGGTTCCTGTCTTCAGGGCGTGGATATAGATGCCGATCGCCTCATCCACCTTCCCGATCTTTTCCAAGGCCTTGCCGTGCTGGAAGAGTATGGTGCTGCTCATATCAGGTGGCGTCGGATACGAATCGGGCCTCTGGGGCAAGCCAGCGGCTTTCTTGAATGCTGCGACGGCCTCAGTGAAACGCCCGGCCCTCATACATACCATCCCGAGGTAATAGTGTAGCAAGGGACTCTCTTTGAAGATGGCTATGCCATCAGAGATTTCACGGTGGGCTTCGTCTGTCCGTCCCAGCCTGAGCAAGCAGTCAGTGGATATGGTGTAGCTGAAATGGAGCCAATCTTCATCGGTGCGCTTCTGCCGAGCCTTGTACAGGTTCTCGAGACACTGTACGAAATCCTCCAAGCCGATACAAGCCATGGCCATGAAGAAATGTTGGCTCGCAGTATCCTTACCCGCTTTGAGCTCATCTGTGAGGATATCCAGGTTCCTACGCGCCTTTGCCCTCCGTGCATCCGGGTCGTGATACCCGGTGTGAATGATGGTTATCTCAAGAGGTTCCACCGTTATGGCAGCTCTTCTCAATGCAGGGAGAATTTGCTCATGCACCCTGCCCTCGAAGCGCACCTCGCCTCTATTGGGGATGATCCGAGTCTGAAAGCTTAACGTGTCGGGCATGTCCTCTGATCTGCTGAGGATTTTGAGCATATATGCCCTGTTCTTTCCCGGTCGCAGATGTGCTTTGAGCTTCAACAGCGCCTTTGCATCTTTTTCGTCGATCCTGTCATCGGCGTCCAGCCAGAGCAGGTAATCCGACTGTGCAATGGCCAGTGAATGATTTCGCGCGGCCGAGAAATCATCATTCCAAGGAAAGTGCCCGATTCTTGCGCCGAATGACTCGGCAAGGGCGATGGTTCCGTCTGAAGAACCGGTGTCCACGATACATATCTCGTCTACGACTCCGTGTATGTCGGAAAGTATCCCGCCAAGGTTTTTCACCTCGTTTTTCACTATCATGACCGCCCCCAGACTCATGGCAGCTTTAGATTTGCTCATCAATGCGCTCCTCTATTGCTGATGTCCATAGATGTCATGTACCTTCTACAGACCTAGCCGATCGACCTGGCATCGGAGAATATGCCCGGTATTTCTCAAGAAGATTTTTTATTTCGGGTAGGAGCACAACCTCCTTCGCCCCGGCTGAGACAGCATCGGAGAGATTCGACAAGGCATCGGGATCGCCCGGTTTGATGCAGAGTACTGTCTGGAAGGTCTCGACGGCTGCTTCACGATCTCCAAGTTCCCACTGGATGACTCCCAGATTGTTCAGGGCTTCCGTGTTGTGAGGATCGATACGGAGTGCGCGTTCAAATATCTTGAACGCTCTGAGGATGTCTCCTTTACAAAAAGCCGTTTCGCCCCATCTGACGAGATGCTCCACCTGTCGGTTCTTTTCGATGCGCACGTGGTATTCATCGGCCTTTTGAGAGTATATGATATCTTTCCATTTTTCCAGGAAGAGGGATCGATTTGCATTCATCGTGGCCGAATAATCGATGGAATTTTCCTTGAATGTCATGCTGCCGAAGTGGTGTACGAATACGTCGCGCGCGATGATATTCCGGTATCCGGCGATGCATGATCTCATGCATAGATCATCATCCTCGTAATTGCCGGTCTTATAATCTTCATCCAGTCCGCCGATGATTTCGAGAACCTCCTTTCTGATCAGCAGACAGAATCCGACAAGCCTCATGCAAGGTTCAATTTTACCGTCGTATCTGTCTCTTATCTCTCTGGCGAATGCATGCATCTGATCGATGTCTTCGCCGTATGGTACGCTGGTAATGAGTTGTGCCCCGGAAACGGCATTGGTGACTGGACCGACCATACCAATATCACCGAGGCCCTTTACGTGTTCAATCATCCTGCCTAGCCATCCGTGTGTGACCACGACATCGTTGTTGAGCAGTACCACATACTCGCCGTGCGCTATTCTGATCGCTTGGTTGTTACCAGATGCATATCCCCGATTTCTATCGTTCATGATGAGTGTGACATTGTCATGCTCTTCTGCATAGTGTCTGAGGAATTCGGGTGTACCATCAGTTGAGGCGTTGTCTACGATGATGATCTCATGAGGCTCGGGAGTGCATTGCTCAATACTTTCAAGGCATTGCCGGGTATACTTCAGACCGTTGCAGCAAAGGATTATGATCGAGGTGAGAGCATCAGGTTTTTTTTGAGTGTCGGTTGAATCGTCCGGGCGGGCATCACGAGAATAGGCCGGAAGAGCCGCAGACTCCAGTTCTCCGAGCGAGGTGAAGAGCTCGATGGGTATATTTTTGTTTCGATACCTGTTGAAGATATCATTGACGGGTGCTCGAAGACACCATTTTTTGTCAAAGAGGACTCGATCATCCTCTGGGATTTCTTTCCGATCTGTCTGTGTGTATGTGGTGCCTGTTTCTGAAGATTGCAAATTCTCCATGGAATCCACCCGGTGTCCGTAAAGAGACGAGCGTAAGATAAAGTCATACCATCCGATATGATCATTCTGGAATCCCGCATCGAATCCCCCGATGTTTTTTATCACAGAGTGCCTGGCGGCCATGAAGGGCACAAATTTCACCTTGAATTCATGCATGCTGGTATGTTCGGGATCAGGCATGACAAGGTTTTCACCAAATGAAATCATATTTCCCTGCGGATGAGGCTGCAGGATGTTTGCTGGGATCAGTATGTCGATATCCGGATGCTGTTCTGCATATGAAATCATGGAATACAGAGCGGATATGTCGAGATTGCTGGGTGTCTTGCTTAAAACGATGATTTCCCCTGTACACAGTGAAAGAGCTCTGTTCCAAGAAGTGGCCAGATTAGTTCCAGGCTTCTCGATCAACACGTGGATGTCCCTCTTACCTATCTGTGTGTTTTTAAGTTCAAAGAGACGCTGGCAAATCTCCTGATCAGAGCCTCTGTATACGACAATGGTCTCCCCGGGAGTATCGATCAATGTCAGAAGCGAGGGGAAAGAGTCTTTAAAAAAAATCCCGTCGTCGCAAACCATCAGCACGAGAGAGACATGTTTTTTGCGGTAGTGTTTGGCATCCAGGAAAACAGAATCGATTTTTTTCTGGATGGCGTCCGGCGACCATCTTTGTTCGACCACCCTTCTCCCGTTTCTGGACAGTTTTTCCCACAGACTGCGGTCCTGATAGAGCTTGATGACTTTCCGGGCAAAATCTTCCGGCTCGTCGGCAATCATGGCGTCATCGTTATCGACAAGATTCATTCCTTCGGCCCCGATAGACGTTGTGACCACGGGGAGGCCCCATGAAAGCGCCTCGCCGACCTTGCCTTTCATGCCTGCTCCATAGGTCAGAGGATTGACAGAAATGCGTGCATCCCTCAGGTATGGTGAGAGGTCTTCGACATACCCGGTGACGACAAACTGATCCGAATTCAGGCGTTGTATCTGCTCAGGCGGGTTGTTCCCGACGATATATGTCTTCACGCCCGGCATGTGCTTGCGGATCAGGGGAAGCACTTCCTTGTGGAAGAAAAGCACGGCGTCTATGTTTGGCTTGTGGCTGAAGTTACCCACAAAGAGCAGATCAGAAGTGTGGTCATAATGCTTTGTCCAGAATACCTTTTTATGAATATTCGGTACGATATCGATAGGTGCCTGCACGAAATTCTCTATAGCCTTTTTGTCTTCCTCCGTGACCACCCAGAGCCTGTCTCCTTTGCGATAGGCAGCCAGCTCCCGCTTCTTGTTCCGCCGAGCGATTTCCAGCAGGGCCTGGTTTTTCTTCATCTCGGCCTCGCGGAATTCTCTGAGAAAGTGGATGTCTACCGTGTCAATGATGACTTGTGATTGGGGGCAGTTCCGTCTCACCATGGGGAGGTAATACTCGGCGATGTGCCAGAATGACAGGATCACATAGTCGAATGATTTCGACCTGAGTATTTTTTCGACATCGAGATAGGGAGCAATGATATCCAGGCCTAAAGCCTGGAGGGCTGTTGGGTCACCGGCATAGACTTCCACTCCCATATTCTGCAGAAGAGGTACATACACGCCGGCGTGTTCGCCGTTTCGTGCAATGTAGGTCAGCTGGAAACCCAGCCTGATAAGGGCCTTCATGATCTCGAACAAGCGCAGCGAGCCCGAAGCACGGTCGTACATTGGCAGGAACGGATCGATGATCAGAATGTTCCCACGCTCGAAAGACTTTGGTGGAGCCTTTCTCCATCTGCCACGGATGATTTCGATGTCGTTAACGGGAATAGGGAGGTCCTTATGGTCATCGATCCCGCTCTGCCGAACGGTATCAGACTCCTTGGCTTCAATGACACCTTTTATTTTAAGCGCTGTAAAGGTCCACCAATAAAGCTTTCCCAGTTCATCTAGGAGCTTTTTCTCATCTGCAGGCGGCATGCTGTTTTCCAGGGCCCGTTCGATGTCTCTGACACGAGCCATCTTGCTTTCCAGCGTTTGCCTGACAAAGGCCCATTTCTGATCCACATCATCCACCATACAATACTTCTGAATCACAGGGTCTGGATGCATTTTGCTGAAATGATATTGAGATTTACCCTGTTTCACGCATCTCTGACAGAATTGTTCGTAAGTCAGGGGCCGGATCATGAAGCTTTTGGCGCTGCGGTTATAGATGACCTTAAGTCCCAATTTCGAGAGCCGGTATCCCAGCTCGATGTCTTCGGATCCGAACCTGAAGAGCTGGTTGAAGACCCCGTGACGTACCAGCAGCGACTTCTTGCATGATGAACGCCCGCCCCAGAAATACGTGAAATCCAGCTCCTGACCGTCTTTAAGGTTGCTGTAGGAGAAAAGGAAGTGGCCGATATTCGTGACGAAATCCATTACTCGGCTTATTTTCAGTGAAGGGTGCCATGTGGTATAGCCCAGCACCGCGATATTTTCTTCCGGGTGAAGGGAGTGGGTGCGGATGTGCTCTGTGAGCAGGTCGGGATCGGCGACGTCGTCGTCATCAAAGAACAAGAGGATCGGGCCGCAGGAAGCAAACACACCCATGTTCTTTGCAGCTGAAATACCAGAGTTTTTCTGCCGGTAGTACCGCAAGGGGAGCCTTTGGGAAAAATTCCTGCATACATCTGACGTGTTGTCAGAAGAACCATCGTCAATGACGATCACCTCGAACTGATCTTTCGGCAGACTCTGTCCGACCAGGCTTTCCAGGGATTGGCTCAGCAAGTCGGCCCGATTGTATGTGGGTATTATGACGCTGATGAAAGGCTGAGAGGATACAGATTTCATGTCGACTCCTCGGCGATGATATAGGTGTTTATGACTTTGAAGCACTCGTCCAGCGAAAGGTGATCATGCTTCTTGAGATATGCGCTTCTCTGTCTATCGGCATCTTCCCAGTTATAATTGGCCACCGGTTTGCGCAGACTGTGATCAACGCAGACCGCATCGATGATACCCATCTTAAGACCCCTTTGAATGATTTCGTGTGCCCAGACATTTTCGTATCCCCATCCCATGGGTGAGATGAGGTCGAAAGGAAAGACGAAGTCAAAGACTGAAGTGTGAAAACTGACCACCGGTCCTATTTCAACGAATAGAGTCTGCCTGGCGTGAACTCCGAGGTGCTGCTCCACGATGGGATGGTCAATGTACGAGTTGAGAGTTCTGGCAGGCTGGGCTATCGCCAACCCAAGCGAAGATTGCATTGCGATGAAAGTGTCCACGAATTGTTCCGGAAGGACCACGTCGTCATCGCAAAGGATGACATAATCGTAGCGCGATAGATCGTCTCCTGCAAGCAGATCGTTGATGATCTGAAACTTCGGCCTCTTGCCGGTCAATGTTTTCACGGTGACCCTTGCCGTTGCCTCATCGGGAGGTTGCCCGTTGAGTGCGACCCATTTCTGTACGATTGTGTGTTTTTCCGAACGGCTGAGGACGGAAACGATGTCGCTGACCGTGTTTGTAGTGTTCGCAAGATAGATTCCGAGAACGAGAATATTCTTGTGCGACGATTTTGTTATGGTCGTAGCGATCTCGGAAGTGAAATCCCTGGGCCTAAGAGAAGCCAGGGTTTGGTAGTCTGGAGCATGATTGTCTGTCACAGCGGCAGATGGGGATGAAATACTGTTTGCAACAAGGATGCACTGAGGTTGGTAGAGGATCCGACACCCTCTGGATACCATTTTTAACCCAAAATCTATGAGTGCGGCTCCGATGCTCTTCAGGTCAGGGTCGAATGCATTCATTTCATCCCATGTCTTCCTGCGAATGATCATGCAGTGTCGGGAACCGGAAACAACCGGGCAAGTGAAGTTGTACGCAGGGTCAAGGAATGGGATTCCGCCCCCTCTGCTCACCAGTTCTGCTTCGTTGACAACCGTTGATCCAGCTTCAACGATCATACCTCCTGTAGATATAGTTTTCCCCACTATGGCATCCCAATCAGATGCATTCTTGAGCACATTCATGATGCAGGAGAACCATGATTGGGTGATTATCACCGACTCATCCAGGAACGCGAGAAACTCTCCCGAGGCCTTTCCGGCTCCAGTGATGCTTCCTTGGACAGGTGTGACTTTACCGTCAAGGAGGATGGCGGTTGTATGCTCATGCCGTAGCTGTTTGATGTATTCTCTGGCGTCGTCGCTCGATCCAATATCCACAAGAATGAGTTCGACGCCCTGAAGGGGGATGTTCCGGAGGATCGACTGGACACTGCGGTAGATCTCCTTCATGTTACCCTTTACTGTAAGTATGATGGAGAGCAAACAGGATGGCGGGAGTATTTCACCTCTGGAATGGGAGGAATCATCTTTGGAAATGTTTTCTGTATTATTCGCTGTGAGTTCTTTTGTATCCAGGATGTTTGATTCCAAAGAGGGAAGCAGGCATCCGTAGATGTCGGGAAGATTTTTAAGCCCCTTCGCCTCCTCCATGAAGTCAGGGTTCTCAAGAATAATGATTTTATCCGGCTTGATGCCGTCCTTTTTTATAAAAGTGGAGAAACAATCGTTCAGGATGCTGTCTCCCCAGGCGATGATCTCCTGTGTCAAGCATGAAAGCCCCGCTTCCTGACAGTAGACTCGGAACAGTTCTGCAGACATGTTTTCTCCACGCCAGTGACGGTTTTTCACAGTCAATTTCCCGGTCTTTGGATCCCGAAATGCGCCTATATTTGAGTGGTGAAGAAACCCTACACCGCCGGGCTTGAGCTTGGACGAAAGATCATGCAGGTAGGACTGCATGACATCTTTTTCCACATGGACGAGTGAATCCCAGCTGAAGACGAAATCAACGGAATTGTCCTCGATCATGTCGAGAGATTTTCCATCGTTCACGAAATAGTGGACATGCGGATAGTTGCTGAAACGCTGTTTGCATGCCTGAATGCATTTTTCTGTCAGATCGACGAGAGTGAGTTTATCGCACTGCCGGACGAGGTACTGTGTACATCGTCCGAAACCGGGGGCGATCTCCAAGATATGTCCTGAAGGCAGACATCGCCGTATACGAGGAAGGATTGTCTTGTGCCATAGCTGTTCTGTTCCTCCCCAGGAGGCGGACCATTCATCGCCACCCTGAGACCAGTCATAATTCGACCATTGTACCTTGTTCTTCTGAATTGAATTCGCGGTCTCGCGGTCTGGCGAAGCCTTGCCCTGTGTTCTTGGCTGCAGGCGATCAGCAAGAATCCTCTCGGGTTTCGATATTGAACTGGGGGCATGACGTGCTGCATCATGATTCTGCTCAGATTGTGGTTTCAGTCTGTTATCTACTAAATTCCACAGATATTTGGCCTCTTCATCATCAGCATTGAGGGATATCAGTCTCCTACACATTTCTCGGGCATTTTCGAGTTTCTCCTCCTCAATGAAGAGTTCTATGAGATTTTTTAGTGAGATGCGATCTTGAGGATTGATGCTCAGCGCCCTTTCAAAATATCCTTGTGCCTTTGCCAAATCTCCTGATGCATGGTGTATGGCACCTATGTCGTTGTGAAATTCCGCATTCAACGGATCCAACTCGAGTGCACGGTTCATTTCTTCTATTGCTTCCCCGAGTCTTCCTTCTTGAAAGAGCAAAATCGCATACTGGTGGAGGATAGCCGGATCATCAGGGTTGCGTGAGAGCTGTGCCAGAAGCTCATTCTCTGCATTCTCGTATCTGTCGGCATTTGTATTTCTGGATGACGGGCTCACTGGAATGGCTTCACTGAGGGGTTCCTCAGACGTCGGACGGGCTCTCCGCCCAAGATAGTTCTCCATGTATGATCGTGACTCATGAACGGTTGATATTATATATTCCATGTAAGCTGTATTTTCTGGAGTCAATGGAGCAATCTTGTCCTTTATTGCATGCTTGTAGATATCAATGAGTTTATGAATTTGTGTCTCAGCTCCATAGTGTGAACAAGCAATTCTTTGTAATTCCTGACCATATTGAGAATTGTACTTCTGGATTTCCTCGACCAATGATTCAACGGAGAAATTGATTTTTCTTGCCCTGCCCGAAAAATTGCACTTCATAATGTCATAAAAATTGGAAGGCGTGACAAGACCATCTCCTCCTAGGTAGTCAAAAATTATAGGTATCCGGGCACACAGCATTGCTTCAATTGCTCCGCGGCCTAGACTGAACACGATATCGGCTCGATTGATGTAGTGAGGAACATGGAAATAATCTATTTCGCGAAAACGCAGCCCGATAAATTTACATCTTATGTTTAATAACCTACATGCTTCTCGGATTTTTTGCTCAGTCGTGGGGTCAATCCTGTTGCTGAGAACCAGCGCATTACGAGGCTCATTGCGAATCTGAGAATATGGGTGAAAGATGCTTGTATCAACTATATTGCGATAGATATCAACGGCATGATTATCTCCCAGCTTGGCTGTGAGATTGTTTTGTACCTCTTCGCTGACAGCCAGAAACTTCGAGATATGTATATCGACCAAAGGCGGCTGTTCTAGGAAAGGAAGAACACCATGTGAGAGAAAAACTATCGGAACACCCGGAAAGAAATGCCTTACCTCCAGGGCATTGATGTTATGGTGGACATGAGCCACATCGAAGTGTCTCCTTTTCAACTGGGAAAGGTCATCAACTATAGGTATATTCCGCGCATTGAAGTACTTTCGTATTCTATCAATATATTTTGAGTAGACAACGACATCATGTCCATTCTTTTTTAAAAAGTCGGCTACGGTAAAGGTGAATACCTCACTTCCCGTGAAATCCAGAAGATGGTGGTTGGTGAGAAGGATGCTCAGTTTCTTATGTCCCTCTTGTTCCTTTCTGATTACGTTCTCTGCTGAGACATTGGTTTTTCTCTGGTTACATGCAACCAGAATAGTTGAGCGAATATAGAAATTGTCCTGGAAAGAGAGGGAGAAATTCTTGAACAAGTCTGCTAATCTTCTCTTGGATAAAAAACGAACATGTTCCTCGGTTTCATCTATGTAGTTCGGAACAGTGACGAAAACCACTCCCCCCGGCTTCAATACGCGTTTGACTTCTGAAATAACTTGCTTCTCATCGATTACATGTTCAAGGATTTCTGAGAGAATAATAGTATCGAAACTTCTGTCCTTGAAAGGCAGAAACTGAGCATTCGCTTGTGCGAATCGGGCATCCGGAACCTTGTCTTTTGCCATTTTCAAATAGCCCATGCTGATATCAATACCGACAACATCCAGTCCTACATGATTCAGATGGAAGCAATAGCCGCCCCTCTGACATCCGATATCGAGCACCTTGCCCCTGGCAACCTTGAGAGCCTCTTTCAGCCTCCCTCTTACATTATACATGCCGCCCGAATCTGGATCAGGAATAGTGGGATCAAAAAGACGCTCTTGAGCTAATCTGTTTGTTTCTGATTGTTTTTCGTAGAATTTGCGATATGTGCATGAATTGGATAAATGTTTCCTTTCGTCTGGTTGTGTGAGAAAATCCGATTGCATGATTTTCTCGATAATAAACTCTGCCCTGCGACGGTAAGTGTGGTATTCCCTTACTATGTCCAATCCATTTCGGGCAATTTCTTCCCTTTTTTCATCATTTTCAAGATAGTATGAAATTTTCTCGATAAGTTCTCTTTCATTTGAATAGGTGACGAGGTGTATGCCATCCTCAAACAACTCATCGAGATATTCTACCCTGTCCGTTACCAGAAGCTTGCCGGTTGCAAGGGCCTCGAAGACCCTCATATTGATTTCCTTCGCATCGCTGGTATTGAATATGATCTTGCAGCAGTTCAACATCCTGTTGGCCCTGTTCATGAAAAGCTTTTGCCCGACGAAACAATGGAAATGATCTCTGATGAGGTCTAGCCTTCGTTTCCTCTCTTCATTTCTGATATTGCCTACAAAGCCGACATCATATACCTCATCAACCTCCATAATGGGCTTATAAATGTCTGTATTGACAGCGTATGGCATGTAAAAGGTGTTTGGTCTGTGGCTGAAATATGTCAGAAATGTTGTTTTGTCCCCGACGAATACAAAATCAGCCTTGGATTTGTATGCTCTTTCAAGCGGTGGATGTGCAAGCGTGAGAGGTTGACGTGTCATTAAATCAATCGGACTCACATTGTTTGCTATGCATATGGTTATGTAACCAGGAGGAACAGAGGTCGATCTGGCGCCTTCGTGATTAGGTCTCGCTAGCCAGAGACATTCATAACCCATTGTGACTAATTCATTGTAAATCTGTCTAGGTTGCGCATACCAGATATCGCTACTGTCGATTATTGCTAATTTCAGTTTATCCTTAAAAGACATCATACCCCCCTTGGTTATGAGTAAAAAGGCCCCACGGTAGCAGATCATCATCCCCATATCGTTTCATTCCAAAGAAGGTCTTCCCATTCGGAAAGCGCATACTTCTGCAACCTATCTCGTATGAAATGCAATATGCGGTCTTTACCTGTAAAACAGGGGAATTCTTCATCGGTGATTGCCGCGAGCAAGATGTATGCCTTTAAATATAATATTGTAATATCAACTAGATAGCGCAAATAACCTTTTCTGGATGAGTCAAGATATTGACTATATGACAAATTACCATCTCATAGTAAGGCTTGTTGGTATACGTACCGGGAATGATATCAAGAAAATGTTAAAGTAATTTATCCGAATGGCGATAAAGTACAATAGATTAATGAAAGGGGGTGGATGGAACAAGGTCTGATCAGGACCTAAAAACTGATCGCAGATGAATAAAACGGCCAAGGAAGGCCGGGAAAACCAAAAAATCAAGGAGGATTGAATCATGGCACTTCGCATTAACACCAACATCGCAGCAATCAACGCACACCGGCAGTTACTCGGCACAGAAGCAAAACTCGGTTTGAGCATGGAGAAACTCTCCAGCGGCTACCGAATCAATCGCGCATCCGACGACGCCGCAGGCCTGGCCATTGCCAACAGGCTCCGCACCAACGTCAGGTCGCTCACCGTCGCCTCCAGAAACGTGACCGAGGCAAAGTCCATGCTGCAGATCGCGGAAGGATCTGCCAACCAGATCGAAAACATCCTCGAGAGGATGAAGGAGCTGGCCACCCAGGCGGCATCCGAAAACTCGGGTGAGGACGTCGACAAACTGGACGCGGAATTCCAGGCCCTGATCGATGAGATCGACCGGATCGTGGATGACACCGAGTATCAGGATACCGCCCTTCTCGACGGGACCTTCTCGGGCAGCTTCCAGGTCGGCTCAGGCGGTGCAGCCGCAGACCAGCTGGCCATCAGCATTTCCGCGCTCGATTCTTCGGGTCTGGGTCTCGCTTCCTCGTCTGTAAGCAGCCATGCAAATGCCGTTACCGCTCTCGGTACTATCGACGACGCCATCGACACCCTTGCCGATGTGCTCGGCAACATCGGCGCATCCATGAACAGGCTCGACTACACCTACTCGAACCTCCAGGTGCAGATCGAGAACTTCTCGGCCTCGGAATCCGTCATCAGGGACGTGGATATGGCCTCGGAGATGGTGAACTTCACCAAGAACCAGATCCTGCTCCAGGCCGGCACGGCGATGCTCGCACAGGCCAATATGTCCACGCAGGTCGTTCTCTCCCTGTTCGGCTAATACCAGTCAGAAAGGTCATGGGGGAGGTCTCCTCCCCCATGATTCAATGACTGAAAGGCGGGTGTGGCCATGAAAATCGAGAGCATCAGACCAATACCGATAGATCCTGTCATGAGAGAAAAGATCGATTCAGGGTCTCCGGCCACAGCCCAGGTGTCGCGTACCAAAGGCAAGGAAACATCTCAACCTCAAAGACCTCTTCAGAATGATTCCCAATCTGCCGATGAAATTCAGCAGGACATAGCAAAGATCAACGATCAGCTTGAGTCCATGAACCGATCCATCAGATTCAGCATCGACGAAGGTACCAAGGATATTGTGGTGAGGGTCGTGGATGAGAATACCGGTGAGGTAGTCATGCAGATACCGCCGGATGAAATGTTGAGGCTGAGAGAACGGCTGAGCGAGATGTCCGGGCTGCTTGTGAGAGAGCAGGTGTGAGGTAGAAACGAGTCAGGTCCCGGTGTCTGCCGCTTGAGGACCTGACCGGCTATTCTGAAGGGGAGGGGGGATTCCCATGGCAGCGACATATTCAATTTCAGGACTTGCATCCGGGCTTGACTGGCGAAGCATGATTTCCCAGCTCGTGGAACTCGAACGGCGGCCGATCACACTGCTTGAGGAAAAGCAAACCACGCTGGGCGAGAAAAAATCGGCCTGGAATCAGGTCAACTCACTTCTCCGCTCCCTGAAAACGGCGGCCGGCGCCCTGAATTCTCCCGATGACTTCAATCTCTTCACCCCGAAAGCCACCATCAACAGCACGACCCTGAATGTGTCCGACCTCTTGAGCTATGCCGTGGGTTCGAATGCGACGGAAGGCTCATACAACATTACCGTCAA
>Ga0302247_1001499_pt1 | contig 17759 bp, 15 predicted proteins | sample AAG_UR_Ile_MG_FD_193529 | JGI IMG/M metagenome (GOLD analysis project Ga0302247, IMG submission 193529) | Enriched activated sludge microbial communities from anaerobic digester in WTTP, New Holstein, Wisconsin, United States - AAG_UR_Ile | ecosystem: Engineered > Bioreactor > Anaerobic >...
CAGCCAGAAGGAGAGGAGCGGAAAAGACAGGGCCGATGCGCCGCCGGCGGGTCCGGGCGCGCCGGCGGCGCATCGGCCCTGTCTTTTCCGCTCCTCTCCTTCTGGCTGCCGGAGAACCTTTCCCGCAGGGCCTCCACCTCTCCGTCTTCGATCCGCCGGAAAAGGATCTCCGGAGACGAGACCGCCGCAATCCCGCCGGGCCGGAGAAGATCCTTCCAGTCCAGGTTTTCCACCCCCAGAAAGCCGGCGATCCGTTTCGCCGTGGTGGGAAGGACCGGGGCGCAGAGGAGCGCCAGATCCCGGACCAGATGAACCAGGTTCCGTAAAAGGGCCGCCGCCTTCTCCGGGTCCGAGACCCGGGTCTTCCAGGGCTCCCCGTCCTGGAATGCCTTGTTGCCGAAGGAGGAAAGGGCCAGGGTCTCCCGGAAGGCCTCCCGGAGCTCCGCCCGATCGTAATGGGCCCGGATTCTTTCCACCAGGGGGCCGATTTCCCGGATGAAACCGTCGTCCGCGGGCCCCGGAGGCACCTTTCCGTCGTAGTACCGGGAGATGAAGGTCAGGGTCCGATTCACCAGGTTGCCCAGGTTGCCGATGAGCTCCGAGTTCACCTTCTCCTGAAAGTCCTTCCAGGTAAACAGATAATCCGAGGTCTCCGGACGGTTGTAAAAGATGTAGAACCGCCAGACGTCGGCGGGGATCCCCGTGTCCCGGGCGTCGGTGCCGAAAATGCCGATTCCCTTGCTCTTGGAGAACTTGCCGCTCTCGTAGTTCAGATACTCGGTGGAGGACATGTGGTGCAGCATGGTCCAGGTCTGTCCGCTGCCCAGAAGGGAGGCGGGGAAGATGACGGTGTGAAAGGGGATGTTGTCCTTGCCGATGAACTGGAAGAGCTCCACCTCCCCGGGGTTGCGCCACCATTTTTCCCAGTCACCGGTGTGGGAAGCGGTGATGGATATGTAACCGATGGGGGCGTCGAACCAGACGTAGAAGACCTTGTCCTCGAATCCCTTTTTCGGCACCGGTATTCCCCATTTCAGGTCCCGGGTGATGGCCCTCTCCTTGAGCCCGTCCCGGATCCAGGCCTCGGTCATCTTCACCGCGTTGCGGGACCAGAAGCCCCGGACGGAGGCCTGGCCGATCCACTTTTCCAGCAGGGGCCGCACGGCGGGCAGATCGATGTACAGGTGCCTCGTCGATCGTATCGACGGGGCGCCGCCGCAGACGCCGCATCGGGGCTCCAGGAGCTCCGTGGGCTCCAGGAGCTTGCCGCAGTTCTCGCACTGGTCTCCCCGGGCCTCGGGGTAGCCGCAGTGGGGGCAGAGGCCCCGGACGTAGCGGTCCGCCAGGAAGCGGGCGCAGGTCCCGCAGTAGAGCTGATCGATGGTTTTCTCCCTGATGTAGCCGTTCCGATCCAGGTGGAGAAAGATGTCCTGGGTGATCCCGGTGTGCTCCGGACAGGAGGTGCGGCCGAACTTGTCGAAGGCGATGGTGAACCAGTCGTAAATATCCTTGTGCACGGCGTAATAGCGGTCGCAGAGTTCCCGGGGGCTTATCCCCTCCTCCAGGGCCCTGGTCTCGGTGGCGGTGCCGTATTCGTCGGTGCCGCAGATGTACAGGGTTTCGTACCCCTCCAGGCGGCAGAAACGGGCGAAAACGTCGGCGCTCAAAACCTGGATGAGATTTCCCAGATGGGGGATGTTGTTGACATAGGGCAAAGCGGAGGTGATGAGTCTTTTCTTCATGGTAGGGAACTATACTTTCTGCGGGGAAAAGAATCAATGCGGAGGGCCCCGAAGGCCTTCCCGCGGAAGCCCTCGTCTTGACTTTGCCCGGGCTTACGGGTAGCTTGGGGGGGTAGCGCAAATCAGGGAGGCGATATGCCCATACGTGACGTAACGCCGCCGAAACTGCCCTTCACGCTTCAGCCCAAAATGATACTGGTCATCCTGGCTGTTGTCGCGGCGGCATCGGTGGTCATGAGCAGTTTCTTTGTGGTGGACCAGACCGAGGAGGCCGTGGTGCTCCGGTTCGGAAAGATGAACCGGATGGCCCAGCCGGGACTCCACTTCAAGCTGCCCTTCAACATCGAAAAGAATTTCAATGTCCCCACCCAGGTGGTGCAGAACATGGCCTTCGGCTTCCGCACCCAGCGGCCGGGACTGCCCACGGTCTACGACAATCGCAACTTCCCGGAAGAGTCCATCATGCTCACCGGGGATCTGAACATCGCGGATGTGGAGTGGATCATCCAGTTCCGGATCGTGGACCCCAAGAACTGGCTCTTCAACATCGAAAATCACATCAAGACCATCCGGGACATTTCCCAGTCGGTGGTCAACATGCTGGTGGGGGACCGGGCCATTCTGGACGTTCTGGGTCCGGAGAGGACCGCCATCGAAGTCCAGGGCCAGGAGCTGATGAACGACATCTTCCAGAGCTATCAGGCGGGCATCCGGATAACCACGGTGAAGCTCCAGAACGTGGTGCCCCCCAAGGGGACGGTCCAGGACGCCTTCGAGGACGTCAACAAGGCCATCCAGGACATGAACCGTTTCATCAACGAGGGCAAAGAGGCCTACAACAAGGAAATCCCCAAGGCCAAGGGGGAGGCGGAACAGCTGGTTCAGATCGCCAAGGGCTACGCCGCCGAACGGGTCAACCGGGCCCGGGGCGATGTGGCCCGCTTCCGCTCGGTGCTGAACGAGTACCGGAAGGACCGGAACACCACCCGGACCAGACTCTACTACGAAATGATCGAGGACGTTTTCCGGGGCGAGAAAAACGTGGACCTCATCGACAAAAACCTGAAAAATTTCCTTCCCCTGAAGAACATCGAATCCCAGGGGACGGCGGGAGGGGCCCGATGAAAAAGTCCATGACCGTTCTTATCGTTCTTTCCATCGTCCTGGGGATCCTCCTCCTGATGGGGCCCTTCTTCATCCTCGACGAGGGAGAACAGTCGGTGGTGGTGCGCTTCGGGGAAATCGTCAACCAGGAGACATCGGCGGGGCTCAAGTTCAAGCTTCCGGTGGTGGACAACGTGGTGAAGTACTCGAAAAAGATCCTTTCCTGGGACGGAGAGCCCCAGCGGGTGCCCACCCGGGAGAACCAGTTCATCTGGGTGGACGTCACAGCCCGGTGGCGCATCATGGATCCCACCCGGTTCTATGCCTCGGTCAACACCGTGGAACGAGCCCTGGACCGGCTCAACGACATCATCGACTCGGTGGTGCGCACCACCATCGCGGAAAACTATCTCCGGGAGGCGGTCCGCAACTCCAACATCATCAACGAGATCAAGAGGACGGAGATCCTGACCCAGGCCGAGTCGGGAGACATCGAGGAGATCCGGGAGCTGTCCCACTTCACCTCCTCCCAGGCGAAACAGGAATCCATCCAGAAAGGCCGGCAGAAGCTCTCCGAGCAGGTCCAGCAGGAGGTCAAAAAGATCGTTCCCGACTTCGGCATCGAGGTCATCGACGTCATCGTCAGGCAGATCCGCTACTCCGACGATCTCACCGAAAGCGTCTACAACAGGATGATCAAGGACCGGAACCAGATCGCCCAGGCCTACCGGGCCTTCGGCGAAGGAAAGAAGAAGGAATGGCTGGGAAAGACGGAGAACGAGAAGCGGGCTGTCCTTTCCAAGGCCTACGAGGAGGCGGAAACCATCCGGGGAACCGCCGACGCCCAGGCCGCCAAGATATACACCGACACCTACAGCGCGGATCCGGACTTCTTCGAGTTCTGGCGTTCCATCGAATCCTACCGGGCCACCCTGCCCAACTTCCGAAAGACCCTGACCACGGACATGAACTACTTCAAGTACCTCTACGGTCCCGCGGGGCGCTGAGGGGGAAGGGTTTCCCCCGGGGCGGCGGCGGGCCCTGCCGGAAAACACCGCCCCGGGACAGACCCTCCGGCCCTTGCGGAAGCCCGCCCCCGCTGGTAGGATCCGCCCATGAAGGAAAAACTTCTGTCCGAACTGCTCCGGGCGGCGCCGGAGGCGGTGGTCCAGGGCGGGGACCCCCCGATCCGGGACCTGGTCTACGACTCCCGCCAGGCCCGGCGGGGGAGCCTGTTCTTCGCCCTGGAGGGGGTCCACACCGACGGCGAGAAGTACATCAGCGACGCCGTGGCGGCCGGCGCCGCCGCGGTGCTGGCCCGCCGGGAAGCCCCGCCCTCCTTCGACGGGGCCGCCTATGTCCGGGTTCCCGACCCCCGGGCGGCCATGTCCCGCATATCCGCCGCCATGTTCGACCACCCCGCTTCCCGGCTCAAGATCGTCGGCGTCACCGGGACCGACGGAAAAAGCAGCACCGCCTATTTCATCCATCAGCTTCTGGAGGCGGCGGGGAAAAAGTCCGGCCTCCTCTCCACCGTGTCCTTCCTGTCCGCAGACACCCTGGAGAAGAACCCCTACCGGCAATCCACGCCGGAGGCGCCCATAATCCACAGGGCGCTCCGGGAAATGCTGGACAACGGAAAGGAATACGCCGTGGTGGAGGCCACCTCCCACGGCCTCTCGGACAGGACCATGCGTCTGCGGGATGTGGACTTCGACGCCGCGGTCCTGACCAATGTCACCCACGAACATCTGGAGTTCCACGGGACCTGGGAAAACTACCTGTCGGACAAGACGAACCTCTTCCGCCGGCTCTCCATCCCCCGCTCCGCGATCAAGGGCTGCCCCGCCTTCGGGGTGGCCAACGCCGACGACCGGAGCTGGGACTTCGTCCGTCGGGAAACCCCGGTCCCCCTGGTTTCCTACGCTGTCCTGGCTCCCGAGGCGGACCTGCGGGCCACGGATCTCCGACCCGACATGACGGGAACCGATTTCCTCCTCCACGACGGAAAGGGCCGGGCGCCGGTGCGGATCGGTCTCCCCGGCGCTTTCAATGTGGAAAACGTCCTGGCCGCCGCCGCCGCCGTCGGCCGCCTTCTGGGGGTTTCCGCGGTGGACCTCGTCCCCGCCCTGGAAGCCCTGCGGGGAGTCCGGGGCCGGATGTCCCTGGTGGATCGGGGCCAGCCCTTCACGGTCCTGGTGGATTACGCCCACACCCCCGGATCCTTCGCCCGCCTCTTCCCCATGGTCCGGCAGTACACCCCGGGGAAGGTCATCGCCGTCTTCGGCTCCGGGGGCGAGCGGGACCGGGAGAAACGCCCCATCCAGGGGGAGATCGCCGCCCGCTATTCGGGGCTGGTGATTCTGGCGGACGAAGATCCCCGGGGGGAAGACCCCCGGGCCCTTCTGGAGGAGATCGCGGCGGGCTGCCCCGGGCTGCGCCGGGGGGAGGAACTGCTGATCATCCCCGACCGGAGGGAAGCCATCCGGGAGGCCTACCGGCGGGCGCGTCCGGGGGACACGGTTCTCCTGCTGGGAAAGGGGCACGAGGCCAGCATCATCGGCCGGGACGGCCCGGTTCCCTGGGACGAAATCCGGGTGGCGGCGGAGATCCTCGAAGAAACAGAGTGATTCTTTTCCGCTTCCGGGCTATAATCGCCCCATTATGAAGATACTGGTACTCTACGGAGGAAAGTCGGGGGAGCACGAGGTGTCCCTCAGGTCCGCCGCTTCGGTGGTCAGGAATCTCGACGCCGGTCACCACCTCCTGCTGGCGGGAATCGACAGGGACGGGACCTTCTACCTGCAGCCCGAGGATGCGGCGGACCAGGCCCGGCGCAGCGACGGCCCCCTGGAAATCCTCCGGGACCCGGCGGCGGTTCTGTCGGTGGTTCCCGGCCGGGGCATGAGCCTGGAGGGCGGGATTCTGGACCTGGACATCGTCTTTCCCGTGCTCCACGGGAGTTTCGGAGAGGACGGAATCCCCCAGGGGCTGCTGGAGGCCGCCTCCCTGCCCTACGTGGGCTCCGGAGTTCTGGGATCGGCCCTTTCCATGGACAAGGACAAGATAAAGCGGGTCTGGAAAGAGGCGGGACTCCCCGTGGTTCCCTGGCTCTCCTTCCACAAGGAAGATTTCGAAAACAACCCCGTGGCGGAGGAGGCCTTCCTGAACGCGGTGGAGAAGAAGCTGGGCTTCCCGGTGTTCGTCAAACCCTCGGGGATCGGCTCCTCCGTGGGCATCACCAAGGTCCACCAGCGGCATGGACTTTCGGAGGCCCTGAAAACGGCCTTCCAGTTCGACACCAAAGCCATGGTGGAGAAGGCGGTGAATGCCCGGGAAATCGAATGCAGCGTCCTGGGGAACCACGGCGTCCGGGTTTTCACCCCCGGGGAAATCGTTCCCAGCCACGAGTTTTACAGCTACGAGGCCAAATACATCGACCCCGACGGGGCCCGGCTCCTGATCCCGGCGGAACTGGACACCGACGAGATCGCGGCGATAAAGAACATCGCCGCCCAGGCCTACCGGCTGGCCGAGGCGGAGGGCATGGCCCGGGTGGACTTCTTCCTGGACCGGGACACGGAAAAACTCTTTTTAAACGAGATCAACACCATCCCCGGCTTCACCAGCATCAGCATGTTTCCCCGGATGTGCGCCTACGATGGGATGAGCTACCCCGAGCTGCTGGAGACCCTGCTGCAGCTGGGGCTGAAACGCCACCGGATGCGCAAGCTGCTGCGGTTCAGCTACCAGTGATCGATGGAGGACACCCGGGACAGGGGAAGCCTCTCCCGGAGTCCGGCCTCTTTCTCCTTCCCGTATCCCAGCGCCAGAAGCAGAACCACCCGCATGGAAAAGGGAACGGTGATGATTTCCCGCGCCTGGGTTTCGTCGTAGGTGGTGACGATGCAGGTGCCCAGACCCTCCCGCACCGCCTGGAGCATCATGAAGGAGGCGGCGAGACTTATGTCGATGGGATAGGAGAGCTGGCCGTTGGGCATCCGGTATTCGATGTTGGTGGTGCAGCAGGCCACCACCACCGGAGCGCTTCCCACATGCTCCTGACCGAAACTCGCCTTTTCCAGCAGCTTCCGCTTTTCCGGATCCGTGACGGCGACGAAACGCCAGGGCTGACGGTTTTTCGCCGACGGGGCCAACCTGCCCGCTTCCAGGATCCGTTCCAGGACGTCCCCGGGAACCTCCCGGTCCTGAAAATCCCGGACGCTGACCCTCTTCGCTATTTCGGGGAGGATTTCCATGATGCCATGATACACCAGATCCCGTCCGGGGCATAGCGAGGATCCGCGAAACCTTGACAGAGCCGCGATTTTACTTATCCTCCTGAAGGAATGATCCCTCTCCTGATCCTGGTGGGTCTTCTCCTCCCGGTCCCCTCCCGGGGAGATGATTTCGGCGCCCGTCTGACGGAGTTCCGGTCCTCCCTTCTGCAGACATCGGAAGAGGAAACCCTCTTCTATGTGGAGAAACAGGTCCGTCTCCTGGGTCTTTCCCCGGAGTCCCGGGATTTTTCCGGTCTTTCCGGCGCCCACTCCTTCTCCCGCATCGTCGAGGTCGCCGTTCCCGGGGACCATCCCTCCACCCTGATCGTCGCCGCCCCGGCAGGTCCGGACCGGGCCGGGGACCCGGGCTCTCCTGTTGTCCCGCCGGCGGCCCTGGCCCTGGCCCTCCTGGCGGACCTCCGGGAGAAACCTCCCATCGGCCTGCGTTTTCTCTTCCTCGGCGGGGAAGAGGGCCCTCCCCTGGGGAGCCGGCTCTTTTTGCAGGACTTCTTTCCCGCCCAACCCTCGGCGGTCCTGTACATCGATCTCCGGAACGGGGAGGAGATGCTCTTCCAGACCGGCGCCCGGGGAGAGGTCTCCCCGGCATGGATGGTGCAAAGGCTCCTCAGCGCGGTCTCCTCATCGGGGCTTTCCTGCCGGGTCCTGGGAGGCCGGAACCAGGCCTTCCGCTTCGGTCTTGCGGACACCCGAGGCCCCGCCGGAGAGTATCTGCGGGCCAACCTTCCCGTCATCAGCGTCGAAGGGGGCCTCCCCTGGCGCGGAGACTCCAATCCCGGGGCCTTCCGGGATTTCTTCCGGGCCTTCCTCCGGGAGAGCGCCGGGGGTTTTCCCGAAGAATGGGACCGGCACTACATTTTCTTCCCCCGCCCCGCTCCGGGTTTCTTGCTGGAAGAGCCCGCCCTGATCGGGGTTCTCCTGGTGGTTCTGGGTTCGAGTTTTCTCTACCCGCTTTTTTTCCGGAAACCCTTCCTCCGCTATCTGCGCACTTTCCGGCGAAACCTCTGGAACCTTCCCATCTTCTTTTTCCTGGTGGCCTTTTTTCTGTTCCTCGGAACCGCGGCGGTCCGGGGGATCGCCGCCCTTCGGGGGACGCCGGGGCTGCCCGACCTCTCCCCCTTTCTTTTCTTCGCCCTGAAGATTTCGATCACCGCCTGCGCCAGCGCCATTTCCTTTCACCATCTCAAGAAACTGCCCATGGCAAAAAACGGCAGCTTCTATTCGGCGGCGGCGATCTTTGTCCTTTTCATCGATGTGGTCCTCTTTTCGCTCTTCAACCTGTCCTACGGGCCCCACTTCGTCGGAGCCTACCTCGCGGCCATCCTCTTTTCCATCGTCAAAAAAAGAGCGGTCAAGTTTCTGCTGGTTTTCGCCGCGCCCCTGGGGCTGTACACGGCGATGCACGCAACCTTCAGTCTGCCCGAACCGGAGGTGGCACGGATCCTGATCGGCTCCCCCGTCAAGGGGAACCTTCTGACCGCCTTCATCCTGCTTCCCTTTTTCCTCATGCTTTTACGGATGGACCTCCTGATCCCGCACCGCAGGAAAGGAAAATCCGGGTTCATCCTGAAGATCTTCACCGGTTTTTTCGCGTCCACGGCGCTCATCCTTACCGCCCATGCCCTGCTGATGAACCCGTACCGGAAAAATCCGCAGCCCCTGGAAGTCCGGGAAGACATCGACTCCGGAAAGGCGGCGCATACCCTGAGCCTGTCCAGCCCTGCGCCCCTGGGAGACCTGGAGTTTTCCTTCGGCGGAGAGTTCCATTCCGTTTCCACCCGCCGGAGGACGGCGGTCTTCGATGTGGGGGGAACCTCCCCGGGCCTCGGGAAGTCCGTCCGGAAGCGGGGCTTCCTGGACCGGGAAACCTTCACTCTGCGCCTGGAACCTCCCCTGCCGGTGGAGGAGATGCATTTCCGGCTCCGGTCGCCTCTTTCCGTCCTGGTGTACGACTCCAATTTCCCCCACTCCCCGGACCTGTCCGGGAGGCAGGTGGAGTTTCACATCGGGAGGCGGCCGCCGGTCCCTCTGGACATCGTCCTGACCCTGCCGGCGGAACTCCCTGCGGAGGCGGAAATCAGCGTCAGGTCCTCCCGCCTGTCCCGGGAATTCTCCCTGTCCGGCCGCCCCTTCAGCATCCGCCTCTCCTCCACAGCCCGGGAATCGTTTATACTGAAGGCGGATGAGTAACCCGCCGGTATTCTTTCATGTCGACCTGGACGCCTTTTACGCCTCGGTGGAGCAGATGGACAATCCGGAGCTTCGGGGCCGCCCCGTGGTCGTCGGAGCCAGGCCCGGCGGCCGGGGCGTGGTCTCCGCCTGCTCCTACGAAGCCCGGGTCTTCGGGATCCGCTCCGCCATGCCCATCTCCGAGGCGTGGCGGCGCTGTCCCGGGGCGGTCTTCCTCCCGGTGCGGATGGGGCGGTACACCGAGGTTTCCCGGAAGGTCATGGAGCTTCTCCGGGAGTTCTCCCCTCTGGTCCGCCCCATTTCCATCGACGAAGCCTCCCTGGACATGACCGGCACGTCCCGCCTCTTCGGCCCCCCCGTCGAGGCCGCGGCCCTCCTGAAAACCCGCATCCGGGACCGGGCGGGAGTCTCCTCCTCCGTGGGTATAGCCCCCAACCGTTTCCTGGCCAAGATGGCCTCGGATTTCCGCAAACCCGACGGTCTGCACCAGGTGGACCCCGGGTCGGAGGAGGCCTTCATCGACGCGGTGGGCCTGACGAAGCTCTGGGGCGTGGGCGCCCGCACCCTGGCCCGGCTGCGGGAACTGGGGCTGGACGGGACGGACCGGATCCGGAGGCTGGACTTGAAGAGCCTGCAGAGCCGGATGGGACAGGCGGGGGGGGCTTTTCTGTACAAGGCCGTGCGGGGCATGGACCCGGGCCTCTACCCCGAGACGGCCAGGAGCCACTCCATCAGCGCCGAAACCACCTTCGGCTCCGACACGGCGGACCCGGAGCTGATCCATCTCGCCCTCCTGGATCTGGCCCACCATGTGATGCACCGGCTCTTCGACGAAGGCGGCAGCTCCCGGACCGTGACGGTCAAGCTCCGGTATGGGGATTTCACCACCATCTCCTGCCGCTCCACCCAGGGTCGCCCGCTGTCCAGCGCCGAGGAACTGCATCGGGTGGGGACGGAGCTTCTTGCCGCGAAGTGGGACCGCTCCCAGCCTCTCAGGCTCGTGGGAATCGGTTTCGAGGATGTCCGGGGGGAGGAAGAGCCGGTGCAGCCGGAACTGTTTCCGTCCGAGTTCGACCGGAAGGGGATCGTGGAAAAGACCGTCTTTTCCTTGCGGAAGAAAAATCCCCGGGGCGCCCCCGTCAAGGCCAGTCTTCTGGGGCGCAGGCCCCGGGGCTCGGAGGAGGATTAATTTTCCATGATGGTGATTTCCACCCGGCGGTTCTTTTTCATCCCGGCTTCGGTGGAATTGTCCGCCACGGGGACTCTGGCTCCCATGCCCCGATAGATCATCCGGTCCCGGGACCGCACTCCTTCCTGCAGCATGAAGGCGCCCACGGCTTCGGCCCGTTCTTCCGACAGCCGCTGACGCCCCTCCTCCGTTCCCGCCAGGGCGGTGTGGCCGGTGACCAGGATGTCTCGCTGGGGGTATTTTTTCAGGATCTCCCCTATCCGGCGGAGTTTCTCTTTCTCCCCGGGGGTGAGTTCGGCGGAATCCGCGGGGAACTGGATGTTTTCCAGCGTCAGGGTGACCCCCAGATCGTCCCTGCCCACCCGGGTATCGGGGATCTGCAGACTCCGGATATCCCCTTCGATCTCCCGGACCAGGAGGTCCCTGTCCATGGGGTCGGAATCCACCACATGGGCCTGGGCTGCACCCCGGTACTCCACCTGGAAGCCTCCGGAAAAATTGAAGACGAAGGAGAACGTCTCTTCGTAGGACTGGGGCCTTCCCCGGGAACTGTCCCAGTAAAGAAGCTGCTGGGAAGATCCCGAGATCCTTTCGGGGACCATAAGGCCCTTTTCTTCCTTGAATTTAGGGTAATGAAGCGGCTGGTATCGTAACGAGACCACCTGATACTCCCGGCCGTCCTTCATTTTGGAGCCCTCGTAGCGATAGCTCACGATCAGAGGGATCCGGACCGCCTCCTGGAGTCCGAAGGAAGCCCGGAAATCGTGGACCTCTTCCCCCGGAGCCACCCAGGAATCCCCGGGCCGCAGGTCCCGTTCGGGAAAAACCGGCACATCCCGGACGATGGGCATGAAATAATGCGGTTCGATGACGAAATTGCCCTGCGAGTCCCGATGAAACTCGCTGTCATAATACTGCCCCCAGGAAAAGACCTTCCGGGGTCCCTGCGCTTCCTCGGATGTCCGGTAGGTGCAGCGAAGAAAAGCCCCTCCCCGGTCGTCGGTTTCCCGCACTTCCACGGTGATGCGGTTCAAGATATCCGCCCGATGGGAAAACCAGCCGTTGATGAACACTTCTTCCTGGACGGTGGAAAGGATCCGGTACTTTTCCCCCGCCGTGTAGAGATACCGGAACTTTTCACCGGAAACGGCGGACGCCGTCAGCAGGGCCGCCATCAACCAAAAAAATCGCTTCATGGTCCTTCCCTCCAGAGCCATCGTGGGCGAAAGTTCGGATATCCTGTTTCTTGACAATCCATTCTACCCCATTTATCCTGTATTGTGGACGTTTTATGGGATTGAAGCGAAACAATTCTCCCGGCGGAGAGTCTCTCCCGGCGGGTCCGCCCCGGGCGGGAACGCCCTCGGACATTCAGAACGGCGGAGATGCGATCCGGCATGTCCTGGACAGCCCCAGAGACGCCGTTCTCATCACTTCAGCGGATTCGCGGGTTCTCCGGCAGTATCTGCCCGCCCTCTTCCACCGGAGCCGCCGGGAAAAGGGCGGAGGCGCCCTCCTCATCGTCCCATCTTCGGAGGCGGCGGCGGATATCCAGACCCAGGCCCGGGAACTTTCCGGGGGAACGGCGTCCCCCCCCCGGGTCCTCATCATCGGGGTGGAGGACAACCCCCGAAAGGAGAGCCGAAGACTATCCGACCCCCGGGACATTCTCGTGGGCACCCCGGAAAGACTCATCGACCACCTTCGGCGGGAAAATGCGGACCTCTCCGGAACCTCACAGGTCATCGTCCACTGTCCCGGCGACGGGGACATGAACGGCTTCGCCGCGGATGTCCGTTTTATCTATTCCCGAACCGGATTCAAACCCCGGACCCTGCTGGTCGCCCCCTCCCCGGGGAAGGACCTCCAGGATCTGCGGTCTCTGCTGCGCCGCCCCCGCACCCTCCGGCTCCCGGAAAGCGGGCCCTGTGCCCGATTCCATGTCGTCCCGGAGGGAGGGAAGCCTCAGGCCCTTCTGCGGATTCTTCTGGCCGGGATGTCAAACCCGGCCGGCCGATTCCGTATCCGCTGGTCCGGGGGTCGGGAGGAGGTCCGGCGGATGCTGGGGCGGTTTTTTCCCGCGTCGGACCTGGACCGCCGGGAGGACCGGGCGGGGAAATCCCGGATTCGGCTGGACAGCGGGAAAGACTGGACCCCCGGGCGGGGAGAGAGCCTGGTCTGCAATGCCGTTCCGCCCCCGGAGGCTTTCGACCGGGCACGGAGGGACCTGCGGGATTGCGGGAACCCGGGGCATTTCATTATAATTATCGAGGAGCGGGAACGCGCCGCTTTATTACAGTCATGGGGGAGCAGCGACGTGAAAATGGAAGAAAGGGACATACCCCGGGACGATGAAGCGATCCGGGGCCTCCTCAGGAGCATGGTGCGCAGGATAAAGGAGGAGGAGAACCCGGAGGAACTCAATCGCTACAGGAAGCTTTTTACCGGAAACGTGTCGATATTTCTCCGTTCTTATGTGGCCGCCTACCTGGTCAAGCAGTTCTTCGAAATCTCCGAGCGGAAAGGAAAATCCGGCGAGGCCGGAACGTTTTCCCCTCCCGGCATGACCACCCTGTTCTTCGGGGCGGGAAAAAACCGCAGACTCCAGTCCCGGGACATCGCGAATCTGATAACCGAAAAAACCCCCGACCTGGACCCCTGGGAAATCGGGGAAATAAAAATCCTGGACAACTATTCCTTCGTGGATATCGTCAACGAAAAGGCCCCCTCGGTCATCGAAGCGGCCAACGGGGCCACCCTGGGGGGCAGGAAGATCCTGGTGAACTATGCCCGCAAGAAGAAGGGCGGCTAAGGGATAAGCCGGGCCAGAAAGCGCAGAGCCAGAAGCAGATTAACCCCGAACCCGGAAAAAAAGAGCAGCACCGACAGGGCCTCCAGCCGCCTCGCCTGTTTCTCGCAGACCCGGGCGAGCTCCTCGGGGTGGCCGGGCGTCGCCACACACTCGACGAAAGGGTCGGAGGATTTTCCCGGCAGGCTGTCTTCCCGGTCGTCGACGATCCCGAACCAGAAAAAATCCGCCTCCTCCCCCGCCCTGGGCCTCCACCGGGAGGTGGAGCGGATGCTCCCGCCCCGGGCCAGGATCTCGGAAGCCCTCCCGTGATGCACCCGGCAGCCGTATCTTTCCCCGTCGGGAAGGACCACATCCCGGACCGGCTCCCGGGCGGCGGTTCGCGCCGCGGCCCGGGCCGCCCGTAACCAGGGCGCCCGGGCAGCGGTCCCCGCGGCGGCCCGCGGCCGTGCCTCCCCACCTGCCGCCCCGGCGGCGCGAACCGCCGCCAGGGTTCCCGTCCCGCCTCCCTCGCCGTGAAAGCGCAGGGGCAGCCGGACCAGGTCCCGCTCCGCCCGAAGCAGGCGGGCCCGGGCCCAGAGGCGCCGGTACAGCAGAAAGGCGAAGATCCCCGGAGGAAGGAAGGGCAGAACCGGAACCAGGGCCGCCCCCACCGAAAGAATGCCGGGAATCCGGGAGGGGGGATTCTTGAGGAAAAAATAGGTGAAAATCATGCCCGTCAGGGTCCCCGCCGCCAGGGCTGCGGGGGTGAAGGGGTTCCAGTACTCGTTCCGCTGACGCCCGTTCCAGACCGCCCGCCGGAGGATGGACTCCTCGTCCCCGTCGTAGAATATCACCAGAAGCTCCGACCCCGGCCGGGACCGGAACACTCCCCGACCGTCCCGGGACTCCAGGGATCCGGCGACGAAGACACGGGTCCCCTCCGGGAGGGACCGGACCCTGTCCCAGGAGACCTCCGTGGGAGCCTCCTCCGGCGGGGACTCCATGGCGGGGGTGTCCCCCGGGCCCTCCGCGCCCGTCGGGGCGGAGGGAAGGAGAAACACCTTCTGCCCCGTCATGTCCGCCGACAGGGACAGTTCCCGGTTCCTCAGCCACAGAAGGTCGTCGTCCTGAATCGCTTCCAGCGCGCCGATGAACCGGAACCGGCGGCCCCCTTCACCGGTTTTTTCCGACCGGAGGGTTCCATAGTCTATCCGGGGACAGGTTGAAGCCTCCACCAGGGCGGACCGGAACCTCCGCCACCGGGAACGGACGACAAAGGCGCCGAGCCCGGGCAGCAGGAGGTAAAAAAAGCCGGAAAATGCGGCAAGAAGAAGGATCATGCCCACGATGAGGGGCCTCCTCCCGAAAAGACTTGTCCCGTCGGGGAAAATCCCTTACTCTATATGATAACATGGTGGAGAGAATCGTAGTAGGGCCCCTTCACACCAATTGTTACATCTTTTTCAGCGCAAAAAAAGAGTGTTTCATCATCGATCCCGGGGGAAACTCGGATCTTGTGATAAAACGCCTCACCGCCCTGAACCTGACGCCCCGGCTGATGGTCTTCACCCACGGACATCTGGACCACACCGCCGCCGCCCAGGATCTGAGAATCCACTTCGCGACTCTGGGGGTCTTCGTGCAAACGGCGGTGCACAAGGCGGATGCCGTCTATTTCGGGAAAAAAGCGGAAAAGTCGCATCGCAAGAGCTTCATGGCCTTCGGCGGCGAGGGAGAGGCCCTTTTCCAGGAAATTTACCGGGGGGTCCCCGATGCGGATATCCTCCTGGGCGAGGGGGACAGCATTCTGGCTTCCGACCTTCGGGTCATCCATACCCCGGGCCATACCAGGGGCAGCATCTCCCTGTACAGCGAGCGCCACGGCATCCTCTTCTCCGGGGACACTCTCTTCTGCGAAGGGGTGGGCAGGAGCGATCTCGACGGCGGCAGTTCCCACAGCCTGGTCCAGAGCATCCGGGGCAAGCTCTACACCCTCCCCCCCCAGACCCGGGTCTTCCCCGGACACGGCCCGCAAACCCTTCTGGAGCGGGAAATGCGCCACAATCCCTTCGTGCGGATCAATTAGACCAGAATATCGACGATGCCGCCGTTCTCCGCCGCCCCCGCTCCGACGGCGACCCCGAAGGGGGTCGCTCCCGCCTTCGCCAGTTCCTGATGCAGAAGCCTCCCCAGCCCCGTTATCGCCTCGTCGGGATTCTCACCGTCGGGCATCGGGCCCCCGCCCCCGGCGCCCCGCAGGGCGGTCAGGCGGTGGATGAGGGCATCCAGGATGCGCAGTTTGAATACGCTGTATCCCCCACCGTCCCCCGCCCCGGGGAGGCCGGTGACATGCTCGAACCGGACAAAGTAAGGTTCCCGGAGAGGAAGGGACAGTCGCTCCGCGGTGTATCGGACCTTCATGAGGTCGGCGACGGGAATGGATCGTGGTATTCCTGCCGGCTTGATCATGGATGGACGGCCTCCCGATTATATTATCGGACGGCCGCCCTCCGGGGCTGAGGGCTTTCAGCGGTTGCGGCGCTCGTCGGATGACTGGCACTCGATGCACATCAGGGCGTACGGAATGGCCTCCAGCCTTTCCTGGGGGATCTTCCTGTTGCATTTCGCGCAGCGGCCGTAGCAGTCGTTCTCGATGCGGGACAGCGCCGCGTCGATGAGCCGCAGATTCTTTATCTTGTGGGCCCCCAGGGCTTCCAGGGTCTTGCGGCCGATATCGTCGGCGGCGATGTCCACCAGGTCCTTGGGGTCCATGTCTTCGACGATTTCCCGGAAATCGGAATTTTCCGCTATAAGCTTGTCGATGAACTCCTTCTTGAGTTTCTCAAGAGATTCCTTCATGCGTTCGACAAACTCTTTTTCCATCCGAAGCTCCTTTGGGCCGCTGAATTTGCACGGACTGCAATGTGAATCAGAACACGCAAAATGTCAACATGCCGGGTTCCGCCGTTCCCGGGGAAGAGGGTCCGCCGCCCTTCGGATTGACACTGGCCCGCGGTTTGCATACTATGGGGCAACTCGGAAAAAAGCATGCAGGAGGATTTGTGGCAAAAGAAGAGGCCATAGAAGTCGAAGGAATTGTCAAGGAATCCCTCCCGAACACGATGTTTCGGGTGGAGCTGAAAAATGGGCACGTCATCCTTTCCCATCTTTCCGGAAAAATGCGAAAGCATTATATCCGCATCGTTCCCGGCGACAAGGTCAAGGTGGCCCTTTCCCCGTACGACCTGACCCGCGGCCGCATCATCTATCGCGAACGCTGACGCAGAAAAACCCAGAGGGCCCCCGCGCCACCGTTTTCCGGTTCCGCCGGACCGATATCCGCAACCAGGGGATTGTTTTCCAGTTCCCGTCTGACGACGGCGGGAAGCACCGCGCCCTGGGCCGAACGGTTTCCCCGGCCGTGAATCACCAGAGCCTTCCTGAGTCCCCGGGACGCGCCGGCGCCGAGAAAAGCCCGCAGGCTCTTCAGGGCCTCCTCCCGGGTCATTCCGTGCAGATCCAGAACCGCTGGTCCGCCCCTCTTCCCGGAGCCCCGGACCCGAACCCTGTTCCCGGGCGCCGAAGCGTCCTCTTCGTCCCTCTTTCCGTTTCCCCGGGGGGGGTAGCTCTTCAGCCATTCCTCCATGGGATGGGGTTTATCCGCCACGGCGCTTCTCCGGACTCCGCAGGACATCACCCGCCGCCAGCCATCCCTCCACATCGAAACCGGTGCGGGCGAGGACATAGCCCCCCGACTCGCCCCGGATCCTCACCGTGGCGCCGGCGGGCAGGCGAAGCCACTCGGAGGAGCTGGGAAGGGGGATCTTGCGGAGTTCCGCCCCGTCCACGGAGACGACGCCCCAGGGTGAATCCCGTTCCGCCGCGGTGTACCCCAGTCCCGCCAGCGAAAGGGCCGCCAGGACCAGGAGGCTGCCGCCGAGGATGAATCCGGCGCTTCTTTTTCTGAACACACCGGGAGCGGCGAAGGTCAGATTCCCGGTGATGACCAGGGCGAAAAAAAACAGGTCGGGATGAAACCGGGGGGTCCCGTATTGCCGGGAAAGCCCGCTCTCCCCCTCCACCCGGATAAGGGCGGCGCGGAACATCAGATTTCCCGGACGGATGACCACCGCCCGGCGGAGATGGAATACCGCCCGGGGGACATCCGCCAGCGCCGCGTGGGATATGCCCAGGTTGTAGTGGACCCCCGGACTGTCCGGCATCCCCTGGGCTGCCCGGGAGAAAAACTCCACCGCGTCGGAGAAGTCGCCCTTCCCGTATGCCTCGACCCCCTGATCCATGAAAAGAAGTCCGTCGCTGCGGGCCTCTTCGTCCCTCCGGGCCGGTTCCCCTGCCCGGGCGGGGGAGCCCGCCCGGGGAGTCACTCCCTTCGCCGCAGGTTCCCCCGCCCGGAGGGGCGCCGTTTTGTCCGGGGCGGCGGCCTC
>Ga0302247_1001501_pt1 | contig 17706 bp, 17 predicted proteins | sample AAG_UR_Ile_MG_FD_193529 | JGI IMG/M metagenome (GOLD analysis project Ga0302247, IMG submission 193529) | Enriched activated sludge microbial communities from anaerobic digester in WTTP, New Holstein, Wisconsin, United States - AAG_UR_Ile | ecosystem: Engineered > Bioreactor > Anaerobic >...
ATAATATCCCGATACTTTCAGGTCATTTTTGACAACCAGCGCCATGATATTTTCTATTTCATCTGCTTCCAGTTTTGCTGAAATCCCGCAGCTTGCGGTTATTTCCCGGGGAACCGGCATGATGCTTATGTTAAAACCCCAGTCCTTTACTGACTTTTCAAACTTCAAAGCATAGTGGGTAGAATCAAAAACGGCAACGTAGTATTCATTCATTGCATTCACTCCTCATTATGTGCATAACAGTTACAAGGATTCACCAAAAAGCTCATATATGCTTCCCCGAAGTTAATGAACTCATTGCTTTCCATCATTGACAATATTTCATCCATACAGGCATATTTCACTTCACTGACTTCTTCCTTCTGTATCCTGACATCTTCCGGATTGATATCCCGGCAGACAAGCCATAAATCCGAAAAAACACTTTTATACCTGACCCTGTATAATCTCTTCAGAGTATCCGGTTCAAAGCTTAGCCCCAGCTCTTCTTTCACTTCTCTTAATGCTGCATCCAGGCTGCTTTCGCCGCTGATTGCCGAACCTCCTGCTACGCCCCAGATTCCTGGAAAAATACCGACCTGCGGGGACCTTTTTTGTATAATGTACTCCCCTTTGCTGTTTCTTATCCAAATATGAACTATTAAATGATATTCTCCCTCATTTAAAGGCTTGCCTTTTTCGACAGTTCTTCCGGTCAGGCGGCCGTCCTTATCTAAAATATCCCATAACTCAACATTCTTATTCATAAAACTGCCTCATCCCATTAAGGTTTTTATCAAAGCCCTCAATTCGGCTATGGGTATCTGCCCCGGAGCGGAAGCCTTCTCACCGGTTCCGAAAGTCATATCTGACCCGAACATACCTCCCGCTATTCTGCTGATAACGCCAAGAGTACCCATTGATACTGTTATGAGAGGGGTATCAGGCATCTCGATACGGGCTTTCAATGAAGCTGAAAGCAGTTTTAATACATCTTCCTCATTCCGAGGCATTGCCGCAATTTTTGCTATGTCAGCTCCCAAGGCAACTTCTTCTCTTATCTTATTCAATAAAAACTCAACAGAAGGTGTTTCGTCAAAATTATGATAAGATATGATAAGGGGTATACCATGGTCATATGCCGCTTTTTTTATTTCTTCAATTGCATTTTTGCAGCTTGCAAGTTCTATATCTGCGGCATCAGCTTCTCCTGTGCATAATACCTGCCTGATGATTTCATACCGTATATGTTCTTCAACCTCTCCAAACCCGCCTTCAAAGCTGCTCCTGAATGTAAAAATAAGAGGTATTTCCCCAATTATGCTTCTGAGCAGTTTCAGCGCTTTTATTACTTTTATCGGGCTGCAGGCATCCTTAAAATAATCTGCCCGCCATTCTATTATATCAGGGCATAGTCCGGCTGTATTCTTTGCTGCCTGCTCCAATCCGAACTCCTCTTCTTCCGATATTGGTACGCAAATCAGCATATCAGGCCCGCCAATAGTCTTTTTCCCAATTTTTATCGGTTTTTTTGCCTGTAATCTCATAACAGATCTCCTGTGTCAAGCCCAAAAACATTTCAGGCCTCATACTTATTCAAAATCTTTTTCTGTCATTACCACGATTTTATTATCCAGCAGCAGCTGTGCGGTCACACCGTTTCCCTCTTTAAGCTTTCCTGAAAAAGTCCCGTCATATATTATTCCGCAGCCGCAGGAGGGGCTTCTTGACTTAAGCACCGCCAGCCGGCAGTTATGCTGCTTGGCTAAAGCAAGGGTTTCTCCGGCACCCTTAATAAAATCTGCCGTTACATCTTCTCCTATTTTGTTTATGACCCTTGATTTTCCTTCCAGTACTTCCTTTCCGGAACCCTCTTGTATCTCGCAGGGCTCCCTTGGTGTCAGCAAGCCTCCCAGTTCTTCGGGACATACAGGTATGATATTGTTCTCCCTTTTAAGCTCCAGCAGCTTGGGAGTAAAATTGTTCCCCCCGTTGTATTTGCAGTTTGTACCCAATAAACATGCACTAACCAGAATATTCATCCAATCACTTCCATCATTTTATTTCCACTATGGTAGCCCCAATGCCGCCTTCACCAAACCCGCCGCTTCTGTATGACTTCACATGGCTGTGGCTTTTCAGAAGCTGCATTATGCCCGCCCTTAGAACCCCCGTGCCCTTGCCGTGAATTATTGTGACCTGGGGCAGGTTGCCCAGGTATGCGTCATCCAGGTATTTATCCACATTCATCAGGGCTTCATCCAATGTCTGGCCCCTTAAATCTATCTGTGAAGCAACAGCCATTGCCTTGGCGGAGCTTACCTTGACACCGGAACTCCTCTTGGGTTTTTCCTTCTCTTCTTCCGCTGCTGTCAGATTGTTTACATTTACATTTATTTTCATTATACCTGCCTGCACGGTCAGATTCCCGTCCTCATCAGGAAGTGTAAGAACACTTCCCTTCCGGTCAAGGTTGACTATCTTCACGGTCATGCCTATCTTTATGTCCTTTAACGGTGCGCTGCCGGTTTTTTTGAACAATGATTCTCCAATCTTATCTTCTATTTCATTTTCCCGTTGTTTTAGCTTCATCCTCGATTTTTCAATCATTGCAGCATCCCTAAGTTCCCGGATAAGCTCCTCCGCTTCCTCCTTTGACCTTCGCACTATTTCAAGGGCCTCACTGCGAGCCTCCCTTACAATTCTGTCCTTTTGAGCTTCAAGCTTTTCAAGCCTTCTGTCCATTTCCGACTTTTCTTTTTCCAGCTCAAATTTCAGTCTGGAAGCAACATCCCGTTCTTCTTCAGCCTTCCTTTTATCCTCTTCAAGGCTTTTTATCAAATCTTCAAATTTTACATCATCCTGAGAAATGAATTCCTTTGCCCTTTTTATTATTTCCTCGGAAAGCCCAAGCTTTTTGGATATTTCAAAGGCATTTGACTTTCCCGGTATGCCGATTAAGAGCCTGTACGTCGGCCTCAAAGTAGCCACGTCGAATTCCACGCTGGCATTGCATATCCCTTCGGTAGTAAGGGCATATATCTTCAGTTCACTATAATGTGTAGTTGCAGCAGTCCTTATATTCTTTTTGTGCAGCAGCTCCAGTATGGACATTGCCAGTGCCGCACCCTCCGTTGGATCCGTACCCGCACCCAGTTCGTCAAACAGCACCAGGGAATTTGGGGTGACATGCTCAAGAATGGACACTATATTGGTCATATGGGAAGAAAAAGTACTGAGGCTCTGTTCTATGCTCTGCTCATCCCCGATATCCGCAAACACCTCATCAAAAACTGCCACTTCACTGTAGTCATTTGCCGGAATGTGAAGACCTGACTGGGCCATAAGCGTCAGAAGCCCTATAGTCTTTAATGTGACAGTCTTCCCCCCTGTATTCGGCCCTGTAATAACCAGGGTATTGAAGGTTTCTCCCAGATAAATGTCTATGGGGACTACGGACTCAGCCTTTAACAAAGGATGCCTTGCTTTCTTGATGTTCACTATGCCCTTATTGTTGACCCTTGGCTCGGTGCACCTGAAATCCAGAGAAAACCTGGCTTTTGCAAATATGAAATCCAATGTCGCCAATATCTCCATATTGGTCTTGATGTTGTCATACTTCTCATCAACAAGTGCCGTAAGCTCTCTCAGTATCCTTTCTATTTCATTCTCCTCATCCAGCTTCAGCTTTTTTACATCATTATTCATCTCTACAATCGCCATAGGTTCAATAAAAAGAGTTGCACCGCTGGCTGACTGGTCATGGACTATGCCGGGTATATTTGCTCTGAATTCCTGTTTTACCGGTATGACATGGCGGTCTCCTCTTACAGTTATGATCGGTTCCTGAAGATACTTCTGGTAAGCCGGAGATGAAATCATATGGTTCAGCTTTTCTCTCATTGAAGCAGTTTTTTCTTTTATTTTTCTCCTTATGGTGCTAAGCTGAGGGCTGGCGTTGTCCGCTATTTCCTCTTCGCTGATTATGGCGCTGTTTATTCTGTCTTCTATACCTTTGAATGCCGACAGGGTATCTATATAATACTCAATTATCGGAAAGCTTTCCTCTCCTCTGTCCTCATTCATGAAAGCTTTCAACCTTCTGGCAGCTCTTAATGTGTCTGCCACCTTAAGAAGCTCTCCCGGTTCCAGAGCCGACCCCATCTTGACCTTTTTCAGGGGCATTCGGATGTCTTGTACTCCGCCAATGGGGATGCTGCCTTTCTTTAGTGTAAGATTTACAGCTTCTGTGGTTTCCTGAAGCAGCTCCTTTATCTCATTGAGGTCACCGGAGGGCTTCAAATCAGCCGCAATATCCCTTCCCATAGGTGAAACGGTATTTTCGCACAACATATCTATAATCTTATTATATTCAAGAATTCTCAGCGCCTTATCCTTCAATCCATTCACCTCTTCACGCAATCCGCATCCCACAGCCCGTACCTTATTTTAGATCTCCTTATGGGCTGGGAGGTAGAAACAGAATTCCGAGCCTTCTCCGTTCACGCTTTTTACATTTATCTCACAGCCGTGAGCATTTATTATGTTCTTTACTATTGCCAGCCCAAGGCCGGTGCTGTTCTCCGACCTTTTCTTGTCAACTATATAAAATCTGTCCCAAATGAAGGGCAGATCCACCTCAGGTATCCCTTCCCCAAAATCCCTTACGCATACATATATGTTTTCACCTTGCCTGTATGCGCTTATCAATATTTCACCATTATCATACGAATGCTTGATCGCGTTGTAAATCAAATTAATCAGCACCTGCTTTATTCTGTTTTCATCCCCGAAGCAGGTAAGTGCATCCTCCGGCGTTTTCGTGAATTTAATGCCTATATTCCTTTTTAATGCATGGGGCAGCATCTTGTCTATTATGCTCCTGATCATTCCGTCCATGCTGAAGGGCATAGATTGAAGCTGTACGTATCCCGCTTCCATCTGCGACAATTGGAGTATTTCATCCACCATCCGCTTTAACCTTGCTGTTTCATCCATTATTATACCAAGATATTTATTTCTTTCCTCCTCTGATTCAACAAGCCCGTCCTGAAGGACCTCCGAATACCCCTGCAGGTAGCTTAACGGTGTCCTTATTTCATGGGATACGTTGGCTATGAACTCTCTTCTTATCTGTTCAACACGGGTAAGCTGCTTTGCCAGGTTGTTTATAGTATCCCCAAGTTCCTTTATCTCCCTGCTGGAACGCAGGTCAATTTTTGTATTGTAATTGCCCTTTGATATTTCCAGTGCGGCATTGTTGATAAGCTTCAGCGGCCTTGAAAAGCTTTGTGAAAGAAAATATGATATTGCGGAAGCAAGGACTATTGCCGTGATAAATATATATAAAAACTGCTTCCTTATGGCATCAATTGTTGTCTGCATATACTCCAGGGTGGTGATTATATATACGGCTCCTGTAATTTCGTGCTGCATTAATGGTCCGCCCTCGTAGTTTTCACTGATACGCTGCCTGTTCTCCTGGGTCAAAACCACATTTTTTTTGACTGGAACGCCAACCAGAAGTGTATCCATTTCCTTTGGCCATACCGAATGTGGGTTGCTGATTTCTTTGCTCTGCTCGTAGACTGTTTCCCCTTTAAGTATCCTGCCAATATGATTCTTCCCAAAAATACTATCCAGTTTGTATTTGTTTGTACCTTCCACATAGATTATTTTTCCGTCATTGCCGGTGATTATTATTATATCATTTACTCTTCTCATTACACTGTAGTAAGGTATGGTGAAATGCTGATCCCTGGCTACATAATTTGCCAGCCTGAAACAATCCTTCTCCAGCTGTTCTTTCTCTAATTCGAAATAAAAATCATTTAAGAATTCCGTCTGGAATATCAGGGTAAAAACCAGGAGCGCCAATGTCATTGCAATTATTGATGCCCATAGCTTGAATGCTATTCCGTAGCTTCTCATTTCGGCACCTCAAACTTATACCCGACACCCCACATGGTACTGATACAGCTGCTGTAATCTCCCAGCTTCTCTCTCAGCTTCTTTATATGGGTATCCACAGTTCTTGGGTCGCCGTACTGCTCATAGCCCCAGACCTTAAGAAGCAGCTGCTCCCTTGTAAAGACGATTTTGGGATTGGCAGCCAGAAAATACAATAATTCATATTCTTTATTGGTAAGGTTGACAGGCCTTCCGTTTACCGTTACTTCCCTGGACAGCCTGTCAATCACAATATCCCCAAACCTATAATATGAAACCGCTTCATTACTCTTAATTTCTGCCCTTCGCAGCAAAGCTTTAACTCTTGCCATCAGCTCTTTCGGGCTGAATGGCTTTACCAAATAGTCATCGGCACCCAGCTCGAAGCCGAAGAGCTTGTCAAATTCCTCCCCCCGTGCTGTCAATAGTATTATGGGAATATTCGATGTCCTTCTTATTTCCCTGCATACAGTCCAGCCATCGATTTCAGGAAGCATGATATCAAGTATAACAATGTCCACACTGTTCGTTCTGAAAAGATTCAATCCCTGTTTCCCGTCAACGGCCTCAATAATCACGAAGTCCTCTTTTCTGAAAACTATCTTGATTAATTCCCTCATCTTTTCTTCATCTTCAATAAGCAGTACCCTAACACTGTTATTCACCCGCAGTTCCTCCTTTCAATCGACACCCCTGTAAAAATGTCCTTTCGTGAATCCGGATCCCCTGATTTCTTTTATTAGTGACCTGTCATCATCATTCATACTGCTATAGTTCCTGTACAGTTTCATAATTCTGCCAACCTCTTCCGGCCCTTCTATATAAAAATCGGCCCTCAGCTTCATTACTCCGCTGTCTATTACATCTCCCAGATCTTCAGCCATAAGCAGTACATTGGAGTTCAGAAGCTGCGTCCTGCATGAATCAAGCTTTTTTATCCTGAAAATTTTTCCTTTCTCGTCTATTATACCATAATTGGAGCTATTGCATCCCCAGGGATAATTGCAGTTGTCTCTGAACATCGAAACCGGGCAGTATTCGGTGGTCATAACCGGCAAATATCCATACACAACAGACTCCGCGGCAGCTGCGGTATTTGAGGTTATTGCTTTAATCTGCGGGAGATTCAATTCCGCGGATAATCCGACGGCTTCCGCTCCTTCCCTGTGCCAATGGCTTGCGGATACGGAATTAAACACATTCATGCTGTAATTGACTCTTACCCTGCGGATTACTAAATTTCTTGCCAGTTTCAACTGTCCGGCATCCGATACCACTACGCCGAAATATCTCATATCCGCTGCCTTTATTATTTCCTCAAGCCGCTCCTTTATTTTTCCTGTTTCCCTGTCCGTCATAATGTTCGGAAGCACATAAAACGCGGTCTTGCCCATACTTCTGCATGTTTCTGCGATTTTTACGGTTTCGGAAACAATATCCCCCTCATATACATCACTGAGAATATATACCGAATCAGCTCCCGAATTTAAAGCACTTACAGCAGAGGCATAGTTTCTTATCCCTGCTATATATTCCAATGAATCTTCTCCGGAGGCCTTTACCGGTGATATCAAACCGTTGATAAGCTCTGCGGCATTAATTTGAATAATCGGGCGGTCATATTTCTGTGAGCGTATCCGTGACAGCAGTTCCAGCACTTTTCTTCTCATCCGGTTTATCTGCCTTGCAGGTATGTAGCAATCCCCGTCTATTATTGTCTCAGTTACATCTATAATGTAAGGGGTATCCCCTGTTTTTCCAAGATACTCCAATATTTTTTCAATCGGAGTGGCGGCCTTTGCAGCAGCCTCGGCCCTTTCCTCATCGGTATAGCTTACAGTGTTGCCGTCATCGTCATTTACTGTTATTACCGGGTATTCTCCGGTTTTAACTGTTAGACTGCACCGGACAGGGATCTTCCTTGTATTCTCAGGTGAATACTCCTCTCTCGCCCTTCTGCTCAACTCGCTGTCAAAGGTTTTGTTTACCCGGGAACCGGCTTCAACCCTGTCTCTTATGAAAACCTCCGCAATATCTCCTTTTACTGCGGCTTTTACATTCCTGCCCATGACCCTTATGCCGCTGATTATTGCACCGGTGCTTCCGCCGCTTTTTGATATTATTTCGATTCCGTCCCCGTCATGCAATGAATTCTCTTCAATTAAAAGGGATACTATTTCACCTTTCTGCCTTATTGCCTTTCCCAGCCTTACACCCCTGTTGTCGGGCCTGTCTATGCTGACCACATCTCTGTTTCTTCTGTTGAACAGGTATCCTTCGGTAAACTCCCTGTTGAATGCACTTTTCAGTTCATAAGCGGCATCGGCGGTATCGAATGCTTCGCCTTTTATTATATTATCCAGGGCATTCCTGTAATGTCTGACCACTATAGCCACATACTCGGGTTTTTTCATTCTCCCTTCTATCTTCAGGGAAGCCACTCCTGACTCAGTCAGCTCCTTCAGCCTGTTGTATGTATTAAGGTCCCTGGTACTCAGCAAATGCTTGTGCCGGTTCTCAATCACCGCTTTTCCGGTATTGAAATCATATAAGGAATATTTCTTTCTGCAGGGCTGGGCGCATCTCCCCCTGTTTCCGCTCCTTCCGCCTATAAGGCTGCTCATAAGGCACTGCCCCGAATAGCTCACACACAAGGCTCCGTGTATGAATATCTCCAGCTCCGCATCTGTGCTTTCGGCAATGCCCCTGACCTCTTCAAGGGTCAATTCCCTTGCCAGCACTATCCTTTTGGCGCCCAATTCCGAATAGTACCTGGCTCCTTCCGCATTGTGCACCGTCATCTGAGTGCTGCAGTGAACCGGCAGATCCGGAAAGGCATTCCGCGCCAGCTTTAGGAGAGCAATATCCTGGACAATTATACCGTCAACACCTATTTGATATAAGAAGTTTACATAGTCCAGAGCTTCCGCTAATTCCCGGTCGGACAGCAGAATATTAACGGTGACGAATACCCTGACGCCCCTTATATGGGCGTAATTAACCGCCTTTGTAAGGCTTTGGCCGTCAAAGTTGTCGGCATACGCCCTGGCATTGAATTTATTTCCGCCCAAATAAACAGCATCAGCACCACTTTCAACAGCAGCAGCTAATGCTTCAAAATTCCCGGCAGGAGCCAGAAGTTCTGTTCTGTTCATTATCATCACTTCCCGTGTCTTGTGTCCTGTAATTATTTTTACCTTACATTCCTGTTTTTATCTATTCTTTTTATTCTCGTTTCATCCAGTTCTTTTTTTGTCTTCAGCAGCTCTATCTGGTTTTCAAAAAGCTTGTTTTGAACATCTTCAATTGTTTGCCTGGAAACGTCCAGTTCGCACCTTAAATCCCTAAGCTCCTCCTGTGCTTTTGCCCACTCCCTGCTTATCTTTCCCAGTTCAATCTGTGACCTTGTATACTCACTCTGCATTTTTGTATACTGCTCTTTAATGGCCTCCAACTCCTGGCGCATTTCATTCAGTTCCTCAAAGGGCCTTTGCATTTCTCCCTGTATGTTCTCCAGCTTCTCAGCGGTCTCGGCAAGCTCATCCTGGGATTTTTGCAGTTCGTCTGCCAGATTCAGGGCAGTAAGCACAGCAACCATAGTGGGATTATACCTTGAATTGCTCCTTGCTATTTCCTTCATCGCTTCGTCAACCTTAGCTGCAAGATCATATATATATTCTTCTGACTTTTCAGCAACCATCACATATTCGGTACCGAATATGCTTACCGTTGTCTTATTTTTCTCAGCCATATATATCAACTCCTTTGGGATTAAAAACTATATCTAAATATTATTCTTCAAAATGCGCGGATTTTCCTTCATTTTTTTTACATTAAGGCAAAATAATTGTGAAACAGCATATCAACTCACACTGTATACCGCTGATACGCTGTCCCATTATTCTACTGCCTTAATTCCGCTCCTACCTGATTTTCAAGGGAGTTAATTATTTTGTTGTGAACTTTTGTTATATCCTCTTCCGAAAGAGTCTTTTCATCGGATCTGTATACTATGGAGTAAGCCATACTCTTATAGCCTTCCTTTATCTGGCTTCCCCTGTATATGTCAAATAATTTTACGTCTTCAACAAGCTTGCCGCCTTTATTCCTGATTATCTCCTCTATTTGTCCCGCCGTAATCTCTTCAGCCGCAACGATTGCTATATCCCTTGCAACTGACGGGTACTTCGGAAGTGCTTTATACTTTATATTCATATCACACTGCCTCAATATCTCTTCAAAATTAAGCTCAGCAATATAAACCCTTACCGGTATATCATACTTGTCAAGCACTTCAGGATGCACTTCTCCCAGGCAGCCTATCCTCCGGTTATTTATCAGAAGCTCTGCAGTCCTTCCCGGATGCATGCTGTCATTATTTGAGGACAATATCCTGTATTTGTCTATATGCAATTCATCCATCAGATTTTCAATGACACCCTTCAGGTCAAAGAAATCCACATCTCCGTACATGCCTATGGTAAGAGTCTCTCTTTCCTCCGCAAGCTTTTCCACGGTCAGCTCCTCCGCCAGGTACACCTTGGAAAGCTCAAAGAACCGCCCCTCACTTACTTTCATATTGTAGTTCCTTGATACTACCTCCAGCATGTTGGGTATTATTGTAGTCCTCATTATACTCTGGTCCTCTCCAAGAGGATTCAACAGCTTTATTGCATTTCTAAGGGGATTTTCTGCTTTGAGGTTTATTTTGTTGTATACCGCCGGGCTGACAAAGGTATAAGTCACTACCTCATAAAGCCCCTGGGCGGCCATGTTGGACTTTGCCAAATCCCTTATTACCTGCCTGTTGTTCTTTCCGCCCTGTGTAAAGGTAGTATCCATCAGTTTGACGGGGATTCTGTCATAGCCGTAAAGCCTTGCAATTTCTTCTATCAAATCGGCTTCACCCTCAACATCGTCTCTGAAGGTTGGTACCGTTACCTCCAGATCCCCGTTGGCTATCTCTGCCTTGAATTCCAGAGTTGTTAAATACTTGACCGCCATTTCCTTCGTTATATCCTGAACCCCAATGAAATCATTCGCCTTCTTTATATTCAGCCTCAATTTTCTGACCTTCACAGGAGAAGGATAGATATCGATGCTTCCGTCTACAATCTCACCGGCACCTAACCGGCAAACAAGGCTGCATGCCCTGTTCAGCGCCATTTCGGCAAGCTCCGGGTCAATTCCCTTTTCATATCTTGAGGAAGCTTCAGTCCTAAGCCCCAGCTTTTTGGAAGTCAATCTTATATTCACGGGGTTAAAGTTCGCACTTTCAAATATAATTGCTGTTGTGTCATTTTTTATTTCACTGCCGTAACCTCCCATAACTCCCGCAATACCGGTAGGTTTTTTCCCGTCGGCTATAACAAGCATTGACTCATCCAGCTTCCGCTCCGTTTCGTCAAGGGTTGTTATTTTCTCTCCGGGCATTGCATTTCTTACTATGATTTTTTTGTCCTCCAAATCCCTATAGTCAAAGGCATGCATGGGATGGCCAAACTCCAGCATAACAAAATTGGTTATATCAACTATATTGTTTATAGGCCTGACGCCTGCTTTTATAAGCCTTTCCTGCATCCATGCAGGAGAATCCTTAATCACTATATTCTTAACCATTCTGGCCATGTATCTTGGGCAAAGCTCGCTGTTCTTTACTTCAATATTAATATAATCCTTTATATTTTCACTGTTTTCCTTAAAACCGGTATCCGGATATTTCATAGCAACTCCAAAGGTTGCGGCAGTTTCCCTGGCTATCCCCAAAATACTCAGGCAGTCAGGCCTGTTGTTCGTTATTTCAAATTCAACTACAGTGTCATTAAGTCCGAGAATGTCCTTTATATCCGCACCAAGAGGGTATTCCCCATCCAATATATATATTCCGTCCAGCATATTTTCAGACACTTTGTCAAGATCCAAGGCCAGCTCCTGAGCAGAGCACATCATTCCGTTCGATTCTACTCCCCTGAGCTTTCCCTTCTTGATTTTTACCCCGCCGGGAAGTGTTGAACCATGTTTGGCAATGGGTATATAGTCCCCTTCCTTTATATTGTCCGCCCCTGTAACAATCTGTATCACCTCGGTTCCAACATCACATTGCGCAACAGTCAGCTTGTCGGCGTCGGGATGCTTTTCTGCCTTTAAAATCTTTCCCACGACGACATTTTCAATTTCCTTTCCCAGCTCCTCTATTCCTTCAACCTTTGACCCCGACATGGTCATTGCATCGGCAAAGCCCTTCGGTTCAAACTTGATATCCACATAATCCTTTAACCATTTAACAGGTACAAGCATGTTTAATCTCCTTTCTTCCTTATTACTTACTTAAAACTGCGACAGGAACCTCTTGTCATTCTCAAAGAAAAGCCTGAGGTCCTCCACATCGTATTTCAGCAGCGCAATCCTGTCAAGGCCCATGCCGAAGGCAAAGCCTGAATATATCTCCGGGTCAATGCCGCAGTTCCTGAGCACATTGGGGTGTACCATACCGGCGCCCAGTATCTCAATCCATCCTTCATATTTGCATACCCTGCAGCCTGCTCCCTTGCATGCGGAGCAGGTGCAATCCATTTCCGCGCTTGGCTCAGTGAAGGGGAAGTGATGGGGCCTGAACCTTGTCTTGGTGTCCTCTCCGTACAGCTTCTTTGCAAAGACATCCAGGGTTCCCTTCAAATTCGCCATAGTGATTCCCTTATCTACAACCAAACCCTCATTCTGATGGAACATAGGCGAATGTGTCGCATCTATTTCATCTCTCCTGTATACCTTCCCCGGGACCAGCACCCTTATCGGAGGCTTCTGCAGCTCCATAGTCCTGACCTGCATAGGAGAGGTCTGGGTCCTTAACAGTATTTCTTCGGTAAAATAGAAGGTGTCCTGCATATCCCTTGCAGGATGATACTTGCTGTGGTTTAACGCATCAAAGTTATAATATGCTTTTTCTATCTCCGGCCCTTCCACTATTGTGAATCCCATGCCTATGAATATCTGATTGATTTCATCCTGCACCTTGGTCAGGGGATGCTTGTTTCCCAGGGCTTTCCTTTTAGATGGCATTGTAACGTCAATGAATTCTTTCCCCAGCCTTATTTCCAAGTCCTTCCTCTTAAGGCAGTATGCCGTTTCTTCAATCTTTTCATTGATATAATCCCTTATTTCATTGGCCAACTGCCCAATTACAGGCCTTTCTTCAGGGCTGAGCCCCCCCATTCCCCTCAGTACCTGGGTAAGTTCTCCTTTTTTGCCCAGATACTTTATTCTCAGTTCTTCCAATTCCTTCTGGGACTGAACGCTTTCCAGCTCCTTGACAGACTGCAATTTGATCTTTTCAAGTGTCTCTTTCATTTTTCATGCTCCTTTCCTATATGCTATGTTTTACAAAAATTAAAACCTTCATCCCCAAAAAAGGGACGAAGGTTATCCGCGGTACCACCCTGCTTGTTTGCGTTCCGCAAACCGCTCCGAATATAACGGTATTTACCGTCAAAGCCTACTGGTGCTGTTAACACCATCTTCAGCCCTGAATCTCCGGAGTGAACTTCAACTGCTTCGGTGCCGGTGCGCTCTCAGCCGGTGGCAGCACCTCTCTTCAGGCCTTCCGCAATTTACTCTCTCCATCAACGATTGCTTCAATATATGCTTTAAAATGAATCTTAATAGATTATATCATAAGCCTTCACAGGTTACAACAAATAAAACTATATGGTATATAATATGCAATATATTCATTGATTCTCACAATATAGTTGATTATAATTTAATTAAAGCATAGTGGGGGTGAGGTCATGCTTGACAGGAGAAAGGGTCCCGATAAGCTTGTAAAATGGGTGAAATGGTCAGGAATAATATCCTGGATCCTGGTTGCGATAGTGCTGTTTATTACTATAATTGCAAAGCCCGACTTTGAATCCTACATGGACAAATCCTTTCACGTAAAACTGCAAAGCAATTGGGACATAAATCTGATGCAATATGTTCCGGTGTTGCTGGTGCTGCTTTTCTTCTTCTGTATAATATCCATTGCAATAAACCTTTCCAGGTGCAGGCGAAAAACCGACAGGTTCAACAAAACTCTCATACTGAACGCTGTTGCCTCTTTCATAGGAATTCTGCTTTATCTATTGTTTTTCATTTAAAGAAATAGGAATGAGCAATGTATTATTGTTGGTCCTCTCATCATCCAGCATCTTCATGGCATATTCCTTTGTAAAGCAGGGGGCTATGTTCTCAAGCATTTTAAAGCCCTCGGTATTAACTATGTCATTGAGTGCTTCATTCCTATACCCTGCGAAATACAACATGTTCATCCTGCCTACAGTCTCCAGCACTATTTCCCTTTCTGCATCAGGCAATCCTTCAAGCTGTTCGAGGCACTCCTGATGCATCCTGCCGCACTGTTCAGTAAAAAAGTAGGCCGAATAATCCTCAAAGTCAAGGGGAGCTCCCTCTTTCGTCATTTCATGTATGTCGTAATCCTCCATATCCAATGGGATTGTACGGTAATCATATCCAACGTAGGGAGTAAATTTCATCCGGCCGTACTGATGGGGATAAACTGCCAGGCTGCTGGTTCCGATGTCATAAATCTTCTTTCCCTGGAGTTCATCGGATTTAATATCCTGTATGTGAATATGGCCGGTAAAGACTATTTCTATTCCATGCTTGCGGAACACTTTCAAAGCATCCTTGCTGTTTTTTATCGTATAATTTGCCTTTATCATTTCACTGTGGTCAATCAGGCTGTGATGCATAACTGCTATCAGCTTCGCATTATTCTCCTTCGCCAGGGCGGCGCACTGCTCAATCCATTTAAGAGTATCCGGCCGCAGATATCCGCTTTGCTCAGGGTACTTTCTCGCCATGTTCCTGTCAGTATCTGTGGAATCCAGCATAAGCAGCCAAATATCTTCAGCAGGCATCGCAAGATAGCTTAAAGAATTGGGATCCCTTGACACGCAACCCTCGTAGCCGAAGGGGGCATAAAGATTCACATAATCCTCTGAGGTAATTGTTTCGATGTCTGTTACCTCATCTCCGATGTATTTTCTGGCGTAAGGATTCTGTATATCATGATTGCCCGGTACAACAAATACGCAGGTGCCTATGTCCTCAATAGTTTTCAGCTTTTCTGCCAGTTCAATATGGCTCTGCCTGGTTCCGTTGCATGTCAGGTCTCCTGTTATAATAAGAAAATCGGGTTTCTCCGCCCTAATATCCTTAATAAGCGCATCAAGAAGCTCATCAGTATGATTCAGCATTTTGCCGTCCCCCGAAGCCAAAAAATCTTGAAAGGCCTTGCCGTTGTCATAGGTTTCCTTTGAAATATAATGAGGATCTGATACGATAAAAAAGCTGAAAGACTGATTGGTCTTGATATCGGCGCAGCCAATAGAATACTGAAATGCTTCGGCACATCCCGAGGATATGAGAAGTATCAGAATATATGCAAGCAAAATTGAAAATTGATGCTTCTTCATGGCCAACCCTCCCTTTCTTTCCGAAAGGAGTGCAGCGGGTTACAGGTTTACTTTGTTATTATTATATCATACTTTTATTAATATTTGTTTATTTTTAAACAATTATTATTATTGTTATTTTATAGTAAAAATACCGCTTTTCACTTCAAACTATCCGCTCTCAGCCTTATCAAATACCTTATCCTCTTCACTTTCCTCTTCGTCTATAAGCCCTACATCTTGTTCCACCGGAGACGGTCGCATCAGATATAAGGCCATGGCGGACAGCAGCACCACCGCTATGCCTGTTATCACAAGAAGCCGCATACCCCGGCTGGAATCCTTCTTTTTATCTTGATTGGATTTGTCCATATTTCTCATACCTCCTATCATGGTACTTGAGAAACCTCATATGAGGTGTTAGGTACACTTTCTTAGAAAATCCGAAAATGAAACTGCAGGTAAAAGTCTTCGTTTCGAAAGCATACCGCTCCATATTTGATTCCCTGTGCTTTCATCAATTAAACCATTGTTTAATGCCAACACTAATATGTCTCCTGTAGTTACATGATTTATTCTATACTTATCTACATATTTGCTAATATCTTTCAAATTGTTGCTTGCAATAATTCCATTATAAGCTTTTGCTAATGCCAACGCCGCTGCCTCACCCCTGCCAATAATTATCTCCCCTTTCGGCGGAGAAATCGCTAACTCATAATATATAGTGAATTCTTCGGTATTTGCGATTATTTGTTTGATAATAACATCTTTATTTGTGCATAAAGAAGAAATCTTCGCTCTTATATGGGGTATGCTTGGATTTGATAATTCCTCAAAGACTTCTTGAGGTAGCACTATCCTTCCAGGGAAAAGCTGCAGTAAAATATTTTCTTTTTTTACCCATAAAAAAGAGGACATACAGTCTGTATCAAAAAACAGCTGATCAGTCATAATTCTCTTCTCCTTCTATGTTTAAGCCAAATACAATATCGCCCCTAAATGCATCTAACAAAATTTCTTCATACTTGCCGCTTGTCATTAATTCCTTTTCTTTCAGCTCTTCCGCAAGTTTAATATACCTGCCCAATGTATAGTATTGCTTCTCTTGAGGTGCAGGCAAATACAATTTGTCATCAAAACCAAGCTTGATTGCGGATGAGATTATTCCAGTTTTCATGCTTTCTGAATCATCAATGGATAAATATCCTTCATTTATTAATCTCCACAGTGTTGCTTGCCTGCTCAAACCATAATTCTGTTCAATCTTTACAACATCATTAATATCCAAATTGCCCTTTTGCTTTTTTAGCTTGGTAACGATAAAATCATTCATAGCTTCATAAGGAGCAAGAAAATATGATGCAAACATATCTGCTTCTTTTTCTTGAGAATCTTTATTCTTATCAATGTCTTTTGCACAAATAATACTCTTGAAGTTATTGTGAAAAAACAAATGACATAACTCATGAGCAGCCGTAAAGCGCTGGCGGCCATAAGTCAAAGTTGAATTTATACCAATAATCCTATTACCATTTTCCCGAATGCAAATCCCGCTTATTCTATCACTCATGGGATAAAAAACAACTGTAAAATCCTCACTGTTATTAAGCATCGAAAAAATATCTATCGGAGAATAAATGTCTTCCCCAAAGTACTTACGCAGATTTATTGCATCTGAGTTAATCTCTATCCTCTCTTTCACATTTATTCACCCCTCAGTAAGTTCTCCATAAATTTCAGGTTTAGTGCAATTTTATTCAATACGGCAATTGTTTCTAAATCATCAGCAGTAACGCAACTAGCCCGTAACGCAAATGGTATTGGAGAATATATATAGTCTTCGCTTGTGAAATAATCAACGGAACAACCAAAAAGATTTGCGGCCCTTTCAAGCATTTCCACGCTGAATTGTCTTTCGCCTTTTTCACATTTTGAAATAAAGCTCTGATCAACCTTCAAATATTCAGCTATTTGGCCTTGAGTAAGCCCACTTTGCATTCTAATATCATTGAATCTTTTACCTATAAAATCAATATCCGACATAGCTATGCCTCCTTTTGATTATAGTATATGCTTTTCTTGTCATATAATCAACTGCAAAAATATAAAAATTTATGACAAAGCAATATAATACTATAATAAAATTGCGTATTTCGGCGACATCCGGACAATGATACCGGAATTATCCGGACAGCATATCGGAATTATCCGGACACCGTATCGGAATTATCCGGACACCGTATCGGAATTATCCGGACACCGTATCGGAATTATCCGGACACCTTGTCGAGCTAACAAATTAAGTGCTACCCTTAAA
>Ga0302247_1001506_pt1 | contig 17680 bp, 15 predicted proteins | sample AAG_UR_Ile_MG_FD_193529 | JGI IMG/M metagenome (GOLD analysis project Ga0302247, IMG submission 193529) | Enriched activated sludge microbial communities from anaerobic digester in WTTP, New Holstein, Wisconsin, United States - AAG_UR_Ile | ecosystem: Engineered > Bioreactor > Anaerobic >...
TCAGGATCGCCTCCTCCAGGCTGATCCGGTTCCCGAAGGGAAGCAGGGGCTGCACCGAGAACCCGCGAAAGTACCGGAGCATCTTACCCAGGAATCCGCGGTCGGGCCGGCCGAACACGCGCTGGGACATGCCCCGCAGCTGGAGCGCCCCGTCGAACGGGCGCGGCGCGGGGAGCGCGACGTCCTCGAAGGACGGCTCCCGGAAGTAGGCCCGCGGCGCGGCGAGCCGGATCCGCAGGCTGGACTGCCGCCAGGAGCCGGGCTTGAAGTACAGCATGTCGTCTGCGTTGCGCAGCAGGTGGACGCCCGCGGGTGGGGGATCGGTGATCACGAACCCGGGCGCGGGGGTCGGCAGGATCGACGAGCTGCCGGGCGTGCCCAGCCGGTACTCGGCCCAGAAGAAGGTGTACTGGCCGGCCGGGGGCGACGGATCCACGGGCGCGGGCTCCACCGTGACGGGCCCCGGGGCGGCCTCGACGCGCCCGGCGCGGGTGATCCGGACGGTGTCGAGCACCCAGACCCGCTCGTTGGGGAACACCGACGGCGTGAACACGGTGCGCGAGAAGTTCTCCGGCGGCGTGAAGGAGTCGGTCTTCGGGTCCATCTGGAGCGAAGGGGTGGCCATCGCGGCCTGCAGGGCACTTCGCAGCTCGGCCAGGGCCTTGGGATCGAGCTCGGCCGGGGGACCGGAGGGATCGCCACCGGCGGCGGGGTCTCCCGGCGCGCCGCCACCATCGGGACCGGGGTCGGTGCCCGACCTGCCGGTGCCGGAGTCCCCGGACGTGCCGTCGCCGTCGCCCGGGAGGTCGCGGAACGCGGGGCCCTCCTCGACGTAGGGTTCGTGCAGCAATGGGGACTGCTGCAAAAACAGGCTCAGGCAGATTTGCGATAGCAGAAGCGCCATATCCGGATGCCCTCTTCCACGCAGAAACGCTCCCGTCGGGTGGGCGTGTCCGCATACGGATTGTGGCGCAGAAACGTCCAGGGTTCAAGCACGCTCTCGAGGCCGGGGGAGGCTGACAGTTCGGTGATGTACATGGCGTCGAGGGCGGTGTCGAAGACGTCGCTCTGGAAGAAGAGCTCGCCGCCGGGGATCAGGGCCGTGTGGACGGCCCGCACCACCTCGGGGGTGAGCACCCGGCGCTTGTGCTGCTCCCGCTTGAAGTACGGATCGGGGAAGTTCAGGTAGAACCGGGTGACGGATCCCGGAGGGAACAGCATTCCGAGGTGCACGGGGATGTTGGCGAAGACCGCCTGCACCCGGTCTTCGAGGCCTTCGGCCGCGGCCTGCCTGCGGATGTCGTTCACCAGTTCGCGGCGGATCTCCACGCCGACGACCTGGACCTCCGGGTGCGCGGCGGCGAAGCGGAAGAGGAACTCCCCCTCGGCGCAGCCCAACTCGACGTGGAGGGGGCGGCCGTCGAGGACCAGCGGCTCGGGATCGAACCCGAGCATGCGCATCGACAGCGGGTTGACATGATGCCGGATGCGGGTGGCCATCGATCTAGGGATGGAGGATCTTGTGGAGGGCGGCGAGCTTCACCCGCAGGTCGGCGAGCTGGTGCTGCAGGTTCTGGAACTTGGCCGCCGTGCGCTCGACCTGCGTGCGGATCTTCTCGACCTCATCCATCAGTTCTTGCTGTTCCCGGGTGAAAGACGTCTCGGACATGCCGGGAATCTGTCACGAGTCGGGGCTTTTGTCAACGACCCCCGGGCGCCCGGCGTCAGGGGGCGTCAGGGCGCGTTGACGCAGGGCGGGAAAACCCCTATCATGCGCCTGCGATGTGCGACACCAACCACGACTCCGACTCGAACCCCATGAATCCCGACATCCTGCGCGTCCATGACCGGAGCTTCTCCAGCCGGCTGTGGATCGGATCGGGCAAGTTCGCCTCCCCGCAGGTGCTCTCGGCGTGCCTGGCGCGCTCGGAGGCGCACCTGGTGACCGTCGCGGTGCGGCGGGCGGACCCGTCCGCCCGGGGCGGGGACCCGGCGCTCCTCGGGATCGACCCGACGAAGGTCTTCCTGCTCCCCAACACCTCGGGCGCGCGCAACGCCGCAGAGGCACTGCGGCTGGCGCGCCTGGGACGGGCCCTGGTGGGTCACGCCTGGGTGAAGCTCGAGGTCACGCCCGACCCCGCCACATTGATGCCCGACCCGGTGGAGACGCTGGCCGCCACCGAGCTGCTGGTCAAGGAGGGCTTCACCGTGCTGCCCTACATGAACGCGGATCCGGTGCTGGCGCTGCGCCTGCAGGACGCGGGGGCGGCCACCGTGATGCCTCTGGCGGCCCCCATCGGCACCAACCGCGGGCTGCGCACCCGCGACCTCATCGAGATGATCCTGGCCCAGGCCCGCGTCCCCGTGGTGGTGGACGCAGGACTCGGGCTCCCTTCCCACGCCGCCGAGGCGATGGAGCTGGGCGCCGCGGCGGTGCTGGTGAACACCGCCATCGCCACGGCCGCCTCGCCCCCGGACATGGCCGACGCCTTTCGCCTGGCCGTGCGCGCCGGCCGCGCGGCCTTCCTGGCGGGACCCGGACGCGTTCTGCCGCGGGCCGAGGCCTCCAGCCCCCTCACCGGATTTCTCTGGGACGCCTGACCGGCGCGGTCAATCAGGGGATGTTGTCCTCAGGCTCGTCATTGGAGGAGGGCGGATCGTGGGAATCCTCCATGCCGTGGAGCTCGTCCCCGCCCATGTCCGGCGGACCCTTTTCGGTCACCGGAGGGGCGGGGGGCGCCGTGGTGGGGGGCGGGGAATCGGGCGGCGGCGGAGCGGCCGGCTGCGGGTCCGGCTGCGGCGCGGGTTCGGGCGTCGGCGCGGGGGTCGGCGGCGTCACGGTCGGGTTTCCCGGGGTCGCGGGGGGCGCGTCCGGGCGGATATCCGGGCGATCCAACTGCGGCGCGGGTCCGTTGTACCAGCGGGGCGGCTTGGAGTTCTCCCCCACCACCTGCCAGCCCCGGTCCGTGCGCTCCACGTCGAAGTACGCCACGTCCTCCCGATCCTGGCGGGTCAGCGGCAGGGACACGATCACGCGGCCCTCCTCCTCGTAAAAAATCGCGGGCTCCCCGGTCTTCACGACCCGGAGATCGGAGAACTTGGTGTTGCCCCGGCTCTTCGCGTAGGCCTTCATGATGCGGTGGCACCCCTCCTTGCCACGCTTCTCCAGGTGCCGCTTGAACTTCCCCGCCACGACCTTCTCGAGGACCGAACAGTCGTGGTGGTCGATGGCCCAGATGTAGGACTTGACGATGCCCATGGGGGTGGAGTAGTCGGGCTTGTGCTTCTTCTTGCAGCCGGCCAGCGGCAGCAGCGCGAGCGCCAGAAGGGCCGCGGAGACGATGATGCCTTGGGTGGAGATACGCATGGGTCGATCCTCGCTGGAATTCATTCCGTTTTAGTCGCGGCCGGCATCCCGGCCGGGGCCTGGGGCCGCGCGGGCGCCTGCTGCAGCAGACAGGAACGGAGCTCGTCCCCGCAGGCGGCGCGGGTGCAGCTCTCGTACTTCTTGATCAAATCCGCCGGCATCCGGCGCAGCGCGTCCTCGCAGGCCGTGACGAAGGCCTTGCGCTTCTGCACCATGGCCCTGCGGGCCTCGTCCTGCACCAGGTTTTCGTAACTGCAGGCCCAGGTCTTCTCGCAGTAGGTGGTCGGCGCCGGGACCTCGAGGCTGACGGGGTCCGGAGCCTTGGCGCCACCCTCGCGGCGCGGCTCCCCGGCACAGCCGGCCCACGGGAGGGCTGAAAGGAGGAACAGGCTGACGATCCGGCCAAGTGGCATGAAGGCTCCCGAGTCCGGCCCGCTACGAGGGGATCCGGCTGATCTTCTGTCTGAGTTCATCGATCTGGCCATAGGCGTTTCGCAGGGTGGAGGAGTTGCCGATCGAACCCCGGGCGGCCTGGATCAACTCGAACAGGCCGTCCCGATGCTTCCGGATCTCGTGCTCCGCCGTCTGCAGATCCTGCACCAGGCGGTTCAGTTGTTTCTCCAGGTCCTTCTCGGAGCGCTCCTGGTCCGAGATCACCTCGGAGAGGCGCCGCTCGAGCTCGACGATCTGGTAGCGGACGTCCTCGGCGAGCTTGGCCGGGGCCGTGCCGTCACCGAGGTTGCCCTTGGTCTCCAGGGTCAGGGAGATGATCGCGTGCCGCAGCCGGGCCGCGCGCTCCCGACCGGACACCTCGATGGAGTCCAGCTGGGTCTGCAGCAGGTGCTTCTGGTTGCGCAGCTCCATGATCCGCTCCTCCTGCTCGAGGATGGCGGCCAGGACCTGCGTGATGTGCGCCGAGCCCAGGTTGCGGTCGCGCAGGTGCTCGGCCACCTCCAGCACGCTCTCGTGGAGCTTGAGCTCGAGCACGCCGCGCTCGTCGAGGGCCGAGTCCATCCTCACCGAGGAGACGCCCTGCCGGTGGGGGACGGTGGGCGGCTGGGTCTTCTTGTTCGCCGTCACCGACGCCTGCTGCAGGACGGACTGGTAGACCGCCACGAGCTCCGAGGCCCGGGAGTAGCGGCCCGACGGGTCCTTGGCCATGCACCGGACCACCAGCTCGTCGAGCTCGGGAGGCACACCCTTTCGCTCGGCCGACGGCTTCGGGGGAGCCTGCTTCTTGTGGGCCATGAGCACCTGCAGCATGTGCCCGGAGAACGGCGGTTTCCCCACGAGCAGCTCGTACGTGAGCACCCCCATGGCGTAGATGTCCACGCGCTGGTCGATGGGGCCGCCGGTGATCTGCTCGGGCGCCATGGTCTCGGGCGTGCCGAAGATCTGGCCCTGGTTGGTGATGCTCTGCATGTCCAGGGCGTCGGAGACGAGCTTCGCCAGGCCGAAGTCGAGGATCTTGGCCACCTCGCGGCCGCGGGAGAGCGTCAGGATGATGTTCTCGCTCTTGAGGTCCCGGTGGATGACGCCCTGCTCGTGGGCGTAGTCCAGCGCGTCCGCGATCTGCGACAGGATCGCGCACACCCGGGACACGTTCATCGGCCCCTCGGCGTTCAGGATGTCCCGCAGGCTCTTGCCGGAGATGAACTCCATGACGATGTAGAAGCGCCGATCCGGGAGCTGGTCGAAGTCGGAGATGAACACCACGTTCGGATGTTCGAGCCGGCTGGCCGCCCGGGCCTCGCGCTTGAACCGCTCCACCACCACGGGGTCGCGCCGCATGTCCGAGCGCAGGATCTTCACGGCGAAGTCGCGCTCGAGGATCTCGTGGCGGGCGCGATAGACCGTCCCCATGCCCCCGCGGCCGATCTCCTGGATCAGGGTCATCCGATCGCCGAGGCGGGTTCCAATCAGCGGGTCTGTGCGGGGGGTCGTCATTCGGGTTCCTTCAGTACGTGGCTCCGGCCCCACATTACCGGATGACGGGGTCGCGCGCAAGGCTTGAAACGGCGTTCCCCCGTGTTTGTGCCGGCGACGGACCGATTGCGCCGCCATGCGTTTCCGGCTATTGTCCAGGTTGTCATGAACCGTTTCGTGCTGCCTCCGAAGACGCTTCCTCCCCTGCCCAGGGACGACACCCCCGTGGACGAGGTGCGCTACATCGTCCTGGACACCGAGACCCTGGGGACCTCCCCCATGTCCCGGCTCCTGGAGGTGGCGACCGTGGAGGTGGTGGCGGGGCGGCCGGGAGCCCAGCACAACCAGCTGGTCAACCCCCGCTGCGCGATCCCCGCGGACGCCACGAAGGTGCACGGCATCACCGACGCGATGGTGCGGGACCAGCCGACCTCCGAGCGAGTGCTGCCGGACCTGTTCGCTCGCTGGGAGGGGACTGTGATCGTCGCCCACAACGCCGCCTACGACGAGAGCATCCTGTCCACCGAGGCCGCCCGCAGCAACATGTGGATCCCGCCTCTGCCGGTCCTGGACACGGCCAGGCTCGCCCGCCAGTTGCTCGAAAAGCAGGCCAGTTACAGCCTCGGCGCCCTCTGCTCGGCGCTGGAGATCCAGCAACTGAGGGCCCACCGCGCCCTGTCCGACGCCCTGTCCACGGCCGAGCTCTTCAGGCGGCTCCTGGACCGCCTGCGCCGCGCGGGGACCGGCCGCTTCGCCGACCTCTGCCGCGTGGGCAACCTGTCCAGGCTGGGGACCTCGGCGCGGCCCCTCCAGGCCCTGCCGCCCCACCTGATCCTGCTGCGAATGGGGCTCCTGTCCCGGTCGGACGTGGAGATCACCTACCGCAAGGACGGGCGCACGACGGTCTTCCCGGGCACGCTGGAGTGCGGCTACCACCATGGGGGACACGATTATCTGGAACTTCGGGACCACCGGACCCGGGGACGCGTCTGGTCACTCCGGATCGACCACATCGTGGCGCTGCGCCCGCTGCCCGTGCAGTGACCGCACCGCCTCGGTCAACTGGGCGCCGGTGAAGGGCTTCTGGAGGAATCGCTGGCCCTCGGGGATCCAGCCTCGATCGATGACCATGTCCTCGGGATAGCCGGACACGAACAGCACACCCAAGGCAGGGAAGCGCCCACGCGCGACCTCGACCAGTTCCCGGGCGCTGATGTCCTGCAGGGCGACGTCACAGATCAGGGTGTGGAGCACGAGCTCCTTGCGCTCCAGGAGGGCGATGGCCTGGCGCCCCCCGGAAGCCGGGATCACGGCGTAGCCCGCGCGCTCGAGGATCCGCTGGCCGATCCGGAGGTTGGCCTCCTCGTCCTCCACGAACAGGATCGTCTCCGTGCCCGGGACGGGCGCTGGCGGCAGCTGGGTGGACGCAGACAGGGACATGTCCAGCGGACGGGACAGCCGGCCGGTGGAGAAGGCCTTGGGCAGATGGATCTCGAACCGGGATCCCTCCCCAAGGTGGCTGTGGACCTCGATGAAGCCGCCGTTCTGGCTCACGATTCCGTGGAGCATGGCCAGCCCGAGGCCGCTGTGCTCTCCGGGCTGCTTGGTGGAGAAGAAGGGCTCGAACAGGTGGGCCACGGTCTCCGGGGGCATGCCGACGCCGGTGTCCGCCACCGAGAGCACCACGTACTCATGGGTCTGGCCGGTCTCGGGCCGGGTGCGCACCACGTTGCAGGTCCGGATCGCCACCTTTCCGCGATCCTCGATGGCCTCGACCGCGTTGGCCATCACGATCGAGAGCATCTGATCCAGCTGCGAAGGATCCAGGCTCACCAGCCACAGGGTCTCGGCCGGCTCCCAACCCAGCTCGATCTTCTCCCCGGCCTGGCGCGCCAGTTCACCGATCAGCCCCTTGATCTTCTTGTTGAGATCCATGATCACCGGGAAGCTCTCCTGCCGGCGCGAGAAGGCGAGCAGCCGCCTCATCAGGTCCGAGGCGCGGGAGGCTGCGGCCTGGATCTCGAGGACGTCCCGGCGGTTGGGATCCTGCGGCTCCATGTGGTCGATGAGGATGTCGGCCGAGCCGAGGATGACCCCCAGCATGTTGTTGAAGTCGTGGGACACGCCGCCGGCCAGCCGGGAGATCGTCTCCATCTTCCTGGCCTGGGACAACTGGGCCTGCAGGTGCTCGTTCTCGGCCTGGGCCTGGATCTGGGCGGTCAGGTTCCGGATGAACAGCAGGTAGCCCCGCGTCCGGTCGACCTGGATGCGCACGCAGTCGAGCCCGCAGGGGATCTGGCCACCGGGGACCTCGAGGATCACCTCCAGGCTGGCCACCGAACCATCCTGGCCCTCGAGCAGCGAACAGACCCGGTCCCGGCTGGGTGCGGCCAGGAAATCGCAGAAATCCCGGCCGAGGACGGACTCCCCCTCCGGCTGCTCCAGCAGGTGGAGAGCTGAGGCGTTCGCGTACTGGACGGCACCGTCGATGAGGACGATCACCGCCATCGGCGCCTTCTCCACGAGGGTCTGGAACTTCTTCTCGCTGCGCCGCCATCCCGCGCTCTGTCTCTCCAGCTCCCAGCGCAGGCGTCGCTGCCAGGACAGGATGAAGCCGACGAGCAGCGTCAGCGCCAGCGTCAGGATCAGGCCCGAGAGCAGCAGCACGCGACCGGCCCGCTCGGGGAAGATCCGGGAGAACAGGGGGGTGGGTTCGAACACGAGCAGGTAGGAGTTCCCCAGCACGAACAGGGGCACCCGTGCGCCCGGGTTGGCGTCGCCGCCGGGCGGTGGATCGGCCGGAGGCGAACCGCCCTGGCGGGTGGTCGACAGGAAGAAGGGCACCTTCGCCGGCTTGGTCTGGTACAGGTCGACGATGAAGGCCTTCGAACGATCTCCGACCGGCGGATTCAGGCGGTGGACGATGCTGGACAGGAAGACGTCGTAACGCAAGGTGGCCACGATGACGCCCGAAGAGGCGCCGGACGTGGTGGCCGAAGGGAGATGGACCGGATGCACGATCGTCGCGCCAAGGCCGGCGCCGTTCTCCTGAAGCAGGCTGAAGGCGTCGGAGATCGCGCTCGTCCCCGTGGCTTCCGCGTGGCGGATCGCCTCGGCGACGGCGGCCTCGGAGGCCAGATCGAAGCCGAACATGACGACGTTGGGTTTGAACGGCTCGAGATACACCTGGGGATAGAGATCCCCCGGGGGAGCGCCGGGCAGGCGGTAGACGGCGTATTGAGGGTTCACCCGCGCCTGCATCTGCCGCTGGTGGTCCTCCAGTCCGGCGAACGGCACCCGGGGTGCGAAGCTCCAGGCCCGCACGTAGGGGAGTTGGTGCATTTCACGGGTGAACGATCTGAACTCCTGAGGCGTCACCTCGAGGCTGCTCTCGAAGAAGCGCGCCAGAGACTGCAGATCCTTCTCCTCGATGCCCTCGAACGACTCCCGGATGCGCTCGGCCTGGGAGAGCGCCAGCTGCCAGAAGGTGAGGCGGCGGGAGCGCGCCTCGTCCCGCCCGGCCGCCTGCGCCAGGTAGACGGTGGTGAGGACGCCCAGCAGGAACAGGAAGAAGGCGTGGGCGTGGCGGACCCAGAACGGACCGGCGCCGGGGGCGGTGGCCGCGCGCGCCAGGGAACGCTGGGCCAGGAAGACCACCAGCAACCCCAGGAACCCGAACAGCAGGGGCCGCAGGCGGGCCCACCCCACCCGCTTTTCCCAGGTCGGGGTCTCCACGTCCATGCCGATGACGATGCGGATCTGCCGCGTCTGCCGGTCCAGCACGGGGACGAGCGCGGAGACGAAGGTGCCGTACTCGTCCCGGTAGGGTCCGACCGTCATGGGCTCTGCGGTCAGGAAGACCAGGTGGTTGAGGAACGGTGGCCGCTCGTAGACGGTGCCGGGCCGGGAGGCCATGGGATCGTCCGGCTCCAGGCTCTCGGGGCCGAACAGGATGCGCCCGCCGCGAAAGACCTGGGAATAGACCGACCGGTGTCCCATCACCTGGGCGAAGGCCATCATCTGCCGGCAGATCCGCCGGTAAACCAGGTTGTGCTCGTCGGCCAGGGTGAAGTCCAGGCGATCGAGATCGGTCAGGGAGATCGCGTCGGCCACCAGCCGCGTCTGCGCCAGCAGGTCCTCGCGCATCTCGCGGTCCGCGGACCGCTGTTCGGAGACCGCCGAGAGCGCGGTCAGGATGAAGATGGTCAGGGCGGCCATCAGGGGGAACAGCCACCGCACGCGCACCTCGCGCTCCAGGACGCGGGCGCCGTGGCGCACGAACAGGGCGAGGAAGAGCGCGCCGAAGAGACCCAGGGAGGCGAACACCGCCAGGGGCACCCAGTGGCTCACCCCCGCGGCCATCGTCGCCAGGGCGAAGAGCCGGGGATCGCCCGCGGGGCGTGGTCCGGCTTGCAGGAACCCGGCGACGCCCAGCGCGAGGCCGGCCAAGGCGACCAGAGCGGCGAGGACGGCGCCCGCCCGCGGGCCGACCATCGGACTGTGGATGGACAGGATGGAGACCGCCAGAAAGACCAGGGACAGGACGGCGACGCCCATGGACAGGCGGCGCGTGAGCAGGGGGAGCGCGGCGGCCTCCGGCTCGAGCCGGATCGTGATGAAGGCCGCGAAGCACGCGCACAGGGCGAAATAAAAGACGTCCATGAAACACCGGTAGCCGGAAACGTGGCGAAGGGGGATCGGTTGTATTCCGGTCCCGCCACTATGCCACATTCCGGCGCTGGGTAGAACCGATATTTATCTCACGACTTTCAGTCCCAGACCGAGTGCCGTCCCCGGAGCCGGCGGGCCGGCCCCTTCTGCCCCGAGGCCTCGAGGGCCCGCGCCCACTGCCTCACGGCCTCGGGCGGATGCCCGCGGCGCGCGCAATACCAGCCCAGGTGCAGGGCGGCCGCCGCCCACTCCCGGCGCCGCAGGTGGATCATGGCCAGGTTCCAGCGGGCCGCGTCGTTGCCGGGATCCAGGTACAGCGCCGTGCGCAGGTGCCGTGCTGCGGGGCCGGTCTTGCCCTCGGTCCACAGCAGCGCGCCCAGGTTGGCATGGGCCTCCGGGTTCTGCGGATCCTGCCGCAGGGCCTCCTCGAGGAACCACCGGGCGCGGCGCGCCTCCCCCTCGAGCGTGAACACCACCCCGAGCCCCACCAGGGCCGGCGGATCCCCGGGATCGTACTGCAGGGCCAGTTCGAAGTGACGCTGGGCGAGTCCCGGCTCCTGTTCCCTCAGTGCCTGGGCTCCGAGGGCGACGTGACGGCGGGCGTGGGGGTTGTCGTGGACGGGCCGGCAGGACGCGAGCAGGATCACGATTAAGCAGGAAAGGACGGCGCGGGTCATGGGAACCTCCTGCCACCATTGTCGGGGCTTCTCGTCTGAGGTTGCCGTGAAAATGAAAAAACCGGACGAAACGTCAGAAGGGCTCGACGCCCTCGAAGTGCTCCGCGCAGCCGACCGCGGCGGCCAAGTCGAGCCAGGAGCCGGGCAGGTGGCGGGAGTCCACCTGCCGCGGAAGATCACCCTCGGGATCGGCGAACGCCACCTGGCGGGCCCACAGGAAATGCCCCGGGATGGGCAGGACGGCCTCGGGTCCGTAGAGCCCGTCGTTGACGATGGGGTGCCCCTCGGCGGCCAGCTGGACGCGCACCTGGTGGCGCCGGCCGAACCGCGTGACGACGTCGACGAGGGAGTATCCGCCGCCCTCCCACAGCCGGGTGACCAGCGAGATCGCCATCTGACCGCCGTCCCCCTCGCCGGGCTCGTACCGCACGCGGGAGGTGCCCAGCGTGAAGACTCGACCGGAGAGCCACCGCGGGCCTTCGGGGAAACAGCCATGCACCAGGGCGCGGTAGGTCTTCTCGATGCGATGGGAGGCGAAGCGCTGCCGCAGCCGCTCCTGGACCTGGGGTGTCAGTCCGGCGACGAGCAGACCGGCGGTGTCGTTGTCGAGGCGGTTCACGATGCCGGCCTCCCGCGGGGGGGCGCCGACGATCCCGGGGATGGCGGCGAACAGCGCGCCGGCGGCGGTGGGCGTGTCCTCGGGGGTGAGCGGCAGCGTGGGCAGCCGCGGGGGCTTGTCGGCGAGGACGACCGAGGCCGTCCTCAGCACCATGCGGATCACGCCTGGGTCGGCGGGCGCGGGCGTCCAGGCGTCGGCCTCGGGGGGCAGCGAGAGCAGCCGCAGCGTGGCACCGGCCCCGGGTCGGTCCCCGCGACGGGCGCGGCGGCCGTCCACGAGCACCGCGCCGGCCTCGATCAGGTTCTGCCACTGGGGCCTCGTGCGACCCGGATGGAGCTGCGCGCAGATCTTCTCCACGCGCCAGCCTCCCATCAGATCGTCCACCAGATGTTCGTTTTCCGTCATCGTCGAGAAGAAAGGCAACCCCGGCCCAGCCCTTCAGAGTGAATTACCGCTTCAGAGGAGAGTGGAAACGGTGGAATGAGTGTTGGCGGGAAAGGGCTAACCGGGCCGGGGTAAGTTCGGGATAGATTGCGTGAGCAATCCAGAGATATGAAAAAATCTCCTCTGAAGTAACAGCCTCGTGGTAGCAACCTCTTCTCCAAGAGGTTCTTTCCTGCTCCCAATGTTGAATTTATAGTCGAGCCGGAACCCCCCGTCAAGTATTTTTCTGAAAAATTTTATTCTCCCTGTAATTTTCCCTGATCATTTTCGAATTTAAGAATGATATCATACACTTGCGACTTGGAAAGGCCTGCATAAGGGGCCAGGACCGCGGCGACCGTTTTCACGGGGAGACCCAGCTCCCGAAGCCTGCAAATCTCTTTTTCCAAAGCCGGAAATTGAGGTTTTTCGGCGGGCCGGCGGTCCGGTGCGAGCACCAGGGTGAATTCCCCCCTGATTTCACTCTCACTGGAATCGCGATCCAGATCTCCCAGGGGGGCACACCGGATCGTCTCGAACTTTTTCGTCAGTTCACGGCACAGCACGCATTCGCGCGAGCCGCCACAGGCCTCGGCGAGATCGTGGAGCGTCTCCCGGATGCGGTGGGGGCTCTCGTAGAGCACGACGGTTACACTCATGCTGGAAATTTCCGTCAATCGTATATTTCGTTCTTTGCCCCGTGCAGGCAGGAAGCCCTCGAAATGGAACCGGGAGGCCGGGAACCCCGAGATCGAGAGCGCGGCGGCCACGGCGCTGGGGCCGGGGATGGGGATGATCCGCGCGCCGGCCGCGCGGGCGGCGGCCACCGTGCGGTCCCCCGGGTCCGAGACGCAGGGGGTGCCCGCGTCGGTCAACAGCGCCACGGCGGCGCCCCCGGAGAGCCGCGAGACGAGCTCCTCGGCCCGCCGGGCCTCGTTGCCCTCGAAGCTGCTGATCGTGGGGACCTGGGGCAGGCCCAGGGCCTGCAGCAGGTGGCGGGCGACGCGGGTGTCCTCGGCGGCGATGAGCTCGACGACCTCGAGGACGGCCCGGGCGCGGGGGGAGAGGTCGTCGAGGTTCCCCAGCGGGGTGGCGACCACGTACAAAACCCCTTGCGGATGCGGCTCGTGCACGAACTTCATTCGAACCCCAGCGCGACGACGACGTTGTCGCCGAGCTCGGAGGTGAGGTATTCGCGCAGCTGGTTCATCAGGCGCTTCTCGAGCTGGCGCGCGCGCTCGCGGCTGATGCCGTAGCGGTCCCCGATGTCCTTGAGGGTCATCGGCTCGTCCGAGAGCAGGCGCTCCCGCATGATCACGAGGTCCCGGCCCTTGAGGCGGCCGGCGTAGGCGTGGAGCTTCTCGGAGACCAGGCGGCGCAGCTCGTCGGCGGCCACCACCTCGTCGGGGATGCCCTGGTGGTCGCTCATGAGATCCCCGATGGTGCGACCGTCGTCCTCGTCCGAGCGCAGCGGGGTGGACAGGCTCAGGTCCGAGGCGGCCATGCGCTTCTGCATCTCGCTGACCTCGCGCTCGGAGACGTCCAGGGCCTCGGCCAGCAGCTGGGGCGTGGGCACGATGCCGCGCTCGCGCAGGAGCTCCTGCTGCTTGTGGAGGTTGAAGAACAGTTTCCTCTGCGCCTGGGTGGTGCCGACCTTGACCAGCCTCCAGGAGTTGAGCAGGTACTTGAGGATGTAGGCGCGGATCCACCACGACGAGTAGGTGCTCAGTTTCACGCCGCGCTCGGGGTCGAACTTCTCGACCGCCTGGATCAGGCCGATGTTGCCCTCCTGCACCAGGTCCATGAGGTTCTGGTGCACCCGGCTGTACTCGTGCGCGATCTTGACCACCAGGCGCAGGTTGGAGGTCACCAGGCGCCGGGCCAGGCGCGGGTCGCGGGTGCGGACGTAGCGCGTGGCGACGTCGTGCTCCTCGTCCGGGGTCAGCAGCGGATAGCGGCGGATCTGCTGGATGTAGGCCCGCGCGGGGTCGTAGCGCACCAGGCCCGCGGACTCGTCCTCGTCCGCGGCGGGCAGGATCTCGAGACCATCGTCGACGGAGGGTTCGGGGCCCGTCGACAGGATGTCCTCGGGGCTGACCGTGATCTCCTCCTCGGACTCCTCCTCGAGCTCCACCTCCCGATCCTCGATCTCGAGGGGCGCCTCGCCGATCCCGAGGGGCACCTCGAGGGGCACCAGGGAGACCACGCCATCCTCCCGATCGTCCGCGGCGGACGGCGCCTTGCGCGACTCGCCACCCTTCGGTGGCGCCTTCGGCTTATCGTTCTTCGGGCTTTTCTTCTTCCCAGTCACCTTCTATCACCCCACCTCCGGAACCCCCGAAGGAGCCCGGCGATCCCGGATATTGCACAAAGTGGATCCGTTTCGCAAAGTGTTTTCCCAGCATCAGGGCCACCAGCCGCCGGACGGGCGGCACCAGCAGCAGGAGACCGGCGGCGTCGGTCATCACGCCGGGCGTGATGAGCATGAGGCCGGCGGCCAGGAGGAGCACCCCCTCGGTCACCGCCCCCGCGGGCATTTTCCCCTGCTGGAGATCGGCGTTGAGGCGCGCCAGCACGCGCCGGCCCTGGTGCTTGACGCAGGCGACCCCGATCACCCCCGTGAGGATCACGATCCCCAGCGTCGGGAAGAACCCGATCCGGGAGGCCAGCTGCACGAGCAGGTAGATCTCGGCGATGGGGATGCCGATGAAGAGAAGGAGCAGGATCAATGTCTGAAGACCCTTTGGTTGGTGAACACGAGGGCGGCCCCGTGCCCGTTGCACGCGTCGATCACCTCGTGGTCGCGCATGGCGCCCCCCGGCTCGGCGAACGCGGTCACGCCCTGGGCGCAGGCGGCGTCCACGGCGTCCCGGAACGGGAAGAACCCGTCGGAGGCCATGACCGAACCGGCCAGCCCGCCCTTTTCTTCCCGCACCTTCGCCTTCAGATCCTCGAGCTCGGCGGCGGCGATGCGTCCCTGGCCGACGGCCAGCTCCAGCTCGAAGATCGAGATCCCGTGGCGCTCGAAGGCCAGCTGGTCGGCGCGCTTGGTGTACGCCTTCTCGATGGCCAGGCGGACCGCGCCGACACGATCCTGCTCGCCGGTGCCGATGGCGGTGGTCACGCGATCGCGGACCATCACGATCGCGTTCGAGGTCACGTTGGCGCAGACGTGCCAGGCCATGAAGAGATCGGCGAGCTCGGCTGCGGAGGGCGCGCGCCCGATGCTGTGGACGGTGCCCTTGTGGGCGTGCTCGGCCGGGCGAAAGTCGGCCGTCGAGCGCACCAGGGGGAGCTGGGCCAGCTGGAGGACGATGCCCCCGTCGGAGGTGGACGACAGGTGCAGTTGCAGCTCGTCGGCGCGGCCCTCGAGGGCGCCGAGCTCGGGCAGCCGGATGATGCGCAGGTTCTCGCGGGCCCGGAGGATGCCGACGGCCCCGTCCTCGTAGTCCGGGGCGGCCACGACCTCGGCGTACTGCGCGGCGATGGCCCGCGCGCAGCCCTCGTCCACGGTCCGGTTGAGCACGATGCAACCGCCCATGGCGGCGATACGGTCCGCAAAATAGGCTTTTTCGTACGCCTGTAGTATATTGTCCGCGCACGCAACGCCGCAGGGGTTGTTGTGCTTGATGATCACGGCGGCGGGAGCGGCCGCCAGCGGCGTCAGGATGCGGATGCCGGCGTCCAGATCGGTGAGGTTGGTCTTGCCCGGGTGCTTGCCGAACTGAATAAAATGGGCTTCGGTGAGTCCGGAGACCAGGGCGCCGCCCGGGACCAGCGTGTTCCCCTCCAGCGTGAGCTCGCCCTCGGTCCATCGATAGAGCGCGGCCGGCTGGTCGGGGTTGTCACCGTAGCGCAGCCCCTCGGTGCGCGGCGCGCCGTCCTCGCCCGGGAGCGTCCACCGGCGTTTCTGGAAATGAAGGCGCTGCCCGGCGACCTCGAGGACGAGCTCGGCCGGGAACGGGTCCTTCAGGATGGTCTTGTAGGCTTTACGGATGGATGACATGAGCACACCGCCTTCTGGAAAAAGCATGCGCAAAATAATGGATCGCCAACCCATCGTCAAGTCATGGTTCTTCCTGGTTCCGGCCCTCGCGCTGTTGCTGGCCGCGCCCGGCGCCGGTTGGGCCCAGGAGGCCGAACTGGTCAGGAAATGGGACCGGCTTCTCCAGAAGGACCGCACGGCCGGCCGCAAGGCCGCCTACGCCCGCTGGAGCGGAAAAAACAAACGCATCTTCGGCCACAACCTCGACACGCCCATGGTGCCCGCATCCTGCCTGAAGATCCTGTCCACGGGCGTCGTCCTGCGGCACATGGGGGCGTCGTACAAGTTCACCTCCAGCCTGCTCGGCGAAGTCCAGGGGGACGCCCTCACGACCCCGCTGTACTGGCGGGGCAACGGCGATCCTTCGATGACACTGGACAACCTGGCCGCCCTCGTGCGCCGTCTCAAGGCCAGGGGGGTGCGCAAGATCCCGAAGGGCGTGGTGATCGACGACACGTACTTCGACCGTCAGAAGCCCGCCGGTTTCCAGTTCTCCCGGGGCAACGAGGGCTTCCTGGCGCTGCCGACGTCCACCACGGTGGAGGGGAACGCCATCACCGTCACCCTCGAGGTCAAGGAGGCCGAGGTCACCATCACCTGCCTGCCCGCGAGCCCCTACCACACCTGCACGAGCGAGGTGACCGTCGGCGCGAAGGAGGAGCTCCGCTTCCTGACCGATACCAAGGGTGACGTGCTCCAGATCAAGGTCAAGGGGACCATCACGGCGGCCGAACCCAAGGTGGTCAACCGCGTGCGCTCGTTCGACTCCGCCCGCTTCGCCCACGGCATCCTGGTGCAGGTGCTCAAGGAGAACGGCTTCACGGTGGACGAGACCTTCGCCAGGGGCAAGACGCCGGCCAAGGTGCCCGTCCTGGTCTCCCACCTCAGCGACACGCTGGCCGCCCTCGTGCGCGGCACCAACCGCCACAGCAACAACTTCTACGCCGAGAACCTGCTCAAGGCGCTGGGCGCCCAGCTCACCGGAGAGCCCGGGACCACCCAGAAGGGGCTCGACGCGGTCTACGCCTTCCTCACCCGCGCCGGGGTGCGGCGCAACCAGGTCGTCCTGGCCAACGGTTCGGGCCTTTACGGAAATTCCAAGATCAGCGCGCGGGCCCTTGCCTCGGCCATGGAACAGTTCTCTTCCCTGCCATGGCTGCAGACCCTGATGATCGACTCCCTCCCCCGCCCCGGCCGGGACGGCACGCTCTACAAGCGCTTCACCGGCACCGCCGCCGAGGACGTGGTGTACGCCAAGACCGGCACCCTGGCCGATGCCTCCTGCCTGGCCGGGTACATCCACAAGGGGAACCGCACCATCCTGTTCGCGATCATGCAGGACGGCATCAACGGCGACCTCAAGGGCGCCCGCGCCCTGCAGGACGAGCTCGTCGTCTCCCTGGCGAAGTTCTTCAAGGGGCAGAAGCCGTAACCGACGGGCACGGGGCCATCACGAGGACAATCACCACCGTCCGGTACCGGACCTGCACCGAGCTATAAGCATCGATTTCGATTTCGATTTCGATTCGGAGACAAAGGGGAGTATTGACAGATCCATCCATTCGGGGGACAGTTCTCCCATGCGACGCCCGAACTCCCCCGTGACGCTCATGCTCCTTCCATTCATCGCCGTGGGCTGCCTGACGCTGGCCGCCTGCGATGACGGGCCGACCCCTTCTGGACCGGTCTGCGGCGACGGCGTGTGCGCCCAGGGAGAGTCTGCTGCCAGCTGCCCGGCCGACTGTCCCGCCGTGTGCGGCGACGGCTTCTGCACGGGCCCCGGAGAGACCGCGGAGTCCTGCGCCCGGGACTGCGACGTCGGCTGCGCCCTCACGGCCGACCTGTCGCCCGACCTCGCCACCGGCGACCTTTTTTATGGTTACCCGGCCCTCGGACGGGACGCCGGCGCCCCCTCGTGCGGCGCCTTCCCCGGCGGGCGCGAGGTGTACCTG
>Ga0302247_1001507_pt1 | contig 17656 bp, 12 predicted proteins | sample AAG_UR_Ile_MG_FD_193529 | JGI IMG/M metagenome (GOLD analysis project Ga0302247, IMG submission 193529) | Enriched activated sludge microbial communities from anaerobic digester in WTTP, New Holstein, Wisconsin, United States - AAG_UR_Ile | ecosystem: Engineered > Bioreactor > Anaerobic >...
ACAGCCGATTGGAGCCCATCAAGGAGGCTGCCTACACCATCAAACGACACTGGAAAGGGGTGTTACGCTGGTTTACATCCAGGATCAACAACGGCATCCTGGAAGGATTAAACAGTCTCATCCAGGCGGCCAAGGCCAGAGCCAGGGGATACCGCACTAATCGAAATCTCATTGCTATCATTTATCTCATTGGAGGCAAACTCAACTTCAACTTACCCACTTGAAATAGCGAGGAACCAAAATTATGACGAGCATCTCTTTTTTAAAGATAACACATGAAATTTATTAACAACAATTATAGCCCGCTGGTTATTCTGTTTGGCGTCGTGGTTTTGCTTTTGCTTTTGTCATACGGTCAGGTTGAACTTGATTATGGGCTGTTCAAAATCAAAAAAATTGATATTCTGTCCCAGATTCGCCAGGATAAAAAAATTGTTCATCCGCAAAGAGCGCTGTCGCAAACGGCTATCGCTTCGACTGCTCCGGCCGCTGTAACAAGTCAGGTTCAGGCTGCTGTCAGCAAAGACATTCAGGAAGAAGTCTTCCCAGAAGGATTTGTGCCGGTTGAAGATTTTGGAGCTGAAAAAAACTCCAATATGATAAAGTTTTTCAGTTCTCTTGAAAACGAATCTCAAGATAAACAAATTCGCATCGCCCACTTTGGAGATTCATTGATTGAAGGGGATATGATCACAAAAGATTTCAGATTTTTTCTGCAGCGTCAATTTGGCGGAAGAGGCGTCGGATTTGTTCCAATCACATCAAATGTCGCCAGATTCCGTTCCACTATCCAACATTCTTTTTCCGATAATTGGCGGACGCAGGCGGTGGTCAATGGAAGCGTCAGTAAATCCATGGCGGGTCTGGCCGGCCGTGTTTTTTTTCCCCGGAAAACCTGTCACAGGCCGGACAGCGTGACAAATCACATCAGTTCCAATAGTTGGGTTGAATACAGGGCTTTGAATAATAAAGATAACAAAACAAATTCATTTGGGCTGATAAGATTGCTTTATGGCAGCGTGAAGGGAGAAGCGTATGTGACTTACGCGTTGGATGATGGCGAACTGCAAACCCGCCAGTTGAGCTACGGGGAGGGCCTTAGAGAGTTAATTATTAATGAAGATAAAATTACCCGAAAAATCCAGCTCTGTTTTTCTTCTCCTGATGATATGGAGGTATACGGAATGTCTTTTGAGGACGGGCCGGGCATCTATGTTGATAATTATTCGTTGCGGGGGGCGTCCGGAACTTATCTGAACAAAATAGAGAACTCTGTTTATCAGGGATTCAACAAATTGCTCGATTACCGCCTGATAATTATTCAATATGGCGCAAATATTGCCGATCCCAACATTGACAATTTTCGATGGTATGAAAATCAATTATATGAAATTTTATTAAAACTGAAGAGTCAATTCCCCGAGGCCGGCATTCTTGTGGTCAGCGCTGCCGATAAAAGTATGAAAAGCGATCTGGAATATAAAACAAATCCGGCTATTCCCAAAATTGTTTCTGCTCAGAGAAATGCGGCAAAGAAAGCGGAAGTCGCGTTTTGGAATCTTTATCAGGCAATGGGTGGCGAAAATGCCATGTTAAAATGGAGGCGGCAGAATTTAGTCTCTGATGATTACACGCATTTCAGCCATGCGGGAGCTAAAAAAATTGCAGATCTTCTCTCGAAGGCGTTATCTTATGGATTATCTCATTATGAAAGCAGCAGGAAAATACGTCCGTAATTATTGTTTTTTAGCGGTAATAACTTTCTTTTGTATGTGCGCCCTTGTGTTTGCGAATTTTGATGCGAACAACGCCGTAAAAAATGCGCAAAAGTCAAAAGTGCCTGTAAAAAATACACTCAAAAGCAAAGCAACCAAAGTAAACCAAAAAACAAATAATGGAAAAAGCGCCGCAAGTACCTCGCACGTTACCAAACAAAAAATCGAAGTCGAAAAAAAAACTAAAACACAGCCTAAACAATTGAAAAGAAAAAAAACGTTTAAAAAGAAGCAGCCAGTCAGGTTTGTGCCGATAGAAAAAATTATTGACCAGGAAAAAAATGTCATTGGTAACGCCGCCTCGCTGGGGGCATTTTTCAACAGTCTTCAGAAAATAGAAAAAAAGGGGGAAGGCAAAGTCAACATTCTGCATATTGGCGATTCGCATATCCAATCCGGTGTCCTGGCCAAAGTTGTGCGCCAAAAGTTGCAGAAAGTCTTTGGCAACGCCGGACGAGGATTGATTTGTCCTTACGCTCTGGCCAGAACAAACGGTCCCCGGGATTACACGATTGCCAGCGACGCGACCTGGACGCAGGAAAGTGTTATTCATAAAGAAAAGAGCCTGAATATTGGAATTTGCGGATTGACAATTTTATCGGATGCTCATGGCGCTGATTTAACAATTACTTTAAATTCCCGGGATGCTGTTAATAATAAATTTAACAAAATCAGCGTTTTTCACGAAAACCGCTTGCTGAATACGGATTTGGTGTTTCTGGACACAAATGGCGGCAAGATGGCGGGCGTTGTCAACAGGCGGCTGGAGCAGGGTTGTTGTAATTATGTATCAAGCGCCGAATTGGCGGAATATCGGGATGGTCTGAAAATTCAGGCTCTGCCCAAAGAAGGCGACGCCGATTTCACGCAAATCAACGGAATCATTTTGGAAAGTGGCAATCCAGGGATCTTGTATCACAACGTTGGCATCAATGGTGCCACTTATCAGGATTATAATGAAGAAGCTTTTATCAGGCAGGTTGCTTATCTTGAGCCGGAATTAATTATCATTTCGCTGGGGACCAATGAGAGTTTTGCCCGAAATTTTCATCCCGATGAATTTATTGGACATGTTGATATTTTAATTTCCGGATTGAAAAAACATCTTTCCCGGGCGGCGTTTATTCTTACCGTTCCTCCTGACAGTCTCAAAGGCAGAAGCAAAAACTGGAACGTCCCAGTGATCAGGCGAGAGCTTCTTTCCTACTGCCAAAAAAATAATCTGGCTTATTGGGATTTGTTTTCCGTTATGGGCGGTCTGGGTTCGATGCGGACATGGCAGGCGAATAAGTTGGCATCTCCCGACAGCGTGCATTTTTTGACAAGCGGCTATGAGCTTCAAGGAAAACTATTATTTGACGCGCTTATCAAGAGTTACGATCAGTATGCCACCCATTGACGTTGATAAAATTATTAATTCCTTGCTCTTTAATCCGCAGGAAACTCTTGTGTTTAACAGCGGATTCTTTCTTTTTCTCTTTTTCTTTTTTCTGCTTTTTTATTCCTTATTGCGTCGTTTTCACACCGGCAAAATTGTTTATATCACTGCCTTTTCTTATTACTTTTATTATAAAGCGGGCGGTTGGAATGTTTTGCTGCTGCCCGTGATTTCATTAATTAATTTCTATGTTGCCAGATGGATGAATTATATAGGCAACAAAACAAAAAGAAAATTTCTCCTGGCCGGCACGGTCACTGTCAATTTAGGCATCCTTGGATATTTTAAATACACAAATTTCTTTATCGAAACATTTAACCAACTCAATCAGACTAACTTTGCTTTATGCGACATCATTCTGCCGCTGGGCATCTCTTTTTACGTTTTTCAGGCGATTGCCTATATTATTGATGTCTTTAGAAAAAACATTGAACCGGTAAATAGTTTTGTGGATTTTTGCTTTTTTATTTCTTTTTTCCCCAAGTTGCTGATGGGGCCTATTGAAAAAGCCCGAAATTTTATTCCTCAGATATTCCAGGACATAATCCTGACGGACAACGACCTTGGCAGAGGCATTTTTTTAATCATGTGCGGAATTTTTAAAAAAATAGCCATCGCTGATTACATTGGATTTAACTTCGTCAACAGGGTGTTCAGCTCACCCCTGCAATATTCGGGGCTGGAAAATCTGCTGGCTGTCTATGGCTATGCCCTTCAAATATATTGCGATTTTTCCGGATATGCCGATATAGCCATTGGCCTGGCACTACTTATAGGCTACAAATTAATGGATAATTTTAACGCTCCCTATCAGTCATTTTCCATAACCGAATTTTGGCGACGATGGCATATTTCACTTTCGACATGGCTTAAGGATTATCTGTATATCTCGATGGGAGGTAATCGCCGGAGAAAATTGCGTCTTTATCTCAATTTGTGGATAACCATGCTGCTGGCGGGTCTGTGGCACGGGGCAAGCTGGAATTTCATTTTTTGGGGTGCTGGTCATGGTTTTTTGCTTGTCTTTGAAAGATTCTGCAATCTGCCGAAACTCCTTGATCGCCATATTTTTTTCAAACTGGCGGGTGTTATTGTCACCTTCCATCTTGTATGCTTTCTGTGGATTTTTTTCCGGGCGGATTCTTTTGCGACCGCCTGGCATATAATAACCCAAATTTTTTATGCCTTTAACGGTCAAATTTTTATTCAGTTTGTAAGCGGTTACAAGGAGGTGTGCCTGCTGATGTTTTTAGGCTATCTATTACATTTTTCGCCAAAAATCATTGAAACGAAAATTATCGAAGCCCTGACCGCGTCGGGAATCCTGGTTAAAATATTTATCGTCACCTTTTTTATCTGGGCGATGATCCAAATAAAATCAGCGGATATCCAACAATTTATTTATTTTCAGTTTTAGGATTTATTGACTAAAGAAAGCTTGATGGGCAAGAGTAAGTATATGAAAAAAACATTGTTATTCCTGATAAATATCTGCGCCGCGATGTTTATTACAGTCAATGGCTATGCCGACACTACCATCTATGGATGTAAAGATGCAGATGGCGAAACTCTGCATTTTACAAATGTTCCTGCGCCGGGACGAAAATGCAGAATAATCTTCAGGGAAAAGACAGAAACCGATGTGTATCCAATGCGCCAAAAAACCGTGAAAAATATTCGTTTACCGGCGGATAAAATCATCTTTGTTGACGAAAAGATAAACAAAATAGACAATTCAACTGCCGGTCTGAAAAAATTTTACGATGCTATTGAGCAGGCGCGAAACAACGCTTTGCAGAAAATCATTATTTACCATCTGGGTGATTCGCATGTCAGTGCCTCGACTTTTCCCAAACAAATTGAAGCACTCTTACAGGATGAACTGCTGATAAAAAACAATAGCGTGCCCGCCGAAAAGTCTGCCAACCTCAATTATTATGCTTTTGGAAGCAGTGGAAAAACAATTGAATTTTTTGCTGCTTCAGAACACATGGCCAATAGTGTCGCTAGCTTAAAACCCCACCTGATTATCATTACCTTGGGTACAAACGACGCCTTTGCCAGGTTGAGCTACGAAGGGGCAATGGCCAGATTGAAGAGACTTACCGCAATTATGCAGTCAGCAAGCCCCCAGAGCAGCATTCTCTTTACGCTGCCTGCCGATTGTTTTTATCAAGGTAAAAACACCAATCCTTATATTGGAATTATCAGGCGTGCGTTCATCGACTTTTGCAACCGTAACAGATGTGCCTTCTGGGATCTCTACCAGATAATGGGCGGCACTCAATCTATGGAATCGTGGATGAGTAAGGGACTGAGCAGTGCCGATGGCGTGCATTTTACCGAAGCGGGGTATGCTTATCAGGGCAGCCTTCTGGTTGGTGCTCTGAAAAAAGGATATCTGCAATATCTTCAGTGGGCAAAATAACAATCAAATGAGCATTTTTTGTGGCTCTTTCTCAAACTTAAGAGGGCAAGGTAAAGAATCGCACCATAGCCAACCTGTCTCGTTGTTCTGAACAAGAGATTGAGGCTTTGAAGTATGCGTTGAAGAACAAGCACAACCTGGGCGATCTCATTAATCTGAAGGAAGATGTCTCGTTGGAGCAGGGTGCTTCCATAGGTGCGGTATGGGCGGTTTACCAGGTTGCGAAGCGATTGGGGATAGAGAAGGCGCTGGGATGCGATCAATCCGGGAAGTTGGCTCTTTGGCAGGTGATTGCCCGTGTTTTGGATCAGGGTTCCAGGTTGTCGGCGGTTAGATTGGCAAGGGAGCATGCGGCAGGAGATGTTCTTAGTTTTGCGGAGGGATTCAGTAAGGACGATCTATATGTCAACCTGGGGTGGATTTCTGCGCATCAGGAAGATATTGAGAGGCGTCTTTTTTCTTTTCGTGGTCTTAGCGCTTCCCGGGATGTTTTTCTGTACGATGTGACGAGCAGTTATCTTGAAGGGGAGGATAATTATTTCAGTGCATACGGTTACAATCGTAATGGGAAGAAGGGCAAGAAGCAGATAGTGATTGGCCTTTTGTGCGATGGGAATGGTGATCCCGTTTCGGTGGAGGTCTTTCCCGGCAATACCCAGGACATGAAGACTTTTTCTTCTCATATCCAGAAGATAAGGGGGCGTTTCGGTTGCGAGCGAGTTACCTTCGTGGGGGATCGGGGAATGATAAAAACCCCTCAGATCAAGGAGCTTCCCGAAGATTTTCATTATATCACCGCCATTACCAAGGCCCAGATCGATGCCCTGATCAGGCAAGGCGTTATTCAGATGGACTTGTTTGATGTGGAGCTCTGCGAGGTGGAAGACAACGAAGAAGGCGTCCGTTATATTTTGAAGCGCAATCCTGTCCGGGCCAGGGAAATCGAGAACAATCGTCTTGCCAAAAGACAGCGTATAGAAGCGGCAATTTGCAAGAAAAATGACTACCTTGCCGCCCATGAGCGAGCCAGGGTTTCGACTGCCGTAGATAACATTGAAGCCATGATCAGGAATCTCAAAATTGATTCCTGGCTGAAGGTTCAATCCGACCAGAGGATGCTTTCCCTGTCGATTGACGAAACCGCTCTGGAGGAGAACTCACGTCTGGACGGCTGTTATGCCATCAAGACCGACCTGCCGAAATCAGCGGTAAGCAAGGAAGTCGTTCATGGCCGCTACAAAGACTTGGCACTCGTGGAACTTGCCTTTCGGACCTGCAAACAGTCCTTCCTGGAGGTCCGCCCCGTCTATGTCAGAAAAGAAGAAACGACCCGCGGCCATGTCCTGGTTGTTATGTTGGCCTACATGATTGTCAAGCAACTGCGATCCGCTTGGGCTGATTCTGATGTCACACCCGAAGAAGGCGTGAAAAAGCTTGCCTCTCTTACATGCACAAAAATGGAAATCAAGAATATGGCCAGTTGTTGGAAAATACCACGACCCAGAAAAGAACTTAAAGAATTGCTTGACGCCCTGGGTGTAATCATGCCGCTGGCTCTGCCTCACAAAGACATAAATGTAGACACAAGAAAAAAACTCCCAAATCGTAGAAAACGAAATATAGTTAAATAGTTACAGGACAAAAGGCTTTGCCTTCTGCTGGAACATCCGATATAATGCTTTTCGTGGATACCAAAGTTGATGTACAATACGGAGGTATCAGCATGGAAAAAGATTCCAAACGCAGTATATACAAGAGAACTCGGAAAAAGAAGCAGTAAACATTACCGCTATTTTTTTAAGTCAGTGAATAGATATCATAAGGAATTTTTCTTGTCTTTGAAAGAAAAACAGGAGATGATCAGTCTGTATATGTATATAGCAATAACTTTATAAATAGTTTTGACAAAAAGGCTGTAAATGGTAAAATGCAGTTATTGGGGGATTATCAATGTATAGAAGATCAATCTCATATTCAATTGGTATTGCTTCAATCGTTATGTTTATTCTTCATCTTACACTGTGTTATGCCTGTGCTGAGACAAAGACCTTCATAAAAGAATATACCTTTATTGCCGGTGAAGCTGATAGCAAGCTAACAAGCAGAACAGTATCCCTAAGAGAAGTAAAGAGGCTCCTCCTTGAGGAATTGGGAACATATCTTGAAAGCACAACTGAAGTAAAAGATTTTAAACTTACAAAAGACCAGATAATAACCCTTACTGCCGGTATAGTAAGCGCTGAAATCATGGAAGAAAAATGGGACGGCAAAACATATTGGCTCAAGGCTAAAATATCGGCAGATAGAGAATCCGTCATTAAATCAATAGACAAACTCCGTCAGGACAGACAGAAGGTAAATGAACTAGAAGAGATGAGAAAAAGATCAGATGCCCTCCTGAAAGAAAACGAGCAACTGAAAAAAGAACTTGCATCATTAAAAGACAAAGATCATGAAAAAACTGTACAGCAATACAAAAAGAACATAGACAGCCTGACGGCTGAAGAATGGTTCGACAAAGGATATGCAGCAGCAACAGCCGGCAACCATAGCGAGGCAATCGACGCATACACCAAAGCCATCGACATAAAGCCGGATCTTGCCTTAGCATACTATAACCGGGGGGCTGCGTACTATAATCTCGGTCAGCACAGTCGTGCAATAGAGGATTATAACCAGGCAATACGCATAAAGCCTGATTATGCCGATGCATACAATAACCGGGGGGCTGCGTATCTTTCAATCAGTAATACCACAAAGGGATGCCCTGATGCAAAGAAGGCCTGCAATTTAGGCATTTGCGAAGCATACGAATACGCAAAAAGAAAACGATGGTGCCGATAGTACACAACCCTTGTAACACACAAATTGTATCTTTATCAGATTAACTCATTGAAACAGGCCTGATCTTCTGTCCTGTCACCTTGAAAACAAAATCATAGTTGAGTATGTCCTCCCACAAATAGCCCTTCAATGTGGAACGTGTATCATCAGGTCCTCCATAAGGTTTTCCCGGTGTATAAAACCATGTCAGGATAGCCTCGCCCGAATAGCGAAAAACTATCCAGTATCTCCCCTTGTTCAGCACCGGTGCACCTTCGTCATCAGGAAATATAAAGTCAACCCAGTAATAACCATGTCTTTTTGGGATCTTTTCAATAAAAACAGGTAGAGAGCGAAAACCTTTAAGCCCTGGTTTTCCGTTATTGTCAGAAACTATATCAACATAGATTGTACCATCACCGCCAAATTTATGCATAGCAAGTGAAATCTTCTTTGCTTTTATGGGTTCATTTACCACAAATGCCTGTGAATATACGTGCTTAGACGTTACATATTCTGCTGTCTCAGCATCAGGAATACCTACCGCATTGTTGCCAATAATCTTGTAGGTATCTACAAAAGTTGGAAATTCCATATTGCCAAATTCAATATATTTGTCTGTTGATGGCGGCGGTTCTATGACGGGCAATGGAGGTTTTACTACAGGAGGCACAGGAGGCTTGGCAACCGGTGGCAAGGGCTTTTTCACAATGGATATATCCGCCTTAGCAAGCATGACATTGCTTGCAATATACGATTTCGGATCTTTGACCGTATACCTTGGTCTTATATCGATTTCATCATCGATAAATTTTGCATCAATATTACAAGAATATTTTGGCGCATAAGGATTTCCTGACCAGCGAATTGTTATATCCATATAGTCCATGCCGTGCATTTCCTTTATATGTCTTGATGATGTAAACTGTTTTGTCTGCTGAGGGTCATACGAAAGCCATCCAAGGTCAGGGAAAAATATCTCTATCCACGCATGACCCCCCTGGCCCATTGTTTGAACGAGAGATTTGACATCGTTTATTGGCATTTTCCACTGTTTATTAAGACTCGTTCCGCCAACAATCCTTGCAGGTATTCCGGATGCCCTCAAAAGCGCTATGGATAAATGTGAGATATTGGTACAATTGCCTGTTTTAGTTATCAACGTTTCAAGGGCATCGTAACGCAATGGATTATAGCTGTATTTTATATGATCAACGACATAATTCAATATGGCTGTCGCTGCTTCGTATTCTGTACTCGCATGTTGTGTCAATCTTCTGGCAAGCGATAGGATCTCGGGATCGTTGCTTTGGATATGTTCTGTTGGTATAAGATATTCTTCTTCCTGACGCGAAACATTCATCAATGGGAAAGGCTCCCTGCTTTCCATTGCTACAAGATTGGCCTTAATTGTAGTATCAAAGGTCATATTGATATGAACATTCCTGTTGATATTTTTCCAGACAATGCTTTTCAGCACGTTCCCGAATTTATCCCTCTCATCATCAATTCTTTCCGGCTTTGGATTAAATTCAACCCGAAGACCCTGGACGTCCTGCAATTGTGCCTTATTCGAATAATTTGCAGGCAGGGGAAGCCTCAGGGTAAATTGGGAAAGGGGTCTGTCTATTTCCCATATCATCTGTTTCGACATTCTGATTTTGCTGTTTAACCTGCCCTCAAGCGAAACAGTTTCAGCGTGAACGATATTTCCGCCTGCAAAAAAAATTAAACTAACTAAAATGATTGATAATAATCTATTTATCGCTATAATCATTTTTCTTTATTATTCGTTGCCCTTTTCATTCTCTCAATCAGAAACTTCGCCTGTCTGTCGTCTGGACTTAACTTGATCAGCTCTTCAAAAACCTTCTTTGCCTCATCTTCATTGCCCTTCTGGTAGAGCATTAAACCGAGCGATTTAACCAAAGTAGTGTCTCTCGGGAACTTTTCCGCCCCTTCCCTTAATATCTTTGTCGCATTTTCATCGTCCTTCATCTCCTGGTAACAAAGGGCAAGATAGTAATAAGCATCTGCAGAGGGAAATACCTTTAACGATTCCTCAAAAAGCGTGGACGCCTTACCATAGTTTCTCTGCTTGAAAAAATTGCCTGCTTCAATCGCAAGTTCAGCCAATTTTTTCTGTCTGTCTTCATGAGCCATATTTGCGTATGGATTCATAATCGCATCCACTATCTTTCCTTCGGGTAACCTCTGATCATAAACCTTTACAACATTTATGTTTTTTAAACGCATCTCTTCCACGTGAACCGAACCGAAGAAATTTGCCGCTACCTTTAGGGTGGCTTCTGATGATGCATTAGTGGCGTTATCAATCAGATTATTATCTTTAATCTGACCTGAAAAATCCTTTATAGAAATGCCGACCTTATTTTGAAAAACATCATTTCCGATAATGGCAGCATCACTTCGAATCAATTCTATGCCTGTTTCATTCCTTGAAATGGATGAATTTTTAATCACAGGTGACGGTGAACCAGTAATGGAAATCCCCTTTATACTTTCTGAAATAAAAGCTCCATCAACAGTCCCTTCCGTATCCTTCAAGGCCAGTCCTGTTTCAGCCCCTTTTATGCGCAACCCTGTGACCAACACGTTGCCGTTTGTAAAATTAACTCCACCCCACTGTTCGTCCCCAGAAGGCAGAAATTCAACAGGATTTTCCTTGCCGTTTATGATCAGTTTTCCATTAACATTAATAGAAGCTGATTTGTTGAATATTATTCGCGTTCCCGACTCTATTGTCAGCACCAACCCTCTCGGTACAACAAATTCATCTTCTACTATATATAAACCTGACAAGATCGTGTCTTTCTTTATCTCGCCCTCCAATAAAACAGGCTCTTTTCCCACCAGAGAAGCCCTGACCGCCTCCTGCGGATCAGATTCGTTTCCTGTCTGATCAACTGCAATTACTCGATAGTAGTACATCTTGCCCATTTCTACAGCCTTATCTTCAAACACAACCTGTTCAGTATTCACGATCCTGTCATAGCCGCTTAAAGGTTGCTCGCTTCTCATAACAACATATCCTTTTAAATCAGGAACATTTTTAAGCGATGTCCACGATATATCTACCCTGTCCTGAAATCCCCTCGCCTTAAGACCCTCGACCTTTGGCGGGGGTATTGTATCAATCGTAACTACCCCTCCCACGTCAATCCATTCTGTTTCGTATCCGCCAGGTTTTTTGAGTGACACTATAACGGGCATATCACGGGTATTATCACCTGGCAGAACAAGGTACTCACCGGTGTATATACCAGGTTTCGCCTCTTTCATAGGAATGCCCTTCCTGAAGTTGCCTATGCTAAAAGTGGCAACCAACCCCTTGTCACCTTCCATACCCGTTCTTATAGTCTTCCCCTTCCCGAACGGTCCTTCGTTAACATTGGTAAGCACTTCTTTTATTATTGGCCTCTCTTCGGACATAATTCCTTCAGGTGAGGGGATCTTTTCGTTCAATTTGTGGGAAAGTTCGTTGATCATCCTTACCTGTTGAATATCACGCAGGTTCATTGCGGTTGATATTGCAGTCATAACCGCGCCAAGGGGGGACATGGGCACACCTCCCCCGTGAAACGTCGCATCTTCTTTTATCCTTAATACCTCTTTTCCCGTTTTAGCATTCACCATCCACACCTCTGCTTCAGCAGAAAGCTGTGAATAAACAATGGCAAATACCTTTTTAAAATCTGTGACTTTTCCGTAAATAATGCCATCACACCCTATTGCATCGCAAACTTCTTTCGGATGTAACTGAACAACACTCTTACCTGATGATTTTTCGAGTTGAACGCTCTTTGCGTCAATAACCGAAAGCTCAATATCGGTGTAAGGCTTTGAACTGAAATGGTTGTAAAATGCCTTTCTGATTTTCTCCGCCAGGCCTTTTTCCTCTGTCTCGTTTTGAAAAGGCATTATCGCAATTACACGGGGAAGCGTTGATTTGTCTATGGATATATCCGGGGCATCAGCTTTTGAAATTTCTGAATACGCAAGCGTAGCAAAAATCATCATTATACATATCAAAATAAAATGAAAGCGTTGCTCTCTAACCATATAATTTTTTACACTATTTTAGCACAAACGCTACTTTTGCATCTGCAAGAAATCCTGCTTTCTGATCTGCTGAAAATATCTTAACCGCATCATCATCCGTTACCTGAAGGTCAGTGGGATTTGATGTGCCCGCTGCCTTAACTATTAAAGGATTTTTCACTCCCCTTGATTCAAGCGCTATTTTGGCTTTGGTAACGCTGTTTGTATATTCCCCACATCCCTTTTCAATAAGAATCTTTTGACTCACCTTTGATGGGTCATACAGCATCTCACCTTTTAACGTTAAAATCCTGTTTATCAGGGCAGGCCTGAAATTCAAGCCTGTCGCATCGATAACAATGCCGTCAAACTTCGTATCAACCGTAACAGTCCTGGCGATTTCAACAGGCTTCACTGGGGTCACAATCTTATTCCCAATGTTTGGATCACCAATCACCTTCTTATATATCATTTCGCCAAAACTACCCGGGCCTGTCATCCCAACCTTTATCAGAACAAGCGCAACCTCATCCTTTTCATTGTATTCCTTATAAACAACTTGAGCACCTTTGACAAACCCTGTCACAGCCACCCGCACAACTTCATAGTTTAACGCCATCGCCTTGATGCTTGCATCGCCTGCAATAGCCACACCATCAAGAAATTGCGCAAGATTTCTGTAAGCAACTATCTCGGCAGCGCGGATTGCGGTAAGCCTTTTCTGACCGGGAGTTTTTGCATTTTCTGATGGCAAGCCTTCGCCTTCCATAATAATATACTTATCCATAAATGCCTGATTCGTATTCTCTGTCATGGAAAGTTTCTCTTGGTTAAGCCATTTATTCATGAGATTGAATTTCTCATCGGCGAGAGCAGAACCTGACTGTGCAAATACGTTCACAGTCCATAATGCAACCATCAGAATAGAAATAATAACAATTAATCTTTTCATATTACCCTCCAGTTTAGCAAATAATTAAATCATTGTTATGAAGTTCATTTCACATTTATCTTCTGTTTTAAAACCCGAACGGCAAGTATCGCCTCTTCCCCACTCACGGACCTGTTCGGCATAAATTCGCCCGACGTCTCTCCCTCCATAATGCCTCGCGTAGTAACGTTCATTACGGCGTTATAAAGCGGCGATGTCGGCCTAATATCCGGAAAGGGAGATTTATCGTGACCAAAATATGCTGAAGCTATCTTTTCGTCGCCAGTTGCTTTGATTAAAATATCCTCAAGGACAAGAGACATTTCACCTCGATTGACTATATCCATGGGTTTGAACAGGTATGCCTTGGCGGATTCATCGTATTTCAGTTCAAGCCCTCTTACCTTCCATTTTATCACAGTAATGACCTCTTCCTTAAATGGATAGACGGCAATATCAGACGGTGTGAATTCGGGCTTCTTTGACGCATGTGAAACGGAAATCCAATTTTCAAATAGTTTGTCGATCTTGAATTCAGCAACAAGCAGAACCGCAAGGTCTCCACGTGTAATGACGTCCTGCACGGCTATTCTCTTGCCGATATCCCCGATTGTAATACCTGCTGTTGCACGCTGCACCCTGTCCGTTTTTTTCCATGCCCTGTCTGCAAAACCCTGCCATTTACCATCTTTTCGGGCATTCAAAACCGCAGTGAATGAATTTCTTGCCTTTTGAAACTCGTGTGCTCTGAGCCAGGCAAGACCCATAAAATAATCGAGTGCATCAGTCGATTGATAGTAAAGAAGCTTTGATTCGTCAATCTTTACATCCTTTGCCGTTTTGTATGTATCTTCAGTTTTTTTAACCCAGTTTTCGCCATCCATAAATATATTCACCCTGATCACGGAAAGATAACAGGCAAATTTTTCTTCAGGCGTAACCGCCAACTTTTCTGCTTTGTCAACATATTCTATAGCCTTTCTTCGATCAACGCTGCTATAGTCGGGGTCTTTTTGTTGAGACGTCTTGTATGCATGCACGATCGCAAGTCCTCCGTATGCAGGCGAGTAGTTCTCATCGCAGTAAATAGCCCTCTCAAACTTTGCCTGCGCAACATCAAACTTGAACTGCTCAAGCGCCTCCATACCAACAACATAGTGGTTCTGGGGGGTATCGCCCGGTGCCGTACACTTCGAAACCTGCTTAGTTGCACAACCGATCACAAACATCATTGAAATTAACGCCAACACTGTAAACACTAAAGGTTTTTTCATGGCATCTCCTTTAAAAATCTTATATCTCATAACCTGTAACTAACCATTCACTGCTTTACAGTAATGCTTTTTAACTTTCCCGCCAGACCTGGGTCGAGTTTCTGTAGAACGTTATAAACATCCATTGCCTTTGCCTTCTGCCTCTTTGCCAGGTATGCAAGGCCTAACTCATAATACGCATCAGCATCTTCAGGGTCGAGGGCGATTATTTTTTCAAATACTGCAATAGCCTCCTCATAGAGACCTCTTGTTTCCAGGTTTGTTGCAAAATAAAATAACGTGTCCGTATTGTTCGGATTAATCCTCAGCGCCTCTTCATATGCCTTTTTTTCAAGATCGAACATGCGTTTTTTATAATAAATGAAACCAAGCTCAACGTGTGCGCCTTCCAAGTTCGGGTTAAGTTCAATCGTCTTATTAAAATATTTTACAGCATCGTCCTGCCTCTGTGAGTTCCTCGCAAGCACACCTTTAAAGTAATAGTTCAGCGCATCTGAAGAATAACCCGCATTTTTCAGTTCGCTTACTGCGACGGGTGCCTGACCTTTTATCAATCTGGAAGCCTCTTTTAAAGGGACTGCGAAATTGATGTTTTTCTCTTCGGTCATGGTCAAACCTATTAGCCTGCCCTCTTTGTCTAAAACAGCGCCCTTCGTTTGTCGGGTAGAAAGAGTTGCAAGCTGGATATATCTGACGTCTCCGCCAGAACGCCTTCCTTCATATGCCTTGAAATCACTTATAACAGCCTCAACCGCTGAGTCATTTGTATCTGAAAAGCCTGCAAACACAAATGCCTTTTCTCCTACACTGACTCCTTTTAAATCAACAGTCCCAATTGACGGCAAGCCATCGCCTTCAACCTTAATCAGGGCAAGATTCTTCCCATCGTCTTTCCAAATACTCTTTGCCTGATAAGTTCTGCCGTCTCGAAGCACAATCTGAACGGAAGTCGCCCCAGCCAGAGGAGAAAGATTGGTCGCTATTACCCCTTTCGAGTCGATAATAACGCCTTGGATATTCCTTATAATATCTCCACTACCGCCCAAAGCCCTCACAGTAATAAAGGCATTCCGGTTCACCCCTTGAAGGCTGTTTATTTCTGTTTTCTGTGAAATAAAGTTTAAATTGAAAAGAAGCGCAGTACAGATGACACTTACCACACACACAACTACATACCGCCACTGTCGGAAAAAAAAGGTAAAGAATGAGGCTATCCAGTCGGCAAAAGTATTTGTAGGTACTCGGGGAGTCGTCTTTTTCTCAGGATTTTTCTTTTCAAAGTAGAGTTTTTCCAATTTTGAGATAAGCCGATAAGGGGTAGGTGTCCATTTTTCCTGATAGTACAGCAGTTCCCTTAATTCTGAAACTCGATCCAGGCAGTAAAGACACGAGCTTATGTGAGTCTCAACCTTTTTTTCATCCGGTGCGGACAGTTTCCCGTCAATATAAAGACCGATTGTTGTATCGTCTAGGCAAGCCGGCGTCTTTAAATTTTCTGTACTTTTTAAGGCTTCTTTCAGTTTTGATTCAAAAGACGTGTCCATTTTTTAGCTCACAAACATAAAGACTGGTGAAATTGCAATTTTCTTCCAAAAAGATAAACAATGATAAATTAAATAGCCAAACTACAAATTACAAATAAATTTAAATGTCTAAATTTCAAGCAGAACATAAGGTTGCACTTGATTTGAAATTCGCTTCCGATTATTGCATTTTTATGAATTCTTCTATTATTCTTGTCCGCATCCTCGAATATTTGGAAGCAATGGTTCCCATAGGTATTTTTAACATAACCTTAATATCCTCATCCTTATAGCCCTTGACCTTCATCAGAAAGATTTCCTGGTCGAGCAGCGGATATGTCATCATGATCCCTGCCACCTTTTCAAGCAAATCCCTATCCTCCATAACAAAATCCGGCCTTGAATTTTTGTCAGGGTCTTGGAGGGTATCCATAAGTGTCAGTCCATCCTGTCCGTCCGTTTGGGCTCTCTGGCTCAGCCCATCATTTAGCCGAATTGTTTGCCTTATCTTGTTTTCAGAATTTATATAGGTTTTTGCTTCATTAGTCACTATTACCTTGAAATATTTGAGGAATTCATATTTCGATGTACCCTGGAAATTCCCAAGTCCTCCGTTTACAAGCTTGACGAACACATTTTGAATAATATCATCATGTTCGACATGCTTTAGATCAAAAGAATTTAAGAGGATATTTTTTCCCATAGGGGTAAAATTCTTGACGAAAAGCTTCCACGCTTCACCATCCCCGGCGAGACATCTTTCAATAATATTTAAAACATCCCCCACCATAAAAGGCATTATACAGATTTTACGATTAATTTTGAACAGCAATTTTAAAACGAGCAAAATAAGGTTTTGAAAAATAACCTATTTTGTCTTGTTTATTGGATTTGTAGCGTTCGTAGCGTTTTTCACTTGACTCTTTTTTTATAGCATAAATTATAGTTATTTGTTGTTATAACCTACGGTCTGTTTCACCATGAATAACCATGTGTTATAGCAATTTGTTGTTATTAATGTAATTAGTGGTAATTTGTTGTTATAACCAACGGCCATTCACCATGAATTACCATGTGTTATAGTAATTTGTTGTTATTAATGTAATTGATAGTTATTTGTTGTTATAACCAACGGTCTGTTTCACCATGAATTACACTTTTCACAATAAATATCTACAAATTACTATGAATTACTATGAATAACTCTTCTCACTATAAATAACCATGAATTACGTTTTTCACTTGACCCCTTTATTTTCTGTCATCCCCGAGTGATTCTATCGGGGAACCATGTTTTTCTGTCATGCTCGAATGCCTCTATCGGGCATCCATGCAGTTTCTATCGGGGAACCATTACATCTTCTGGATTCCCGCTAAAAACCTGCGGGAATGACAGTGTTGT
>Ga0302247_1001516_pt1 | contig 17595 bp, 16 predicted proteins | sample AAG_UR_Ile_MG_FD_193529 | JGI IMG/M metagenome (GOLD analysis project Ga0302247, IMG submission 193529) | Enriched activated sludge microbial communities from anaerobic digester in WTTP, New Holstein, Wisconsin, United States - AAG_UR_Ile | ecosystem: Engineered > Bioreactor > Anaerobic >...
TGGCTGATAAGGAGACATAAGCGCCAACACTGGAATCATAGGAATAAGCATAGGTATCAGACATGATTGCCGAAACAGTAAAACTAGTTCCATCGTCAGAAGAATAGGTGTAATAAGTATTGTTTGGTCCAGTGATTGAAGAAGCTGAACCAAGAGCATTGTTTACAGTTTCCGAACAAGTTGAGCCAATGGCACAGGTTTCAATGGGATAAGTTGGATTGGAAGTATTGTAAACCAACAAAGCTTTGACAATCTGAGATAAATCAGATTTGCGTCTGGCGTCAGTGGCTTGATTAGTGGCTGAATTCAAAGAAACCAAGACAAAGCCTGATAAGATGCCGACAATAGCAATAACTACTAAGAGCTCGATTAGGGTAAAAGCAATAAGACGCTTGGATTTCATTTGTTTAAGATTGTTTTTTTTCTTAAAGACATTATACCAAGAAAAACAAAAAACAAAAAGAATTTTGATAAAGGATTAAAATAAAAATGTTTGGGAGTTTAACTCCCAAACATTCAATCAAGCTTCCAAACATTTTGTTAAGATTTTTAGACCCGGCTTTTAATTATTCAGTTGTTTTACCGTCAAATTCATCTTCAGTGTCAGCCATTGCTTCTTCTTTGCTACTATGAATAACTTGATCTTTGTGTTCTGGCGGAGAATAAATTGTATAAAGTTTTAAATCGTCCGTGTCAGAAACATTAATTACATTATGTTTAGCTCCTGCGGGAACAATTATCGCTGAACCGTCTGAGATTTCTGTAGAAACGTCATCAATTACTACTAATCCTACGCCCGACTCAATTCTAAAAAATTGATCCAAGGTGTGAATTTCTTCTCCAATTTCTTCTTTTGGAGATATAGACATTAAAACTAATTGACTGTGTTTTCCGGTATATAACACTTTACGAAAATTTTTATTTTCCAAGGTATCTTTTTCGATATTTGAAATAAATCCTTTCATATTTTTATTTTATTTAAATTAATTATTAACTAACAAAATAATTATAACTTTTTTTAAAAAGCTTGTCATTAATTAAAATTTTCGATTTGAACTTTGATATTTTCTTTTTTAACCAGATAATTATCTTTTTTTAACAAAACTCCGGAAACCGCTCCTTGTTCTTTAAGTGCATATTTAGAATTAGCTAACCCAAGCCTAATACAATCCTCAATTTTTTCATTGCGCATTAAAGCAGAAACGAATCCTGATCCAAAAGCGTCGCCCGCCCCTGTTTCATCTATTACCTTAAAAGATTTTGTTTTTGCTTTATAAATTTTATTATTTGCCGTTACTGTCACTCCTTGTTCACCCTTAGTCATAATATTAATTCCCGAGTGCATTAAATTTAATTTTTTGATTATTTTTTCTTCATTGTTATAATCAATTCCAGTCAACAAAGAAGCTTCTTCTTGATTTAAAATTAAAACATCTATTTCGGCTAACCATTGTTTTACCTCTTTTTCAGCTGATTTTATTTGCGAATTTCCAAAATTAGCAACGATTTTCGCATTGTTTTTTTTAGCGCAAGAAATTATCACTTGTGTCATTTTGCTAAGTTCTCCAGATAAAGGAGCTAAATAAAACCATTTTGTTTTTATTTTCGAAAAAAAATCTTGTTTGGCTAATAATTCCGAAGCGCCACGATATACTAAAATCGTTCGGTCATAATTTGGATTATCTAAAATTACAGAATTATTGGTTTGTTTAAGTTTTGTTTTTTTTACTAAATCAAAATTAATCTTTTGCTCTTTTAAATATTTTATAATCTGTTCTCCAAAGATATCATCACCAATTGTTCCGCAATAAGCTGTTTTAAATCCCTGTTTTTTAAAAGTAGTAGCAGTGTTTATTCCTCCTCCTCCCAAACTAAAATACACTGAAGAAATATCTATTTTTGAACCAAGATTAAAACAATATGCTTGTTTGGCCACTGATTTTTCGTCTTTTTTGATATTTGCTTTAGAAATCAAAAGACTCATATCCAAAGTGGCAGAACCAAATGTAACAACATCAAACATAATAAATTATTATTTATTTGGATTAATTTTTGATAAATTAAAAATTGTTTTAATGACTGTGTCTGGATTTAAAGAAATGCTTTCGATTCCCTGCTCCATTAAAAAAGCAGCAAAATCTAAATAATCAGAAGGGGCTTGACCGCAAATTCCGCAATATTTTCCTTTCTTTTTACAAGCAATAATCACTTTTTTAATCATTTCGATAACTGCTTCATTTTTTTCATCGCCAACATAAGATATTTCTCCATTGTCTCTGTCTAACCCAAGCATTAGTTGTGTTAAATCATTACTGCCAATACTCATTCCATCAAAAATATCTAAAAACTTTTCAGCCAAAACAACATTAGAAGGAATTTCGCACATTACATAAACTTTAATTTGCTTATCAAGGCCAAAACTTTTAATTAATTGACGAACCTTTTTCCCTTCTTCTAAAGTGCGGCAAAACGGAACCATAACCGCAATATTGTCTAATCCATATTCTTCTCGAGCTTTTTTAATAGCTTCGCATTCCATTTTGAAAGCTGGTTGAAAGTTCTGGTCAATATATCGACACGCTCCACGAAAACCAATCATTGGATTTGGCTCATCTTTTTCAAATAATCTTCCTCCAATCAAATTTTTATATTCATTGGTTTTAAAATCAGAAAATCTAACAATAATCGGCCGAGGATAAAAAGCACAAGCAATTTGAGAAATTCCTTCTGCTAGCTCGGAAATATAGTATTGTTTTTTATCTTTATATCCATACGAAAGATCTTCGATTTTATTTAATTCTTCTTTAGAAAATTCTCCTTTCTTTTTTAAATCATTAAAATGGTAAAGCGCCAAGGGATGAATTTTTATTTTATCAGCAATAATAAATTCTTCTCTTGCTAATCCCACGCCCGAAACAGGCAAAAAAGAATTTTTAAAAGCTGTTTCCGGCGTACCAACGTTGGCCATTATTTTTACTTTTAATTCTGGAATTTTGGCCAAGTTATATTTTTTTACTTCAAAATCGATTTTTTTATCATAAATATATCCTTTTCCTCCTTGAGAACAATCAACTGTAATTTCCATTCCATTTTTTAATTTTTGGGTCGCATTTTTTGTGGCGACAATACAAGGCACTCCTAATTCCCGAGAAATAATCGCGGAGTGACAGGTTTTTCCCCCTTCATCGGTAATAATCGCCGAAGCCATGGCCATTAAATTATTCCAATCAGGATCAGTCATTTTTGTAACTAAAATATCCCCTTTTTTAAAATTATTCATTTTCTTGATATCGGTGATGATGTTTACTTTTCCAGTTCCTATTTTTTCACCAATAGCAATTCCTTCAATTATCGGCTTCTTAATTTCTTTAGGAATATACTCTTCGTATACTTTTTCCGTTTTAGTAGCATAAACAGTTTCCGGACGAGACTGAACAATAAATAATTTTCCAGTTTTTCCATCTTTTGCCCATTCAATGTCTTGAGGAGCACCATAATGTTCCTCAATAATACAACCCCATTTGGCTAAAGTTAAAATATCTTTATCATCAATTGAAAATTTTTCTCTGTCTTTTTTGGAAACTGGAACTTCTTTAATGCTTCCCCCTGCTTGATAAATATATTTGCGATCTTTACGCCCCATATTTCTTAAAAAAATCGGTTGAAATCCTTTTTTTAGCGTGGGCTTAAAAACATAAAATTCATCTGGCGTAATATGCCCCTTAACAATCATCTCTCCCACCCCACAAATAGAACTGATTAAAACCACTTTATCAAAACCGCTATCAGTATCCAAAGTAAACATAATTCCTGATGATCCCAAATCACTTCTAACCATTTTCATAATTCCACTGCTTAAATAAACTCCTAATTGCGGAAAACCTTTTTCGTATCGGTAAAAAATAGCCCGATCTGTAAAAAGAGATGCGTATGATTTTAAAATCGCTTGCAAAACTTGTTTTTCCCCACGAACATTTAAATAAGTTTCGTGCTGTCCGGCAAAAGAAGCGCTGGGCAAGTCTTCGGCTGTGGCCGAACTTCTAACTGCTACATCGGTATTTGGTCCATATTCTTGGCAAAGTTTTTTATATGCTTTTAAAATTTCTTGCTCTAAATCCTTTGGCATTTTTCCAGTTAAAATAAGATTCCGAGCAGCCTTGCCAGCAGTTTGAACACTCAATAATTTCTTGGGGTCAAGTTTTTTAAAAATTTCTTCTAATTTTTTATCAAATCCATTATGGCGTAAATAATAACGATACCCTTCGGCTGTTACCACAAATCCATTAGGGATATTTACCCCTTTTGCGGACAAACGGGAATACATTTCACCTAAAGAAGCGTTTTTTCCGCCCACATAATCAACATCGCCCTTTCTTATTTCCGAAAACCATAAAACATTTGATTCTTTTTGCATAAATAAATTTATTTTTTAACAAAAAATACTTATTAAACTAATAATTAAAAACATTAATAATAATATAATATCTAAAACAATTATCAAACTATTTCCTTTTTGAAAATATTTTGAAAACATCTTCTGTGGTTTAATATTATTTGGCAGAAGACATTAAAAACAACGCAATCACCACAACTGCAATAACAAAAATAATATCTAGAATAACAATTAAAATATTTCCCTTAGAATTAAATTTATTAAACATTTTATTTTTTAATAATTAAACTACTGATTGCTTGAACCGCTCTTTTCGGATCGTTATAGTTTGGAATTTTATTTTTTTCCAAATAATCAATTGCTTCTTGAGCCAATTTTTTTCCAACAAAACAAGAAACAATCGGCTTGTTAGGAAACTGCTTATGAAGTTCAACGATAATTTTAGCATTTTCCATTGGGTCTGTCATTATTTGAATCGCTTGCATAACCAAAAGGCCTTTGATGCTGTCTTGCCCCAGCATTGTTTTTATTGCAATTTTATATCTTTCGGGCAAAGCATCGCCCATTAAATCAAGTGGATTTTTTTTCGTTGGCAATAATTTCAAACGAACATCTTTGTCAAGGCTAATAATTGATTTTTTAGAAATCTCGGGCAAAATTATTCCCATTTCTTCGCAAAAATCAGCAGCCAAAACCCCTAATCCTCCCCCGTTAGTAATAATTCCAAAACCGTTTTCAGCAACAGGCTGAAAACATAAAGCTTTTAATTTATCAAAAAAATCTTGCAAACTTTCTGTTTGAATAATTCCAGCTTGTTTAAAAGCAGCTTTGTAAATCTCGTAATCAGTTGATAAAGCGCCGGTATGCGTTGTTGCTGCTTTTTGTCCAGAAATTGTTTTTCCTGATTTGATAATAACGATTGGTTTTATTTTTGAAACCTTTTTTGCAATCGTCATAAATTTTTGGCCGTCTTTAATTGATTCCAAATAAATTCCAATGACTTTTGTCTGTTTGTCGTTTTGAAAATATTCTAAAAAATCAACTAAAGAAACATCGGCCTCGTTGCCATAAGAAACAATTTTACTAAATCCAAAATTTTCATCCGCAGATTTATCTAAAACTGCATCAATTATCGATCCTGATTGAGACAAAAAAGTAATATTTCCAGTTTTTGGATGAAGCGGAGCAAAAGAAGCATTTAAATTGTTTTGGGTAGAAATAATTCCTAAACAATTAGGTCCAATTAATGGGATTCCGGCCCGAGAAACCAATTCAACTATCTTATTTTGAATTTTTTTTCCTTCCTCTCCTGCTTCGGCAAATCCGCTAGAAATAATTACAAGCCCTCCTACTTTTTTTTCGCAACAATCTTTAACAATTTCTAAAACTATTTTTGCTGGAACTGCAATAATTACCAAATCAATATTTTTTTTAATATCAGTGATTTTCGCAAAGCTTTCTTGATTTGCTATTTTCTTATCAAAGGGGTTCACATAAAAAACATCTCCCTTAAAAAGAGATATATTTTTAACCAAACCAAGGCCAACTGTTTTAATTTCGTCTGAAGCTCCGATAATAGCCACGCTTTTGGGATTAAAAAATTTATTTAATTTTTTTGTTTTTGAATTTATCATATTATCAAACGAAAATCTGCAACTAAAACTTCTTTGTCATTTGCCATTATGGGGTTAAAATCCAAAGAAAGAATGTTTTTTTCTTTTATTGCCAAATTAGAAATTTTTATTAATAAATCTGTTAATTTTTTTATATCTATGCCCTTTTTCCCACGATACCCCTCCAACAATCGATAACCTTTTATTTCTTTAACCATTTCTATTGCTTGTTTTTTATCAATTGGCGCAATTCGAAAAGAAACGTCTTTTAAAATTTCAATAAAAATTCCGCCCAAGCCAAACATCACAATCGGACCGAATTGATTGTCCCTTTTCATGCCCAAAACAAGTTCGTTTCCTTTAACCATTTCCTGGACCAAAATTCCTTCAATGTTTTTTAATTGGCTATTGGTACTAATTTCTTTCCAGGCTTGATTAAATTCTTCTGAATTTTGAATTCCTATTTTTACTCCACCGATATCAGACTTGTGAAAAATAGTTCGAGAATGAATTTTTAAAACAACTGGAAATTTTATTTTTTCAGCAAAAGCCAATGCTTTTTCTTGAGAATTAAAAATTTCTGTTCGACAAAAAGGAATTTTATATTTTTTTAATATTTTTTTTGTTTCTTCAAAGCTTAAAATTTCCATAGCAGATTAATTATACCAAAAAAATTAAAAAATGAAAAATATTAAAATTAATTAATAATAAAAATGTTTGGAATTTAAATTTCCAAACATTTTTTAAAAAATAAAATCTTAATTGTTTTGCTCAGCGCCAAAAGATGAGGTTGGTTCAGTGGCAGTGTATTTTCTAGATAACACCCAGTCAACAGCTATAGTTCCAGAAGTATTACCGTAAACAGATATATCAGCATAACAATCATCGATAAAATATGCTGATGTTTTAACCACATTATTTGTATTGTTTATATACCATGATGCGTTTCCGGGTCTTTTTAGGGTTAATCGAATCCATGTATTAGCAAATGATGTATTGAGTTCATTATAAGTCCCGAAATACCAAACACCACCATTAAGAATATCGTATCGTGCGCCTTTGTCAGATTCGGTATTTGAAAAAGCAGCACGTAAAACTTTTCCTCCGCCAGTTGCAGAAAAAGTAAGGGCAGAAGGTTTAGAATTTCCTATATATGTAGATTTTATATAAGTTTCTAATATTAGCCCGTTATTTTTACTGGAAACGATAAGACTCGTAAAACTTCCCCATCCACTACTACTTGGCGTAAATGTTAAAATAGAACTCGCTTGTGTTACTGTTCCATACCCCGTTTTATTCCATTTATTCGTATCAATCGATGCGCTATCAAAATGATCAAAGAACTCAAAGGTATTATCCCCATTAGAAGCTGTGGTCGCTGAGGCATTGGCATAATACATGTAAATGGTGTTGTCTCCGGAAGCCAGGCTTGGGATTTTAACCCAGATCGTGGCAGTGGTGGAATCTGTTTTTGATTCTAGCCAATAGCTTAGTTCGGTAGTTTGGTCTGATGAAGTGAAGCGGAGATCGTCAAAATCAGGTTGCATGTCAGTATCATAAGCCACGGTTAGTTTAACTTGATAATCAGTTAAAGCAGAAGCGGAATTGATGGTAATGGGCTGTCTTTTGGCATATCCAGGCAAGCCTTGTTCAGCTGATGATTCGCTATAACCTGTTTCTGAGTCATAAGTATAAGTATTAGTATTAGACATGATTGCCGAAACAGTAAAACTAATTCCATCGTCAGAAGAATAGGTGTAATAAGTATTGTTTGGGCCAGTGATTGAAGAAGCTGAACCAAGAGCATTGTTTACAGTTTCTGAACAAGTTGAGCCAATGGCACAGGTTTCAATGGGATAAGTTGGATTGGAAGTATTGTAAACCAACAAAGCTTTGACAATCTGGGATAGGTCTGATTTCCGACGGGCGTCATTAGCAGAATCAGTGGCTGAATTCAAAGAAACCAAGACAAAGCCTGATAAAATACCCACAATCGCGATTACGATCAAGAGTTCGATTAGAGTAAAAGCAATAAGACGCTTGGATTTCATTTGTTTAAATCAAATTATTTATCAATAATAAATTTTGCCATTTCTGCTAAACGAGTTGAATATCCCCACTCATTGTCATACCAAGCCATTATTTTAACCATATTTTTATTTACCATAGTTGATGGCAAGTCAACAACTGAAGAAAAATAATTTCCAATATAATCAGACGAAACAAGCAACTCTTCTGTGGCTCCTAAAATTCCGGAAAATCTTCCCGAGTCAGCTTTTTTCTTAAATAAATTATTAATTTCTTCAACGCTAGTTTCTCTTTTTAGCTCACAAACTAAATCAATTAATGACACTACTGGTGTTGGAACCCTAATGGCCACGCCATTAAGTTTTCCTTTTACAGAAGGAATAACCTTTCCAATTGCCTTAGCTGCTCCAGTGGTTGTGGGAATGATATTAGCGGCCGCTGTTCTTGCCCGGCGCAAATCTTTATGTGGCAAGTCAAGTACTCGTTGATCGTTAGTATAAGAATGAACTGTGGTCATAAATCCATTTACAATTCCTATTTCATCTTCTAATACTTTTACTACCGGCGCCAAACAATTTGTTGTACATGATCCCATATCAATAATAGATTCCCCTTTATATTTATCTTCGTTTATTCCTAAAATAAAAGAAGGAATTTCTTCAGATTTGGCTGGAGCGGAAATGATTACTTTTTTTGCTCCTGCTTGCAAATGCTTTGAGGCTCCTTCAAAATCAGTAAATAAACCCGTACATTCCAAAACAAGATCAATTTTCATTTCTTTCCAAGGAAGATTTGATGGATCTTTTTCAGAAAAAAGTTTTATTTTTTTCTTATCGATAATAATATTTTCTTTATTGAAATCAACTTCTCCGCCATAAATTCCATAAGCTGTATCATACTTAAAAAGATGGGCCAAAGTTTTTGGATCAGTCAAATCATTGATTGCCACAACATCTATGCCCTCAAGTTCATTTATTATTATTTTTAAAACAGTTCGGCCAATTCGACCAAAACCATTGATAGCTATTTTTTTCGCCATAGAGATTGAAATTATTTTTATTTTATTTAATTTTACTATTAAATTTTTATTTAAGCAATAATTTAATTGAAAAAGAGACGTTAGTCTCTTCTTTTTTCTTCTCACTCAACTTTTTTTTGGCTTTCGTTTCTCCATTGCTGATACCAGTTTGTGAACCGATAATGGACATAAAACAATCCCCAAATAGCACATCCTCCGATAAATATTATCGCGAAGATAAGGCAAGCCATTGCAATCGCCAAGCTGATTATTAACATTTAAATACCTACTTAAAAGTATAAACTATTTTAAATTATTGTCAATATTTCTAATCTTGGATTCCAAGTTTTTCAACTATTTTTTTTCGGTCAAAACCAACGATAAACTCCCCATCAATATCTAAAACAGGAATTGTTGCTTGATTTGTTTTAGAAATCATTTCTTCTTGAGCGTCTTTATCTTCCAAAACATTAACTACTTGAAATTCTATCCCTTTTTCTTCTAAAAATCTTTTTAATGTTTGGCAATATGGACAGATAGGTGTTGTAAATAATCTAATTTTCATTTGATATTTTATTGTTTTTTTAATAAATCCCTGATTTCGACAAGTAATTGAACTTCTTTTGAATCAGGAGCTGATTTTTCTTCTTGTTTTTCTTCTTTAACAACTTGTTCTTTTAATTTGGTAATTAATTTTATCATTAAAAAGATTGAAACAGCAATGATTAAAAAATCAACAATATTCTGGATAAAAGTTCCGATATTCATAACCACAGCTGCTCTTAAAACATTTTCCCCTTCCATTAAAGGCCCGCGCAAAATTATTTTTAAATCATTAAAACTTGACCCTCCGGTAAGCAAAGCAGCCAAGGGCATAATAATATCAGCCACCAAAGAAGAAACTATTTTCCCAAAAGCCCCACCGATAATAACAGCTACAGCTAAATCAATGATGTTTCCTTTAACGGCAAACTCTTTAAACTCTTTAAAAAATTTTAACATATTTTTTATTTTTTTATTATTATTTTTAAAATAATTCTGATTCTATTTTTAATAAACGATTATACTTGCTTAATCGCTCCCCCCTGGCTGGAGCTCCCGACTTTATGCCATCTGCACCAATTCCCACAGCTAAATCTGCGATAAAGTCATCAATTGTTTCTCCAGAACGATGAGAAACTATAATTTGCCAATTATTATTTTTTGCTGTTTGTGCAGAATCAATTAATTCGGTAACTGTTCCAACTTGATTAGGTTTTAAAAGAGCAGCATTGCAAGCTTTTTTCTTGATTGCTTCTTTAATGTATTGTTTATTGCTAACTAAAAGATCATCTCCAATAATCATTATTCTTTTCCCTAATTTTTCAACAATTTTTATAAATCCTGGCCAATCATTCTCACTAAAAGGATCTTCAATTCCAATAATAGGATAATTATTAAGAAGATTTTCATAATAATCAACCAAATCATCCGAATCCATGATTCCCATTTTTGTCTTATAGCTTGCTGTCTTTTCTTCATAGAATTGCGAAGCAGCAACATCTAAATTAATATTTATCCTACCAGAATAATGAGCCCTTTCAATTGCTTCTTTAATCAAGCTTAAAGTTATATCAGGGTAATCAATAGCTGGAGCAAAGCCACCTTCATCGCCCACATTGATAGCTGAAGAAGAATATTTTTCTAATAATATTTTTTTTAATTTATAATAAACCTCTGATGCAATTCTAAGATTTTCAGCAAAACTTGAGCTATCGGGAACAATCATAAATTCTTGAAAATCCAATTGCGTGCCGGCATGGGCGCCACCGTTTAAAATATTAAAAAATCCTTTTGGTAAAAAAAGAGAATTTCTGTTTTGAGCAGCATCGGCAATATGTCGATAAAGCGGCAAGCCTCTAAAATTTGCTCCCGCACGGCAAATAGCCATTGAAACTGGCAAAATGGCATTGGCGCCAAGATTACTTTTGTTCGGTGTACCGTCAAGATCAATCATTATTTCGTCAATTTTTCTCTGCTCTACCACATTTAAACCAATTAATTTTGGAACAATTACTTCATTAATATTTTTTATAGCTTTTAAAACTCCTTTTCCGCCAAATCTTTCGCCGCCGTCCCTTAATTCAAGCGCCTCTCTTTCTCCAGTTGAAGCTCCGGAAGGAACACTGCTAACAAAAGCTCCTATTTTGGTGGTACATTCTACTTCGACAGTAGGATTACCCCGAGAATCTAAAATTTCGCGAGCAGTTATTGATTTAATAATAGCGTTTTCCATTTATTTTTTTTGTAAATATTTATAAGCGCTAATTGCCGCCTTAGCTCCATCACCAGCAGCACAAACTATTTGTTTAACCTGGCTATCAGTTACATCTCCAGCAGCAAAAACTCCGGGAGTTTTTGTGGTCATTGTTTTGTGATCAATTATAATTTCTTTTTTTTCATTTAAATCCACTAAGTCTTTTGCAAAAGAAGAGGCTGGACGCCAACCCGCTTGAACAAAAACTCCGCTTACTAATAAAGATTTTTCTTTGTTTTCGTTTTTATCAAAATAAACAATTTCTCTTACAAAATTGTCACCCTTTATTTCCTTTAATTCAGCCGAGGTTATTATTTTTATATTTTTTAAATCCAGGGCTTTTTCTTGATTTTCTTTATCCGCTCCAACCAAATCATTATATTCTAAAATATAAATATTATTCGCATAAATACTCATAAATAAACCCGCCTCAAATCCGGCATTTCCGCCTCCGATAATCGCAATATCTTTTCCTTGAAAAAGCGGTCCGTCGCAAGTGGTACAATAACTTACTCCTCGCCCGATAAATTCTTTTTCTCCAGGCACATTTAAATTTCTTGGTTGAGATCCAGAGGCTAAAATTAAAGAACGAGCTTCGATTATTTCGCCATTTTTCAAAATAATTTTAAAAATCTCATTATTTTTTTCCAAATCTAAAAATTCTTCGTTTTTTATTGGCACCTTTAAACGTTGAACCTGCGATTCCATTTTTTGAATTAAATCAAGCCCGGATATATTTTCAAAACCAGGATAATTTTCAATAGCCACAGCTTTTTGCGTCATTTGTCCGCCTAAGTTTTTTGCAATTAAAATTACACTCGCTCCTTGTCGGGCCGTATAAATTCCAGCTGTTAATCCAGCCGGGCCAGCACCTAAAATGGCAACATCATATATCATTTATTGTTTTGCTTTAAAAATCTTCTTACTTGTTCTCCGTATTCCGGATGCTTTAAAACTAGGGTTATAAAAGATTCTAACCAAAGAGATTTATTTCCACATTCTAGCCAATCGCCCTTTATTTCATATCCATAAAAAGGCTTTCCTTCTTCGGCCATCTTACCTAAAACCTGACCAATACAATAATCATCTTTCATCATTGATTTATGTTCGCCTAAATAATCAAAAACGTCTGGAGTTAAAATTAATCGGCCAACAAAGGCCAAATTAGAAGGAGCTTGCCCTGGTTTTGGCTTTTGAACCATTTTTTTAATTTTATAAAAACTATTGGCTACTTTTTCTACTTCCACCACGCCGTATTTTGATAACTTTTCTTCAGGAAGAGCCTTTAGAGCCATAATCGGCCTTTGGCAAGTTTTGAATACTTCAATCATTTGCGCTAAAGCAGGAACATCCGAATCAATAACATCATCGCAAAAACTGATCGCACAAGCATCGTTTTTTACAAAATCTTTTGCTTTATAAATAGCGTCTGCATTTCCATGAGGAGTTCTTTGCAAGGCAGTAGAAAAATTAATTTTTCCAAAAATATGTTCTAATTGTTTTAAGGCTTTTAATTCTTCAATCTTATTATTTTCTTCCAGCCTTTTTTCTAAGGCTTCGTCTTTTTTAAAATAATTTAAAACTTCTTTCTGCCCCGGCCTGATAATAAATTGGATTTTTTCAATTCCAGACAAATAAGCTTCTTCGGCGTTATAATGAACCAAAGGCTTGTCAGCCAAAGGAATCAGTTCTTTTGAAACTGCCTTAGAAATAGGTAAAAACCTGGTAGCTAATCCAGCTATAGGAAAAATAGCTTTTTTAACTTCATTTTTCATAACTTTTATTTTTTATTATCTTTTCTTAAAAAAGCAGGAATTTCAAAAATCTTTTCATCTTCCTCTTCTTTTTCAATAGCCCGACGCTCGGCCTCCTTAGCTTCTAGGGCATTTCTTCTAATATCTTTTTCTTCTTCAACTTGATCTTGTTTTTTATTTATATCTTGTTTTTTTATAATTTCAATAGGCTTTTCGCTTAATTGGGAACGGTTGCCTGTTTTTTCTGATTTTTCTAAAATTTCTTTTTTTGTTAAAATTTGTTTTTGATTTTTTGATTTCTTTTTCCCTCGGCCAGTTAAAATATTTTTTTCATTTTTTTCCTGATTGATTGTTGCCAAAATAGTTACTTTGATTTCGTTTTTCATTTTTGGATTTTGGTTAATTCCAAAAATTATTTTTGCATTTGGGGATAATTCATTTATTTTATCACTAATTTGCGCCAAAATTTGCAAAGAAAGATCTTTTGACCCTTCAATATTAAACATTATATTTTCTGCATTGCTAAATTGAGAATCTAAAATCGGATTTTTAAAGATTGATTTAATAAACTCATCAATATTCTGATTTGTTTTTCCTTTGACTACGTTTAAATAGGCTAATTTTTTCTTGCCCTCTAAAATTGTCTTAATATCTGCCCAGTCAATATTAATCAGGCCAGGAGAATATATCGCCCGCAATAATCCGTCTAAAGAATTGGCCAATTGGCTATTTAAAAGGTTCAAAGAATCAGTAAAAGATATTTCTTCTTTTACCAAGCCAAAGATTTTTTCATTTGGCAAAATCATATAGGCGTTAAAATATTCTTTCATTTTTTCTAGGGCCTTCAAAGAATCGTCCATTTTCTTTTTGCCCTCGAAAACAAAAGGCATGGTAAATATTCCCAGCACCGGAATACCCAAATCATTAATCGCCTTAGAAAAAACCGGCGAAGATCCTGTTCCTGTTCCTCCACCCAAAGAAGAAATAACAACATATAGGTCACGATCTTCTGATAATAAATTTTTTATCTTTTCATAATCTTCCCGCGCTGCCCTTTCTCCTAATTCCACATCTCGACCTGTGCCCAGACCTCGAGTTAATTTTTGGCCAAAAGAAAAAGTCTTGATATTCTTAGTTAATGAATTAAGAGCTTGATTATCTGTGTTAACAGCTAAAAAATCTATTTTTTGAGAAGAAAAATCTTTTAGTTTTTTGCTTAATTCGGAAACAATATTACTTCCGCCGCCACCAATACCAACAATTCTAATTCTTATTTTTTTAGCATTGTCAAAATTTTCGTCGTGCGTTTTCGAATTTTTATTCACTGTTTTTTTTGCTACTTTTGTTTTTTTTAATTTTGGCTTTGCTTTTTTAAAACCAACTGATTTTTTTATCGGCTTTTTAAAAAGAGATTTCTTTTTTGGGGACAAAATATTTTTTGATTTTGATTTTAAAATTTTCTTTTTCATTTTCAAATAAATTATTAGACAAAATTATTTTAAACTAAGCTTATTTTTCATGTTTTTAAAATTTTCTTGGGTTGGCTTGCTAATCGGCTTCATTCCTTGGCCAGTAAAATTAATATTATCCCCTGGATTTCGAGGAATAAGGTGTAAATGAAAATGAGGCACCACCTGTTCGGCTATTGCTCCGTTTGCCTGATACAAGTTTACGCCTTCGCCAATACCTTGTTTTTTTATTTTTTGAGAAATTTTTTGCGCCACAGAAATTATTTTTGATAAATATTCTTCTTCGCATTCAAATATATTTTCAAAATGCTTTTTGGGAATAATTAAAGTGTGGCCTGGCGCAACTGGATTAATATCTAAAAAAGAAAGCACAAAATCGTCTTCATAAATCTTGAAACAAGGAATTTCCTGATTGATTATTTTGCAAAAAATACAATCCATATTGTTTAAAAACATTATAGCCCAAAAATAAAAAAATCGCCAATTTTTATTTTTGAATAATTCCCCCTCCCAAAACTTCGTTTTTTTGATAAAAAACAGCAGATTGGCCGACTGCAACAGCAAAAGCAGGCTGGAAAAGTTTGATTTTAAATGTTTTTTTCAATGGCTGGATTTGGCAATCAAAAAAATTTGATCCAGATCTGATTTTTACTTTCGCTTTAATTGATTTTTCTAATTTCCGAAAACTAACCCATTTAGAATTTTTAATTTCAAATTCTTGAGAAAAAATCTGTTCTTTTTTTCCAGCCTTTACTTCATTACGCTTAGAATTAAGAGAAGCGACGTAATAAGGTTCTTTTAATCCTCCAATATTTAAACCTTTGCGTTGGCCGACAGTAAAATTAATCAAGCCTTGATGATTGCCGATAATTTTGCCTTCAAAATCAATTATTTTTCCAGGCTTTAATCCTTTTTTCCCGATAATTTTTCCATAGTTTCCATCTCTAACAAAATCTTGGCTTTCTTTTTTTTGAAGCAATTCTTGCAATCCAAAATTTTTAGCCATTTTTTTAACTTGTTTCTTGGTGTATTCTCCTAAAGGAAATTTAATTTTTTTTAATTGGGATTGGCTTAAACGATAAAGAAAATAAGACTGGTCTTTTTTTTGATCTTTGCCTTGAAGAAGTAGATATCTTTTCTTTTGATTATCGTATTTAATTTGAGCATAATGGCCAGTAGCAAAATAATCAAATTTAATTCCAGATTTTATAATTTTATCAAACAAATATCCGAATTTTATTTTTTGATTACAAATTACGCAAGGATTAGGAGTTCGTCCTGCCAAATATTCTTTTTGAAAATATTTTAAAACATATTTTTCAAACTCGCTTGATAAATCAAAAATATAATGTTTAATACCTAAAATCTTTGCGATTTTTTTTGCTAAAGAAAAATTATCTTTTTCGCTTAATCCAAAACAGGTATTTTCCCCTAATTTGGCAGTTTTTTTATTGCCCATTTTGATAGTAACGCCAATAACATCGTATCCCTGTTGTTTTAAAATAGCAGCCGAAACAGCAGAGTCTATTCCCCCGCTTAAACCAACAATAATTATTTTTTTAATTTCTTTTTTCATAATCAAGCTCGGCCATAATCATCTTCATAACGAACGATGTCTCTTTCTCTGGGGCGGCCAAAAGCAACTTCTAAAATATAAGAATTTTTTAAGCCAGCCAAACGATGCTTTTCTTGTTTGCCAATCTTGATAATTCCGCCAATACCAAAAGTTTGATTTTTATTTCCCACCACTGTATCAATTTTTCCCTTTAAAACTGCCCAAATTTCTGATCGATTTTCATGGCTTTGCAAACTTAAACGAGCTCCTTTATTGACAAAGATTATTTTAATCCAAAGCTTTTCTTTTTTTTCGAGGATACGATACCATCCCCAAGGACGATTAACTTTTTCGTATTTCATGGATAAGAAACATTATATCATTTTATTTATAAAAAAAATACCCTAAAAAATGTTAAAAATCAAGACAAAAAAATATTTAGAATCTAAATTCTAAATATCCTTTTTATAATATTTTAAATATTTTTTAAATTACGGATGAAGAAAACGAAGAATAACAACTCCTGATCCGCCATTTCCTCCTGGAAGACTAAGATTTTCATCAGTAGCTCCTCCGCCACCACCAAGGCCATTTACCCCATTCTCTCCTTTTGCTGTAGACATATGTCCTCGCCCTCCACCACCAAGACCACCAAGAGAATCAGCCATTCCTGCTCCTCCGCCACCAGCATAATAAATTGTGCTTCCTGTTATGCTTGATTGAACTCCATCTCCTCCTGGAGCAGCTGTTCCTTGGGCTGGACTAACATGTCCTGCTTCACCAGCGCCACCACCACCCGCTCCAATAAATTGTCCTGTACTGCCTCCTCCATTATGTCCTTGCCCAGCAATGCCAGTACCGCCAGCGGCAACAAACCTATCAGCAGATCCACCGCCAGATCCTCCAGCAGCACCAGCGCAAGTATCTCCTCCTCCACCCGCACCGCCACCAGTAGCAGTAATAGTGCTAAATATAGAATTTCCTCCATTTCCACCCCTATGACAAGAAGAACTGGTGTTTGCATCTCCAGCTCCACCTGCTCCAACAGCAATACTATGTTCAGTTCCGCCAACAACTGAAAAATCTGGAGCGGTTAAAAGCCCACCAGCTCCACCTCCACCGCCATGGCGAGCTCCACCTCCACCGCCACCAGCAACAACTAAATATTCTAAAGAAGACACTCCTGATGGAACTGTCCAAGTTAAAGAGCCAGGCGCAGAAGAATATGTAAAACTATAAATAATATATGAACCATCTGTTGTTTCGGTACAAGTCAATCCTCCTTCTGAAATGCATGTGCTTATATATTCAATTTCTTGAGTTTCAGCATATCCAGTTTCGGGATTATATGAATACGTATCAGTATCAGATAAAATTGTTGAAACAGTAAAACTAGTTCCATCGTCAGAAGAATAGGTGTAATAAGTATTGTTTGGACCAGTGATTGAAGAAGCTGAGCCAAGAGCATT
>Ga0302247_1001519_pt1 | contig 17581 bp, 20 predicted proteins | sample AAG_UR_Ile_MG_FD_193529 | JGI IMG/M metagenome (GOLD analysis project Ga0302247, IMG submission 193529) | Enriched activated sludge microbial communities from anaerobic digester in WTTP, New Holstein, Wisconsin, United States - AAG_UR_Ile | ecosystem: Engineered > Bioreactor > Anaerobic >...
CGCAACAACCGCTACAACCAGAAATGGCTAAAGCGGCATGAGAAAAAGGGGTAAATCCATGGACCTTAATTTACCCCGCTTGCTGGTCTAAACGACGGGGTGCAGCTCATCACTGGCTGAAGTGGCCGAGAGACAGGAGGTATCTCTCTCCTATCTTGAACAGCTTATTGCACGCTTGAAGAGCAAGGGTTTGGTTAAAAGCATGCGTGGACCCGGCGGGGGATATCTGTTGGGTACGGGCGGGGACCAGATAACGATCTACGAAGTCGTCCGGGCCGTTGACGAGCCGGAGCCGCGCGTACGTGTAGACGATCCTCTGACGGCAAGCGGTCGTCAACTTTCTGATCAGCTTTGGCAAGCCATAGGCGATGAAATTGACCGCTTTCTTAAGTCGGTTTCGCTGGCTGACGTCTGCAACTGTTGCCTGACGGATCCTGTCCACGAAATCCAGAAGTCCTTTAGCGAAATTCACGCGATAGACGAGAAAAACAAGCCGGATGAAGGGCATTCCGTCTACGACGTCGCCTGAGGCATGAACGGCATCGATTGACTGGCTATGCCAGAATCGCGTTTGATTTTTCACACGTTTTGCGCGCAATAGGGTATAATGCCGAAATTGCAGATTCGGCTCTGCGCATATCTCCGGGTTGGAAGACGGGGGTGCGCGAATTGCGAAAATGCGAAAAGGCGTGGGAAGCTTTTTACGAGCGTAAAAAGCGTTCACGGGACGTTTGTCCCGCTGCGGCATGAGGATTTTGAATGGCGAATGTCGTTGAATTTAAAGGATCTTTAGACGGCAAAAGCGGCAAATTATGCTGCTGGCTTTGCCAGAAAGCAACGTCGGTTCGCGCGCTATTCTGCCACCATTGTGGCACAATTCAACCGGTACGTGACATCGATCATTTCGCGCGGCTGGGGATGGAGCGGCGTATCGACATCGACACGGAACTCCTTGATAAACAATACATTTCTTTAAAGCGTACGCTCGACCCCAACCACTTTTCCGTTCGTGGCGCAGGCGAGAAGGGCCATGCCGCCAAACAGCTTGAAGCCATTGAAAACGCTTATGAAACGCTGCGCGATCCCTTGAAGCGCGGGCGTTACTGGCTTTCGCTTCACGAAAAGGAATTCGAGGAAGCTGAGGACTCCAATCCGAAGGTGGCCGAGTTGCGTTATGAGCTTGAATCGGCTGCGGAGGCGTCGCAGTGCGACCGCGTGGCGCAGAAGGCGGGACAGGCGTTGGAACAAGGGATTATGGGGTTAATGAAGGCGTTGCGAGGGCAGAATTGGCAGCAGGCAAACGCCACGCTGGTTGAATTGGATGGGCTTGAAAACATTTTGAAGACCGTGCGGGAACGCCGGGCCTTGTTTGCGTCCGTTCCGTCCGGCGGCGATGAAATAACCGGCATGATATAGCCGTTTGTGTGCCTGTCGGACGCGCGTTGCGCGCCTGTTCCGGACGCGTTGGGGCCCTTTCCGGCATCATTTTGGCTTATTTGCGTGCCTGTTCGCGCTATTATTGTCACGCGTTAAGGTTAACGAGCGTGGGAAAGTTTTGTCCCGAGGTCCGGCACGGGTTTATAATGGCTCAATCGATTAATGATTTTGAAGGAATGAGTTTTTGAAAGGAAGCAATATGAACGGCACGACGAAATCTGCGCAAACGGAAAACGATGTTCTTGCCTTAATACGCGAACATTGGGAAGCAGCCGAAAAGACATTCGATGCGGAAAGAGCGAACGACGGCGCGGCGGCAAATTCAATCGGACCTGCGGCGCTGCGCGCGAAAGACAACCTTGAACTGATCGATGCGTATGTTGCGGAAGGAATCCCTTTTTATGCCATTCCGCATGTGGTCCATCTTTTGAATTGCGCCAAGGACCACAAGGCCTTGCAGCTTGTGGCCGGCCGGATCGATACGTGCGTTGACGCGTTGCGCGGTATTGAAGAGGAACGGCCCGGTTTCTTCGACCTGTTTCAAAGAGCGCTCGTGCCTCTCATAAATGGCGGTTCGGAAATACACGCGCCGTCGAATGGACCTCAATATGTCTTGGGCGAAACCGCTCGCCGGTTTCATTTCCTGACGCCGGAAAAGCCCGAGCCACGTGGCAACGACGGTAAGGTTGTCGGCTTCACAGCGTTCGTTCCGCAATAAGAGCGGCCTAAAGCCATCTGAATATATCGAGAAGCCTATGCCGTTTTTTCGCGTTGACGACCGCGACGCAACTCGGTTCGCCGCGATAGTTGTTTTTCATTTCAACCGTAGCGTACCCCTCCTTTGTCAAGAGCCTGTAAACCCGTTTGGCATAACGCGGGCCGATTTGCAGGAACGCCATGCCGCCGGGGTTCGCCAGATGAGGCAAATCCTTGCAAAGGCGATGGAAGTATTTCAGGCCGTCCGGCCCGCCGTCCAGCGCCGCGACAGGATCGTAAAGACGCATTTCAGGCATCAGGTACGGAAGATCGTCCGTCGCCACGCGCGGCGGGTTGGAGACGACGAGATCGAACGTTTCCCCGAGCGGATCGGACCAATCGCTTTTGCGAAACGCGGCGCGAGCCGAGAGGCCGCAGGAGACGGCGTTCGTTTGCGCAAGACCGAGCGCGGTTTGGCTTAAATCGACGCCCACGCCCGTTGCGAACGGCAAGTGATGGAGCAAAGCGAGGAGAAGACAACCGGACCCTGTGCCGACGTCGAGGATGCGAAAAGGTTCATTGCGGTTTTGGAATGCGATAACGGCATGATCCACCATCGCTTCGGATTCCGGATAGATATTGAACACCCCGGGCGCCATTTGAAGTTGCAGGCCGCAAAACGTCGTTGTGTTGAAGATGCGCGAGAGCGGCACGCGTTTTTCGCGGCGGGCGACGGCGGCTTCAAGCGCGGCCTGTTCGCCGGGCGTAACCGGGCGAGAAGCGAGGCGCTCGATCTCGTCCGCCGGGATGTTGAGCGTTTGGGCGAGGATTTCCCGCGCGTCGGACGCAGGCGTGTGAATGCCAACCGCGTCGAGGCGGGCGGCGGTGAGCTCAAAAAGTTCTTTGATGGAAGGCATAATGAATGGCGTTAAATTCGGTAAGATAAAGCTGGCGTCATTCCCGGAACCGCGAAGCGGTTGCCGTGAATCCATTTTTGTTTCAACAAGATGGATCCCCGCCTTCGCGGGGATGACGCTAACGTTTGTTTCTTACCTAACAGGAAACGACTCTATTTTGCCGTAAGATCGCACGTCAAGGCAACCCAGCTTTCGAAATCCTTTTTTGCTCTTTCCGTATAGGCCTTTTTGCGTTCGCGGCCGCCGCGTTTGGTCTCGAGGGGCGGGAAGAGGCCGAAGTTGACGTTCATGGGCTGGAACGTATCGGCTTTGGCGTCGCCAAAGAAGCCCTATGCGCCGCAATCCCCGACACAAAGCAAAGCAATTTTACTTCTTTCCTATTCAACCGTTCGGTCGGCGTGCCGCAATAATCCATAGACCGCTTTTTATCCCGATCCAGCATATCGAGCTTGCGGTCTAGCTTGATAAGTTCGGAAGCATCCACATTGGGCGCAAACAGTTCCTTAGTCGCCGCTTTCCACATCTGCTGCCTATCGATCATGTAAAATTCTTCGACATCCAGACAATGGCGCATGATTTCCGTAGAGGCTAGATCCCACGCTGTTCGATAAAGCTTATCTTGTTCATTGACGCAAACAACGCGATAGGCAAGTTCGATAGCGCGTTGCCGGAATAGTTTTCTGATGTCAAGAATGGGACCATCGTTGACGATTTCGATGTCTCTGGATTTGGCAAGGCCGGTGATTAAGTCTACTGTCTCTTGCCCCATGCATGGAAATTCAGTGTCAAAAAAAATGCGGTTGCGTCCTGCGCCTATAACGGAGGTCGTTACCTCTCCATAAAGGCTGTCGACAAAATACAAGGAAGCATGGCGCATAACGCGATTGGCTTCGTCAACGGCTGCTCTGGGGGGCTTGTTTTGGTCGTCAAAGGACTTAAGGATATAGTCATAGACGTTGTAACCTGAACCCACGACGTTATACAAAACCAGCGTCGAAATGTTCATCTCGTCAATGAGCTTAGCCCCAAAGATTGGGGCCAGAAATTTGGCGCGCTCGTGATTGTTGTCACGATCTAGGTCGTAGTGAAGAATGTTTCCCCCATCTTCGTGGATTTCGTAACGAGGGCCTGTATAGAGGTGGGCGTGGCCAAAATAGGGGCACGCGGCAGTGTGATCTTTGAGGATCACAGCCATCACCAAGTCAATAATTTCGTCGGGGGTCAGCCACTTGGCAGCCATCGTCATTTCTCCAAAAAAGTGAAGCTATGACGATTAAAGTTTCAAACGGCGTTCGTTTGCCTGTTCTCGCTGATAACGGCGCATATCCGCCTCGAGACGCTTTTTCAACTTTTCAACGTCTGCGGGATTAGCAGGAGAGCCAAGATCTCCCTCGTCGGCACGCGCAATTTTGATAGAATGTCCCAGCTTTTGTGCGTAGGCCTTTGCGGCGGGGTGTGTGTCGGGAATCGCCGTCGCACTTTCGTAGTTGTAGGTATTGTCGTCGTTAAGGCGCAGACGAATGAGCGTTCCATCCGGTAAGGGAAAAACAAACGCAAGCGGACGCGCATCAAAGACGTTACCACCGCCAATGACGATCCTTGCAACGGGTTGCAGTGCCGGGACTGTCCGCTTCACTTCGTTTTCATCCTTTATATCATACGGCAAGCCGTATAACGGAGCTTGCGCGGAAAATGAATTTTCTAAAACAACTTGACCTAACATAGCGGCCCCCTATGGCTTTTCAAAATGTTTCGCGAAGAATTATTGTATAAAAATGGAGCGCATGCATCGGCGCCGGACAAAGCCATATTACCAAAAAAGAAGGGGCATTTGGAAAAAACCTATTACTTTCAATAGGATGGTTATTTTTCCGTTAACGTCATGGTGTGTTGTTAATCCTTCTGATGGCAATTTTTACTATACAGAGAACTTTACCCAGCTTTCAAAATCGTCCTTCGCCCTTTCCGTATAAGCCTTTTTGCGCTCGCGGCCGCTGCGTTTGGTGTCGAGGAGCGGGAAGAGGCTGAAGTTGACGTTCATGGGCTGGAACGTATCGGCCTTGGCGTCGCCGGTAATGTGCGCAAGTAAGGCTCCCATAGCCGTTGTGCGGGGCGGCGGTTCAAAATCTTTTTCTTTGGCTTCGGCGGCGGCGAACAGGCCGGCCAAAAGACCCATGGCGGCGGATTCCACATAACCCTCAACGCCCGTGATTTGCCCGGCAAAGCGAATATTTGGCTTTATCCTGAGGCGCAATTGCTTGTCGAGGAGTAGCGGGCTGTTGATGAACGTGTTGCGGTGAATGCCGCCCAAACGCGCGAAGACGGCGTTTTCGAGGCCGGGGATCATGCGAAAGACGCGCTCTTGCGCCGCGCATTTCATTTTGGTCTGGAAGCCGACAAGGTTATAAAGGGTGCCAAGCGCGTTATCCTGCCGCAGTTGAACCACGGCGTAAGGCCTTTGGCCCGTGTGTTGGTTCGTGAGGCCCACCGGCTTCATCGGCCCATAGCGCAACGTGTCCGCACCGCGCGAAGCCATGACTTCTATAGGCAAACAGCCTTCAAAATAAGGCGTTTTTTTCTCCCAATCCTTGAATTCGGTTGTTTCGGCGTGCAAAAGCGCATGAAGGAAAGATTCATACTGCGCTTTGTCCATGGCGCAGTTGATGTAATCCGAGCCTGAGCCTTTATCATAACGCGATTGCATCCAGGCTTTGCTCATGTCGATGTTGTCGCGGTAAACAATGGGCGCAATCGCATCGAAGAAAGAAAGAGAGTCCTGACCTGTCATTTGGCGAATGGATTCCGCCAAAGATGAAGAGGTGAGGGGGCCTGTCGCGATAATGACGCGGTCGCCATCTTTCAAGCTTTCCAGTGACCATTCCTCGCGTCGAACGGTGATAAGGGGATGAGATGTTAAAGCTTCAGTTACGGCGGCGGAGAAAGCCTCACGGTCAACGGCAAGCGCGCCGCCTGCGGGAACCTTATGCGCATCGGCTTCTTTCAGGATAAGCGAACGGCAACGCCGCATTTCGTCATGCAAGAGACCAACAGCGTTCGTCTCGCTATCGTCTGAGCGCAGTGAGTTGGAGCAGACGAGTTCCGCCAAGCCATCCGTTTGGTGCGCTTCGGTCTGGCGGGCCGGGCGCATTTCATAAAGCACGACGGGCGCGCCGGCTTGAGCCAGCTGCCATGCCGCTTCGCTTCCTGCCAGCCCGCCGCCGATAACGAAGACAGGCTTCATCATAAACCCGTTATTCCTTGACGTCCGCCGCGACGCGAAGTTTGACGATCTTGTCCGGATCGGTCACCTTGCCGTTGTTGACCTGAGATCCTGCCTTGATCTTGTCGACGAATTCCATGCCGGAAACGACCTGTCCCCAAATGGAGTACTTGCCGTCGAGGTAGGAGGCGTTGTCGAAGCAGATGAAAAACTGGCTGTCGCCCGAATTCGGATCGTTCGCCCGCGCCATCGAGACCGTGCCGCGCACGTGGGGCGCTTTGCTGAACTCGGCCTTTAAATGCTTGCCGGAACCGCCGGTGCCATCGCCGCGCGGGTCGCCCGTTTGCGCCATAAAGCCGGGAATGACCCGGTGGAACGTCAGTCCGTCGTAAAAGCCCTGCCGCACAAGCTCTTTGATGCGGTCCACGTGGCCGGGCGCGATGTCCGGGCGCATTTGAATGACGACCCTGCCGTCTTTCAAATCGAGAAAGAGGGTGTTTTCGGGATCGAGGACGGGCTTGGTTTCAGCGGCGTCGGCGGCCATAGGTAATACTCCAAGTGCGAGAATCAGGAAAAGGGCAAGGAAGCGTTTGGTCATGTTCATTCCCCAAATGATGTTCGATGACGACATATCAGAAGACGGATGGCATGGGAAAGGATTTTCTGGTACTTCATAAGGCCTTGGAAAGAATAGAGGAAGATATGCGGCGGCGCGGGCTTTTGCTTGATCGGGACGGAATCGTCAACATCGACACCGGTTATGTCGGCACACGCGAGCGTTTTGTCTTTCAGGTCGGCCTTTTTCCCTTCTTGCGGGCCGTGCAGGAGCGCGGCTACCGGCTTGCCATCGTCACCAATCAGGCGGGCGTGGCGAAGGGCTATTACACGAGGGACGGATACGAGGAGCTCACGGCATGGATGCTCGGCGCCTTGAGGCAGGAAGGGATTGCCGTCGATCTTGTGCTGGCTTGTTTCACACACCGCGAAGGCCTCGTGCCGGAGCTCAGGCGCGACAGTTTCTGGCGCAAGCCCAATCCCGGCATGATCCTCGAAGCGGCCTTGCGCCTCAACCTCGATTTACCCCGCTCCGCCATGATCGGCGACAGCGAAAAGGACATGATCGCCGCGCTTCAGGCGGGCGTAGGAACGTGCCTTTTCATGAACGCGAAGAAACAGGTCGATCTGGACGGCGTGCGCTCCGTGAACGGTTTCGATCGGGCCTTCGAGGCGTTGGATTAGCGCGCGTTTTCCGGCGTTTCCATCAAGCTCGGGTCGAGCGAGATGGAGCTCAGGCCGCCGATGTTCTTCAGATAGAAATGAAACATCACGGAATCCCCGGACGTTACGTCCTGGCGGTCGGTGTGGATGCGCTGGCCTCTGATGCCGAACGTGAAACATTCGTCCATGTAATTCAGGCCGATGGAGGTGACGCGCGGCCCGGGGTCGGGCTGGAGGGCGCGTTTGTGCGCCGCCGAAAGGCTGTAATATTTGGCAAAATGCGAAGTCGCCCCGAACGTTAATTCCTCGACGTTTTCCCGCACGCCGCTGGCCGGCGTTTGTCGAACGGCAAGGTAATTTGCAAAAGGACGGAAGAGGCTCACGCCCGCCGAGCTTCGCATTTCCTGCCGCTGGAACTTTTTCTTGTCATGGTCGTAGCGGAATCCGTAATTCAGGTCGAACCATTCGGCGGGCGTGAAATCGAGACGCCCGACAAAATCCGACAGCTGTTTTTGCAAACCGGAGTCTTCCGGGAAATTCTCGTCGCGCTCAAGCCGGTAAACCTGGCCCCCCAGCATTTCGATGCGCGCGCCGCTGTCGCCCACCAGCGCATGGCGCAGGCCGTAGGCCGCGCGTATTCCGCCTTCCAGCCGGTCGATACCCGTGAAGCGGTTCGGAAGAAAGAGATTGGTTTCGTCGAACTCGACGTCGAGGCTGTCCTCATTGGGAAGGCTCTGGTTGCTCAGCTGCGGCGCGGCCGAGACGACGGCGATGGGTTCGAGAATTTGCTGGTACGAGCCGCCGTGGCGGCCAAACGGATAGCGCACGCTGGCGTTGCCCTGCGCGAACTGGCGGATTTTGAAGATGTCGGAAAAGACGAGCGCGCTGTTTTCAGTGTTGGTTTCCGGCACGTTGTCGGCCCAATAGCCGTCCATTCGCGCCAGCGCCGAAAAGTTCGTGAGAAAGCCCGTCGACGAGACAAGCTGGCGTTCCCACCCGGCTGCGGCGGCCAAGCGCCGCGTGTCTGGGCCTTGCAGAGACGGCTTGACTCCGTCGCGGTCCCGCGTCGTGACCATGAGGCTTCCGTCGAGCGACCAGCGCCCGCCCAACGTCCGGCCCGGCTCGCCCAACGCGTTAAGGCGCAACGCAGGCGCGACGAAAGGCTCGGTCATCTGCGAGCCGGGGCGAAGATCCTGAAAATAATACGTGTTGGCCGCTGCGTAATGGCGTCCGCGAAAGCCTTCGAGAAAGGCGCGGTTCACGAGCACGTCTTCCGTCGAGATGTTGTAGCGCCGGAGGTAGCTTTTGTCGGACGTGAAGGCGACGTCCGTTCCGGCCCTCCATTCGTTGTCGATGTCGAATATCGCGTCGCCGAAAAGATGGCCTCGCCATTGGCGGCCCTCGTCGTCGCCGTATTCGTTTACCACATCGGTTCGCGTGAAGCTGCCGCTCCAGCGCATCGCGCCGTCCGCGAAGCGATGGCGCCATTCGCCGCCCAGCTGGGCCTTGTCTTTTGCGCTGAAGACCGGCGACACGACAAGGTCGCTGTTGGGCGCGAGGTCGAAGTAGTAGGGAACGCGGGCATAGGCGCCGATGTTCTGGGTGTAGCCGCCGCTGATCGTGAGCAAGCCCTGACGCCGTTTGACGGTCGGGTCGGGATGCGAGAAATAGGGCATGTAAAAGAGGGGGATGCCGCCGAACTCAATCGTCGCGTCGCGGTAAATGACGTCCTTCGCCTCGTTGTCGTGCGTGATGCGCACGCCCTTCATCTGCCAGAGCGGCGGTTTTGACGGATCGTCCTCGCAAAGGTTACAGGCGGTGTATACGCCGAGATCCGCGACAAGATAGCGGCCTTCGTAACGCTGCGCGTCGCGGGCGGCCATGCGCGACTTGTCGAGAAACAGCACGCCGACGTTCTCGACGAACCCCTGTTTCATGTCGGTGGTCAGCTCGACCTTGTCGGCGAAGATGATGTCGCCCGAGGGCTGCAGCACCGAGACGTGGCCTGTCGCGCGCACGGTGCCTTTTTTCTGGTTGTAGACGATCCTGTCGGCGTGTAGCACCTGATTGCCTTGCGCCACTTCAACATTGCCTTTGGCTGTGACCGTGCCTTTCTTCTCGTTGTAGAGAAGGCGGTCGGCCTGGAGGAGCGTGGGTTGTTGGGGTTTTGACGGATCGTTTTTCGATAGAAAATCGGCGGCGTTCGCGGGAAAGGCTAGAAGCAGCGGCAGAAGCCAGCAGAGTAATCCCGGGATATGGGGGCGGAGGGAATCGCGTGATGGAAATAACCCGGTTTTCATGGCCTTAGGATTGCCAGAGGCGGCCTGAATCGACAAGCTTGGATTACGAATGACTTGTTAAATATTAATAATGAATTAATAGTGGCTGCGTGAAATATATAGAGAAGCCGGAATTTATGGAGATTTTCAAATGCGCAATGCTTTTCTTGCCGCCGCCGTTTTTTCCTTTTGTTTGATCGCCGGAACGGCTTTTGCCGGGCAATTGTTTCCGCCATGGAATGCGCCAAAGAACGCCAGTGGGGACTACATTCCTTGTCCCGTGGGCCAAGTGCTTACATGGTCTTACGACGCGGCGGGAGATCTGGCCGTTGGTTGTTCTCCGATTATTCCGCGATGTGATAAAGGGCAAGTTCTTACAAACCGGGATGGTGACGATATTCCCGAATGTATTCCGGTGGTGGCTAATGCTACGGTTGTGACGTCTACGAACGTTTGTTATGCTGCGAGCTGTACGGCTTATTGTCCGGGCGGGTATAAAGCGACGGGCGGCGGGTATTCGACGTATTATGGGGAAAATATCGATTTCAACGGGCCGGTTGGCGACAATGGATGGAGTATTGACGATTCAGCGTATAAAGGCGGATATGCCGTCACGGTATACGTCAAGTGCGTGTTGTCTAATTGAATCCTTAGAGGCCTGATATTAAACGACGCCTTTTCGCCGCGCCGGGGGGCGGCGCAGAAACGCGGGCAGATTGTCGCCGAAGCCCTGCGGTTTGCCGTGGGCGTGTTGATCTTTGTGCGGCCTTGCCTTGACGTTTTTGTTTTGAGCGGGCAGCGCGGGGACGTGCGAGGGCGCGGCCGGGTGGCTGGCCGTGTGTTCCTTTTTCGGCGGGCGCGTATGGCGTGGTTTCAGGTGTCTGGCGCGGCCATGGCTGCGGCTTTTTCCTTCCGGCTTGCGGCGCGACGATGGGCGCGGCGCAGGCAGGTCAGCAATAGTTTCGTGCGGGATTTTTTGTTTGATCAATTCCTCGATTGCCGCAATGAGCTTTGCATCTTCCGGCGTCACCAGCGTATAAGCCGTGCCGCTTTTGCCCGCGCGCGCCGTGCGGCCAATGCGATGCACGTAATCTTCGGCGTTAAACGGGACATCAAAATTAAACACATGGCTGACATCGGCAATATCAAGGCCGCGCGCGGCGACATCGCTGCAGGCCAGAAAGGTGATCGTGCCGTTGCGGAAGGATTCCAGCGTGGCCGTGCGCGAAGACTGGTCCATATCGCCGTGCAGGGCGCCTGCATTAAACCCGTGGCGCTTGAGCGACTTGTCCAAAATCGCTACGTCGCGTTTGCGGTTGCAGAAGATAAAGGCATTTTGGACGTTTTCGCGTTTTAGAAGTATGCGAAGGGCTTCACGTTTTAGCCAATCGTTATCGCTGGGCAGGTCGATCAGGATTTGCGTGACGTTATCGGCTGTGCTGGCGGGAGGCGCGACGCTGACGCTCTTGGGGTTCCTGAGGAAGCGGTTCGCCAGTTTCTGGATTTCCGGCGGCATTGTGGCCGAAAAGAAAAGGGTTTGCCTGAGCGGCGGCAAAAGACCCGCGATTTTCTCGACGTCCGGGATAAAACCCATGTCGAGCATGCGGTCGGCTTCGTCGATGACGAAAATTTTGATGTCGTTGAGGAGGATCTTGCCGCGATCGAAAAGGTCGATCATGCGGCCCGGCGTTGCGATCAGAACATCCACGCCCCGGTCGAGGTTTTTGATCTGCGGCTCCATGTTTTCGCCGCCGATGAGAAGCGCCATGCTGAGCTGCGGATGGTATTTGCCGTAAATGCGGAAGCTTTCGGCGACTTGCGTGGCCAGTTCGCGCGTCGGCTCAAGGATCAGCGAACGGGGCATGCGCGCCCGCGCGCGGCCTTGCGCCAGAATCTCGATCATGGGGAGCGTAAAGCCCGCCGTTTTGCCCGTGCCCGTTTGGGCGCAGCCGAGCAAGTCCCGCGTTTGCAGGACATAGGGAATGGCTTGTTCCTGGATTGGCGTTGGGGTGGTGTAACCGCGTTCCTCGATGGCTTTGAGAATGGCGGGGCTTAACCCCAAATCGGCAAATGTCGTCACTTGTTTAAGAAACCCGGTTTCTTTACGTACAAAATCGTCGTCAAAGTTGCGCTTGCATAGCAGGTTGGGTGGGCAAAAGGCAATCAGTCCTTTCGTTTCGCAAAAATGAATTTGCCGCGCGAAGAATGTCATATTTCGCCCGTTGTTGCCTTTTTTAGATTAATTATCAATGTGTTATAATAAACACGTGGGGCTGTTGCTCATTTGCTAGCGTGGATGCCAAAAACACGCCGTTTTACCGAAAAAGGTTAAGAAACGCCCTTCGTTAATGCGCCGATGGCAACCTTGCGCATAAACGGCTTTCTATTGCTTCGCTTTATTGGACGGAAAAGGGGCGAATGGGAACGGTTTTTCGTCCGAAGCGAAGGTCAAAAAGCGCGTCACCTGGGCCTGATAGGCTGCCAGATTGTCGCCGAACTCCGCCAAACCGCCGAAAGAGCTTCCGCTGAACAATTTTGCCAAAAACTGAAAGACGGAAGCGGCAAACGTCAAGACGACGGAGAGATAAAAAGCGGCGAAAAATACGACAAGATAGATAAATCGAAGCCAGGTGTCCTTGTCCTTGACGTGTTTTTTAAGTTCGCTTTCGTTGAATTCGGCCATGGGAAACCTCGGAAGAAAAGTTGGATGACTCCTTCATACCGAAAAAAGGCAGGAAAAGCAAATACTACAAAGGCTACCCGTCCGAAAAAGCCGCCGCATCAAGGGCATTTTGCAGGCGTTTGATAAAATCGCCACGGCGGCCAAGGGCCAGGTCGATCTCCAGCATCATGGCCAGTTCCTCGACGGAGACCGGCGGATGGCGCGGATTAAGCCGCAAGGAGACGATATGTTTTCCGGACAAGCGGGACGGGCGGGAAGAGGAGGGCAACGCCGGATTTCCCGGCTTTTTGGCGTAACAGCGGTTGAGGGGCGCGGTGCGTTTCATGCCCCTTTCATACTATGGGTATTTTCCCATATCAAGGGATAATCCAACCTTTTTGGAAGGATTTATAAATCAGGGAATATCTTGTCGCAAAAGATCGCGCGCGCGGCGGAATTCGTTCACGTCGATATTGTCGAGCGTATCAAGCGAGAGTTTGGTCAAAAGATTTTTTCGAACCGCGCCGCTTTCACGGGACTGAACGCGGGCTGTATAAAATATAAGAGCTTCAAGCTCCACTTTTTCATAGCGATTGATGGGGCGCAGGTTTTCATCGATCCAATGGGTCATAGCGCTGCTTCCGAAAGCTGTTAAAAGCATGGCAAAACAAAGCGTTTTAAGGGTTAGGTTGCGAGTTTCAGGCGCGTAAGAAACGTTACCTTCCGTTTCACGGGCAGAGATGAGCATTTCGCGCGCCAAATTGACAATTTTTTCCCCGCGGTCTTCCATAATCTTTCTTCCTAATATCCCTTAACAAGGAATTGTTGCAAGATAAGGATGAAATTAACATGGAAGAATGAAAGTAAAAAGCGAAAATATGGGATTTTGCCATTATATTGGCAAATGTGGGATATTAACCATAATTGTCAGGGGCGGGAGCGGCGGCGGAGCGACTCGTATTCCATCAGGTCGTAGATCTTCGGCCCGAGGTCAGGGCGGGCTCCCTTGCGGGATTTGGGGGGTTGCATGCGGCGGAAGATGGCCGTCACCATGGCCGCAAATTCGCGGGCCTTGAGCTCTTGCCTGTACTCAGCGGCCACTTCCTGAAGGCGTGTGATGATTTCCGTAAGAAGTTCAAGATCGTCGTCCGATACGGAAGGGGCTTTTTTAGCGTTTTCGACGACTGCCGTGGGACCGCCCATAAGCTGGGCCGGGGCCACCTTAAGCGCCTCGGCAAGCGCTTGCACCGTGTCGTAACGCGGAAAGCGCGTGCGGCCCTCAAGCATGTCTCGCACCGCCGTCGCATTCAGGCCGGCTTTTAGAGAGAGGCTTCGGGGGTTGAGGCCCTGCGCCTCCATAAGCGCGCGAAGGTTAGCGATCCATCGGGGGCTTTGGGGTTTGCTTTTTTCCATAATTTAATTTCATAGGGGGGGAGGGAGGCGTTGTCAACAGAAAAAGAGAGATAATTCCCATAAATGGGAAATTACCTACTAATCATCGGGAAGGCGGGCGGGTGTGGCAGCAGGCCGCTTCGGTAAAACTGTTTCGTTACAAGGGCGACGGCTATCCATGCCAGAAAGGCTCCCGCGACGACATCCGACAAATAATGCGCGTTAATCATGATCCGGCTTAGCGCAATGAGTGCCCCGGCCAAAAGCGCCCAGGGTCTCGCGCGCGGAAAGAGGGCTATTAGGGCGAAAGCGAGGGAAAAAGCCGTGGCGCTGTGGCCGGAGGGGAAGGAATTGAAGGCGTGGGCGTCATTGAACGGCCGGAAACCGTAGAATCCTTCCGATTCCAGTATTTCGGGACGCGCGCGCCCGGCAAGATATTTGATGCCGTTTAAAATCAGCCTTGTACCCCCCGTGCAAATGAAGAAATAGCCGAAGTAAAGACTGGAGATCTGTAGCAACTCCCTTGTTTTCTTTGGCCAGTCGCGGCGCGCGTAAAGCAAAAGAAGACTAAGCCCCGTGCCAATCCCCAAAGGCCAGATGTAAAGGGGGCCCTTGCCGAGTACGGTGTAGAAACGGAAAATATCGATAAATGAAGGATAGGCGCTTTCCATGCCGCGCAGCCAGATTGAGAGCGGCTTGTCGATAAGGCCAATCATAAGAATTTCCACAAGAACGAAAGCCGCAAACAAAAAAGAAAAGATGCGGCATTTGGAACACGTTGTCATTTCGAATCCTCTTGGCTTTCTATAAACTTATCGAGTGGCCGACGTATCGCCAACCCTTTTTCGTGTTGGAGCGTTCGGGTCGAAGCATGGCCGGAACGCCGATAAATCCGGTCTTTTCGAAGAGTTTAAAATGAGAAATGGTATGGATGAGGAAGATCGTGAAGTAAAAAAAAAGTTAGGGTCTGAACTCATAAATAGCATGAGGTTCTGTTTGACAAAGGATGAAAATGGGCCAGAAAACGAGCGAAGTTGACGCCGCCCTTTTTCATCCTTTGCAAACCCGAAGGGCGCGGCGAAAAAGCCCCCCGGCGTCCGAAAAAAGCTCGCTTGTACGATCCAGTACACGCTTCGCTATTTTCGTAACCGGATTGACTTTTTCGCTCGCGCAGAACCCATGTTATTTATGAGTACAGACCCTAGAACTTTCTTGGGGAAAGGATGACCGGATCCCGGCTCGTACGACGCGGCATAGCCGCGCCGTTTGGCCGGGATGAAGAAGGAAAAAGATGGATCCCCGCCGGAGCCTGTCCCCGCGCAGGCGGGGACGGGGATGACGCCGGGAGGTAGGGCCGGGATGACGCCAAGGAGCAGGGCCGGATGCTGTCATTAAGCTCAGGCCCGGTTTATTTCCCAGTCTCCATCATGCGGTAAAGCGTCAGGCGGAGGAGGATGCCGTTGCCGATGTTCGGCCCCTCGAGAAGGGCCATGTCCAGAGGCTGGATATCCGGATCCTTGAAAGTTTCCATGAAGGCCCGTTCGTGATCCTGATCGACGAGCGCCATAAGACAGCGGTCTTTCATGAGCATTTTCGCCGCCACATCGCCGTCGTACAGATAGCGCGTCTCCCTTCCCGCAAGAAAAGTGAGGCTCGGCTCATTATAGGAAGCCGAGACAAGGCGAAGCTCGCCGCATGGTTTGACGGCATGAGCGACCGAAACGACGTTTTGCGCCAGCCACAGACGATTGAGCGAAGGCAGGACCGTGCCGAAAAAGAGAGCCACATACAGAAGGGTAAGGGGAATCATGACCAACGCGCCGTCGAGGGGACGCTGTTGGATAAGAATGCCGATGGCTATGAGCATGGACGTTAAAACGAGCGCGGTTAGAAGGGCGACCGGGCTCCAGACGTCTTCGATAACGCGCGGCGCGCCAATGGTAAAAACGACGCCGATGAAACCGATGAAAAGCCAGAGAGCCAGAGCGCTTTTCGTAAAATAACGGTGCGACGTCATATAAGGCATGCCGTCGCGCAAAACCCTTGCGGCGAGAATGGCAATGGCGGGATAGGCGGGTAGGAGATAATGCGGCAATTTGGTCAGGGAAATTTCAAACAAGAGCCAAAGGGGCGCGATCCAGCAGAGCAGAAAACGAACCTCCGGTTCGCGCCGCTTGCGCCAAACGTCGGGGATGGCGAGAAGGGCGAAAAGCGAAGCGGGAAAGAAAGCGACCGGGAAAACAAGCGCATGCAAGCCCGGCGGCATGATGCCGCGCAGTTGCCCCTGCCAGATTTTCGCCAGCATGTCGTGACCCGCCGCCTCGGCGATAAACGCGCCCTGGCTGGAAAGCGAGATGAGCAGAAACCAGGGAAGAACCATGGCAAGCGCGTAAGGCAGGCCCCATGCGGGACGCAGGAATTTGAACCATTTCAGACGCGTTCCGGACAGGCGAAGCCCGGCAAGCGTCAATACCGTGACGAGTAAAAGAATGGGGCCCTTGATGAGAAAACCGAGGGCCTGCGCCGTCCAGAAAGACAGGACAACAGGCCAGCCGGGTTTTTGAGACGCATCGCGGGACTTGTAGGCGCGGGCCAGCGCGTATTGAGCCACCATGACGCACGCCAGAAGCGCCGCGTCGGTTTTGGCAAGCCGCGCCTCGACGTTCAGCAAAAGGCAGCTCGCCATCATCAGGCCAGCCAGAAAACCCGCCATAGGACCGAAAAATATGGCGCCAAGAACCGCCGTCATGACGACGCCGATCGTCGCGCCAATAAGCGATGGGACGCGGTAGGCCCATATCGAGTTCGGCTTATCCGGACTAAAAAGTTTGACGCTCGCCGCCTGCAGCCAATAAATGCCGATAGGCTTTTTATAGCGCGCTTCTTCCTGAAAACGGATGTCGGCATAGTTGCCCGTCTCGATCATCTGTTTCGTGGCCTGGGCGAAAAGGGGCTCGTCGCGGTCGACTGGCGGGATCGCGTTCAGGCCGGGCAGAAAAAAGGCAAGGCAGAGCAGGATCAGGATGACATGCGCGCGCCAGCTTAAGCGCTGGCCGTCGTCCGAGACGATGCGGGAGAAGGAGTCGGGGAAAGGGTTTGTCATTCAATTCCCATTGTCGCTCACGGCGCGGCAGAGCCCGCGGGCAAGGCCTTTTTATGCCGTTTCTCGCGCCAGATCAGCTGAATATTGCGAATATAGATGAGGGAGCCGAGGCCCTGGCTCAGGATGAAAACAAGGTCCTGTTTGTGAATGGCATAGGCCAGCACGATCAGCCCGCCCCCGAGGCTAAGATACCAGAAGACTTCGGGGATGACGCTTTGCTTGACGCGCTCGCTGTGAATCCATTGAACGATAAAGCGCATCATAAAAAGGCTTTGACCGAAAAGACCTATGGCGACCCAGAGGTTTAACTGTGTGTGCAGCCATGCGGCGAAAGAGGCGAAAAAGGTTTCCATGGGGCCTTTGGGGATGAAGATCAGGATTCGCCATCAAGCCCCTTTTCCGCGTTTATTTCAACCGTTTCGACAGGGATCTGCCAAACAATGTGAGCGAGTGTTTATGTAAATTCTGGACAGGAATGGTTCGGGATGTTAGCAAAACAAAGATTAATAATCCTGTTTTTAAGGAAAGATGCACGGCTACGAATCCGGGTTAATGAGGAGAGAAGCGAGGTAATCGGGGTTCCAACCGGCTAATTTTCTTCGGATTTTAAGGCTTTTCTTGTCTTTGGCGTTGCGAACAAGATTAATGGCGAAGTGA